>Ga0163151_10000829_pt1 | contig 53888 bp, 49 predicted proteins | sample OliLakLV19MP5IB2_FD_145596 | JGI IMG/M metagenome (GOLD analysis project Ga0163151, IMG submission 145596) | Freshwater microbial mat bacterial communities from Lake Vanda, McMurdo Dry Valleys, Antarctica - Oligotrophic Lake LV.19.MP5.IB-2 | ecosystem: Environmental > Aquatic > Freshwater >...
CCAGATTCGGATCATGAGCGAGGTAAACTTCACCCATTCCGCCGGCGCCAATGCGCTCGATAAGTTTGTAGCGCCCTAACTGTGTGCCAGGAATCAGAGCCATGAACAAGTCCTTCGGGAATCATGACGAGGTCGCAAAATCGTCCTACCTTACCAATCCTCTCTCAAGGCTAAAAACTATCTAGGGTTCCGATGGGCTACGGAAGGAGAGACTGCTATGTTCGGGATGGCCGGGATCCGGCCACCGAGCGGCATGAAAGTCCTCGTCGACGAGGACTTTCGGGAGTGCTTACATAAACCCATCGACGCCCATCCACAAATTCATCGTATTCAGTTCTTCCCTCCCGCACGCCTTCAGATAGCAGAACAACTGCATGCGGTACGCCGAATGTCCGCACAGGAGCAGGTTGACGAGCATCGTTCCACGGGTCAACTTCATTCCGAATATGTCGACTTCGCCACGTAGCTCTTCGTCTGACATTCCGCCCACTAGTTCGGCATACAGTGCCGCTTGCGACTCCAGGCTCTTTACCAACGCAGCGAAATCCATCGATGCCGCCCTCGCCTCGGCAGCAGCCCAGTCATTGGATAAGAATTCTCCGCCTTTGATGGACGGCACCAGCAAGGGCATCAGCACCGTCATGTAACGGAGCAGTTCGATTAGACTGCGCTGCTTCACGGTCGGGCGATAGTCGAGCATCTCAGGCTTCACCTTCCCGCATAAGTGCAGCAGAAGGCGCACTTCATTTTGCAAGGATTCAATTAATTCGGGTCTTTCAAGTACCATGTGGGTGCGATTAGCATAGCACCGCATGCCTGTTGCGCGCTGAGCAAGCATAGCTGCCGGCGAAACCTTCGTCGCCGGCGAACGGCATTTAGCCCGGTGGGACGGTACTGTCGTCGCGTCGATGGAGCCGGCCTAAACAGAATGCAGAAGTCTGTTCAGTTTCGCGCCGGCCGCTTGGCTGAATGCCCCTGCCAAGGAACTGTAACGGCGGGACGGTGTTAGAGACTTTTTCGATAAGAGACTTTTTCGATTCCGACCGCCCGAAGTAGCTTGCCCGGCTGGTCCCATGCAGTATCCTTGATAGATTGATGACCCCTGGCGAGCGCATAGGCCCCTACCTCATCGAAGCCCCCATCGGCGAGGGCGGCATGGGCGAGGTCTTCCGCGCTCGTGATACGCGGCTCAACCGGACGGTTGCCCTGAAGGTCTCGAAGGCCGAATTCGGTGACCGCTTCGCGCGCGAAGCCAAAGCCGTCGCGGCGCTCAATCATCCGAACATCTGCACGCTTTTCGATGTGGGCCCCAACTACCTCGTGATGGAGTACATTGAGGGGACGCAACTGAAGGGTCCGCTACCGGTGGAGAAGGCCGTGGAGTACGCCAGCCAAATTCTCGACGCACTCGACGCGGCGCACAAGAAAGGCTTCACGCATCGTGACCTGAAGCCAGCCAATATCCTGGTGACCAAACAAGGGATAAAACTGCTGGACTTCGGCCTCGCCAAACGCGCCGCGCCACAAGAGGAAACTGACGCGACCCTCACCAAGGCGCTCACCGGCCAAGGCCAGATCCTGGGGACATTGCAATACATGTCGCCCGAGCAGTTGCAGGGCAAGCCAGCCGACGCCCGCAGTGACCTGTTCGCCTTCGGCTGCGTTCTCTACGAGATGCTGTCCGGCAAGCGCGCCTTCGCGGGCTCGTCCAGGGCCAGCGTCATCGCCGCGATACTCGAGCGCGAACCTGCCCAGCTCTATCCCGATCGGCCCTTGGGACGTGTAATCCAGACGTGTCTGGAGAAGGACCCGGACCGGCGGTTCCAGAATGCGTTGGATCTCAAGCGCACTTTGGCATGGGCGACGGAGCGGCAGCCCGTTGCCGCGGCGAAGGCGAATCGTTGGCTCTGGGCCGTGGCCGCCGCCGCGCTCGCCACCGGCGCATGGGGCGGCTGGATGATGACCCAATCCCGGCCTGCGCCGGTCGACGAGCGGGTCGTCCGATTCCAAATCGCCCCGCCCGAAGGCGGCCGCTTCGACCAAACCAGCCTTGCCGTGTCGCCAGACGGCCGCATCCTGGCTTACGCGGCGGTCGCACAGGGCAAGCGCGGACTCTGGGTCCAGCCGTTGGATGGCGGATCCGCCAAGCCGCTCCTGGGAACCGACGACGCCTTTCGACCTTTCTGGTCGGCGGACGGCCGGTCCATCGGCTACTGGGTGGACCAAAAAATCCGTCGCATCGAAATGGCGGGCGGAGCTCCGCTGAAGATCTGCGATACGATATCGCAATTCCTCGGCGGCGCCTGGGGTGCTGACGGTGTGATCGTATTCGCCACTGTCGGAAGTACATTGCGGCGGGTCTCCGCGTCCGGCGGCTCGCCAACGCCGCTGACCGCGCTTAACGCCGCGCGCAGAGAGGTATCCCACGCCCATCCCCAACTTCTTCCCTCTGGCCGCGCGGTACTGTTCTTCGTCGACGCGGCCAAGCCGGAAGACACCGGGGCTTACGTGGCACGGCTCGATAATCCGCGGGAGCACTTCCGCCTCGTGGCCACCGACCGCCATGCCGTGTTCGCGGCGGGCCACCTGCTTTGGCGGCGCGGCTCCACTCTAGTGGCGCAGCGGTTGGCTCCGGAGCGGCTCCAACTGTCCGGGGATCCGAGGCCTGTCAGGGGTACGGTGGGTCATGACGGCGGCATAGGGATGGCCCTGGCGGCCTCGGCGGGCGGATTATTGCTCTATGGAACGTCTGGAACCGTCCAACGGCAATTGACTTGGTTTGACCGCACGGACAAGGCTGCGGGGACACTAGTCCCTAGGGCCTATAACTCGCTGGGCGGGATGCTGATTGAGAATGGCGATCGGGCGAAGGCGGAAACGGCGCTGCGGGAAGCGTTGCGGCATCAGCCGGATTTAGCCGAGGCGCATAGTAACTTGGGGCAGCTACTGGCGGCGGGTGGCGACTACGTCCAGGCGGAGTTTCATCCGCGGTCGGCAATCCGATGGAAGCCGGACAGTTTCGCGGCATGGTTGGGACTGGGGGAGGTGCGAGCGGCGCAAGGGGAAGGCGGCGGCGGGGAAGGACGCCGCCATTCGGCGGGAGGCGTTGGAATTGCTGGGGAATTTGCGGTGATTATGGCCGGCGGCGACGGTTGTTGTCGGAACCGCCACGCCACATAATGTCGAAGGTATAGCCTTCACGGCCGCCCTTGGAATCTTCGATACGAATGACGGCGACGCCGCCGTTGGAGGGGTCGCGGACCAAGTCCTGACGGCCGCGTCCGTCAATGCCGCGGAAACCGAAATCATAGGGCCTCGTGGGCATGGCCTGGTTACAGTCGAACCGGCGCCACGTGGCGCGCTGGCCTTCGCGAGTGCGGAGCCGGGCGGAAGTTCCACGAATTTCCACTTCGGCGACGCCATCGACTTCGATTTCGATGGTACACTTACCGTCGCCGCCGCCGCCGCGGATATTGGCGGTGCGGGTTTGCTCGCCGCCCCATTGGGCGAAGGCGCTGAGGGCGGTGATCAATGACAAGATACAGAGTTTTATCGGCACGCTGTTCTGACGACAGGCGGAGTAGGCGCGTTTCGAATAGATTCAGGAACTGAGAGATGGAAAAGCACCTTCCCTACGCCTACTTGTCGCATTACCGGATACTCTCGCGATTGGGCGCGGGCGGCATGGGGGAAGTGTTTCTGGCGGAAGACACAAGGCTGGAGCGGCGGGTGGCGATAAAGGTGCTTCCGGCGGAGTTTACGGCGGATGCGGAACGGGTGCGGCGGTTCCTGATTGAGGCCAGAGCGGCATCGGCGCTGAATCATCCACACATAGTTACAGTGCATGACATTGGGGAGAGTGACGCGGGACGGTTTTTGGTGATGGAGGTGGTGGAGGGGAGGACGATTCGGTCCGTTTTGGCGGAAGGATGCACGGTGGCGGGGCTGGTCGAACTGGGAGCGCAGATGGCGAAGGGGTTGGCGGCGGCGCATGCGGCGGGAATTACGCATCGGGATATAAAGCCGGAAAATATCATGGTCCGGCATGACGGGTACGTGAAGATATTGGATTTCGGGCTGGCCCGGTTGGCGGGACCGCGGGAGAATTCCACCGAGCCCGGTGTGTTTATGGGCACCTTGAAGTACATGTCGCCGGAGCAGGCGCGGGGGGAGGCGGCGACGGCGGCTTCCGATATCTATTCGCTGGGTATGGTGTTTTTTGAACTGGCTACGGGGCGGTATCCATTCGCGGCGCAATCGTTTATGGCGGTGTTGCACGCGATATTGACAAATCCTCCAGGGTCGCCGTCGGCGCTGAACCCGGATTTGCCGGCGGATTTGGACGCCTTGATTTGCCGTATGTTGGACAAAGACGCGGGGCAGCGGCCGACGGCGGCGGAGGTAGCGGAGTCGTTGGCACGGGCGCGAATGGAGAGTGCAACGGGTACGATGCGTTTGCCGGTGGCTCCCGCCCCGGCGGCGGTTGCGGCGTTGCGCAATACAGTGGGGCGGAAGCGGGAGCTACAGGAGTTGCGGTTGGCGCTGCAGGCCGTGAGCGCGGGGCGCGGATCGATGCTCTGCGTTTCGGGCGAGCCGGGAATAGGAAAATCGACATTGGTCGAAGAGTTTTTGGCGTCAGTGGCGGCCGAGGGGATTTGTACGATCGCGCGGGGCCGCTGCTCGGAAAGGCTGGCGGGGACGGAGGCGTATCTTCCAGTGTTAGGCGCGTTGGACAACCTGCTGCGGAGCGGGGTCCATCCCGCTTTGGTTGCAATGATGAAAGAGTTCGCGCCGGCGTGGTTCGCGCAATTGTCGATGGCCTCCAGTTCCGAAGGGGTGACGGCGGCTTCGCAGGACCGGTTGAAGCGGGAGTTGGGGAGTTTCCTGGCGGAGGCGGCGCGCTCGCGCCCGTTGTTGTTATTCGTGGATGATTTGCATTGGGCGGATGTTTCGACCATTGACGCACTGACTTATTTAGCAAGTCAGTTTTCAGGATTGCGGCTGTTAGTCGTCGTTACTTACCGGCCTTCCGATATGTTACTGGCCGGACATCCGTTTTTGCGAATCAAACCGGATTTACAGGCGCGCGGGCTTCTGCGGGAGTTGGCGCTTTCGTTTTTGTCCGAATCGGAGATTAATCAGTATCTCGCACTGGAGTTTCCGGGACACCGGTTGCCAGCGGGGTTTCCCAAACTGATCCACGCCAAGACAGAGGGAAGCCCGCTGTTCATGGCGGATTTGGCGCGCTATTTGCGCGACAGTGGAGTTATTGCGGCCGACGGAACCCTGGCGCGGGAGTTGCCGGAGATAGAGAAGGAACTGCCGGAGTCCGTGCGAGGGATGATAGAGCGGAAGATTGGGCAGTTATCGGAAGGCGACCGGAAGTTACTTATTGTGGCGAGCGTACAGGGGTATGAGTTTGACTCGGCCGTGCTGACGCGGATACTGGGACTGGAGCCGGAGTTAGTGGAGGAGCGGCTGGAGACATTGGAGCGCGTATTTTCGTTTGTCCGGCTGGTGCGGGAGGCGGAGTTTCCGAACCATCAACTGACGCTGCGTTACCGGTTTGTGCATGTGTTGTATCAGAACGCTTTGTACAAGGAGTTGCGGGCGACGCGCCGGGCGGCGTTGAGCCGGGAAGTGGCATTGGCGCTGGAGGGTTTTTGGGGGGCGCGGCGGTCCACGGTGGCGAATGAGTTGGCGGTGCTGTGGGAGCAGACGCGAGACTTCGGGCAGGCGGCGGTCTGCTTCACGATGGCGGCGCGGCAGGCGTCGCAAGTGTTCGCAGATCGGGAGGCGGCGGCGCTTGCCGGACGCGGGTTGGCGGCACTGGCGCTGGCGCCGGAGAGTGCGGAGCGGACGGAACAAGAGTTGGTGCTGCAAGTGGTGTTAGGGGTGGCGTTGCGGACCACGCGGGGGTTCTCGGATCCGGAGGTGGGCCGGGCGTTTGAACGGGCTCGGGAGTTGTGCCCGGCGCAGGGGCGGACGTTGCGTATGGTGCCGGTGCTGCGGGGGTTATGGGAGTTCTACGAGGTGCGGGCGGATTACAAGAATGCGTTGCCTTACGGACGGCAGTTGTTGCGGCTGGCGGAGGATCTGGGCGATGAGGGGGTGCTGAGCGTGGCCTGCGATGCGATGGGCGATACGTCGGTATGGATGGGGGAATTTCCGGCGGCGCGGGAGCATTTGGAAAAGGGGATTGGTTTGTACGACGGGGAGAAGTATCGGGCGCACCTGTTTCTGTACGGATATGACACGGGGATGGCGTGCGCCAGTTATGGAGCGGTGGCGCTGTGGAACCTGGGGTATCCGGACCAGGCATTGGAGCGGATGGCGCTTTCGAACAAGATTGCGGAACGCGTGGCCCATCCGGTGACGACGGCATTTGCGGCAATAATGGCGGCCTGGGTGCAACGGTTGTGCGGAGACATGCCGGCGGCGCTGGCGGAGGGGGAGCGGGCGGTGGCGATTTCGACCGACTATGGCTTGCCGTATTTTTTGGGGTTTGGGCAGGTTATGAGAGGGTGGGCATTGATTGGGTTGGGGAAGGTGGAGGCAGGCATTACGGATATTGAAGCGGGGATGGCGGTTTATCGGGCCACGGGGTCGGAACTCGGCGTTTCTTTGTGGCTCGGGTGTTTGGCGGAGGGCTTTGCGGCGGCGGGCCGCGTGGATGAAGCGCTGGCGGTGCTGGAGACGGCAATGGCATTCGTGAAACGGACTGGAGAGCGTGTTTTTGAGGCGGAGTTGTGGCGGATGAAGGGGGAATTGACGGGTTCGAATGCTTGTTTAGTCGAGGCATTGACGGCGGCTCGCCGGCAACAGGCCCGATCATTGGAGTTGCGGGCGGCGATGAGTTTGGCGCGTGCTGGGGAGAGCGCGGAGCCGTTGTGGCAGGTTTATGGGTGGTTTACAGAGGGGCATTCGATGCCGCATTTGGCGGCGGCACGAAGCATGTTGGAGCGGACGAATTGAAGCGGGTCGTTATCGTTGGAGGCGGTTATGCGGGCGTAACGCTGGCGAAGCAGTTGGATGCCGCTTTCGACGTGGTGCTGGTGGAGCGGAAGGACCGTTTCTATCACAATGTGGGAGCGATGCGGGCTTATGCCGATGCATCAATGTATCAAGATTTGTTGATTCCTTATGATCGGCTATTGGGGCGGGGGCAAGTGGTTTTTGATGAGGTTGTTTCGGTGGTGACGGGGGAGGCGCGGACCTCCGGCGGGTCGCGAATCGACGCGGACGTCATTGTGGTGGCGACGGGATCGCGGCATGTGATGCCGTTCAAGAATTCATTTCGGGAGTCGGCGGAGTTTATGGCGGAGGCGGAGAGGATGAGCGCGCGGTTGGCGGCGGCGGAGCGCGTGGTTATTTTTGGCGATGGACCTGTGGCGGTGGAACTGGCGGGGGAGGTGATTTGGCGGTATCCGAAGAAGCGGGTGCAGTTGGTGGGGGCAGGGGAGGGGTTGCTGCCTGGCGCAGGGAATCCGCGGCTGGGAGAGAAGCTATTGGGGATGCTGCGGGGGCGTGGTGTCGAGGTTCTCCTGGGGCAAAAGGAGGAACCTTTCGCGTCCGATTTGCAGATTCAGGCATTTGGCGGTGAGATATCGGCGCCTTGTTTGGGGGCGGCGGGACGCGTAACCGTAGACGGGCATTTTCGCGTGGCGGGAATGGCTGGAGTGTACGCGATTGGCGACGCGGCGGATTGCGGGGATCCTCCGTTGACTTTCCTCGCACGGCGGCAAGCGACGTATTTAGGACGGTATTTGCAGTCGCCCAAGCTTGGTCCTTACAAGTCGGCATCGCGGACGGCTATGTCGGTGCCGTTGGGCCCGGAACTGGGAGCGACGCAACTGCCATTGCCGGGGCTGCCAGTGTTTGGGAGTTGGGTGACGAGCCGGTTGAAGGGGCGGAATTTGTTTGTTGAGAAGAACTGGGCGTTATTGGGCCACGACGCCAATAGTACGCGATAATCTACCAATGCGCCTGTTCTTCCTCTCACTCGCCGCCCTTCCCCTGCTCGCCATCGAAAGCACCCGCATCTGGGACGCCGCTCCGCACAGCGCTTTCACCGACCTCATTCGCCACAAGAACCAATGGCTCTGCGTCTTTCGCGAAGGCCGCGCCCATGTTTCGACGGATGGCGCGATCCGTATTCTTACCAGCAAAGACGGCCAAGAATGGCAGTCTCTCGCCCATCTCACGCTGCCCAATCGCGATCTTCGAGACCCCAAAATCACCCATACTTCCAGTGGCGGGTTAATGCTCACCGCGGCCGCCGCCCATCGCGAACGCGACGGCCAAACGCCTGTCCCGCACGACTCCCTCGCCTGGTTCTCCAAGGACGGTATTTCATGGTCCGAACCCGCGAAAATCGGCGATCCCAACTACTGGCTCTGGCGCGCTTCCTGGCGCAAGAATCAAGTGCTAATGGTCGGCTATCCCACCGGCAGTCGCGACGGCAGCACTCGCCTTTACACCTCCAATGACGGCCGCAGATTCGAAACCCTGGTCCCTGAACTCGTCAAGGAAGGCTTCCCCAACGAATCGACGATTATCTTTCAAAAGGACGGCACTGCCCTCTGCCTCACCCGCCGCGATGCCAAAGGCTTCAACGGCCTCATCGGCACCGCCAAACCGCCGTATAAAGACTGGAAATGGGCCGATGCCGGCGCCCGCATTGGCGGTCCGAATTTCATCGAATTGCCCGACGGCCGGTTAATTGGCGTCGTCCGCCTCTACGACAACAAAACCCGTACTTCTATCGTCGAACTCAACGCCAGCGGCGGCCTGAAAGAACTCGAAACGCTGCCCTCAAACGGGGATTCCAGTTACGCCGGCCTCGTCTGGCAAAAGGGTGAACTCTGGATCAGCTACTACAGCTCCCACGAAGGCAAAACGTCTATCTATCTCGCCCGCTGGAAGCCTTAACGTCCTTCCACGCTGCGTCAAATTCCAAACCGGCACCTCCGCGCATTTTCCGCGATCATCGCCAACTCCAATTCCGTAAATCCCATTCCCCGTGCCACTTCGAATTCCCCCGCCAGCGAACATCCAAATATCGCCGGATCATCCGAATTCAAAGTAACCATCACCCCTGCGTCAAACAGCGCCCGCAAAGGATGCAACGCCAAGCCGGAAACCGCTCCCGTCCGCAAATTACTAGTCGGACAAACCTCCAGCGCGATCCCGCGCTCCCGCAAAACATCCAGCAAAACCGCATCCTCAACAGCGCGAATCCCATGCCCAATCCGGTCCGCCCCCATCCGTACCATCTCCCAAACATTCTCCGCCGTCGAAGTTTCCCCCGCATGAGGAGTAAAACGAAGTCCCGCCTCCCGCGCCACGGCCACCGCACGCTCAAATTCCGAAGCCGGCCGCGCCGTCTCATCCCCGCCGATCCCAAATGAAACGATCCCTTCGGAGGCATGCCGCGCCGCCCACTCCGCTACCCGCTCGGCAGGCTCTCCTCCAAACTGCCGCACCACATCCACGTTCCACCGCACATCCAAAGGCGCCCTCATGGAAGCTTCCCGCAAAGCCGCCCAAACCGCATCCAAACTCTGCCCCTTCCATTCCACCACCCCGGCCGAAAAAATCACTTCGGCGTAAGTCACCCCCTGTCCCGCCAGCGTTGCGAACAGCGACGAAGCCGCCAGCGAATAATGCTCCGGCGTCTGCAATCGCCGGACCGCCGCCTTAAACGCTTCAAGAAATCCCATAAACGAATCGAAGCGGTATAGCCCCCGCGCCTCCTCCAAACTCAGCGCTGGATCCAACCGGCAAAGCAACTCCGGTTCCAGCGATCCCTCTAAATGCACATGCAGTTCCGTATCGGCTTGAATCACAGTTGCCATAATAGCCGTATGCTCCAAGCCGAGATCGACGCCATCGTTGGCGGCTACCACGCCGATGCCTTCCACATTCTCGGTCCCCACGACGCCGTATCCGGCTGGACTGTTCGCGCCTTCCTCCCCCAGGCCGAAACCGCCGCCGTCCTACTTTCCAGCCAGAAAGTAGCTATGCGAAGGGTCCATGACGCCGGCTTCTTCACCGCCGATCTGCAAGGCGATCCCCGATCTTACCAGCTAGCCATCCAAACCACCCTCGGCCAGGAACAGCTCATTGAGGACCCCTACCGTTTCGGCCCCATCATCTCCAATTTCGATCTCCATCTCCACACCGAAGGCACTCTCAACCGTGCCTGGGAAACCTTCGGCGCCCATCCCCAAACGATCGACGGCGTACCGGGCGTCCGCTTCGCCGTCTGGGCCCCATCCGCGCTCTCCGTGACTGTCACCGGCGTATTCAATGACTGGAATACCTGCCGCCATCCCATGCGTCTCCGCGATGGCGGCGTCTGGGAACTCTTCATCCCCGGCATCCAATCCGGCGACGTCTACAAATACCGCGTCAAGAGCCGGTACAACGATTCCGAACAGCTCAAGTGCGACCCGTACGCCTTCCGCGCCGAAGTCCCTCCCAAGACCGCCAGCGTCGTCCATCAATGGACTAGGTACGAATGGCAGGATGCAAAGTGGCTCGAAGCGCGCGAAAAAACACAGTGGCTCGAAGCACCCATGAGCGTCTACGAAGTCCACCTGGAAAGCTGGATGAAGGACGCCGAAGGCAACCCTTTAACCTACCGCCAATTCGCCCATACCCTGGTCGAATACGTCAAACGCCTCAACTACACCCACATCGAACTCATGCCCATCATGGAGCATCCCTACTCGGGATCCTGGGGCTATCAGGTCACTGGCTTCTTCGCCGCCACCTCACGCTTCGGCCCGCCTGAAGACTTCATGTTCTTCGTCGATTCCTGCCACCAGGCCAACATCGGCGTCTTCCTCGATTGGGTGCCCGGCCACTTCCCCAAAGATGCCCACGGCCTCGCCTGGTTCGACGGCACCGCCCTCTACGAACACGCCGATCCCCGCCAGGGCGAGCATCGCGGCTGGGGCACCAACGTCTTCAACTACGGCCGCAACGAAGTCCGCACGTTTCTTGTTTCCAACGCCATTTTCTGGCTCGAACACTTTCATCTCGATGGCCTTCGCGTCGATGCTGTCGCCTCTATGCTCTTCCTGGACTACGGCCGCGAGGGCGGCGACTGGATCCCCAATCAATACGGCGGCCGCGAAAATCTCGAAGCCGTCGAGTTCCTGAAACAGTTCAACATCGCCGCCCACAAAGTTCCGGGCGCCATCACGATCGCCGAAGAATCCACGTCATTCGGCGCCGTCACTAAGCCCGTATATTTAGGCGGTCTCGGCTTCACCATGAAGTGGAACATGGGCTGGATGCACGACATGTTCAACTACTTCAAGCAGGAGCCTATCTTCCGCCGTTTCCACCAGAACCACATTACATTCAGCCTCCTCTACGCGTTCACCGAAAACTTCCTCCTGCCCATCTCGCATGACGAAGTCGTCCATGGCAAGTCGTCCCTTGTCGGTAAAATGCCCGGCGATGAGTGGCAGCGCTTCGCCAATGTCCGCGCCTTCCTCGGCTACATGTACGGCCATCCCGGCAAGAAGCTTCTCTTCATGGGACAGGAACTGGGCCCCTACGCCGAGTGGAACTGGGAAACCCAAATTCCCTGGGAACTTTTGGAGTACGAATTCCATCGAAAGCTGCAGACCCTCATCGCCGAGTTGAACAAGCTCTACAAGTCCGAGCCTGCCCTCTATGAGGTCGACAGCAGTTTCAACGGATTCGAGTGGATTGATTTTCGCGATGTCGACGCCTCGGTCATCGCCTTTCTGCGCCGTGCCAAAGACCCGGAGGATTTTCTTGTCTTCGTCTGTAATTTCACGCCCCAGCCCCGCCACACGTACCGCATCGGTGTCCCTCGCGACGGTAATTACATGGAACTCCTCAACACCGATTCCAGTCAGTACGGCGGCGGCAACATGGGGAATCTCGGCTGGCGCAATGCCGATCCAATTGAATCGCACGGTCATCCCTTCAGCCTGTCGTTAACGCTGCCCCCACTCGCCGTCGTTGTCTTCAAACCGGCAAAACTAGAATGAACCTGGCCGCCCTCATCAACCTGGTCCTGATCGGCCTCTTCGGCCTGCAGCACAGCATCATGGCCCGCCAATGGTTCAAGGAGAAATGGAATCTCCCTAAGCCCCGCCGTACTTACGCCCTCGCGACCGTCGCCGTGCTCATCGTCATCGCCCGCTTCTGGCAACCTATGCCAGAAATCGCGTGGCAGTTCAAAGGCGCTATCGCCATTGGCCTGTACGTCGTCTGGACCTTTGGTCTCCAACTGATTCTATTCGGCGCCATGTCCATCAACTGGCGTGAACTCCTCGGCCTCGCCGAACCCGCCACGCCCGAATTCCACACGCCGTTTTTATACACCGTCGTCCGCCATCCCATTTATCTCGGCGCCATCTTCGTCCTGTGGGCCGTCCCCAGCATGACCCACGGCCGGCTCCTCTTCGCCGCCGGCATGACGCTTTATATCCTGATCGGCATCCACTTCGAGGAACGCGACCTCGAACGCACCTTCGGCGACGTCTACCGCGTCTACAAACAACGCGTGCCTATGCTCATCCCTTCACTTCAAAAACAACTTCCACTTCCACCGCCGCCCCCGTAGGCAATGACGCAAACCCCAGGGCCGACCGCGCATGATAACCGTCGCCGGTCTTCCCGAAAACCTCATGCAGCAAATCCGAAGCGCCATTGATCACCAGGTGCTGCTCAATAAACTCCGGCGCCGAATTCACACATCCCAAAACTTTAATCACCCGCAAACCTTCCAATGTCCCATGCGCGTTCCAGGCGGAGTTTAGGACTTTGGCCGCGCATTCGCGCGCGGCCGCGTATCCTTCTTCGGTCGTCAACCCCTCGCCCAGCTTGCCTTTTAGCGTGCTGACGTGTCCCGAGCTGATCAGCTGATTGCCCGATCGTATACAGAGGTTCAAATACCCCGGCGTCTGCTTCTCAAAAGAGAGTCCAAGGTGTTGTGCGGTTTCTTGAGGATTCATAGGGTGGCTTCTTCAATCTATTAGGCTATGATCTCTCTATGCAACTTCTCCGCCTCGCGATTCTCACCTTTGCCGCCGCCGCCCTCTCCTTCGCCGCCGATATCGACGGCAAATGGACCGGTGAACTCAAGGGCCCTAACGGCGCCATGCAGATCACGATGGCCTTCAAAGCCACCGGCGAAACATTCACCGGAACCATCACCACCCAGATGGGCGATCAGGACATCAAGGAAGGCAAAATCAAAGGCGACGAGATCACCTGGTTCACAGTCTTCGAGCGCGAGGGCAACTCCATGAAGATCCTGAACAAGGCCAAAATTACTGGCTCGGAAATGAAAGTCTCCGTCGCCATCGAAGGCCGCGACTTCGCCATGGAATACACGGCCAAGAAGTCGACCTAACCTTCCAGCACGCCCTCGTACAACGCCGCCATTGGCACACTACATTCCAACAACGAGAACGGGCAATCCGCGTCCAAGCCGCTGACGTCGCTAATACGCCAAATCCCATCCTCGCCCCGCGTATGAAGTTCCACCTCCGGCCGGTCCTGTGACAGCAGCGCATACTGCCGAATCGACGGAGTAGCCTGATACTGCCTCGACTTCACTCCTCGATCGTCAGCCTCGGTGCTCGGTGATAATACTTCCGCCACAAACACCGGGTTTGTAACCACATTCGGCCGTCCCTCCATCGATACCACTGGCCCGCAAATCACCATGACGTCGGGATAAACGTAAACGTCCTTATTACCCGTCTGCAACAACAGGTCACTCCCGGCGACCCGGCACCCCCGGCCCCGAAGCGCGGCCCGCAATTCACTGCCTAGATTCATCGCCAAAAAGGAATGCCCCGGCGTTCCCCCGCCATGGCCGTAATCACGCCCGAATAATAGGCGTGCTTCGTCTCCGAACGCATCTCTTGGTCCAAGTACTCGTCGGGCGAAATCCAAGGAATGTCGCGTGCGGCCATGATCCTATCCTAGCCCCGGAATCACTGAAACAGACGCGGCAACACACCGCCAGGAAGGCCGGCCTAACCTTCCAGCACGCCATCGTACAACGCCGCCATCGGCACACTGCAATCCAACGACGAAAACGCGCACTCCGCGTCCAACCCGCTGACATCTCTAATCCACCACTTTCCATCCTCGCCCCGCGTGTGAATCTCAACCAGCGGCCGGTTCTGGGAAACAAGCGCGTACTGGCGCAGAGTCGGGCTCAAACGATACTCGTGGGACTTTTCGCCGCGGTCCTTCGCTTCCGTACTCGGCGATAGAACCTCAACGAGAAACACCAGATTGGTAATAACGCGCGGCCGGCCTGAAAGCTTCGCCACCGGACCGCAAACGACCATGATGTCCGGGTAGGTAAACATGCCGTGCGATCCCGTCTGGAACATGACGTCGCTGCCGACGACTGCGCATCCTCGCCCGCGGAGTAAGGCGTGCAATGCTGCCAACAAATTCGCTGCCAGCACCCCATGCTCGTCCGACCCACCCGCCATCGCCGTCACAACTCCGGCATAGTACGTGTGCTTTGTTTCCGCCACTTCTTCCTGATCCAGGAATTCATCCGCAGAAATCCGAGGAATATGCTGGACTGCCATATAGATATCCTACTCCCGCGAGATCAGGCCTCCAGTACACCTTCATACAGCGAGGCCATCGGTAGACTGCAATCCAGCGACGAAATCACACATTCGGCGTCCAACCCGTTCACCTCGCCAATCCACCATTTCCCGTCCTCGTCCCGCGTATAAATTTCCACCTCCGGCCGGTCCTGCGACAGTAGCGCATACTGCCGAATCGACGGAGTAGCCCGATACTGCTTCGACTTCACTCCGCGATCCTCAGCCTCGGTGCTCGACGACAATACTTCCGCCACAAACACCGGGTTTGTCATCACACTCGGGCGTCCTTCCATCCGTACCACCTGCCCGCAAATGACCATCACCTCCGGATAGATGAAGATGTCCTTGGCGCCGGTCTGCAAAAGGACATCGCTCCCCACCACGCGGCAGCCTCGACCCTGTAACGCATTATTTAACTGAGTGCCAAGGTTCATCGCCAGCATTCCATGCGCCAGCGCCCCCCCGCCATCGCCATAATCACGCCCGAATAGTAAGCATGCTTCGTCTCGGAGCGCATCTCTTGGTCCAAGTACTTGTCGGGCGAAATCCAAGGAATGTGCTGCACTGCCATATAGATATCCTATTCCCGCGGCAGCACACCTTCATACAGCGAGGCCATCGGCAGACTGCAATCCAGCGACGAAATCACGCATTCGGCATCCAACCCGCTCACCTCGCCAATCCACCATTTCCCGTCCTCTCCCCGCGTATGAATTTCCACCAACGCCTCGCGCTGGGATAACAGGGCATACTGGCGAATGGAAGGCGTCGCGCGATACTGCTGCGACTTCGCGCCCCGGTCATCGCCTTCCGTGCTCGGTGACAAGACTTCAGCGACAAAAATCGGATTCGTGACCACATTCGGCCGCCCCTCCATGGTCGCCACAGGTCCGCAGATTACCATCACGTCCGGGTAAATGTACATCTCTTTCCGCGCCGTCTGAAACAGAAGATCGCTCCCCGTGACCCGGCAGCCTCGTCCCCGAAGGGCGACTCCCAAGTCCCTGATCAAGTTCGCCGCCAAAAAAGCATGCCCAGGCGATCCGCCTGCCATCGCTGTCACGGTGCCAGCGTAAAAACAGTGCTTCGTCGCGGATCGCTCTTCCTGATCCAGGAATTCATCCGGCGAAATCCAAGGAACATTTCGTGCAGCCATGTCCACATCTTACCGTTCGGACCACTCACCCGCCAAAACAACGCGCAATCCGTGCCATCGCGAGAGATCGAACCACCGCATCCACCGGCGTAACTGCCAGGCGCGCCGAGAGCATCTCGCGCTGAGCCATCTGGTATCGATGCAATGATTCCACAAATTCCAGGTCTTTTTCCCGCCCGGCAACCAATCTAGCGACTGCCAGATCATGCACTTCCAGACACCAGCCCCGCACGAATCGCGAAACCACCACCAACCGCCCCTCCCAACCATCCGGCAAGACCGCCGTCTCCGGACCCACCCCATGAGCGTAGAAGCCAAATATACGTTCAAATGGCGAACCCTCGCCAATCGAACCGTCAATGAGATCGGCCCGTTCCGGATATTTTCGTGGATAGACATCCGCCTCCCGCGAAACTAGAAACTCCTCCGGAGCGCCAGGGAATTGCCCAAGTATCGACTGGCTCCCAATGACGACAATATCGTCATCATCGGCGATCGTCCCCGCCGCTCGAATGATATGTTCCAACTGCGTACGCGTCATAAATCTCCCACCGCTCCTTCGGGCTCAAAACACCGGCGAATGGGCTGGCCTGCCGCAGCGCGCGCATCGGTTCATTATCCTCCTGAATCAACGTGAGCACCTCCTCGGCCGGTCTCGCCCAAGCCATCAAGTAAGGCTGTGATCGCCCGGCGGACACGCTCCAACGCTGAATATTATCCATTGCAATGGAAATCAATTCCGGCGAAGCCCGTAACTTCGCGGCGATCGCCTTATGCATCGCCAGGCTCCAGGCATCGATCCTTTCATGCCCCTGCCCCTGCCGCTCGCTCACGTCCGGCATTCCTGAATCTAACAATCAAAGCCAAATCAAACCGAAAGTCCGCCTCGTCGTCACCAGGTAATCAGGATACCTGCGCTATACTTTGCCCATGCAAATGGCGCTCTCGTGTCTTCTGCTCGCGGCCGCACTCCCCGCTCAGCCGCCGGCTCCCGGTTGGACCCCGGAGTTTTCCTTCCAATTCCAAAACGTAACTGCCGTCACCATTTCCCCTGACGGCCAACAAGCCGCCTGGATCCAATCCAAACCGGTCATGGACACAGAAAAAAGCGAGACACTCTCCCACATCTGGGTCGCCCGCACCGACGGCGCCCGCCGCTTCCAGCTCACCCGCGGCGACATCAGCTCGGCTTCCCCAGTCTGGAGCCCCGACAGCAAATACATCTACTTCACCTCCGCCCGCGCCGGTTCCGAACAAATCTACCGCGCCTACATCGCCGGCGGCGAAGCCGAAAAACTCACCGATTTCAAAGGCGCCATCGGTACGTTCTCAATAGCCCCCGACGGCAAATCCCTCGCTTTCAAAGCCGCCGAAACCGATCCTGCTCTCGAAAAAGCCAAAAAAGAAAAACGCGACTTCCGCGTCGTCGGCGCCAACCCCGCCAACCACTCCCTCTACCTCCTTCCCCTCGACGGCGAAGGCAAGCACCGCAAACTCTTCGACGCCCGGTATCACATCGCCAACTTCTCCTGGTCCCCTGACTCCAAAACCATCGCCTTCGAACGCTGGCCATCTCCCCTCGCCGGCAACTGGACCAAAGCCGACATCTCCGAAGCCGACATCGCCACCGGCGCCGTCAAGGACCTCGCCGCCACCGCCGCCGTCGAGTCCACCCCCTTCTACTCCCCAGACGGCCGCTACATCGCCCTCAACAACGGCAGCACCCGCTGGGCCGGCGAACGCCGTATCAATCTACTCACCCGCGCCACCGCCCAACTCCGCCCTCTACCGGCCACCTACGACGAACAGCCCCACATCCTCGGCTGGGCGCCGGACTCCTCCAAAATCTACTTCGTCGAACCCAAACGCACCCGCACCTACTTGGGTGCCATGCCCCTCGACGGCCCGCCCGCGGCGTCTTCACCCCCGATCTCAACACCACCGGCACTCACTTCGGCCTAACCGCCGAAACGCCGTCAGAGCCCGTCGAAGCCTACGTCCTTCCCGTCGCCGACGCGACCGCGCCAAAGAAAATCAGCCGCGCCAACACCGGCATCCCCCTGCCCGCCCTCGGCCGCACCGAAACCATCTCCTGGAAGTCCCCCGACGGCCGCGAAATCGAAGGCCTGCTCACCTATCCCGTCTCCTATCAACCCGGCCAAAAAGTCCCCCTGCTCCTCAACATCCACGGCGGCCCGGCCGGCGTCTTCACCGAAAATTTCATCGGTCGCGCTGCCATCTACCCCCTCGCCGCCTTCGCCGCCAAAGGCTTCGCCATCCTTCGTCCAAACCCCCGCGGCTCCTCCGGATACGGCCGCCAGTTCCGCTTCGACAACATCAACGATTGGGGCGGCAAAGACTACGAAGACGATCAGGCCGGCGTCGACAAAGTCATCGCCATGGGCATCGCCGACCCCGCCAAACTCGCCATCATGGGCTGGAGCTACGGTGGTTACATGACCAGTTGGACCATCACCCAAACCAAGCGCTTCAAAGCCGCCGTCATCGGCGCCCCCGTCACCAACCTCTGGAGCTTCACCGGCACCGCCGATATCCCCGGCTTCCTCCCCGACTACTTCTCCGGCGAACCCTTCCAGAACTTCGAGGCCTACCGCAAGCACTCCCCCATCACCCACATCAAAAACGTAGTGACGCCCACCCTCCTCCTCCACGGCGAGGCCGACGAGCGCGTCCCCATCGGCCAAGGCTACGAATACTACAACGCTCTGAAACGGCAAGGCGGCATCGCCAAAATGGTCGCCTATCCGCGCACTCCTCACGGTCCCCGCGAACCGAAATTCGTCCTCGACATCATGCGCCGTCACCTCGATTGGATGGAAAAATATGTCCAGTAGACTTCTCCTGTTCTTTACCTCTTTGGCCATATTCGCCGCCCCCACCTGGACGCCCGCCTCCATGATGAAGGTCAAAGCCGTGGCCGCCGTCCAGGCCTCCCCCGATGGACAGTGGGCCGTCTGGACCGAAACCAGCGCCGTAATGGAGGGTGAAAAGAGTGAAATGCTCACCCTGCTCTGGCTCGCCCGCGTCGACGGGGCCGAACGATTCCAACTCACCTTCGGGGAAAAGAGCGCCACCCAGCCCAACTGGTCCCCCGACGGCAAATTTCTCTACTTCCTCCGCGGCCAGGTTCATCGCATCGCCATCGACGGCGGCGATGCCGAGTCCCTCACCGATTTCAAGGGCACAATCACGCTTTTCCAACTCTCCCCCGACGGTAAGTCCATCGCCTTCACCGGCCGCGAAACCGACGCCGAACTCGAACGCGCCAAGCGCGAAAAGCGCGACTTCAAAGTAATTGATGGAAATCCCCCCAACGCCTCCCTAAACGTCGTCCCCGTCACCGGCAAAGGTGTCCGCAAACTCGCCGCCGGTCCCTGGCACATCACTAACTTCGACTGGTCTCCCGACTCCCAACGCCTCGCCTTCGATACCCAGCCAACCGCCGGCGCCAACGATGCGCCCGTCTCTGATCTCATGGAAGTCGAGGTCGAATCCGGCAAAACCAAAATCATCGCCAACACCCCCGGCCGCGAGTCCTCCCCCCGCTACTCGCCCGACGGCAAATACCTCGCCTTCCTCCACGTTCCCGGACAGTCAGTGCGCGTCCTCCGCGGCACCCGCATCGCCCTGTTCCATCGCGCCAACGGCACCATCCGCAACCTCCCGCCGTCATTTGATGAATCACCGGCTCTCGTCGATTGGGCGCCAGACAGCTCCAAAATCTACTACCAGGAAGCCCGCGGTACCCGCACGATCCTCTACGCCGCCCCCCTCGATGGCCCCCTCGAAACCGCCTACACCCCAACAGGCATCCTCGGTCCCAACACCTCCCTCAATCGCACTGGCACCCACTTCGGCTTCGTTTCCCAATCCTCCCGGGAACCCGCCGAAGCCTACGTCATGCCCCTCTCGGCGAAAAAACCCGTCAAAATCAGCGCCGCCAACGCCGCCATCCCCAAAATAGGCATCGCCGAAACCCGCGTCATCCAATGGAAGGCCAGGGATGGCAAGCAGATCGAAGGCCTCCTCACCCTCCCGCTAAACTACCAGGCCGGCAAGGCCTACCCCATGATCCTCAATATCCACGGCGGTCCCGCCGGCGCCTTCAACGAAACTTTCATCGGCTCCCCCACCATCTATCCCATCGCCGCGTTCGCCGAAAAAGGCTACGCCGTGCTCCGTCCCAACCCCCGCGGCTCCGTCGCCTACGGCCACGCCTTTCGCACCGCCAATCTCAATGACTGGGGCGGCGCCGACTATCAGGACCTCATGACCGGCGTCGACGAAGTCATCCGCCAGGGAATCGCCGACCCCCAACGCCTCGCCGTCATGGGCTGGAGTTACGGCGGCTACATGACTAACTGGGTCATCACCCAAACCAACCGCTTCAAATGCGCCGCCTCCGGCGCCGGCCTCTCCAACATGCCGTCCATGTGGGGCACCAACGACATCCCCGGCGTGCTCGACGAGTACTTCACCGGTGCCTGGTACGACCAACCGGAGCGCTACGCTAAGCTCTCCCCCCTCTATCACGTGAAAAACGTCGCCACTCCCACTCTCTTCCTCCACGGCGAGCAGGACTTCCGCGTCCCCATCACTCAGGCCTACGAGATGCACTCCGCCATCGAGCGTCGCGGCATCAAAACAGAAATGGTCGTCTATCCTCGCACCCCACACGGCCCGCAGGAACCAAAGTTCCTCCAGGACGTCATGCAGCGCCACTTCGATTGGGTCGAAAAATTTATCGGCGCCCCCGCAAATTAGCCGCCGGTGGAGTGGGTCCAGCCACGATTGATCCGTCCGTCCGGAATATGAATCCGCAATGCGGCTGCATCTCAGGTCCGGTCTTTGTCGGGATCGGGGAGAATCCTCCCGTAAATCACGACACAGATTTCGCGAGCTAACGAAACGCCCGTTTGGAACTGTGGCCCGTCTGTGTGGCACCAATCTAGCAAACGCTTCTTGTGGCTTTCGGTCGGTTCGCCCCGTCGTTTCACATCCGCCAGGATCACCCTGGCCATTCCACCGTCATCGGTTCCGCTTCGATTGTTTTGCATTTCGATTTGGAATCGTTCGCACAGCGCCTCAAGTTTTTCAACGTTAATCTTTCGCGCGATGGGCGTCGCGTAATCCACCGCCAATTCCAGGCGAACAATCGAGAGATCCAATCTCCTTGGCCCGGCGAATTCGAAGTTCACTGAGATCTTGTTTCCCTGAACCTCCTCCACTTGACCAACCCCCCATTCGGGGCGCAATTGGTGTCTCAAATGTTGTCCGATCTTCATTTCGATTCCTCCGTTGTCGATTCACCATACTTTCTTAGGAACTCGGCGAGTGCCGCCGCACTCCCTTCTAGTTCAAATTGCAGGCCCTTGCTGTTAAACCGAGCCTTTATCTGGTCGCTTGGAAATTCCGTACTCACCGTGGGCCGTTCGACGATCCGCGCGGATGCGGCTTCCTGTCGATTCTCAATCGGCTCGGCGGAAGGGGGTGGAGGATCATTCCCCGCCTCCCATTGCGCGCTCATCAGCCGCCGCCAAAAATTCACGAACTCCGAAGGCAGCACGATGTGGTTTTTTCCAGGTTCCGGTGACGAGAGCCGCTCCAGCGGACGGCAAGGGAAGAGCGCATCCCATAGCCCCTCACACCGGGACGCGAGCATACTGTTTCGATCTCCGGACCGCGTCATAAACCAGTTGCTCAACGGAACATAGGCAGTGCTCTTGAGCGGACTAGACGGGTTGTCCAGCCACAGCCTGAATTCTTTCGTGGCCTTCGAGTTGAACTGCTGCCCGCGATGCTTCTCCCCCAGTACACATGCCAGCAGACTCTCAATACGGCGCGAGTCGAGATCCTGCGGATTGCTCAGTACTAGATCGAAGTTATTACCCGACTCGGGTACCCTTCGTCTCCATTTCAGTGTGTTCATTCCTTGCCTCATGGTAAGGATAGCAATGATTATATATCATGTAAATCAATAATAAGTATGATTAAATACGGTTAATGCATTACAGAAGCTGTTGGATCTGCTCATCTGGCTCGTTCTTTCGTCTCACCCCCACGCGATATACTAATAAAAATGCAGGAAATGAGCCTCTTCTGGCTCCGTGTCGCCGCCGCCCTCTACGCCACCGGGCTCATCTACGTAGCCGACTTCCTATTCCGCCGCGCCGCCACCCTCTACCGCCCCGCCCTTTTCACCTTCAGTATCGCCGCCGTCTTCCACTTCGTCGCCATCGTCGAACAGTCCATGATCAACGGCCATCTCGCCGCCCAGGACTTCCATCAAACCGTCACCCTCCTCGCCCTCGTCCTCGCCATCGTCTTCCTCGTCGTCAATTGGATCTACGATTTCCCCAGCCTCGGCCTCATCGCCTTCCCCATGGTCGCCATGCTGACCCTGCTCGGCACAACATCGCAATCCCTCGGACCGTGGCCCAACTCCGGCCTCCGCGACGCCTGGCTCCTCGTCCACGTCCTCCTCAACATCGGCGGCTTCACATCCACCCTCTTCATGGCCTTGGCGTCAGTTTTCTACCTCGTCCAGGAAAACCATCTCAAGACAAAACAACCCGCTAAATTCTTCCAGCGCCTCCCGCCCCTCCACACCCTCGATCAACTGGCCTCCCGCGCCATGATCGCCGGCTTCATCTTCACCACCGCAGGCGTTATCGCCGGCTCCGGCTGGGCCTATATGGAGTCCGGCACCCGCTGGATCGGCGAAGGCAAAGTGCATATCAGCCTTTTCACCTGGGGCTTCTATCTAACGGTAGTTTTTCTCAGAACCAACGGCGGCTGGCGCGGCCGCCGCGCGGCCTTCCTCGCCTTCTACGTGCTCCTCTTCAGCACTTTGACCTGGATCTCCCACGCAGGTCTCCGGCCCCTCCTGGCGAAATAATGAAACTCCACGTCACAGGCCTTAACCATCGCACCGCGCCGGTCGAAGTGCGTGAGCGGCTGGCCTTTGATGCCGCCTCTCTCCCAGACGCGCTGAAATTCCTCCGCGACGCCAACGGCGTCCACGAAAGCCTGATTCTCTCCACCTGCAACCGCGTCGAAATCGTCGTCGCCACGGATGAAAAAGCCGACGCCAATGACCGCGTCGCCGGCTTCCTCCAACACGCCAAACCAGGCCACCGCCTGGACCTCGCTCGCCACCTTTACCACTTTGAAGACCGCGACGCCATTCGCCATCTATTCCGCGTCGCCTCCTCCCTGGACTCCATGGTCGTTGGCGAACCCCAAATCCTCGGCCAGCTCAAGGAAGCATGGTCCTTCGCTAAAGAACAAGGCGTCCTGGGCCAATACCTCGACACGGTTCTGACCCGGGCCTTCAACGTCGCCAAACGCGTCCGCACCGAGACCACCATCGGTGAAAGCGCCGTCTCGGTTTCCTTCGCCGCGGTCGAATTAGCGCGGGAGATCTTCGGCTCCCTCAATGGCTGCGGCGTCCTCCTCATCGGCGCCGGCAAGATGAGCGAACTGGCCGCCCGCCACCTTCACCGCTCCGGCGCCAATCGTATCTTCGTCACCAATCGGACCCGCGCCCGCGCTGAAGAAATGGCCGCCCTCTTCAGCGGCGCCATCATCGATTACGACGCGTTCCAGAGCGCCATGCCCGAAATCGACATAGTCATTGCCAGCTCCGCCGCGCCTCATTTCATCCTCAACGAAGCGCAGATGCGCACGATCCGCGCCAAGCGCAAAGGCCGTCCAATCTTCCTTATCGATATCGCCGTTCCCCGCAACATTGAGCCCTCCGTTAACACTCTCGAAAACGTCTTCCTCTACGACATCGACGATCTCGGCCGCGTCGTCGAACAGAATAGAAAAGGGCGCGAAGCCGAAGCCGTCGCCGCCGAGATCATTATCGCCGAAGAGGTCGACAAACTCGTCGCCCGGCTCAAGGAACGTGAAGCCGTTCCCGTCATCGTCGCCCTGCAGGATCACTTGGAACAAATGCGTCAAGCGGAGGTGCAGCGCCTCCGCGGCAAGCTCGGCGCGCTCACGCCCCAGCAGGAAGATGCCATCGAAGCACTCACTCGATCTCTCATGGCGAAGGTTGCCCACGGCCCCATCACCGAAATCCGCCGCAACGCCGTTCGCGACGAAGGCTGGCAGACCATTGAAGATATCCGCCGCATGTTCAAACTGGAGACTCCGGAATAATGAGCGAACTCGTCATCGGCTCCCGCGGGTCAAAACTCGCTCTTTGGCAAGCCAACCATATCGCCGCTCAGCTTACCGCCCATGGCCACACCACCAGAATCGAGATCATCCAAACGACCGGGGACAAAATCACGGACGTGGCGCTAAGCAAGGTCGGCACTAAGGGTGTCTTCACCAAAGAAATCGAAGAAGCCCTGCTCGCCGGAACCATCGATCTCGCCGTCCACTCCGCCAAGGACATGCCCACCGATCTCCCCGCCGGCTTGATCCTCGCCGCCTTCCCGGAGCGTCAGGATCCCCGCGACGCTCTCATCGGCGAAATGCCCGACGGCGCTGTCGTCGGCACCAGTTCTCTCCGCCGGGCCGCCCAACTCAAAAACATCCGCCCCGATGTCGACATCCGCGACATCCGCGGCAACGTCGACACCCGGCTCCGGAAACAGGCGGAAGGCCAATACTCGGCCATCCTTCTGGCCGCCGCCGGCTTGATTCGCCTCGGCTGGCAGGATCGCATCTCGGAGTATCTTGACCCTGCCGTTTTCGTCCCCGCCGTAGGCCAGGGCGCGCTCGCCATCGAGACCCGCGAGGACGGCGCCAAGGGTCACCAAGCCGCGGCGAGAATGGACGACCCCGAAACCCGCGCCCGCCTGACAGCGGAACGTGCCGCCCTCCGCGCCCTCGGCGGCGGTTGCCAGGTCCCCATGGGAGCCCACGCCATTCTCGACGCCGGCACGATAAGAATACACGGCATCGTCGTCTCCCTTGATGGCCGGACCGCCATTCGCGCCCATGCGGAAGGCCCCGCCGCCGATGCCGGCAATGTAGGAATCGAACTCGGCGAAAAGCTCCTCCGCGCTGGCGCCCGCCTATGAAAGGTAAGGTCTACATCGTCGGCGCCGGTCCCGGCGACCCCGAGTTGATTACCGTAAAAGGCCGCGATCTTTTGGCACAAGCCGATGTTGTTCTTTATGACAACCTCGCCGCCCCCGAACTCCTCCCGCCCCCCGCAAAAAAGATATACGTCGGCAAAAAGAAGTCCGAACACGCCATGCCCCAGGAGGAAATCATCCGCCTTTTAATCGAACACGCCAGGGCCGGCGAATCCGTGGTCCGTTTGAAGGGCGGCGACCCCTACGTCTTCGGCCGCGGCGGCGAAGAAGCCGAAGCTCTCGCCGACGCCAATATCCCCTTCGAAGTCGTCCCCGGTGTGACTGCGGCTCTTGGGATCGCCGCCTACTCCGGTGTCCCACTCACCCACCGCGAGCATAACTCCTCCGTCACCTTTGTCACCGGCCACGACCCCGAAAAGATCGATTGGACCCGCGCCGGCCACGCCGAAACGCTAGTGATCTACATGGGCCTCACCACTATCGGCGTCATCGCTCAAAAGCTGATCGAGTCCGGCCGCAATCCGCTAACCCCGGCAGTTGTTGTCCAGCGCGCCACAACCCCCCGCCAGCATACGATTTTCACCACGCTTGGCGAACTCAAACAAGTCGTGGAAGCCGCCCAAATGAAGCCGCCCGCGACTATCGTAATCGGCGAAGTCGCTGCCTTAGGGGGTAAGCTCGACTGGTTCGAAAAGCAACCCCTGTTCGGCCAGACCGTCCTGGTGACAAGAGCCGAAGGCCAAGGCGAAGAGGGTAGTCGCCAACTGCGCCGATTAGGCGCCAACGTCCTCGACATTCCCGTCATCGAGGTCCAGCCCCCGGAAGATGCGACCCCGTTACAAGAAGCCTTAAAGGATCTGCCGGCCTACGACTGGATTCTCTTCACCAGCGCCAACGCGGTGACCCGGTTCTTCGACGCGCTCTTTGCCGCGGGCAAGGACTGCCGCGCCATTCGCGCCCGCATTGCCGCCATCGGCGCGAAGACCGCCGCGGCCCTTCAAAACGCCGGCATAAGACCAGACCGTGTAGCGGAGCAAGCCATCGCCGAAGGCGTTGTAAGGGCGTTCGAAACCGACAACCTGGCCGGCGCCAGGGTGCTCCTTCCGCGAGCCGCCGTTGGCCGCGACGTCATTCCAAACGAATTCCGCCAGCGAGGCGCGCGAGTGGACATCGTCGCCGTCTACCGCACCGCGGTCCCAACGGAGAGCATGGAAAAACTGGCCGCCGTGGATCGTGTCGACTGGATCACCTTCACCAGTTCCAGCACGGTCAAGAACTTCCTGGCACTAGGCGGCCGCCGGCTCCTCGAGGCCGGAGCCAAGGCAATAAGCATCGGCCCCGCCACCAGTGAAACGATGCGCGCCCACGACGTTCCCATCGCCGCCGAAGCCGCCAGCCAAACCATGGAAGGCGTAATTGCCGCCATCCAATCCCTAGGCGCGCTTTCAACGTGAAGCCTGTACCAATAAGTAATACACTGCGTAAAGTTCTCCGACCGGCCGATTTCGATCGAATGCTCGCGTTTGTTCACGCCGGACTTCGACCAATACCGAGCCACGACCATCAGGGAGTGTTCCAATCCGTCGAAGGATTACTTGATCGGCGCCCTTTCCGGACGCTTGCCGAATAGCAACAGACATGTACTTGGACCCGCATCGCTACTTGTGAGGTGAATATGTTGATAACCAAACGAAAACCCGCCAGTGTTGGCGAAATCCTCGTCCAGGAGTTCATGGAGCCCTTGGGCCTTTCGCAAACCGCTCTCGCCGAGGCGATGGGCGTCCCGCGCAAGCACGTCAATGAACTCTGCAATCAGCGCCGCTCGGTAACAGCGGCCACGGCCCTTATTCTCGCCAAAGTCTTCGGAATCACTCCGGAATTCTGGCTGAACACGCAACGCCGCACGGACCTCTGGACCGTGCTGAACTCGCCCCGCGAGCGCGAACGCATCCGGCGGGCAAAGCCGTTAAACCAAGCCGCCTGAAAACGAACTTCACCTCCCATACCCGGCACGGAATAATCGCGGCCATAATTGCCCGCGCCAGCCCTCAACTCTCCGATTCGTTGATATATACTTCACTCCAGATCGTGAACGACGCTTCCGAAAGGTCTCTAACATGTTCTTCAAGCTCTCCGTCGCGCTTATTGCGGCCGTCTCCGTCGCCAACGCACAATCCTTCACCGGCCGCATCGTCGGCACCGTAACCGACTCGACCGGCGGTGTAGTGGCTGGCGCCGCTGTGAAAGTTACCGATATCGCCACCAGCCGCATCCTGAGTGCCACGGCCAATACCGACGGTAACTATGCCCTGAACGAAGTGCCCCGCGGTGAGTACCTGATCGAGGTCTCCGCGGCGGGCTTTAAACAATTCGTGCGCCGCGGCGTCGTGCTCTCCATCGGTCAACAGGCGCGAGTCGATGTTCGTTTGGACGTCGGCAATGTGGCCGAAACCATCGAAGTTCGCGAGGCCGCGTCGTTGCTCGAAACCGTCGATTCCGTGCTCGGCAAAGTCGTCGACAATAAGCGGATCACCGAACTGCCCCTGAATTCGCGAAACGTCTTTTCTCTCCTCTATCTCACTCCCGGTGTAACGGGCAGCGTCAGCGCTACCTACGGTACCGGCTACGGCATAAACGGTGCCCGCAATTCAATGCTCGACATCATCGTCGATGGCGTCAGCACGGCCCATCCCACCGTCAATGGCTTCTCCGGCAACTCCACCTTTCCGCCCGTCGAAGCGATTGCGGAGTTCAAGGTCCTCGGATCCAACTATTCGGCCGAGTTCGGCCGCAGTAACGGCGGCATCGTGAACGTGGTCTATAAATCCGGTAGCAACGATTTGCACGGCAGCGTCTTCGAGTTTCTCCGCAACTCGAAACTCGATGCCAATGATTTTTTCAGTAACCGCCAAGGCCGTGCGCTCGGCAGCTTCAAACGGAACCAGTTCGGCGCCATGGTGAACGGACCCATCGTCAAGAACAAGACCTTTTTCCTCGGCAGCTATGAAGGCCTTCGTGAACGCAGCTTCGCCAATACCACCGCGTCCGTCCCCACCGCGCTGGAGCGCGACGGCGACTTCAGCCAAACACGCGTCGGCAATGGTTCGCTTATTCGGATATTTGACCCCTTCACCACCCGGGCGCAGGGTACGGGATTCATCCGGGACCAGTTTCCAAATAATGTCATACCCGCTTCCATGTTCGATCCCGTCGCCCGCAACGCCATGAAGTATTATCCGCAAGCTAACTCCGTCACAAACGCCGTCACGAACCTCAATAATTTCTTCAACGCCGGTTCCCGATCCTTCGATCAGGACCAGATCGACGGCCGCGTGGATCACAACTTCACCGACCGCCAACGCCTCTTCGGCCGCTTTTCCTGGCGCGAGAATATTGACCGTCCGGCGATGTACTTCCCCAGCGACCTAACCATCGCCGAAGGCCGCGTGGAGCAGGGCGTCCGCCAACCCTCCGCGTCCATCGACTACTCGAATACCCTGTCCCCCACCACCGTCCTGACGGTTCGCGCCGGCCTCTCGCGGTCCGTGTTCGATTACCAGAATCAGGGCCTCGGCTTCAAGCCGTCCGCTCTCGGTCTTCCCGCGGCCATCGATAGCGTCGTGGATCGCCAAATGTTCCCGCGCTTCGGCGCCAGCGGCTACGTGAGCCTCGGCGGCAATGACCACCGCTTCAGCTCGTTCAACACTCATACGCTCCTGTCGAACGTGTCCACCATCAAAGGCAATCACACCATCAAGGCCGGATGGGAAGGCCGCATGATCCGCGTCAATGTCTGGGAGGCCCGTTCAGCCGGAACGTTCAACTTCGCCGCCGGCTTCACGCAAGGACCCAATCCGAACACCGCCAGTTCCACCGCCGGCAACAGCATCGCCTCCATGCTGCTCGGCCTCGGTACCACCGGCAACGTCCTCATCCGCAACTGGAAGAACGTCGCGTCGCAAAGCTTCTATCACGGATTCTACTTCCAGGACGACTGGCGCATCTCATCGAAGCTCACTTTGAACATCGGTATCCGCTACGAATTGGATCTCCCCCGCACCGAGCGTTATGACCGAATCAACTGGTTCGACCCGAATGCCCAATCCCCTCTCTCAGGCAAGGTTGCCGGCTTCCCCGATATTCGCGGCGGCGTAAGATTTGTCGGCGTCGACGGAAATCCACGAACGCAATACAACAAGGATCTGAATAACTTCGGCCCGCGCTTCGGCTTCGCCTATCAGGCCGATAAGAAGACCGTCATTCGCGCCGCGTACGGGCATTTCTTCGGGCCCTCCCGACAAGCCGCCGCTGGCACCGTCGGACCCTTCGGCTTCCGCGTCGAATACCCTTGGGTCACCACGATTGACGGCATCACGCCCTTCAATCGAGTCAGCAATCCGTATCCGGAAGGGTTCCGTGGCGTCCCCGGCTCCTCCGACGGCCTGCTCACCCAGGGGGGCGCCAATCTGCAGGCATTCCTGCAGGATTCGCCCTCGCCCTGGAACATGATGTGGAATTTCACCATCCAGCGCGAGTTGCCCGGCGACGTGCTGCTCGAGTCGGCCTATGTCGGCAACCGCGGGCTCTACCTCAGCCGCAGCGGCGAAGGCGGAATGGAGATTAATCAGTTGGATCCCCAATATCTCTCCATGGGCTCGGCGTTGAACCAACAGGCGCCGAACCCGTTCTTCGGCGTTGTGAATAATGGCATCCATCTCTCGCGCACCGTTGCCCGCGGCCAACTGCTGCGGCCTTATCCGCAATTCACCAACGTGCAGCCCCTCTATGACGCCGGCGCCAGTTCCAATTACCACGCCTGGCAAAATACGTTCAAGCGCCGTTTCTCGCGCGGCTTCCTGTTTGAAGGAAGCTACACCTGGTCAAAGATGATTGACGACGGCGACAGCCATCAGAATACCTACGATGTCGCCGCCAGCCGGTCGTTGTCCAGCCAGGATATAGCCCACCGCTTTGTCGGCAGCGTGCTCTATGATCTGCCCATCGGCCGCGGTCGCGCCCTCGATACCGGAACCTCGAAACTCGCCAACTTGCTCGTCGGCGGCTGGCAGGTCAATGGGATTATCACCGCTCAGTCCGGTGTGCCGTTGGCGCTCGCCGGAAATAATACGTCCGGGCTCTTCGCCGCCCGTACGCAACCGAACAGCAACGGCCGTAGCGGCGCGAAGTCCGGACGGGTCCAGGATCGCCTCGACGCCTACTTCGATCCCACTGCCTATAGCCAGGCGCCCGCTTTCACGTTTGGCAATCTTTCGCGCTACTTGCCCGACGTGCGGACCGACATGATCCGTAACTGGGATCTATCGATCTTTAAACAGTTCCAGATCACCGAGAAAATCCGAACCCAAGTCCGTGCCGAGTTCTTCAACGCGCTGAACCAACCAATTTTCGGCAGCCCGAATACGACCGTTACGTCGGGCGCATTCGGCGCTATAACCAGCCAGGCCAATGCGCCGCGCCAAATTCAGTTCGGCCTCAAGTTCCTCTGGTAGGACTTAAACATCCGATACGCTAGAGGAGCATGCTGTGGCTGCTCCTCTTCGCCCTCAAAGTTCCGCTGGGCCTCGATACCCACATCCCCGTCCCGGACGACAATCCCCTCAACCCCCAAACCATAGCTCTCGGCCGCAAACTCTTCTTCGACAAACGCCTCTCCAAAGACAACTCCATCGCCTGCGCCACCTGCCACGACCCGAAACGCGCTTTCACCGACGAACACCCCCGCGCGAAAGGCATCGATAACCAAATCGGCTCCCGCCGCTCACCGCGAATTCTGAATCGCGCCTGGGGCAAGTCCTTCTTCTGGGACGGCCGCGCCGCGACACTCGAAGAGCAAGTGGTCCAGCCAATAACGAACCCTATAGAAATGGGCCTTCCGCTCGACGAAGCCATCGCCCGCCTCAACGCTATTCCCGAATACAAGCCCATAAACGAACCCGCGCTCCGCCGCGCCCTGGCGAGTTACGTCCGCACCATCCTCGCCGGCAACTCCCCATATGATCGCTATCTTGCCGGCGACCGCACCGCCCTCACCACCCAGCAACAAAAGGGCCTGCAACTTTTCCGCGGCAAAGCCGGCTGCATTTCCTGCCACCTCGGCCCCAACTTAACGGACGAAGAACTCCACCAAACCGGCGCCGGCCGCCTCGACAACGGCAAACTCTTCAAAACCCCAGGCCTTCGTCAGATCGCCGAAGCCGCCCCGTATTTCCACGACGGGAGCGCCCCAACGCTGGAAGCCGTCATCGACCACTACGACAAGGGGGAAGCTAACGATCCCGAGATCCGGCCCCTCCATCTGTCACCGGAAGAAAAGCGGGCATTGGCCGATTTCCTGAAATCCCTCACCGGCGATATTCAGGAGGGCGTCCAATGAACTGCTTACTCCTGCTCTTCCAACTCCACGCACCCGCCGAAATCGCCGCGTTCCACGAACAGCGTATCGCCCGCCTCCAACCCGGAACGAAGCAGGCAAAAGCCGCCCACAAAGACCTCGGCATGTTCTGGCTCCGGAACAACGACCCCGCCCAGGCCGAAGCCCATCTCCGCCAAGGCCAGCCCGACTCCGAAGTAACTCCTTTTCTCGCCGAAGCCCTCGCCGCCCAAGGCCGCGACGCGGATGCCGATGCGCTTTTCAAGGAGTGCTCCACAACGGCCCCTTGCCTTTCCCGCCTCGCCGAAAGGAGCCGCGATCCAGCGGCGGCCCTTCAATATTTCCGCCAAGCCCTCGACATCGAGCCAACCCCCATTCGCCGCAACGACCTTGCCCAAGCCCTTCAAGCCGCCGGCCAAATCAAGCAAGCCGAAGCGCTCTACCGGCAAGCCCTCCGCGAGCAGGACCCGAGCCACCCCGAAGGCGCCATCACTCAGAATAACCTCGCGTCATTGCTCAACTCGACGGACCGCTTCATCGAAGCCGAACCCCTCCAGCGCAAGGCCCTCGCGACAATGCATAAGACCCTCGGCTTCCGCCATGTCCGCACCGGCCTCGCCGCCAGCAACCTCGCCGACATCGTCCGCGCCCGCGGACGCGAAGCAGAAGCAAAGGCCCTCTACCGCCAAGCCCTGAAAGTCTTCGAAGAAGCCCTCCCCCCAGGCCACCCTTGGACCCTCGAAGCTCGCGAGGCCCTACGCCCGAAAAGCCGCTAGTTGATCCGCTGCGTTCCGCACGAACAGCATTCCCCCGGCCAACGCCGCATTCGCCCGCACCGTGCCTGCAAAGGCGCGGTGCGTGGCCACTTCTTTAAATCCCGAAGGAACAGCCTCCGCCAGCACAACCTGCCCCGTCTCCCGCACCATCAGAATCCGGTTCCGCACCAACAAAATACTCCCCGCCCCGAACTTGTCGTTCGTCCACTTCACCTTCCCCGTCTTCCACTCCACACACCGCAACTCCGCTCCCGTCTCCTGCCTGCCGTGATAGCCGTATAAGAAGCCGTCCCGAAGCACCGGCGTCGCATAGTGACACGACAGCGAATCGTCCCCCGACCAAACTTCCTTCGGCTGCCCCGCACTCATATCCACCAAAATCGCCCCCGTCCCGTAGCTCGCCGTCAGGAAAATCTGATTGCCAAGGACCAAGGGCGTCGCCGCGTTCACCGTCGCCGCCGACCGCGACCGCCACTTCATCTGCGCCATCACCTTCCCGGAACCAGGGTCCAACACCGCCAGTCCATTCCGAGTAAAAAACACCGCCCGCGGCTGCCCGTTCAACACCGCCACCACCGGCGACGAATACCCCGCCTCATCGTTCAAAGCTTGCCACGCCGTCTTCCCCGTCGCCGCCTCGAACGCCACAATCCCGCCGCCATTCGCGCCGCCGACTCCAATCAGCACCTTGTTCTCAAACACCACCGGCGCGCACACGGCGCCGAAATAGCCTTTTGGCGACAAAAACTCCTTCATGGCGGCGCGCTGCCACAGCCGCTTACCCCTTGCCGCGTCCGTGCCCGTAAGCGTCCCTTCCGCCCCGTAGGAGTAAACGCGTCCATCGGCCACACAAGGTGTCGCCCGCGGCCCCTCATCAAAGCCAAAATCGTCGCGGTAGGCGGTCCCGTATTGCGTCTTCCAGACGGCCTTCCCGCTCTTGGCGTCGAGCGCCTCTAACACCTCATTGTTCCCCACCCGATGAAACACAAACACGCGGCCTCCGGCCGCGACCGGCCCGGCGAACCCCGCGCCGATTGCATAGGTCCAGGCCGTCTGTAATGCACCCCCGTTCCAGGCAAAGTCGCTATCGGGATAGAAGCCATTCCGCGCCGGGCCCAAATGCTGCGGCCAGTCGCCGCATAAGGCCGCGGATTGCCCCAAAATTGCCAAAATAGTCCGGCGGCTGGTTATATTGGTAGACATGGGTTTTCGCTTTCTTATTGTGATGCTGTTTGCACTCGCTTTGGGTTTACATTCCCAAACACTCCGCGGAACGCTTGGCGTGACCGTCCTTGATGGTTCGCGCGCCGTCGTTCGCCAGGCGAAACTGGTGCTGATCGACAAAGCCACCGGCAAGGAATGGACCGCCGAAACCGACAAGGAAGGCGCCTTCATCTTCGGCGCGCTTCCGCCCGGCGACTACCGCCTGGTCATCGACGGCCCCGGCTTCCGCAAGCACGCGCAGGAGTTCTCCCTCGCCGTCAATCAGGAGCAGCGCGCCGAAATTCAAATGCAGCCCGGTGATCGTACGGAGACCGTCGAAGTCCTCGGCGCCCGCGAACTCCTTAAGACGGAGAACGCATCGCTCAGCACCGTCATCGACAACAAGCAGATCACCGCGCTCCCTCTCGACGGCCGCAACTTTATCGAACTCGCGCTCCTCGCCCCCGGCGCCGCCGCGCCTGCCCAAGGCTCCGCCGGCACCGCCCGCGGTGAGTTTACGTTTCATGCCAACGGCGGTCGCGAAGACTCGAACGGCTTCCTCCTCGACGGCGTCTATAACGCCGATCCCAAGCTCAACGGCGTCGGCGTAACCCCCGCCGTGGACGCCATTCGCGAATTCGAAGTCCTCACCGGCAACTACGATGCCTCCTTCGCCCGCAACAGCGGCGGCCAAGTAAACGTTGTCGTCAAGTCCGGCACGAACTCGGTGCATGGGACTCTCTACGAATTCTTCCGCCATCAGGCCATGGACGCCCGCAACTACTTCGCGCCGGCCGGCGCCGATCCCCGCTATAAGCGCAACCAGTTCGGAGGCGCGATTGGCGGCCCCCTCGCCAAAAACCGCACATTCTTATTTGCCGATTATGAAGGACGGCGGTCCAGCGAAGGCATCACCCGCACCACCCGCGTCCCCACCGCGCTTGAACGCAACGGTGACTTTACCCGCAGCGATCCCCGCACCCCGCCCATCGACATCTTCACCTTTCAGCCGTTCCCCGGCGGTGTCATTCCCGCCAATCGCATTCACCCCATCGCTCGCGGGATCCTGAGTTTCTATCCCGACGCCAATCGCGCCGACACGGCGCAAAACTTCACCGGCGCTCCAGAACTTAATGACCGCAACGATTCGATGGACGTGCGCCTGGATCATCAAATCGCCAAGAACTCCGATCTCGCCGTTCGCTACAGCCTTGGCGACCGCGACTACTACGAACCCTACGCCGGCGCCACCTTCGCCGCCGTTCCCGGCTTTGGCAACAATGTCACCCGCCGCGCCCAGAACTTCATGGCCGCCGAGACCCACGCTTTCCGCCCCACCCTGCTCAACGAACTGCGCTTCGGATTCAATCGGGTCGCCTTCGCCGTGGCCCATCAAAATTCCGGCACGAGCCTTAATAAGCAAATCGGCCTGCCCGAGGTGTCTTCGAATCCGCGGGATCATGGCCTGAGCTTCATTAATGTTGCTGGCTACGGCTCTATCGGCGACGAATATAATAACCCGCAGAACGGCATCACCAGCACCTTCCAATTGCTCGACCACCTCACCTGGACCCGTGGCCGGCATCTCCTAAAATTCGGCGGCGATCTGCGCATTCAGCGCCAGGAAGCCTTCCGCGATGTGCTTTCCCGCGGCCTCATCAGCTTCACCGGTTTTACGGGCAACGGTCTTGCGGAGTTGCTCCAGGGCATCCCGACGGTGACCAGCGTGGCCAAGCTCGATAACCCCCAGAATCTGCGAACCCAGAGCTATAACTTCTTCGCGCAGGACCAGTGGAAACTGACCTCGCGGGTTACGTTAACGCTGGGCGCGCGCTACGAATACAATCGCCCGGCCTACGACGCCAACGACCGTGCCACCATCTATGACCCGTCGAGCCATTCGCTTGTGCAACTGGGCAAGATCAACGGTACGCGCGGCGCGTTCCTCCCGGATCGGAACAACCTTGCCCCCCGCATCGGCGTGGCCTTCGCCGCGCGGCAAGGAACCGTCATTCGCGCGGGCTACGGCATCTATTACGATCAAGCTCCGCTGGCCCCCGGCGAAGGCGTGTATTTCAACGCCCCGTACTTCGACCTGAAGACCTACTTCATCGGCCAGACCTATCTGCTCTTTCTGCAGAACCCGTATCCGGCGGACTTCCCCTTCGCACTGCCTGCCTCCGCGGTGACTTTCCAACGCGACTACCGCACGGCTTACAGCCAGCACTGGAGCCTCAATGTGCAGCAAAGCCTCGGCCGCGGCCGCGTCGTCGAGGTTGGCTATGTTGGCGCCAAGGGTACTAAGCTCATGGCGGGCCGCGATGGCAACCAGGCGGCGCCGAGCACCGCGCCGTTGAACCTGCGGCCCGATCCGCGTTGGGGCGACATCACTTACATTGAGAGTCGCGGTAACTCGAACTACCACGCCCTCCAGGCCCGCTTCGAGCAGCGCATGGCGCGCGGCCTTTCGGTCTTGGCCTCCTACTCGGCTGGCAAGTCGATTGACGACGCTTCCAACTTTTTCTCGAGCGCCGGCGATCCGAACTTCCCGATGGATTCGAATCGCGTCTCGCTGGAGCGGGCCCGTTCCAGCTTCGACATCCGGCAGCGAATGACGATGGCGTATGTCCTGGACGTTCCCTTTGGGCGCAACCGCTGGTATGGCGGCTGGCAAACCAACGGCGTGTGGACATTCCAATCAGGCCGTCCGTTCACCGTATCCCTGTTGAGCGATGTCGACCGGTCCAACACCGGCCGGACGAGCTACGGCTTTGGCGCCAATGACCGGCCGAACCGAATCGCCGATGGCAGCCTGGACAACCGCACGCCGGAGCGCTGGTTCGAAACGAGTGCTTTTGCTCTCCAGCCGTTCGGTTCCTTCGGCACCTCCGGCCGCAACATTTTGGACGGGCCGGGGCTGGCCGCGTTGAACCTATCTGTCGTCAAGAATACGACGCTTTCCGACCGCATGACGCTGCAATTCCGGGCCGAAGCCTTCAACGCGCTGAACCGCGCCAACTTCGATTTGCCGGACTCCACGTTCGGTTCCGGCACGTTTGGCCGGGTGCTGTCGGCGGGCGCGCCGCGGCATATGCAGCTTGGATTGAAACTGCTCTTCTAGCGGGCGCGTATTAAAAGATGTTGATATAGTGCGGAAGTAAGGAGTATCCATGCGTAAACGGAATCTGGCGAGTGCGTTGCTGGCCGGCGCCCTGATAACGGGCTTAGCGGAGTTATCGGCGTGGCAAGGCCCGGCGCCAAAGTCTACGGAAACCGTGGCGCGGCCGCGCAAGAAGGCCAATCCGGACGCTCCGGATGAGAAGCCGCCCGAAGAAAAGCAGAAAGTCGAGTCCGTCTTCAAGAAAAAGGCGGATGGCGAGTTGCCGGTCGGACTGCCAACCTTCAGGAGCGACGTATCCACGGTGCAGGTGGACGTATCGGTGCTTGATAAGAACGGTCGCTTCATCCCGAACATCCCGCGCGGAAACTTCCGGGTGTTGGAAGACGGCGTTCCGCAGCCCATCAGCGGATACACACTCGGCGAAGCGCCGATGACGGTGTGCATGGTCATTGAATTCTCGAATCTGTTCCAGCAGTACTGGTCGAACGGCTGGTACGAAACGCTCCAGGCCTCCTATGGGTTCCTGGAGACCTTAAAGCCGGACGATTACGTGGCCATCGTGGCCTACGATCTTCGGCCGGAAATTCTCTCCGACTTTTCAACGGACAAGCGCAAGGCGCAGGAAGCTATGCAGCGCTTGCGGATCGCGGCCTATTCGGAATCGAACCTTTACGATGCCTTGACGGACACCGCCGAGCGGATGAGCGAAATTGAGGGCCGCAAGGCCATCGTTTTGATTGCCAGCGGCATGGACACGTTCAGCAAGCTGACCTTCGACCAGACGCGAAAGAAGATTCAACAGGCCGGCGTGCCGATCTACGGCATCGGAATTATGCAGGCGATGCGCGAGTTCTACGATGCCCGGGGGATGATGGGCAGCATCCAGCGCCTCGACTTCTTGCAGGCCGACAATCAGATGCGGACGTTCGCGAAGGAGAGCGGCGGACAGAGCTTCTTCCCGCGCTTTTTCGGCGAGTTTCCGAACATTTACCGCGATATTCATCAGGCGCTGCGAAACCAGTATGCCTTGACGTATCAGTCGACGAACCTGGCCAAAGACGGGAAGTTCCGCAAGATCACGGTGCAGTTGGTGAACCCGGCGACGAACGAGCCGCTGCGCATAGTGGATGAGAAGGGCAAGCCGATGAAGTACTCGGTGGTGGCCAAGAACGGGTACAACGCTCCTCGAGAAGTGGAGTAGTTTCGAGCCGCGGACGGGCCGCGATGGGGAATCGAATCCCATCCAAATGTCAAGCGAAACAAGTCATCGGGAATGAAGCGAATACAGGCCTGTTGACACGGTTGTGATTATCCTGTTACCTTCACTGAGTTCTCACTCATACCTAATGAATTCGGCATCTGAAAGATCCAATGCGGCGGCCGTCCGGCTGCTGCTCGTAGACGACCATCCGGCGGGTTTGGCGGCCCGCACATCCGTCCTCACCGAATTGGGATTTTCCATCGCGACGGCGTGCTCCGCGGAGGCGGCGCTCGTGAAGTTTTTGGCGGAACCGTTTCCGCTGGTGGTGACCGATTACAAGCTGCCCGGCAAGACAGGCGTTGACCTGATTGCCGGAATCCGGGCGGTCGCCCCGGAAACCCGAATTGTTTTGATTTCCGGGTTTGTGGACGCGCTGGGGTTGACGGAACACTCAACGGGCGCGGACGCGGTTCTGACGAAAAGCGCGAATGAAGTATCGCAGTTGATAAGGGCTGTGAACCGGCTATTGCGGCGCACCGCGGCCAAGAAGCCGGGGACGGCGAAGAAGGCAGCCATGAAAAAGTCCGGTACGGCGGGGTGATGCGCCGGGCCGCCCGATGGCTGGCGGTTTGCGTCGCATTAGCTGTCGCGGCGCAGGGCGCGCCGCGAAGAAGAAGGCCGCCCCGGTCCCGCTTGGGGAAAATGCGATCGCCGAGCGGTGGCTGGCGGGGATGACGCCGCAGCAGTGCGTGGCGCAGTTAGTGGTCATTCGAACGCATGGAAACATGGCGAACGTGCGTGGGCGCGAATGGCGTAATATAGTCCGCTGGGTGCGGAATTCGCAGGTTGTCGGAATTATTGTCGTCAACCGCGTGCGGCGCGGCGCGGTCGTCAAAGCCCAGCCGTACGAGACGCTGCAGTTCATCAACCGGCTGCAGCGCTTGGCGAAAGTGCCGCTGCTGGTCGGCGGCGATTTTGAAAGAAGCGTCTCGATGCGGTTTGACGGGACAATCCAGTACCCGCACGCGATGGCGTACGGCGCGGCGGGCCGGCCGGAGTCGACCGCCGAATTGGGCCGGATTACGGCGCGGGAGGCGCGAGCGCTGGGGTTCGAATGGGTCTTCGCGCCGGACGCGGATGTGAACAATAATCCGGACAATCCGATCATCGGCATCCGGGCGTTTGGCGATGACACCGCGACTGTTTCGGAGCACGTACAGGCTTTTGTGCGAGGAGCGCGGAGCGTCACCCCGGCAGCGCTGGTGACGGAGAAGCATTTCCCCGGCCATGGAGACACCGACGCCGATAGCCATGCGGGAATGCCGGTGATCCAGAGCGGCACGTAGAAATTGCGTTTCCATTCGTTGTGGTCGATGCGGCCTTCGTCCATTAGCCGGAGCAGGTTGCCGTAAGTGGATACGTTGTTGAAGCCGTGGTCATGCACGCCCGCGTGGGTGATGTGCGGGGCCATGAGTTCGACGGTTCGCTTGCGGCCTTGGTTGAGGAACAATTCTTCGCCGGTAGCGTCGTATTGAAGAATTGACGCCCCGAACTGGAAGCCCTGGGTCCATTCGGTCCAGCCGCGAGAGGTGTAACGGCCGTTCACGGTGAAGACGGGAGCCCCTGATTCGGGTTTCCACGAGTCTTCCAAAGAATGGATTTTGGCGGCGGAGGAGGACCAGAGTTTTTCGATGCGCGGCAGGAGAGCGGCGGGGGTGAGGCCGGTTTGAATTTTTATCATTTCCCGAACTATGATAATGAACCCTCACGGGTAACCGGACAGCATGAGATCCGCGATGTGAATCCGGGCTTGGGAAGCGGGGTCCCTGGGCAACGCGGCGGTTATAGCCTTGGCCTGGCGGCGGAGGTCTCGCGCTTCGCGGCTATGGCCGGTCTTCCGCAGGATGGAGGCGGAAGTGTCGAGGATTTCGGCCATGAGCGGATGTTCAGGACTCAACCGAACTTCGGTTATTTTGCGGGCCGTTGTTATGCTGGCGCGGGCGAGTCTCCAATCCTTCAGGTGCTCATAGACACGAGCGAGGTTGAGGTGAACGCGGATCAGATCCGGGTGCGCCGGACCGAGGATAGAATCGGCGAGCGAGAGCGATTGCAGAAGGGCGTCCCTAGCCGGTATCCACTCCTTGTCCTGAGCGAAGAGGACGCCCAGATTTACGAGAACAATGCTCTTGCCGAGTTTTCCTTCCCGGCTGTTTCCGGCGAGAACCAGCGCCTGGTGGAAGTATTGACGGGCGTCCTTGCGATCGCTTTGCTGCTGACGAGCCGCGCCAAGCGCGGAAATAAAATTGGCCAGTTCTGGAGAGGCGGGGCCGTAACGTTCGATCGCCTGCTTCAAGGCGCGCCGGCAAAGAACCTCCGCGTGACCGGCCCGCTGCCCTATCGCCAGATACAGACTGGCGAGATTCAGGTTGAGCAACTCCAAACCGCCAGTCGGGTTTCCTTCCTTCTCGAGCAACTGGATGCCGCGTTGGTAGGCACGCTCGGCTTCGGTGTAATCACCCCGCGTGTGAAAATACACACCGGCTTGATTCCATGCCTCCGCAGCCTTGGGATGCGGCTTTGCGAGTTGATCGAGAAGCAAGGGAATCAGACGGCCCACGGCGGGTTGGTCGCCCGCGAACGTAAATTGGCGCATCTCCTCGACGAGGTCCGTGAGCCGGTCCGGCTGGGCCGATGCAAGCAGGAGCGGGAATAGCAAGACGATGGAGTACAACATTGAGCAATTCCTCCTTTGAAAACAGGTGCGCGAGCGGTGGCGGATCCGATGCGGACCACCGGATCGGATCCGCATCTTCACTCGGAGATAGGACTTCGTTGTAGTTCGATCTCCATCCGAACGCTGCGCCCGCGAATACCCGATATGACTTGAAGTTCCTTCCCTTCCGTGTCCATCACGACGCGCTCCACCGAGGCTTCATAGCTGTTCTGGTCTTCGGACAGGGTAATGTATATGCGTGTTTTGACAATTCCGTTGAACACCCCTTTTTCATCCCGAGTGAAGAAGGTCGAGGTTAACGCGAATTTCCGGTCTCCAACGCGAAGCCACGCGCCGTGATGGGTCGTGTGCGTCGGATTTGTGTTCGCACCGGTGTAGCCTCCACCGGGATAGAAAGTGCCGACGGAAGCGAGAACTGGTTCGCCGCCGGGCAGCGCAACGTGGGAAACCCACGTCCCTTCCAGGGATTGACCGTTGGTGCTTAATTTATGTTGGGCGGGGCCCTGTGTTTGCGCCAACAGAGTCAGGGCTCCAATCAAATAATAATGTTTCATCTTGAAAAATCTTCTTTCCGAAGCCCGGCCGTCCTAGGCAAGGCAATCTGAGGCTGAGGTTAAAGCAGTAAGCGGTTTAGAAGCCATGCCAGGCGGCTGCAAAGCGCCTTCGATCCGCCTCATACCGTAAGTCATTGTTTACATACAGGGTTGCGAGAACGTCTAATAACTGATAGCCTTCCTCTTGAGAGGCTATGAGCAGCCAACCTATACCTAGTTCACCGCAAAAGCTCGTCTTTGGCCCATTCACATTCGAGCAATCGTCGGGCGAACTGCAAAAGCACGGCGTCCGCGTGCGTCTGCAAGGACAGCCGCTGCAAATCCTCGCTGCGTTAATTCGGCAGCCCGGCGAGGTGGTAAGCCGGGATGAGTTTCACCGTCAACTCTGGAACGGCACGACATTCGTGGATTTCGAGCAAGGTTTGAACGCGGCGATGAACCGGCTTCGCCAGGTGCTGGGGGATTCCGCCGACCGGCCCCGCTACATTGAAACAGAGCCCGGGCGCGGCTACCGCTTTATCGCTCAGGTTCAGGGCGGCGTTTCCAAGCCAATTGTCGTGATGGAAAGTAAAGCCGCGCCAGCGGTAACGCCCGTAGTCGTCCGAGAACGACGTAGAGGCCTGCCATGGTGGCTGGCTGCCGCAGGGGTATTGGCAGGCTTGGCCGGCGGATATCTCTTTCGCGCACGGCAGCCGCCGAGCGCGGAAATGCTCCAGTTCAGCGTTGCGCCTCCGGTTGGATTCGCGATCGAAGCGGGTAGCAGCCGTCAAACCTTTGCGCTGTCACCGGATGGGTCCCGGCTGGCCTACACCGCGATGAACTCCAGCGGCGTGTTTCAGACATTTATTCGCGAATTCGACGCGTTGGAGTCGCGGCCGCTTGCGAATAGCAATGGGTCTTATAGCCTCTTCTGGGCTCCCGATGGACGCTCCATTTTCCTGACGATGCGAGGCAAGCTGAAGCGGAGCGATCTCGATGGCTCCCAGCAGGTCGTGGGGGACACTCCGGGGATGATGCTCACCGCCGCGGTGAGAGGCCGGGACCTATTGATTTCCGGACGCTCGGCCAACTACATCGTTCCAGTGTCCGGAGGCACGCCGCAGCCGGTAAAGGAGATTTACCAGTGGCCTCAAATGCTGCCGGATGGGAGGCATCTCATTTACACGGTGTTGGATTCCCGACTGGGGCGCCACCGTGCGAGCGTTGTCAATTTCGGTGATCCGGCCAGCGCCAAATTCCTTATCGACTCCGATTCACGAGTAATGTACGCGCCCTCCGTTCTAAATAGCGGGAGCGGTCATCTGCTGTTTGTAAGGGCAGGCGCTTTACTTGCGCAACATTTCGATCCGCGCACTCTGCGCGTTTCAGGACAGCCGGTGACAGTGGCGCCGCGAGTATATTCGTTCAACCCCACCGGAGCAGCCGACTTCTCGGTTTCTGGCAACGGCGCGCTCGCCTACAAGCGGTACTTCAGCCGGTCTCAACTGGCGTGGGTCAACCGGCGCGGGGAGGTGCTGAGAATGATCGGCCCGGCCAACGTGAATCTGAAACAGGCGCGCCTTTCGCCCGATGGCAAGACGATTGCGACCGCGATACTCGACCCGGAACGCGGCGTTAACGACACTTGGTTGATCGATGCGGCAACCGGAAATGCGCGTCAAATCGTTGCAGGCCGCGGACAGAACGACAATGCCACATGGTCGCCGGATTCGGCCAAGTTGGTTTTCAACCGCGCGTACGATACGCCGCCGAAGCTTTTCCTGCGAGGCGTTGGCGAGCGGGACCCGGAGGAATCGCTGCCGCCGGGATACTTCCAGTTGGCGACCGACTGGTCCCCCGATGGCCGATTCATCGCGTTCACCAATACGAGTTTCGCGCATATCGAAAACGAACTGAAGGGCGACATATGGCTCATCGACTTGTCGCGGAAGCGACAGGTGGTGCATCTGGTAAAATCACCCTTTCATGAGGCCAACGCGACGTTTTCTCCGGACGGCCGCTGGCTAGCATTCACGTCCAATGAGTCTGGGCGGTCGGAGATTTACTTGCAGGGTTTCGAGGTTGGTGAACTGCCACGCCTGGTTGGGGAGCGGCATCAAGGCTCTCGCGAAGGCGCAATTTCTTTACGGTGGGCTCGCGATGGCAAGGAGTTGTTCTATTTGGCGTCGGATGGTTACTTGTACGCTCTGCCGATAACTTTGTCTCCGAAGTTGAAGATTGGTGCGGCAACTCGCCTGTTCGAGATCAGCACCGAGGCGCGCGCCGCCATGCATTCGCCATTCGGCTTTGACGTATCGGCGGACAGGCAGCGCATATTGATTCCGATCGTTACGGCATCTACAAGGTCGGAGATTGTTGTGATTCGCAATTGGGAAACTGCGCGCAAGCTCAATTGACCAAAGTGAGAGCCTGGAGAATCAGGGCGGCCCATTGCGGGCCTTTGTAGGAGTCGGGGGTTTCTTCGTAGGACTCGTCAATGGAGTGTGCGCCTTGGGCGTTGCCGCCTCCGCCGATGGTGATAGCGGGAATGCCCAGGCTCATCGGGATATTGGAATCGGTCGAACCGGCGCGAGTAGCGAAGATGGTTATGCCGGCTTTTTTGGCGGCGGCTAGGGCCTTCTGGACAATGGGTAGCGAGTCGGGCGGATCGGCGGCGGGGCGGAGACCCATCACTTTGATTTCGAGATCGAGGGGCGCTTTGGAGTTCGGCCAGCGCTGCTTTTCAGCGTCGATGCCGTATTGAAAGGCGGCGCGCATTCTTTCGTCCAGCGTGGCGAGTTCGGCGGCGGATTCGCTGCGCATGTCAACTTCCATGCTGACGGAGATGGGAACGGAGTTGACGCTGGTGCCACCTTCGACGCGGCCGATGTTAAAGGTGGTCTTAGGAGACGAGGGGACTTGGATATCGGCGATGCGGGCGATGGCGCGGCCCATGGCGTGGGCGGGGTTGGGCATGCCGAAGGCGCCATAGCTGTGGCCGCCGCGGCCTTTGTAAGTAACCAGGTAGCGGTTGCTGCCGACGCCCCGGGCGGCGAGGCCGGAGCTAGGACCATCAACGGAGATGAAGGCGTCGATCTGTCCTTTGAGCTCTTTGTTGAACAGATGGCGGACGCCGCGGAGATCGCCCTGGCCCTCTTCGCCGACGGTGGCGACGAAGAGGATGGCGCCGTTGAAGGTGGCGTTGTTTTTATGGAAAGCGCGGGCGACGGTAAGGACGCTGGCGAGGCCGCGGCAATCGTCACCGATGCCGAGGCCCTTCATTTTATTGCCTTCGCGTTTAACGGTAACGTCCATGCCTTCGGGGAATACCGTGTCGAGATGGGCGCTGAAGACGATTAAGGGTTTGGGCGATTTGGAGCCCGGCCAGCGGCTGATCACGTTGCCTTCGCTGTCGGTACGAATGTCTTGCAAACCATGGGTGGCAAGCCGGCGGGCGAACTCTTTGCCTCGTTCGGTTTCTTTGAAAGGTGGGGCCGGGATTTGGCAGATACTTATCTGTTCTTCGAGCGTCCAGGCCTGATCGGCCTTGATTGTTTCCAGTACGGCGTCGAAGTTTTGGGCCTGTGCGGAGAGTGCGGCGAGGATCGGAATCCAGCGTGACATTCCATCTATTGTGCTATGACTTTGGCGTAGTCCGGCGTGGCCATTCCGGAGACGGTAATTTTGGCGGGTTGTTCGGCGCGCCATTTGGCGAGTTCGGATTGAGCGGAGTGAAGCCGGGATTTGTAGCGGGGATCGTTGACGAGGTTTTCCTTTTCTTGCGGGTCTTTGTTGAGGTTGTAGAGTTCGAGAGCGCCGTCGTGGTTGTCGATGAACTTCCACCCTTCCGCCAAGTGCATGGTGGCGGTGAGGTCGGAGATGCAGCGGTCCTTCCACTTCGCCTGTTTCCCTTTTTCGATTAGCGCATGAAAGCTGCGGCCTTGAATGCCATTGGGAATGGGGATTTTGGCGTAATCGAGGAGGGTTGGCATGAGGTCGATGTTCTCGATGATTTGCCGGTGTTCGCTGGGTTTGGCGGTGGGGGTCTTGACGATTAACGGAACGTGGGCGGAGCCTTCGTACATGAAATCCTTGAACCAGAGGCCGCGGTCGCCGAGCATGTTGCCGTGATCGGAGGTGAAGAGGACGACGGTGTTTTTGGCGAGGCCGAGGCGGTCGAGTTCGTTGAAGAGGCGAGCGAGTTCGGTGTCGATGTGAGTGATGGCGCCATAGTAGAGCGCGGTCATGACGCGCTGCATTTGTTCGTCGTCGATGCACTTGCGGCGGGTGCGGCCCGTGGCTTTGGCGCGTTGTTCTTTGGCGTTTTTCGGAAGGGGAACGACGGGGATGGAGGCAGGATCGTAGAGATTGAAATACGGTTTGGGTTCGACGCTGGGAGAGTGGGGTTTCAAGTAGCTGGCGAAGAGGAAGAAAGGCTGTTGCGACCGGGCGCGCAGGCGGAGATAAGCGATGGAGCGATCGGTAATCCATTCGGTTTCGAAGTCTTCGATCGGGTAAGCGAATTCGCCAACGTCGCGGCCGAGTTCGTCATCGGGCCAGGGTTCAGTGCCAGGTTTGCGCGCCCATTTGGAGGCTGATCTGCCGTGCTTTTTGCGAAGGTATTCGATGTGACCGTTTTCCGGATTGGGGCCTTCATTGGTAAAGGTCCAGAAGTCGTCGAAGCCGTAGGAGAAGCGAGCGGGGTTGTAGTGCAGTTTCCCGGCGATGGCGGTGTGGTAGCCGTAGTGCTTCAGGATTGTGGGGAGGAAAATCTCGCCGTTGTTGTGCGGAAGGCCGTTACGTTTGACGCCGTGGATGTGGGGATAGCGTCCGGAGAAGACGCTGGCGCGGGAAGGGCAGCAAACGGGGGAGACGGTGTAGGCGTTGCGGAAGAGCACGCCTTCTTTCGCGAGTTTATCGAGGGTGGGAGTCTTAACGGTTTGATGACCGGCACACCCCATGCAATCGAAGCGCATTTCGTCGACCATCACGAAGAGAATGTTGGGACGTTGGCGTTGCTGAGCGGCGAGAGTGAGGAAGGCGCGACGCGTGAACATGGGTCCGATTTTACATAAGTGGCTCCGGTTTTGATATAGAAGACGGTATGCAACGACGCACTTTGCTTTCTTTCCCGCTGCTCGCGTCCCCTCTGGCGGCGCAGCCTCCGAAGCCGAAGCGGATTAACAAGGCGATTGACCTGCTGGAACAAGGGCAGCCGATTTACTACACGGGCGCCCGGGGCGGTTCCGGGTATGACGAAGGCAAGAAGATGGCCACGACCTGGGCGGACTACATCAATTACGAGATGGAGCACGGGCAACTGGACTTCAGCGCGCTACGAAATTTCATGCGCGGGCTGATTGATGGCGGACCAACGAAGAGCGGGCATCGAACGCCGGCGGTGATTGCGACGCTGCCGGTGCTGGGCGTGAGCAAGGCGCATATGGAGGCGAATTTCTGGGTGGTGCAGCAGGCGTTGTTGACGGGCATTCATGGCATCTTGCTGTGCCATGCGCGGGATCCAGAGGCGATCAAGACTTTTGTCGCGGCATGCCGGTACGTGGATTCAAAGCCGGTGGCCGGGCTGCCCGAAGGAATGCTGGGGAATGGGAGCCAGGGCGGGGCCGCGCAGATGTGGGGAATTTCGGCGGCGGAATACAAGAAACGCGCGGACCCGTGGCCGTTGAATCCGGAAGGCGAATTCTTGCTGGGACTAAAGATTGAAGATCGCTTTGCGTTGGCTAACGCGGAGAAGGTGGCGGCGGTTCCGGGGATTGGATTCGCCGAATGGGGGCCTGGCGATATGGGGCTGTCGTTGAAATTGCCGGACGGGCATAGCGCGAACGATCAACTGCACCCGGATATGGCGGCGGCGCGGAAGCGCGTGTTGAAGGCGTGCCAGACGAATAAGATTGCGTTCCTGAATACGGTGCGGCCGAACGATGTGGAAGAGATGATCAAAGAAGGCGTTAAGATTGGTTCGGGTGGACAGGAAGCGGCCGAGAAGGGCCGGAAGTTCACGAAAAGGACGATGCCTTGGTAATTCGGTTGTTGTTGTTGGCGGCGGGTGTTTTGTCTGCGCAGACGGATTGGCGGACGTGGTCCGGAGGGAATGACGGGAATCGATATTCGCCGTTGACCCAGATTACAAAGGCCAATGTTAAGCAGTTGAAAGTGGCCTGGGAGTTTCACTCGGGCGACGCGGATGCGCGCGGGCGGACGATGATTCAATGCACGCCAATTGTGATTGGCGGCGTGCTGTACGCGACGACGCCGACGCTGATGGCCGTGGCGCTCGATGCGGCGACCGGGAAGGAAATTTGGCGCTTTGATCCGGTAGACGAGAAGAGGCGGGGCGTGAATCGAGGGGTGATGTATTGGGAGTCGGGGGACGCCAAACGGATTTTGTTTTCGGCGGGGACTTCTTTGTTTGCGCTGGACGCGAAGACGGGGAAGTTGATTACGGCGATCGATATGACCAAGGAGTTGGATCGGGAACCGGCTGGGGCATTCAATGGGGCAACGACGCCAGGCGTGATTTACAAGGATTTGGTAATCATGGGGTCGAGCGTTGGCGAAGGGCCGCGAACGGCGGCGCCGGGGCATATTCGGGCGTATGATGTACGAACCTTGAAGCGGCGATGGATCTTTCACACGATTCCGCATCCGGGCGAATTTGGGTATGAGACTTGGCCGAAGGATGCCTGGAAAACGATTGGCGGGGCGAACAATTGGGGCGGGATGAGCCTGGACGAGAAGCGCGGCGTTGTCTATGTAAGCCTGGGTTCGCCGGCGTTTGATTTCTACGGTGGCGACCGTGTTGGCGATAATTTGTTCGGCAATGCGATTGTGGCGTTAGACGCTGCGACGGGCAACCGCATTTGGCATTACCAGACGCTGCACCATGACATTTGGGATTTGGATTTGCCGGCGAATCCGAATCTGATCCGGTGGAACGGGAGGGACGCGCTGGCGCAAATTACGAAGCAGGGATTTGTGTTTGTGTTGGACCGGGAAACGGGCAAGCCGTTGTTGCCTGTTGAAGAGCGGCCTTTTCCAGCGTCGACGATGCCGGGGGAAGTGGCTTCGAAGACGCAGCCGATCCCGTTGAAGCCGCCGCCATTTTCGGCACAGAAGTTTGAACCGAGCGATTTGACACCTGAAGTCCAGGCGCGGATTTCGAAGCAGTTGGCGGATCTGAGGAACGACGGATTGTATGTGCCGCCGAGCAAGCAGGGGACCGTGGTCCTGCCTGGGACACTAGGGGGCGGATTGTGGGGGGGAGCGGCTTGGGATCCGTCAGGGGTGTTGTATGTGAACTCGCAGACAGTGGCGTCGATTCATCAGTTGACTGACTCGCCAGCGGGTGCGCCATATCCGTATGCCTTGAATGGGTACACCAAGATTCGCGATGATAAGGGGAATTCGGGAGCGAAACCGCCGTGGGGATTGCTGACCGCGATCAACTTGAATAAGGGCGATTTTGTTTGGCGGAAGATCTTTGGTAAGAACGCCGCGACAACGCGCGAGGTGGGCACGGAGAACATGGGCGGGCCGGTGGTGACGGCGAGCGGACTGGTCTTCATTGGCGCGACGCGGGACGAGATGTTTCGGGCCTATGACGGCAAGACGGGCGCCGTTCTGTTTGAGACGAAGCTGCCGGCGGGCGGGTATGCGACGCCGGCGATCTATTCGGTGAATGGCAAACAGTATGTCGTGATTGCTTGCGGGGGCGGGGGCCGGATGACAACGAAGTCTGGAGATGGCTACGTTGCGTTTGCTCTTCCTTAGCTTATTCGTGCTGGCGGCGGCGGAACAGCCGATTCCGTACAGTCACAAGACGCATGTCGCACTGGGGCTGCAATGCGCGGGCTGCCATACGACGCCGGGGAAAGGCGAGGCGGCAACGTTTCCCGCGGAATCGGTTTGTATGCAGTGCCATGCGGCGGTGAAGAAGGACTCGGCCGCGATACAGAAATTGGCGGAGTTTGTAAAGAAGAAGGAGCCGGTGCCGTGGGTGCGGGTTTACAAGCTGCCGGATTACGTTTGGTTCTCGCATAAGGTTCATGCGAAGGCGGCGGCGTGCGGGAAATGCCACGGGGACGCGGCGGCGCGGGACGTAATGGTGAAAGAAAAGCCTATAGACATGAACTCCTGCATGAGTTGTCATGACGAACACAAGGCTTCAAATGAGTGTAATTTGTGCCATAACCCGGCGTAACCTGTTCCGGCGCGGTAAGATACCGGTGATGGCGCTTGTCTTATTCTTGACTGCCTCTTTGGGCTTGCTGGCGCAATCGTTCGCGGAATCGCAGACGTTTTTGCGGCAGTATTGCGAGGCGTGCCATCAGGACAACGCACCGGCGGGCGGGTTCCGTTTGAGCCGTATGGCGACAGAGGCTAGCTTGTCGACGGACGCGGCGAAGTGGCTATCGTTGACTCGCCGGGTGACCAACGGGGAGATGCCTCCGAAGGGCGCTCCCGCGCCTCTGCTTGAGGCGCGGGAAGCCTTTCGGAACTGGGTAGAAACATCCGTTCGAGCGAAAGCGTGCGCGACCGGCATTCTGCCGGGGCGGACGATGATACGGCGTTTGAACCGCGATGAATACGCGGCGACGGTGCGTGATTTGCTCGACATGCACATGGACATTGCGCGGACGCTGCCGTTGGATGGCGCGGGCGGGGAAGGGTTTGACAACGCCGCGGAGACCCTGTTCCTTTCACCGTTGCATTCGGAAAAGTATTTGGACATGGCGAAGTTTGCGATGGACTTCGCGGCGAAGGAGTTCAAGTCGCACGCGCGGATTTTCGTGGCCAAGCCGGGACCCGGGGTGACGCCGGAACAGGCGGCGCGGACCATTTTGAAAGTCTTCCTGCCGCGCGCATTTCGGCGGCCGGTGACGGAAGCGGAAGCGGCGCGGTATCTGGAATTGTTCCGCGCGGCCCAGAAACAGCGGGAACCGTTTGAGGCGTCCGTTCTGTTTGCCTTGCGCGGGGCGTTGGTATCGCCGAATTTCCTGTTCCGTGTGGAGGAGGCGAATGCGGGCGAGGCCGTCCGCCCACTCGATAATTACGCACTGGCGAGCCGGCTCTCCTACTTCCTGTGGGGCAGCATGCCCGATGAATTGTTGTTTGACCTCGCGGCAAAGGGAAAGTTGCAGGATCCGGAAGTCTTGAAGCAACTGGTGCGGATCATGATCCGCAACGACCGGTCGATGGGGTTCGCGGAACGCTTCGTGGAACAGTGGCTGCACACGCGGGAGTTGGGGGGGGACAAGGCTCCGGACGCAAAGCTATTCCCGGATTTGGCGAAGGATGAAGATCTGCGATCGGACATACGGTATCAGCCGATCATGTTCTTCCGCGAAGTGTTTTTGCAGAATTTGCCGCTCGAGACTTTTCTTGATTCCAAGCACACGATCGGGACGCGTAAGCTGGAAAGGCATTTCGATTTGAAGATGGCGTTGCGGCCGAACCAGGCGTCGCAACCGCATTGGGCGCTTCTGCCGGATAAGAGCAACCGGGGCGGGTTGCTGGGGATGCCGGCGGTGCTAACGGTATCGTCTTATCCGTACCGCACGAGCCCGGTCTTACGGGGGGCGTGGATACTGGAATCAATTCTGGGAACGCCGCCGCCACCGCCGCCGGCGAATGTGCCGCCGCTCGACGAGCACCATGAAGGCGCGGCGCCGAAAACAGTGCGGGAGCGGTTGGCGCGGCATAGCACGGACCCGGTGTGCGCCAGTTGCCATAGCCGGATCGACCCATTTGGTTTTGCGCTGGAGAACTACGATGTGACAGGCAAATGGCGGAGTGAAGAGGCGGGGAAGGCGGTTGACGCTTCCGCGGAATTGATCGATGGTACGAAGTTCACCGGGCCGAAAGAGTTGCGGAAAGTGCTGTTGGACCGCAAGGACTTGTTTGTCCGCCATTTGACGAATAAGATGTTGGGTTATGCGCTGGGCCGTGGGTTGACTTTGCGGGATTCATGCACAGTGGATGCAATTGTCGCGAAAGTGAAGCAGAATGGCTATAGTGCTTTGACGCTGCTGGACGAAGTTGTAACCAGCGTGCCATTCCGATATCAAGCCGGTGCGCCGGCCCCGAAGGAGCTAGTGAAGAAATGAAAAATTCTCTCTCTCGCCGTGCGTTGTTAAGGGGCGGTGGGGTTGGCCTCGGGTTGCCGTGGCTGGAAGCAATGGCCGCGACCGGCCCGGGCGCGAAGCCGCCGGTGCGAATGGCCGCACTGTACATGCCAAACGGCGTGAACGTGGATCATTGGACGCCGCAGGGAACGGGGCGTGATTTTGAGCTTTCGAAGACGCTGTCGCCGTTGCGATCGTTGAAAGACGACATCGTGGTGTTGAGCAATCTTTGGAATGCGAACTCCAAAGGCGGCGACGGTCACTATGTGAAGGAAGCGGCGATTCTGACGTGTACGACGATCAAGAAGACGCCTGGCGCCGATATCGGGAATGGCGTTTCCGTCGATCAGATGGCGGCGCGGAAGTCGGGAATTGAGACGCCGTTGCCCTCGCTGGAACTGGGCGTGACGCCGGTCGCGATTGGTGTGGACGCGGTCGTCGGGTACACGCGCGTGTACGGATCGCACATTGCATGGAGCGACGCGACGACGCCGCTGGCGCGGGAGATTAATCCGCGTTCGGTGTATGAACGGCTGTTCCGGGCGGCGTCGGGTCAATCGAATAATTCGGCGAAGATGGACACGTTGTTGTTGGACCGGGTGCTGGGCGATGCGAACAAGTTGCGCGGCCAGGTTGGCACGGCGGATAAGATTCGGATCGACGAGTACATGTCGCTGATGCGGGCGCTGGAACAGCGGGTGCAGCGGGCTTCGGCGGGTACACAACGGACTTGGAAGGCGCGTGCGCCCATGGATGCAAAGGCCGTTCCGCCGGAGCGGCCGGCCGATCATGCCGAACACGTGCGGCTGATGATGGACATGATCGCGACGGCGTTCCAGACCGATACGACGCGCGTGGCGACGTTCATGTTCGGCAACGCGGTGAGCAACGTTAGCTTCCGATTTCTGGAGGGCGTGAGCGCGGGCCATCACGATGTTTCGCACCATTCGAAAGAGGCGGACAAGCTGCGGCAGTATCAATTGGTCAATCAGTGGCATGTGGCGCAGTATGCCTATTTGTTGCAGCGGCTGAGCGAAATGAAGGAGGGCGAATCGACGGTGCTGGACAACTCAATGGTGTTGTTCGCATCGGCGTTGAGCGACGGCAACAGCCACAATCCGCATAAGCTGCCGTTGTTGTTGGGCGGACGCGGTGGCGGCCGTATTGATAGCGGTCAGCATTTGGTTTATAGCGAAGACAGCCCGGTAGCGAATTTGTATGTCTCCATGTTGGATGCGTTTGGCGCGCCGGTGGAACGGTTTGCCGACAGCACGGGACCGTTGGCGGGACTGCTGCGAGGGGCGTGATGCGAGGCCTATTGTTGTTTTGCGGCGCCGCGCTGTTTGGGGCGGACTTAACGGGAATCTGGGTCGGTCAAATACCAACTCGGAACGGCGAGTCTGTCGACATTGCGTTTCAGTTTACTCAGACCGGGGCGAAGCTGAGCGGCAAACTGTACGGCGATTACAAGAGCAGCCCGATTGTGGAAGGGATTGTGGCGGGCGAACTGGTGACGTTTGTGGTGTTGGCGGAGGAGCAGGCGGGGAATCAGATCAACGATTCCCGGCTACGGTTTACGGGGAGCGTGAAAAGCGGGGAAGTGGAGCTGACGCGCGAACGGGAGAGTTCGCTGAATGCGGGGAACAAGGGTACCTCGCAGACACGGCCGGGTCCGGCTCAGAAGCAGACGTTTCGATTGAAGCGTCTGGCATAATTAGCTGTTATGCGCATTGCGATCGTTGGGCTGGGATTCATGGGCAGCACCCATTTGAAGGGCTTGCAGTCAGTAATGGGGGCGACGCTGACAGCAGTGGCCGATAGCGACCCGATTAAGCGGTCAGGGGATTTGAGCAGTATTCAGGGCAACCTGGGCGGGCCGGGCGAGAAGTTCGATTTTTCGAACGTCGAGCAGTATGCGGACGCCGATCGAGTCTTCAACGATGCCAATGTGGATGCGGTGGACATTTGCGTCCCGACGCATTTGCACAAGCCACTGACTTTAGCCGCGCTGCGGGCGGGCAAACATGTGCTGGTGGAGAAGCCGATGGGGCTGAATTTCGCCGAGTGTGAGGAGATGATCGCGGCGGCGGAGGAGTCGGGAAAAATATTGATGGCGGCGCAGGTGTTGCGTTTTTTCCCTGCTTACATGGCGTTGAAGCGAACGTTGGACGGCGGCGAACTAGGGCCGGTGCGGACGGCGCTGTTCCGGCGGCGGTGCGCGGCGCCGGCGTGGAGCCAATGGCTGAAGCAATCGGACAAGAGTGGCGGCGGCGTGTTTGACCTGTTGATTCACGATGTCGATATTGCTTGTCATCTCTTTGGGAAACCGCGGGCGGTTTCGGCGACGGGCTACGAGAATCTGGCCGCTGGCATTGATACGCTGACGGCGCAGTTGCACTACGACTACATTCCATCGGTGACGATTAGCGGCGGGTGGCATCATCCGAAGGCGTATCCGTTTTCAATGGAGTATACGGTTTCCGCGGAGGGCGGCACGATTGACTATTCGACCGATAATCGCCCGCCGACGCTTTATAACGCGGCGGGCGAATCGTCGGCGCTCGCTTTGGACCAAGCCGATGGCTACGCCGCCGAGATCCAGTATTTTGCCGATTGTGTGAATGCGGGCAAGCAACCGGAAATGTGTATGCCGCGGGATTCGGCGCAGAGTGTGCATGTTGCGTTGTGTATGAATGAATCGCGGGCTAAGGGCGGGGTGGTGGTGGAGTGCTAGCGGGAGTTTACAAGTTACCGGTAGCCCTCGGTGGCCTGCATCCCCGTCTCCGGAATTACTGGCTGGCCGCAGGTTGCTCAAACATAGGCACTTAGCCCTACAATCGCCGGGGAGGGGGTGACGTTCTTTTCGGTCAAATGTGTATGACCTAGTTCTTCATTCTCACCACCGGTTCGAGCCC
>Ga0163151_10000833_pt1 | contig 53752 bp, 39 predicted proteins | sample OliLakLV19MP5IB2_FD_145596 | JGI IMG/M metagenome (GOLD analysis project Ga0163151, IMG submission 145596) | Freshwater microbial mat bacterial communities from Lake Vanda, McMurdo Dry Valleys, Antarctica - Oligotrophic Lake LV.19.MP5.IB-2 | ecosystem: Environmental > Aquatic > Freshwater >...
TCGCACCACCTTGCGAGAACCCGAGGAGGGAGATCGAGGTGAAGGCGAGGGTGTCGATCCATCCGCTCACGGCGAGCACCGCGGCATCCACCACATGAGGTTGTGGGTTGCCAGCGGGGTTCCCCTCGCCGCGGCTCCACCAGGCAAAGCCGCCGCTCTCGGCAACTGGCGCGCGCACGGCGGCAATGACTGGGCCAAGGGGGAGCGCCGGCGACAGGCTGAACAGGTCGCCCTCGTGCGAGCCGTAGCCGTGCATGAGCACGATGAGCGGCCGGTCGGCGCGCTCGCGCTCCGGGGCTGACCAGAGAACTGCTGAGCTATCGAGTTGCATCCTTCCAAGAGTACTTTGGGTCACAATGGAGCATTGCCTCTGTGCGCACCCCTGATCCGAAACCGGGCTGGCTCTCTGATGACGAGCTTGAGCAGATTCGTCAGCGTCTGTCGCTCGTCTATATCGAGGCGGTGCCGATACGGGTCGACGGCGCGGGTGCGGTCACCGAGGTGGGTGTGTTGCCGCGGGTGAACACGGCCGGCAGCAGGACACCCGCACGCTCGTGGGCGGTCGGGCCCTTCTCGGTGCCGGAGTACTTTCCGTTTCCCAGCCCCACCCCTATTCAGCGATGATCGGCAGCATGCTGTAGCGCTCACGTAAGTGGTGCCGGTGACCGGCACGCGCGAGCCGCGACACGATGCGCTCGAGCTCACGTGGATGACACCAGACGAGGCGGGCATCGCAACGCGTGGCCGATGAGCTTGAGGGTGGACGAGGCGCTCTGCTGCGAGCTAGATTAAGCTAAAAGACGTGTTAACGTAAGGGTCGAGCTTTTGTGAGGAAATGTATTTCCTCATCCAGCCTCCGCAATCCAAAGGGAGCACAGCGCACCATGCAGAACACTCGTACTTCTCGCGTCGTCGGAGCTGCGACTCTTGTGGCCGCGGTCGCCCTTGGGGGATTCGTCATGGATCCAGCTCCCGCAGCACATGCAGCGCCGACGGCGTGGCAGTGTACCGACGACACCTTCGAGGTTAAGCGCGGTAATACGCTTACTCAGGTTGACGTGCCGACGAGTGTCGTAACCTCTGGCCCGAACCTTTCGGTTAGCCCACCCCTTGTGGTACTGGGGGACATCAACGCGATCGGCCTTCATCCCATTACTCGCATTGTGTACGCGGTACAAGTGTTCGGTCCGAACTACAACGCCACGATCGCTCGCGTGATCAACCCCGACGGAATAGTGGAAGACGTTTCGGCCCAGGTGCCCTTGACAGGCGCGACGGCGTCAGACTACGCGGGTGGCACCTTTACCTCCGACGGCTACTGGTTGCTCGCAAACGGGGCTGGCCAAGTGGCCACTATTGATCTGACCTCGCCTGCGTCGCCCTTCTACGGAACCGCAATCTCTGTGGGTACGACGGGTGTGCCGTGGCTGTCGGGAGACATGGCCTACCGCGCTTCGGACGATCGCGTGTATTTCACCACCTGGGGCGCAGGGCCTGGAACGATTCGGGTCGGCTGGATTCAGCGCGCGGCCTTCGTGGCGGGCGGTGCAATTGTTCCCACGTTTGGCCCAACCGTCCTCTCGCCGTCACCATTGCAAATCAATTCGGGTGCCGCTAGCGGTTTCGATAGCAACGGCAACCTCTGGATGTCGACCACCACCGACGCGCCAGGCGTCCCCCCCGGGAGCGTAAACGTGCTCTGGCGACTTGACGGTGCCGCACTGACGGGCGCGAACCCTATTATCCCGACCGTGATCACTGGGGTGGTGCAGCCGGGTTCCGGCTCTGACGGGTTCATGTGCTTCGGCGCTGCTAACGTGCCTGAGGTCCCGACCCTCCCAGCCGCCGGCCTTTCGGGAGAGGCAAACTTGGGCATGCTGGGTGGCCTCGGTGTGCTGTTGACGGGGATGGCCCTCTTGGTGGTCGCTCGACGGCGGCTCGTGCGAACCCGCCGGTCGGAATAGCACCCGATAGCCGAGACGACCGCGCCCTCGACAGTCGGGGTCGTTCGGGATTTGAGAGTAGAACTAGAAACTAGCGTCCGCGGCGCTACCCGCCACGAGGGGCGCGCCCGCGCCGATCAGGCGGGTCGACGTGGATCATGAGTTTGATGTCGTCGACGTGGACACCGCGCGCCGCGACATCCGTTGCGACGAGCACGGTGGTTTCGCCAGCGTCGAGGTGCGCGAAACCCTGCTTCATGGGGTCTTCGAGGCGACCGGGGCGCTTGGCGACAATTCTCAGGTTGTATCCCACCTTTTTGGGGTCTAGTCAGTCCCCCGTTCGCGACTTTGCAGGGCCATCGCGCCACCTTGCGAGAACCCGAGGAGGGAGATCGAGGTGAAGGCGAGGGTGTCGATCCATCCGCTCACGGCCAGCACAGCGGCATCCACCACATGAGGTTGCGGGTTGCCAGCCGGGTTCCCCTCGCCGCGGCTCCACCACGCGAAGCCACCGCTCTCGACGACCGGCGCGCGCACCGCGGCAATGACCGGGCCAAGGGGGAGCCCCGGCGACAGGCTGAACAGGTCGCCCTCGTGCGAACCGTAGCCGTGCATGAGCACGATGAGCGGCCGGTCGGCACGCTCGCGGTCCGGTGCTGACCAGAGCACTGCCGAGCTATCGAGTTGCATCCTTCCAAGAGTACTTTGGGTCACAATGGAGCATGAGCTCCGTAGGAACCCCTGACCCGAACTCCGGTTGGCTGTCAGACGAAGAACTCGCAGAAACGCGCCGCCGTCTGCCGCTGCTCTATGTCGAGGCGGTTCCGGTACGAGTGGATGGCCTCGGCAAGGTCATCGAAGTCGGAATGCTGCTTCGAGCAAACAACGGCGAGATCACCCGCACCCTCGTCTCGGGTCGCGTCATGTACGGCGAGACCTTGCGCGACGCGCTGTTCCGCCACCTGGAAAAAGACCTCGGTCCGATGGCGTTCCCGCTGTTGCCGGCAAGCCCCGTTCCGTTCTCGGTCGCCGAGTTCTTCCCGTGGCCGGGATCGAGCCAGTACTTGGATGCACGCCAGCACGCCGTCTCGCTCGCTTACGTCGTGCCCGTCACCGGTACCTGCGAGCCACGACAGGATGCGCTCGAGATCACTTGGCTGCGGCCGGCTGAAGCGGTGTCCGAGTCTGTCACCGCCGACATGGAGGGCGGCCGTGGCTCATTGCTGCGCGCCGCGCTGGCCTCCGTGGGCGTGCTGCCCTAGCTGGCACCAGCCGTTTCACTGAGCAGAGCTCGAACGAGTTGAACCTTGACCCGGCCGCCCATTGCGATCACGGTCGGGCGCAGTCCCGTTGGCGCTCGCGTCGCGAAAATGCCGCCGCGCTCCTCCCAGCGCCTGAGCGATCCTGAGCGCGATTGGCACGCGTGCGCTGCGACGGAATGCGAGACCTCGTAGTGCGGCGACGGCGCACCAGTTTGTGACGCCGTTGTCGAGGTCGCCGGGGCCAAGAGGTGGTGACGTCTTTACCAGGGGTCTTGTCCATGATGCGCGTCACAATGGGTGAGAAGGCTAGCGTCTTTCCCGAGCCCCTCGGCCCGGGCCCGAGAACGTCGCGGCCGTTCACGATGTCAGCAAGGGTGTCAACCGGGATGGGCAATGCGTTGGTCAGCCTTTGTGCGAAAACTGCCGCAACGAAGAAGAGCGGCACGCCAGGCGCGCCAAAAGTAGTGTCAGCGTTGGTGTGTCGTGCCTTTTGGGCAAGGCACGCGCCGCCCGCAGTGTTCGGGAGAGGGCCGTGTGCCGGGGCAGGCAAAAAGGGGAGAAGGTGGCACAGGCCACATTCCTTCGCCGAGAAGGTCCCTCGGAGTCCGAGTCCGAGTCGCCGTTGCGGCTGAATTGCAGAAGAAATTCGATACGTTCTTCGAGCCAGATCGGCCCACAGGCTTCTTCGTGTGTCCCCTTGACTGGGGTATTCGCGGCACTCCCACGTGCTTGTCTTGAGCGTTACTGTCGTTGAGGTAGGTCATTTCTGGTGTCGTGTTGGCAAGCCCATCAGCACCAAGCGGTCTGGCGGAGGTTTTCTTCGCAGGGCCGAACTCTTGATACGCCACCGACGGCGTTGCTGAGGGGATGCCGGCCGCACACCAGAAAGCCCCGAGGTTCCACCGCATGGCACAGCGACCGAATTCCGCCAGCCGAACCCACGGCTCCGAGCGGCTTCACGCAGTGAAGGCGAATCTCACGGTCGCCCTCGCGGCCCTGCTAGCTTCTACTCTGCTATTGCCGCTGGTTCCCGCGCAACAGGCGCAAGCAAACGAGCCCCTGGTCTTTGCTCTCATCGAGATCGCGAAAGATGCGAACCCCAATGCCGCAGTGCGCGCACTGTTGCCGGGTGAAAACGTCGAGTTCACCGTCGAAGTGAGCTGTTCATCGACGCAGACAGATTGCGTCAACATGAAGCTGCAAGACACCATGCCTGCGCCGCTCGAGCTGATATCAGTGAGTTCCGCAACTACCTTTTACGACCAGACGTCGTTCAACCCGCCCGGTAATCCCAATTCTTTCGAGCTTACGTTCAACCAACCAGTTGACGCTGGCGTCGGGAGCCGCGGGCTTCGGTCCGGCCAACTCGTCTCGATCACGGTCACCGCGCGGGTTCCACTCAACGTCGACGCGAGCTTCGATGGTGACATCCTGACCAACACTGCCTTCATTACTGTCGATAATCCCGACAGCAATGTTCAGGATGACGCCCAAGTCCTCCTCAGCGCGCCCCTCGTGCTCCGCTCGACGATAACCAAGACCGTGACCCCGTCGACGATCGCTGCATTCGCGGGAACTCCGGTCAACTTCGACCTCTCTGCAACGAACTCTTCGAACTCTGTTGTGGATACGCTGACGATTCAAGACCCGGCAGACCCGGCATCCTCCAATGCCTTCACTTATCTGCGGGTTACCGGTATCACCAACGTCGTGTTCCCGAGCGGCGCGAACCAAGTGCGCGTTGACTGGTCTGACGGCGTGATCTGGACCAACGGCACACCGGCGGCGACTGCGACACTGCCGATAGGGGTTCCGTCAGCAAGCATCAAGGGCTTGCGGCTGATTTTTTCCAACTCGAACCCGGCTGTAGACATAGCCAATGGTGCGACCGGCTCGTTCCGTATCCAGACCGAGACGACAGCCATCGTGTCAACTCTCGTTACGGATTTCGCTGGAAACAATGAGGCTTCATCGCAAGTGCAGTTTGGGGGTGCCCTCAATGCCCCGGTTGTGGACGACGGCACCTTCGTGATTCGTCGCACCGCGATTTCGCCCACCGCAACCAAAGTGTTCACGCCCGACTCGATTGTCGGTGGTGAAGACATCACCGTTCGGGTGGGTGGGGCCAACGGCGGCGACTTCTCGCTGTCGCGGATGACCATCACCGAGCCGAAAACGGGTACTACCTCGCTTGCGGCCCAGGGTATTTCGTTCGACCGATGGATCACGGGCGCTTCTGGAATTGAGTGGCCGCAAGGGGCGACCGCAGCGGCGATCACGTACCTGTACGAGACCGGTGGCTGGGGCACCGCGCAGAACGCGCCAGTGACCGACGACCTACCCGCCCCCGACACCGACAAAGGCAAAGTGCTGGGTTTCACGGTGTCTTTCACGGGCGTCATGTTGCAGGGCGCGTACGCGTCGCTGCCATACATCGCTAATACCGAACCCGTCTCTGCGGCAGATGCCAACTTGCCCACCATCAACACCATCGAGGTCGAGGTCGAAACGAGCGTAGGCGACACCGCTCTGGCGGACGCTCTCGACGAACTGGTTCGCCGCTCATCCCGCATCAATGTCGTCACTCGCAAGGTGATTTCGCCCAATTCCATCTACGGCATACCGGGTGCCTCCGCTTTGGTGAGCCTCCCAACCGACATTGCCGGCCTCCTTCCGGCGGTACCGGACTCCACTATCGGGTCAAAGATTCTCACGGTGAGCGACAATGATCCACGCTTTTGGGATCGTTTCAACGCGATCTCGATCATCGCGACGGATGTCCCCGCGACATCCACCATGACCGTGCGATATTGGGATGCGAGCCTCCCGGTCCCGGCCTGGCGCGACTTCCCGACTCCCGTCGTTCATGTCGGTCCGAGCTCACCAACAGTGGTCATTCCCGCCGCACTTCGTGACACTGTCGCAGGCCTCCAGTTCGAGTTTGTGCCGACCGACCCCGCGAATACTCTGCCTCCCGGCTTCAGCGTGCAACCCAACATTCGCGTGGCCATGCGAGACGTGCTTCGAGGCACGGCAACTCCCGTTGTTCCGCCCGGCGCGGTCGACCCGATCGTCGTCAATAACACCGTCGACGCACGGGTCGAAAACCCCGCGGCGACACCACCGTTCGTGGAAGCCTCTGACGTCGAACCGATCACCGTCATTCCAGTCGACGGCGGTGGCGGCGGTGGCCTCGACATGATTGACAAGGACTGGGATGACTTGCAGGTGAGCGCCCGTTCGGGCGACCTCGCGCGGCTCGGCATCAGCTGGGGCACCGGCGGGTTGCAATACGACTCGGTCGTGGTGTCTGACACGGCAACCGACCCGGCAATTTTAGGCTGGGATGTCGCAGCTACGGTGTTCGAAGCGTTTGATCTGTACCGAATCCCCGCCATCACTCCCGTCATGGATCCGCTCTTGCAGTACGACGCGATCGAGTCGGTCGAACTCTATATTGATGGTGTGGGTTGGACGCCCACGTTGACGAACCCGTGTGCGGGCACCGCGTGTTTCGGCACGTTCCCCGGCTACATCCTCCACCCGACTGAGCGGCTCAACGCCGTCGGCGTGCGGTTTATAATTGTCGAGAACCCGAACCGCACGGCACCGACCTCTGCTGACCCTACTGCTCCTGCGATCGGCAGCGGTGTTGCCCCGAGCGTCAATCTCGACCGGAACATCGACCTGGTTTTCCAGATTCGTGATGTTCGGCGTTCCAACCCACTCGTCGCCGTCCTCGGTAACACTCGCGGCGCCATTTACAACATGACAGACGCCGGGCGCGTCAACAACACCGCTCGAGTTGCCGGGCGCGACGCAGCTGAGAACATCATTCAGGATGACACCGCAGCAGACGACATCCTGATTCTCGACCGGCCGATTTCGGTGACGGCGGCCAAGAACTGGTTCGTGCCCTCCAGCGGAGCACCCATCGACAGTGTTGGTGTGCCGCAAGCCAGCACCGACCCGAGCTTCTTCCCCGAGGCGCGCATGGTGCTTACCGGAACGAACATTTCGGTTGTTCGAGTGAACGAACTTTCGCTTGCCGAGCCGACAAACGGCACAGCGCCGTTCGACTATTTTGATGTTTCCGACATCGTGAATATCACGGTTCCCTCAGGGGCCACCGGATCTCTGGTGACGCTCACGCGCGCTGGCGCGGCAGCCACAACCCACACCATTGCCGAAGCTGAGGCTCTGACGAGCGCCAATCTCGCCAATGTCATCGGAATTCAGGTGGTGCACACCGGTCGCATCATCACCGGCGGAAGCACCGCCATCGTCCTCGACACGAAACTTCGGCAACTGGTGCGAGGCACGTCCGACCTCGTTGGACCGATCTCTCCCGCAGAGCCCCGCATCGTGAACAACACGGTGACCGCAACCGTCACGGACCCTTCTGGGCTCAACCCTCCGGCAACCGGCGCCGACAACATCGTCACAGCGATCGCGTCTGATCCGATCAGCATTGAACAGCCAATTTTTGGGGTTGCTGCAACCAAAAGCATCCGCGCAGACACCTCCAGCACCGAAGATGGCACCCAATTCGGTGCACCGGCCATTCAGTATGACGAGTCGAACACGACCGCGACAATCACGCTGACGGGACAGCCGACAGGCAACGTGCGCGCGACCCAAATGACTCTCGAAGACTCATCGGCGTCGTTCTGGAACGCCTACAACTTCTCTGCTTTCGGGTCGTCCTTTGGCCCGAGCGATGCCGGCCCGGTGAGTCCTATTCAGCGAGTGCAAGTCGATGCGCTCGTTGACAACTTGCCTGGCAACGACCTCGAATACCTTGTCGACCCGGTGACTAACGCCATCGAGACACGGTGCAATGGAAGCCTCGTTCTCGACGCTTGTTGGGTGACCGGCTCGAGGAATGCGACCCTGCAGCTGCCGGCGGGCGTACCCGTTGGAGACATCCGTGGCCTACGCTTCACCTACACCAAGATCGACTTCTCCAGTTGGGAGCGGCCGTTCAACCCGATTCAGTCCGTTGTGTTCACCGTCGACCGCCGGGCCACGCTGCTTGCCGCATCCTCGCCGGCTGTCACCCCGGTGCCGTCCACTCTGTGGAACCGTGGCGCTCCGTCGAATCCCACCGACGATCGGGCTCCCGGCGAGGCGATTCGTGGAATCTACACCAACGAGGTTGATGTCACCGCGGTTGGTGGGCCGGTCGGCATTCCAGCCCAGCAGTGGAGCGCCACAGACGACGACGTCAAGCAGATCCTGTTCCAACACTTGCCAGCTCGAGTCAGCATCATCAAGACCCCGGTGGGTCTGCAATTCCTTGGCACAAACATCCCGTACAAGATTGCTGTGACTAATACCGGTGGCGGCCTCGACCGTAATCTCGGAAACCTGGTCGTCACCGACGTCGTCCCCGTTGATGGTGGGGGCGCACAGCTCGTCATTCCGAACGACCCAGACACCGGTCTGCCATTCCTCCCGGCCCAAGCGTTCAGCTATGAGCTTCGCAATGCCTCCAACGTGCTTCAGCCTGCTCCGACCGTCACCGTCATCCCCGGAGCTCCGACGGTCATCAACGGGCAGACCTATACGTTCACCATGACCTCGCCCGCCCTCCTGCCCAAGGGTTGGACTCTCACCATTAACGCAACCATGCAATTGCGTGCCCAGTTCCCCACCGGCATCCCCGTGCGGAATACGGCAACGGTGACTGCAGACCAGCGGTTCGACACGTGCGAGTCGTTCTCGGACGTCGGATTACGGAAGCCTGTCGAAAACAACGTGCTCGCGTGCGTCTCTGACACCCATGTGCAGGCGATTGCCAGCGCGCCGTTGACCATTGTCAAGAGCGTTCGCGGCGTGGGGGCCGGTCCGCTCGACACGACAGACCCAAACAACTTTGTACCCCTCATCGACCCTGCTAACGGTTTGCCGTTCGACGATCTGGGAATCCTCAAGACCATACCGTCGAGCAGTGTTAATTGCTCAGCCCCGAATGTCGCAATAATCGGTGTCGCGAACGAGTACTACCGCTTCCCCTGCGTACCGATCACGCGCCCGGGCGGAATCGAAGAGTGGGCCGCGACGTTCACCAATGGTGGAAACATCGACATCACCAGAATCGCCGCAATCGACGTTTTGCCCCGAGCAAATGACCGCGGTGTCATCGTTAACGAGGCGCGAAGCTCCAAGTGGGCTCCATTGCTTACGACGATGCCGGTCCTCGTCGATCCCGACCCCAGCAATCCCTCGGATGCCGTGCTTTCGGTTGAGTACATCACCAGCGCAGCGCAAATTGCTTCGCGATGCAATGCCACAGACATCCAGGTTCAGCTTGGAATGAATGCGACTACGACGCCTCCAGTGTCGAATGCTTCCTGCCTGAGCGGGCCTGCCGTCGACGCCCTGCCCCAGCGAAACTGGCGGACGCTGACCCAAGCAATCATCGACTCTGACGGCGCGAGCATCGTTGCGCTTCGCTTCGTGATCGAGAGCATCGCCGGTCTCGTCCCCGGCCAGAAAATCTCGATCACCTACCGATCACAGACCGCGGCGGCCCCCGAGATTGCCGAGAGCGCCAGCGGCATTGATCGCGACTCGATCGCTTACAACTCGATCGCTTCGGCCGCACTCGGCGACGACAACGGAATACCGAGACCGAACCGATTCGTCATCGAACCCCGCAAGGTGGGTGTCGCAATGGCGACCGGTGGCGTGCAACTTGCCAAAGTCGTGGATGGCGCGAACGCCGGGGCTGCCTACCTTGAGGCGGACTATCTGGTCACCTTGACCTGCACCTCCAACGGGGTGCCGTTCGTTCTTCGCACTTCAGCGGGGGTGCTCCGCAACCCGTTCACTCTTACCCGTGGCGCTGCGGCGACACTCATTCAGGGTTTGCCGCTCTACGCCAAGTGCGACGTAAGCGAAGCAAACTACGGCTCGGTTCAGAGCATTACCCCGGCCATGGTTATCGCCCAAGCCGCGCGGACGACAACATCCGAAGTGCACGACCCCCGCCCGGCGTTCGGGCTGGGTGGGCCGCGTCCGCCGATCGAACGCTCCACGGTGACAAACACATATGACTTCGCCGGCTTCACGGTGACGAAGACGATCAACAATGGTGGCGCGGTCGACGCGGTGGGGGATCCGATCCAGTACAACAACTTCACCTTTACGGCGGTCTGTACGTTCTTTGACGGCGTGACCACCAACACGGTGCTCAACACCTCGTTTACACTCACTGCCACGCCTTCTGTTCCGTCGCCGACAACCTCGTACACGAATCTGCCCGCTGGCTCGGTCTGCACGATCACGGAGACGAATAACCGTGCAGCGGCTTCGACTACCGTGACCTCAACCGGTGGAGCAAACACCACCCTTCGAAACTCCTCGGTCAGCCCGACGGTGGACGCTCAAGTGGTGACTACGCTCACCGCCAACAGTGGTCTTGCCAATGATGTGATCGTCAACTCGATGGGGTTCACCAACAACTTCACGGTGGGCCAACTCACGATCAACAAGGTGATTAACGGCCTCGGGGCCACACTGTACGGTGGCGGCACCTTCACCATCAACGTCAGTTGCACTCGCAACCTGAGCGGTTCAAGCGTGAATGTGTACACCAACTCGTTCACCTTCGATCGGGATGATGTGTTGACCCGAACGATCAGCAATCTGCCGACCGGAGCATCTTGCGCGGTGACCGAACCGGCGGGCGCGGGGCGCGCCGGTGCGACGTCAACCACAGTGACGCCAGCCGGTAATGCGACTATCGGCAACGCGACGACCGTCGCTCGAACGGTCACCAACACCTTTGACCTGGCCTCGCTCGTTGTGACCAAGGATGTGGTGACCAATGCGACCGATGCGGCGGGTGCTCTGGTGCTTCTCGACGCTCCGTTCACCGTGCGCGTCGTCTGCAGTTTCCAAGGCAGCGACTGGCTAGCGACGGGGTACACGGCATCTCCGATGGTGCTGATTCTTGATGATGACCCCACTACCGCCATCCCCAGATCGGTGCCACTGACGGGGCTCCCGGCGAACGCATCATGTCGTATCGAAGAAGACCAGCCACTGCACACGACCTCGACCGATATATTCGTGGACCGCGGATCGCCCATCGTCAGGACGCCGTTCATTAGCACGCGCACCGCAACCTTCACTCTGAACGCTGACGTTGCAGGTGTAGGCCGCAACGAGGCTGTCGTGAGCAACAATTACGGCGTGGCTACGTTCTTGGTTTCGAAGGAAATCCTCGGCGCGGGCATTGACCAGTTTGTTGCCGGCGCGCCCTACGGGGATGCAGAGTTTGACGTGCAGATTACCTGTACAGCCCCCGGCGGCGCTGTTGGTTCGGCCTATAACGGTGTCGTCACCCTGACTCGTGCAGTGCCGACCAGAGCCATCACCACAATCGCTCTGAATTCCACCTGCTCGGCTGTGGAAACCAACGCTCTTACGAGTGGCGCAAACGCGACCGTGTACCGCAACGGCAGCGGTGTCGTGATCAATGTGGGTGACACCGTCACTGTCGGAGACCCCGCCGTGCCGTCGGTTATCACCATTGAGAACTGGTACCTCACAGGCTCGATCGATGTCACCAAGACAGTAGGCGGCTTGGCCGGCACCACCTTTGGCAGCGGGCCGTTCGAGGTGACTCTGGCGTGTACTTTGGATGCCACGCAAGACAGCATCACCAACCCGCTCCCGGTCGTCATTCTTGACCCCGTTCGTGTGATTCTCAACGGACAGACCGAAACGTTCACGCGACTGCCCGCAGGGGCCGAGTGTGTACTCAGCGAGTCAGATACGGGCGCTGCGACCTCGAGTTTCATCGTGCGCGACCCTTCGAACACGCGCGTAGTCCCCCCCGCCGGGTACGACTTCACGATCGACCGGATCAACAACTCGATTCTTGCCTCGACCGACCAGGCGCAGAACGGGTTCGACATCCAGAACGACTTCGAATTCGCCGAGTTGACAATCACCAAAGACGTGATCAGTGCCGCTCGAATCAACAACGAGAACACTGCCCCCGTAAGGTACGGCGCGTTCGCTGTAACCGTTGATTGCACGTTCAACGGTCGCGATGTCTACGCGGACGGGTACGGCATCGGTAACCCGATGGAGAACCTCACCCTCAACGACGGCGACGTGTGGACTCTCACCGAGCTGCCGGTCGGTGCCGAGTGCACGATTGAGGAAACTGATTCCAAAGATGCTGCCGGCGTCTCCATCGTCACCGTGGGCGGTCCACCGAGCGGCGCAGTGGCCGTCCTCACTCTTGAGGCCAGCAACCCCGTAACGGTGGCGAACAGCTACGACGTCGGCAGCCTCGAACTTTCGAAAGTGCTGACTGGCGCTGGCGTCAGTGCGTGGGGCAACGAGAAGTTCATCCTTGACGTCGTCTGTACTCTCACGGATGCCACGAGCCCGACCTCGCCGCGCGAGACATGGAATAACACCTATGAGTTCCAGCGCGTGGGAGGAGTTGTTCTCCCGGCGAGCGTGGTGCTGCAAAACATTGCAGCTGGCTCGGCGTGCGTTGTCACCGAGTCGGGCACGGGGGCAGCGAATGCGACACAAATCGCGGTCGGCGCAGCATTGCCAGTCGTTGGTACTGCCGTCAACGTGACCGTCACCAATGCGGCAGCTCCGCAGCAGGTTGTGGTGACCAACTTCTTTGACCTGGCGGAAATCGACGTCAATAAGGTGATTACTGGTCCGGGCAGGGACTTGTACGGCCAAGGTCCGTTTGAAGTGTCCATTACCTGTGCTCGCGATGTGAACGGAACGACAGTGACCATCCCCGACGTCGACATCCCTGATGGGCCCACGCGTTGGTTGACCGCTGACACTCTTCCCGTCGCGTATTTCGCCAACTACACCGGTCTGCCGCAGGGCGCCGAGTGCGAGATCGTCGAGACTCAAATCGGTGGCGCTGACGGGCCGGGCACGGTTATCGAAGCGGGCGTCGGAGTCGAGGGTCCATTTGTGCTCGGGGCAACCCCATCGGACGTAACGGTCACCAACTTCTTTGGGGACCCGACCCTTGTTGTGCGCAAACTCTTTGCAGGCTCTGATCTAGCGCGAGCGCTCTACGGGGAGGGTCCGTTCCAGGTGCGGCTCGATTGCACGCGAGTGGTCAACGGAGTGACGATTCGTGTTCCGATCCCCTATGCGGCGAGCACGACAAACTCCGCAGATGACCCGTTCCGCACCCTCGATGCCGCAAACAGCTACGAGGCGAGGTACGAATTCTTGCCGACGTTTGCGTTGTGCGTGATGACGGAGACCGAGCCGGGCGGCGCCCTCGCGTCGGTTGTCAGCCCCGATCCTGCTGACTACGTGCTGCTTCCAGATGGAGTCTTCCAGCTGGGAGCGGACGCCACTATCGGAACGGTCAACGTCACGAACACCTTTGAGTTCGCTGACTTCAGTCTGACCAAACGAGTCATCGGTACCGACGCAGGCTCCAACCAGAACAAAGAGTTCACGGTCGAACTGTCTTGCGAATTGCAAATTGACGTCAACGGCACGATGCGACCTATCGCAATTCGCGACGGCGAGGAGCGTACTTTCCGCAACGGTGAGACGGTGACCTGGACTGACCTGCCGGCCGGTGCAGAGTGCACTGTCACGGAGACAGACACGGGCGGCGCTAATGCCGTTATCCTCTCCTATCGAGGCTTCCCCGTGGCGGGCAATACGGTCACGCTTGTTCAGGGCGACTCTTCAGCGGTGCTCTCCAACGCCTTCCTTCTAGCGTTCACCGGCGCAGAGTTTGGTTCGTGGATTCTTGTCGGTGGTCAGTTGCTGCTCGTAGGACTTGTGTTGATGTTCGTCGGCAAGCGCCGCAGGGGCACAGCGGAGTCAGTGGCCGGTTAGGAATCCGTAATTCGCCGGGGTCACAAGCGGCCGTCCTGCCGAGGGCAGACTTCTGAGGGGCGGTTACCTGCCGCGGCGCTGGCCGCCGCTGTTGTTGCTGCGCACGACCTGGCCGACGCGGATGCCGCCGCTGATGCCGCCGCTGGTGCCGGAGCCGCCAGACGATGAGGCGCGACGCGAGCCCTGCCGCGCACGGGGCGTGGCTTGGGCGTCGCGCTTGCGCTGAGCGTTTGCGCCCTGCGAGCGTCCGCCGCCCTCGGGCTGACGGCGCAGCACCTCTGGCAGAGCGTCGGCAGCCACGCGGGGCGCGACCTCGCCAATCAGGCTTGTGACCGCGGTCGACTCGCTCGTGACCTGTTGTGGCTGCACGCGAATCGCAGCTTTCCGCAGCAGATCGGCGGTATCGCGACGCTGCTCTGGCAGCACGAGGGTGACGACATCACCAGCGGCCCCGGCTCGCGCTGTGCGGCCTGAGCGGTGCAGATAGGCCTTGTGCTCCATCGGTGGGTCGACGTGGATCACGAGCTTGATGTCATCGACGTGAACGCCGCGCGCCGCGACATCCGTTGCCACGAGCACGCGGACACTGCCGTCGCCGAACGCGGCGAGGTTGCGGTCGCGTGCCGGTTGCGAGAGGTTGCCGTGCAGGTCGACCGCTGGAATACCCTGCTCGGTCAGCTGCTTGGCGAGCTTCTTTGCCGTGTGCTTCGTGCGCATGAACAGGATGCGACGGCCGGTACCCGAGGCGAGCGCGGTGATCATGCGCTTCTTCTCGTCCGCGCCAGAGAGCTCGAACACGTGGTGGGTCATGTCGGCAACGTGGCTCGTCGCTTCGTCGACGGAGTGCAGCACCTCATTGTGGAGGTAGCGGCGAACGAGCTTGTCCACGCCGTTGTCGAGGGTTGCACTGAACAGCATTCGCTGCCCGCCTTGCGGGGTCTTATCCATGATGCGGGTCACGACCGGCAGGAATCCGAGGTCGGCCATGTGATCGGCCTCGTCGAGAACAGTGATCTCGACAGCATCGAGATGTGCGAAGCCCTGCTTCATGAGGTCCTCAAGGCGACCGGGGCACGCCACGACAATGTCCACGCCGGACTTGAGGGCCGCGACCTGGCGCTGTTGCGAGACGCCGCCGAAGATCGTGGTCACGGTGAGCCCCGCAGCGGTGGCGAGCGGTTCCATGGCAGCAGTGATTTGCGTTGCGAGTTCGCGAGTCGGCGCCAGGATGAGACCGAGCGGACGCCCGGCGCGCCGCTTACCACCGGCGAGTGAGCCGGCGAGACGGGCGACCATGGGAATGGCGAAGGCGAGCGTCTTGCCGGAGCCGGTCTTGCCGCGCCCGAGCACGTCGCGCCCGGCGAGAGTGTCCGGCAGGGTATCGAGCTGAATCGGGAACGGCTCGGTGATGCCGCCCGCGGTGAGGGCGGCAATGATGTTGTCTGGCACGCCGAGCGCGCCGAAGGGTGAAACTGACACAGGTGTCCTTTGATGTGAAATGGGCGATGTCGACAAGTTTGTCGACACAGAGTCGCCGTGAAAGTGTCTACAACCTGGCTATCCTGTTGATGCGACAGCCGGGGAGAAGAGGAAGCGTTCTACGACGCATGGAGGCCGTCATGGCCCCGCAAGTGCCCTAACCATAGCAGATGCATCCGATCAGGCGCTTAGCGCCACCCCCGCGCGAGTCTTGTCAAGCGCAAAGCCCGCCACTGCCAGAACGCCCAGAACGCGGGCCACAGTACAAGGGTGGATGCCCCGGCCTCGAATTGCAGACGGTCGCGAAACAACGTCCTCCCGTCGTCGAGCGCCGAAACCGCCATCGTGTGGTGCCACTTCGTGACGACCGCGAGCCCGCCTGAAACCCCGTGCCCAGAGTCGATCACCGCGCGCACACCCGGTCGAGGCTCGTCAAAGCTCAGATCGATAATCTGCGTCCCGACCGGAACAAGGCCAAACGCCTTGCCAGCGACCGGATGCTCGCCCTCCGTCCACAAGGCGGGAAAGCCGTTCTCTTCAAGCGACTCAAAGGTCGTGAACGGCCACGACACCGCGCGGAACACCTCTGGGCTGCGAATCGCGCGCCACGCGGCATCCGGTGAACAGTCGAGGGCCAGTTTCAGTAGTACACGCATGCGCTCAGTCTGCGGCTCATCGAGAGGGAATGCAGCCTCTGGGCCGGGTGTTGCTACTCACAGTCAGGCCAACCAACACGGAGGATCCTCATGAAGGCAGTCATCGGCGACACGATCATCGCGGAAGCACCAAACGACGAACTGATCAAGATCGAGGGCAACTGGTACTTTCCGCCGTCGAGCGTGAATCAAGAACTCCTCGAGAAGAGCCCGACCCCGTACACCTGCCCATGGAAGGGCGAGTGCCAGTACTTCTCGGTCAAGAGTGGCAGTGAACTCCTGCAGGATCGCGCCTGGAGCTACCCGACGCCGTACCCGGCATCGTTCGATCGCGTCGGCAAGGACTACTCGAACTACGTTGCGTTCTGGAAAGAGGTTAAGGTCACCGAGTAGCGCTGCGTGCTGCATAGTCAGTCTCATGACTGATCGACGCGACGGTGCCGCGGGCCGCGAGGTGAATAGGCGCAGCGCGGAAACAACGGGCAAGACGCGTGACGCTGGGTGGGAGCTCGGGGTGCGCACGACCGTGCCAGCCCCGCCATCAGCGGTCTGGGCCTATCTCATCGGCGAAGGCCTCCCGCTGTGGCTCGGAGACATTGCCGTCCTTCCGGCCGAGAAGGGGGCCCAGTTTCGAACCGTCGACGGCGTCAACGGTGTCGTACGCAGTTACACCGATCAGGTGCGGGTGCGCATCAGCTGGCAGCCGGATGACTGGCCGCACGACACCACGCTGAAAGTGTCAGTGAAGGAGGCGGCAATCGGAACGACAATCGGCATTCACCACGAGAAACTCGCCGATCGCGAGGAGCGCCGCATGATGCTCGGGCACTGGAAGAACGTGGCCGGCGCGCTCGACGCGCACTTCAGCGCCTAGTCCACACGATCACGTGTGCCGGGTCGAACTGCCGGGCGCACTTGCCACAGGCGAGCTGACGTGTTGGGGTGCGATACCGATAGTGGGTGTGGCCACCGCGACACGACCCAATCCATGGCGCCAACTCGCCAGCGATCGCACCGTCGTGCAGGCGCTTGCCCTCATAGCCAAGCTCAGCTGCGACGACCTTCCATCGCGCCCCGTGACCTGCACCGACTCCGGCAATAGCATGCGCCACCTCGTGCAGAAGCACCTGATGGATCTCGTCGTCCCCGTACTTCGCGGCGAGGTACCGTGAAACCGAAATGCGCTTCGCTGTGTAGTTGCACAGGCCGGCTCGAGTCTTGGCGTGGTCGAATTCAAAGTTCCAGGAAGCATCCAGATGCAGCGCGATGAGCGCGCTCGCCCAGGTTCGCACTCGCTCCAACTCAGCCACGGCTTGAGGCTAACCCGCAGGCGTGACACTTGGCCGCTCAGCCCGCCGATCTGGGGACAAGTGTGACCTGCAGAATTCGGTCGTCCCCCTCGGCCGGGTCTCCGCGGCCGCCCGTGTTGTCGGTCAGCATCCACAGGCTTCCGTCGGCCACTGATACACAGGATTGACGAACGCTGGGTCCGAACCGATGCCCTCGACGATCGGCCAACCGTAGTTGGCGCCGGCGTAGACAATGTTGAACTCGTCCCACGTATTCTGGCCGAACTCGGCGGCCCACAGTTGGTCGTCGCGATCCCAAGCGATACCTTGCGGGTTGCGGTGGCCGAGGCTGTGCACCAACGAGCCCGGGAACGCGTTGTCGGCGGGCACGGAGCCGTCAAGTTCCATGCGCAGGATCTTGCCGCTCAGGCTGCCCGGATCCTGCGGGGCGCCGAGGTTTTGCGCATCGCCGACGGTGGCGTAGAGCATGCCGTCCGGCCCGACCTTGATGCGTCTGCCGTTGTGGGTATCTGCTTTCGGAATACCCGTCAGGATCTCCGTTGCGGTGTCGAGACGGATAGGTGCCAGGGCGGCCAACGAGGTCGAACGCAATGATGCGGTTATCGGATGCCGTCGCGATGTACGCGAAGAGGGTCCCGTCGACCAGTTCCAGACCCAGCAATTCGCCGTCGCTAGCCGCACCATCGTCCACGGAGCTCTGAGTCCGCTGGCGATGACAGCCGGCTCGCCGGCCGGTTCCACTGGGCCAATTGTGAGCGGGTCCGGCGGTGGGTCGGTCGTCTGCGTGGGAGTTGACGTCGGGATCGGTACGGGTGCTGCTCGCCCGTCTGGGTGGAGAACCCAACGGTCAGGAGGGTTACGGCGGCAACCACTGCGATCGTTGTGCGCATCCGGCTATCTCACCGCATTCGGCCACCCCACGACATCCCAACCCCCGCCAGTGGGGGCTTCAGTGTTCTGGACGCACTTGGAAGATGTTCTTTGAAGGGGGTGGGGATGGCACAGCGGTCGCGTCAGTCACAACCGGGGCGCCAGCGATGAACTCGCGCAGCTCGGCCCCGGCCACGACCTTCGAGGGATGGGGCCCTGCAGCGAGGAGCCGTGGCATCCAGTCGAACGGAAGCGGGCGAGCCGACCCGACGAGCACAACGTTGCCGAATCGGCGACCTTTGAGTATTTGCGTCTCGGCGAGCGCTGCGACGTGCCCGAGCGCGGCCGACAGAGTGGCAGCCTGCCCGCGCGCAAAGGCGAGTCCAGGGCCGTCTGCCACGTTCACGAGCAGCATCCCATCCGCGGACAGCAGTGCGGACGCGGCTTCATAGAACTCGATGCTCGTGACATGTGCGGGGGTTCGTGCCCCGCTGAAAACGTCAGCAACGAGCAGGTCGACGGTGCCGCGCAGGCCAACTGGAAACTTGCCGAGCACTTCACGCGCGTCCCCGTGGCGCACCCGGATCGCGGCGTGGCGTGACCACGGCAGTTCGGCTCTCACGAGGTCGACGAGATCGGTCTCCAGTTCGACGACCTGCTGCCGGGATCCCGGCCGGGTTGCTTCGATGTAGCGCGGAAGCGTGAGTGCGCCAGCGCCAAGATGCACGGCTGTGATGGGTTCACCTGGCATGCGCACCTGGTCGATGACGTGTCCCATTCGTTGGATGTACTCGAAGAACAGTTGGCTCGGGTCGTCGAGGTTGACGTGCGACTGGGGCGTGCCGTCGACGACGAGCGTGAACGCCCCCGGAACCCAGCGATCCGGCTCGATGACGGCGCGAAAACCGCTCACAGCGAGCACTCGGCTAGGGGATTGCTTCACGAGATTGACTTTGCCACAGCTTTAGCGGGGCAAGGCGAGGCAAAGGGAGGCTAAGGGAGGCAACGGGCCGCAAGAGAAGTGCCACTCGCGGGGCCGCTGAAGATCGCAAACGATCGGCTTATAGCGGAATCGCAGAAATCCGTCAAGAAACAACTTGCCACGAGTGTGCAAACGGTCCTATGCTTGACCCTTGCGCTCCTAGACAACCCATGCCGTCATATTGTGGACAGCTGGCGCGCCCCGCGTATAGCGGCGGGGCAGATCTTTCATGGGATCTGGTGAGCATTTCATTACCCAGAGCCGATTTTTCGGCATGAGGACCTTCCCGGTCCACGGAGGTTATTTCCTTGGCTGCTGCGCGCACCGCGTCCACTGGTTCATCTAAGAAGTCCCCCAAGAATGGTCGCAATGCATCGCGACTGTCATTCGCCAAGATCACTGACACGCTGACGGTCCCTGACCTTCTCGCGTTGCAGACGGAGAGCTTCGACTGGCTCGTTGGAAACGACGCATGGCGAACTCGACTCGACGCGGGTCTCGCCGCAGGCCGAACCGACCTGCCGGCCCGGAGCGGTCTCGATGAGATCTTTGAAGAGATCTCCCCGATCGAGGACCTGGGCGAAACCATGCAGCTCTCGTTCACGGAACCTGAGCTCGAAGAGCCGAAGTACACGATTGACGAGTGCAAGGAGCGCGGCAAGACTTTTGCCGCCCCGCTCTACGTGAACGCCGAGTTCATGAACCACCTCACGGGTGAGATCAAGACACAGACCGTGTTCATGGGCGACTTCCCGCTCATGACCGAAAAGGGCACCTTCATCATCAACGGCACCGAGCGGGTCGTCGTCTCGCAGCTCGTGCGCTCGCCCGGTGTGTACTTTGACCGCACCCCGGAGAAGCTCAGCGATAAGGACATCTTCTCAGCACGCATCATTCCGAGCCGCGGTGCATGGCTCGAGTTTGAGATCGACAAGCGCGACCAAGTCGGTGTTCGCATCGACCGCAAGCGCAAGCAGTCTGTCACCGTCTTCCTGAAGGCGCTCGGCCTCACCAGCGAGCAGATTCTCGAAGAGTTTAAGGGCTTCCCGTCGATCGAGCTCACCCTCGAGAAGGACAACATTCTCACCAAGGATGAGGCGCTCAAGGACATCTACCGCAAGCTCCGCCCTGGAGAGCAGGTTGCCGCCGAGGCAGCTCGCGCCCTCTTGGACAACTTCTACTTCAACTCAAAGCGCTATGACCTCGCGAAGGTCGGTCGCTACAAGATCAACCGCAAGCTCGGTATCGACGAGGACATCAAGCAGTCCGTGCTGACCATCGCCGACATCATCGCGACGATCAAGTACATGGTCGCGCTGCATGATTCGTCGTCGAACTACGTCACAGTGCACGACAACGCGCTCTCAACCATCAAGGGGGTGCGCGACGGCAAGAAAGTGGATGTCCGGCTCGACATCGACGACATCGACCACTTCGGCAACCGCCGTATTCGCGCCGTTGGCGAGCTCATCCAGAACCAGGTTCGCACTGGTCTCTCGCGCATGGAGCGTGTCGTTCGCGAGCGCATGACCACGCAGGACATTGAAGCGATCACGCCGCAGACTCTGATCAACGTGCGCCCGGTGGTCGCGGCGATCAAGGAGTTCTTCGGCACCTCGCAGTTGAGCCAGTTCATGGATCAGAACAACCCGCTCGCGGGTCTGACCCACAAGCGTCGCCTGTCAGCGCTCGGCCCTGGCGGGCTGAGCCGTGAGCGCGCTGGCGTCGAGGTGCGGGACGTGCACCCGAGCCACTATGGCCGCATGTGCCCGATTGAGACCCCCGAAGGCCCAAACATCGGTCTCATCGGCTCGCTCGCTTCGTTCGCACGCATCAACGCCTTTGGGTTCATCGAGACCCCGTACCGTCGTGTGGTTGGTGCCAAGGTCACCGACAAGATCGACTACTTGACGGCATCCGAAGAAGACGACTTCATTGTCGCGCAAGCCAACGCCCCGCTGACCAGCGATTCCCACTTCGCCGAGCCACGCGTGCTCGCCCGCAAGAAGGGTGGCGAGGTTGACCTCATCCCGACAGAGCAGATCGGCTACATGGATGTCTCGCCGCGCCAGATGGTGTCGGTCGCGACTTCGCTCATTCCGTTCCTCGAGCACGACGATGCAAACCGCGCACTCATGGGTGCCAACATGCAGCGTCAGGCGGTTCCGCTGCTGCGCAGCGAGAGCCCGCTCGTCGGAACCGGCATGGAGGGCTTTGCAGCCATCGACGCAGGCGACGTGCTCACCGCGCTCAAGGCCGGTGTCGTCGCTGAGGTCTCAGCAGACTCGGTGACCGTGCAGCTTGACGAAGGCGGAACGCAGGACTACATCTTGCGCAAGTTCGATCGCTCGAACCAGGGCACGAGCTACAACCACCGCGTCATCGTGAGCGCCGGCGACCGGGTCGAGGTCGGCCAGGTGCTGGCTGACGGGCCAGCGACCGAGAATGGCGAACTCGCCCTCGGCAAGAACCTGCTCGTGGCGTTCATGCCGTGGGAGGGTCACAACTTCGAAGACGCCATCATCCTCAGCCAGAATCTGGTCAAGGATGACATTCTCTCCTCGATTCACATCGAAGAGTACGAAGTGGATGCTCGTGACACCAAGCTCGGCAAGGAGGAGATCACCCGCGATCTCCCGAACGTGAGCCCTGAGCTGCTTGCCGACCTCGACGAGCGCGGCATCATCCGTATCGGTGCCGAGGTTCGTCCCGGTGACATTCTCGTCGGCAAGGTCACGCCGAAGGGTGAGACCGAGTTGAGCGCTGAGGAGCGCCTGCTGCGTGCGATCTTCAACGAGAAGAGCCGCGAAGTGCGCGACACCTCGCTCAAGGTCCCGCACGGCGAAGAGGGCACGATCATCGCGGTCAAGGAGTTCAACGCCGACAACGACGACGAACTCGGCTCCGGTGTCAACCAGCGTGTCGTGGTCTACATCGCTCAGAAGCGCAAGATCACCGCCGGTGACAAGCTCGCCGGTCGTCACGGCAACAAGGGTGTCATCTCGAAGATTCTGCCGGTCGAGGACATGCCGTTCCTGGCTGACGGAACTCCGGTCGACATCATCCTGAACCCCCTCGGTATCCCCGGCCGGATGAACTTCGGTCAGGTGCTTGAAACGCACCTTGGTTGGGTCGCCAAACAGGGGTGGCAGATTGACGGCAGCCCGAAGTGGGCGAACAGTATTCCAGAGGAAGCCCGCAAGGCGTCCCCCGGGACCAAGGTCGCAACCCCGGTCTTTGACGGAGCGCTGGAGTCCGAGATCGAGGGACTCCTCAACTCGACGATTCCGACGCGCGACGGCGACCGCCTGATCGACTCCACCGGAAAGACTCGACTCTTTGACGGCCGCTCCGGCGAGCCGTTCCCGGAGCCGGTGTCGGTTGGCTACATGTACATCCTCAAGCTGCACCACCTCGTTGACGACAAGATTCACGCTCGCTCGACGGGACCGTACTCGATGATCACCCAGCAGCCGCTCGGTGGTAAGGCGCAGTTCGGTGGCCAGCGCTTCGGCGAGATGGAAGTGTGGGCGCTCGAGGCATACGGTGCCGCGTACGCGCTGCAGGAGTTGCTAACGATCAAGTCGGATGACATCCTCGGCCGCGTGAAGGTCTACGAGGCAATCGTCAAGGGCGAAAACATTCAGGAGCCCGGTATTCCCGAGAGCTTCAAGGTGCTCATCAAGGAGATGCAATCGCTGTGCTTGAACGTCGAGGTGCTCTCGGCTGACGGCTCGACGGTGAACCTTCGCGACACGGACGATGAGGTCTTCCGTGCGGCAGAAGAGCTCGGCATCAACATCTCGGCACGGTTCGAGTCCTCGTCGATCGACGAGATCTAAGCGCTGCGGCGCGATCTCGACCGATCATCACCCACGATTTCAGAGTTTCGAAGAGAGAAGACACCAGTGCTCGACGTTCACGCGTTTGACGAGATCCGAATCGGCCTTGCTACAGCAGACGACATCCGTCGCTGGTCGCACGGCGAAGTCAAGAAGCCAGAAACCATCAACTACCGCACGTTGAAGCCGGAGAAGGACGGCCTGTTCGGCGAGCAGATCTTCGGGCCGAGCCGTGACTGGGAGTGCTCGTGCGGCAAGTACAAGCGAGTGCGTTTCAAGGGCATCGTGTGTGAGCGCTGCGGCGTCGAGGTCACCAAGTCCTCAGTTCGCCGTGAGCGCATGGGCCACATCGAACTTGCTGCTCCTGTCACCCACATTTGGTACTTCAAGGGTGTTCCTTCCCGTTTGGGCTACTTGCTCGACATGGCGCCGAAGGACCTCGAGAAGGTCATCTACTTCGCGGCATACATGATCATCTCGGTCGACGAAGATGGTCGTCACAAAGACCTGCCGGGGCTTGAGAACGAGATTCGCCTCGAGATCAAGACCCTCGAAGGCCAGCGGGATGCTCGTATCGCTGAGCGCCTCACGAAGCTCGAGGAAGACCTCGCCGCCCTTGAGGCGGAAGGCGCCAAGAGCGACCAGAAGCGCCGCGTCAAGGATGGTGCTGAGAAGGAGATGGGTCAGGCCCGCAAGAGCTTCGACGAGCAGATCTCCCAGCTCGAGCGCGTTTGGGACGACTTCCGCAGCCTCAAGGTTGGCGACCTCAAGCCCGAGGACTCGGTCTTCCAGGAACTCCAGGACCGTTTCGGAATGTACTTCGAGGCCTACATGGGCGCCGAGGCCATCCAGAAGCGCCTTCAGGCCTTCGACCTCGAGGCCGAAAGCATCGACCTGCACGACCAGATCGCTAACGGCAAGGGTCAGAAGAAGATCCGTGCGATCAAGCGACTGCGCGTTGTCAACTCCTTCCTGCAGACCGGTAACTCACCGGCCGCCATGGTGCTCGAAGTTGTGCCGGTCATCCCGCCGGAGCTTCGCCCGATGGTGCAACTCGACGGTGGCCGCTTCGCGACCTCTGATCTCAACGACCTGTACCGTCGTGTGATCAACCGCAACAACCGCCTCCGTCGTCTGCTTGACCTCGGCGCCCCCGAGATCATCGTCAACAACGAAAAGCGCATGTTGCAGGAGGCCGTTGACGCCCTGTTTGACAACGGTCGTCGTGGTCGTCCAGTCACCGGTACTGGCAACCGTGCCCTCAAGTCACTGAGCGACATGCTCAAGGGCAAGCAGGGGCGGTTCCGCCAGAACCTGCTCGGCAAGCGCGTCGACTACTCCGGCCGCTCGGTTATCATCGTCGGTCCGCAGCTCAAGCTGCACCAGTGCGGTCTGCCGAAGCAAATGGCGCTTGAGCTGTTCAAGCCGTTCGTGATCAAGCGACTCATCGACCTCAGCCACGCTCAGAACATCAAGAGCGCCAAGCGCATGGTTGAGCGAAGCCGTCCGCAGGTGTGGGACGTACTCGAGGAGATCATCCGCGAGCGCCCGGTGCTGCTGAACCGTGCGCCAACCCTGCACCGTCTGGGCATCCAGGCATTCGAGCCTCAACTGGTCGAGGGCAAGGCCATCCAGCTCCACCCGCTCGTGTGTGCTGCGTTCAACGCAGACTTCGACGGTGACCAGATGGCCGTGCACCTTCCGCTGTCGGTTGAGGCGCAGGCTGAGGCGCGCGTGCTCATGCTCGCAAGCAACAACATCCTTAAGCCTTCCGATGGCCGCCCGGTAACTCTGCCGACGCAGGACATGATCATCGGGCTCCACCACCTCACAACCGTCAAGGAGGGCGCCAAGGGAGAAGGCCGTGCCTTCTCCTCGGTTGCCGAGGCGATCCTGGCGTTCGATGAGCACACGCTCGACCTGAACGCGATGGCTCGCATTCGACTCGAGAACATCTATTTTGCCGAAGGCGAGGCGCCTGTCGGCTTCGTTCAAGGCCAGACGGTGCTGAAGGAGACGAGCCTCGGACGCGCGCTCTTCAACGAGACGCTCCCGGAGGACTACCCATACATCGAGGCAGTCGCCGATAAGGGCATGATTTCCTCGATCGTCAACGACCTCGCCGAGCGCTACGTGAAGGTTGATGTTGCCGCAGCGCTCGACCGCATTAAGGACGCCGGCTTCCACTGGGCGACTCGCTCCGGTGTAACGGTTGCCCTGAGCGACATCGTGACGCCGCCGTCGAAGCCAGAAATCATCGGACGCTACGAGAAGCAGGCCGCGAAGGTGCAGGACCAGTTCGAGAAGGGACTCACGACCGACGCCGAGCGCCGTCAGGAGCTCATCGAGATCTGGAACAAGGCAACGGCCGAGGTCGCGACCGCGATGCAGGACAACTTTGCATCCGATAACAACATCAACCGCATGGTCTCCTCCGGTGCCCGCGGCAACTGGATGCAGGTTCGCCAGATTGCCGGTATGCGCGGCCTAGTGTCGAACCCGAAGGGTGAGATCATCCCGCGCCCGATCGTGCACTCCTATAAAGAGGGCCTGACGGTCGCCGAGTACTTCATCTCGACCCACGGTGCTCGCAAGGGACTGGCAGACACCGCGCTTCGCACCGCAGACTCCGGGTATCTCACGCGTCGTCTGGTGGATGTCTCGCAGGACGTCATCATTCGTGAGGACGACTGCGGCACCTCGAAGGGCCTCGATCTCACGATCGCCTCTCCCGGTGCAGACGGGGCGCTCGTTCGTGACGTCAACGTCGAGAACTCGGTGTACGCCCGCAGCCTCGCTGAAGACGCCGTTAACGCCAAGGGCAAAGTCGTTGCCGCGGCCGGCAGCGACATCGGTGACGTACTCATCGAGACGCTCATGGCTGCTGGTGTTGAGCAGGTCAAGGTGCGCTCAGTGCTGACCTGTGAGTCGGCTGTCGGTGTGTGTGCGGTCTGCTACGGCCGCTCGCTCGCGACCGGCTTGCTCGTCGACATCGGCGAGGCCGTCGGCATCATCGCCGCCCAGTCGATCGGTGAACCTGGAACCCAGCTCACGATGCGCACCTTCCACACCGGTGGTGTGGCATCCGCAGATGACATCACGCAGGGGCTGCCGCGAGTGACCGAGCTGTTTGAGGCGCGCACCCCGAAGGGTGCCAGCCCGATCGCCGAAGCCGCCGGGCGCATTACGATCGAAGACACCGATCGCGCTCGTCGACTCATCCTGACGCCAGACAACGGCGACGAACCGATCGCCTACCCGGTGTTGCGTCGCGCGAGCTTGCTCATCGAAGACGGCCAGCATGTTGATCTCGGCCAGCAGCTGCACGTCGGCAATCTTGACCCGAAGGAAGTTCTTCGCGTCAAGGGTGTCCGCGCGGTGCAGCTGCACTTGGTCGATGGCGTTCAGGGCGTCTACCGCTCGCAGGGTGTGCCGATTCACGACAAGCACATCGAGGTCATCGTTCGCCAGATGCTTCGAAAGGTGACCGTGGTTGACCACGGTGACACCGGGCTCCTGCCGGGTGAACTCGTTGACCGCTTGAAGTACAACGATCTCAATCGTGCAGCGCTCACCGAGGGCAAGGCGACCGCTTCCGCTCGCCAAGAGGTCATGGGTATCACCAAGGCCTCGCTCGCGACCGAGTCGTGGCTGTCGGCCGCTTCCTTCCAGGAGACGACGCGCGTGCTCACGCAGGCCGCCATGGAGGGCAGGTCCGACCCGCTGCTTGGGCTCAAAGAGAACGTCATCATCGGAAAGCTCATCCCGGCAGGCACGGGTCTCCCGCGCTACCGCGATGTGTCGGTGGAGGCGACCGACGAGGCCAAGGCCGAGCGGTACCCGAACCGAATCTTCACCGATGACGCTTCATTCTCAGAAGCCGACTTGAGTTTTGTCGATTTCGACAGCTTCAGTTCGGATGACTACACCCCGGGAACCTACAACTAGGGTTCAGTCCGCGTCTCCGAGAGCCCCCGCCGGTACGCCGGCGGGGGCTCTCGGCACTTCTCGCTTCACGTACTCAGTGCCATCCGCCACGATGGTCGCGACGATCTCGCGCCCACTCGGCAAGAGCCTTCCCGTTACCCGCCCGTCGCGCGCAGAGCTCAGCGCGCCAACGATGGCCGCGGATGCTCGATCCAGATCGCTCTCGTCGAGCACAGCGTCCCCGCTGTCGTCGAGCAGCACGACCTCAACCCCTCGGAGCCGTGCGGCACGCGCCGCAGTGACCACGTCAGTTCGCGCGAGCTTGGCCGCGCGCACACTGTCGCGCAGTGCCGCTTCGGCCACGGCGAACTCCCGACGGTCTGCATCGGTGAGGGTATCGCCGTTGACCAAGCGACGCAGCAGTGGCGCTGCAAACTCTTCGAGTTGAGCAAGTCGCCGTTTGCGCTCCTGCGCGGAGGCGCGGTTAGCGGCCTCGGTTGCACTCTTGGCCATCGTTTGGGCGGTGAGTTGCTCAAGCCGATCGCCGGTGCGCCGCAGGCCGAAAGCGAACAGGGTGCCGACCAGGAGGACGGCAGCTTGTCGACCGAGCGCGCCGATGGCGGGCGCCACTTCGTTCAACATCGCCAGATCGATGCCGATGATGACGGCGGAGAGGAAAGCGAAACCGACCCATGAGAGGAGGATCCGGCCGCGCAGCGAGAGGTAGAACAGCGTGAGGGTTGCCGAGCCGATGAACCACTGGGTGTAGCCGGGGCTCGTGCTGGGGTACAGTATCGCCGCCATCGCCGGTGCTCCTGCGACGATGACGATCGACGCACCGAGCGGCATCCGTTCCCCGCGACCGCGGACCATGACGACGGACACAACTGCGAGGGTGGCCAGCGCGAGCCACACAAGCAACGGATTCTTTGCATCCCCAATCGTCCAGACTGCAAGCATGGCCGAGACTGCGAACTGGATCGCGATCATCCCGATCGCCTTCACCCCGGTGAGTTGCTCGACATCAAGGCGAGTAGCTCTTGCGCTCATGACGCTCATGGAGCCCGCCAGGTGAGCGTCACGATAGTTCCGCGCCCCGGCCCGGACTCGACATGGGCCCAACCACCGTCGACGAGCGAAAGCCGATGGCGGATGCTCAACAGAATCCCCAAGCGCTGCGGCAAGATTGCGCTCGGGTCGAACCCGATCCCGTCGTCGATGATTCGAACGGCGACTGTCGCTTCTGACAGCGAGAGTTGAACGCTGCGTTGCACGTCGCGTGGCCCGGATTGGGCGTGGATGAGACTGTTCCGTACGGCCTCGCTCGCGGCATCAACGAATGCCGCAACGACATCCGCACCGATGCTCGCCTCGCGTGCCCCGGTGATGCTGAAGCGCACACTGTCGTCGAGACTCGCAACGGTCGATCGAAGCCGCGCGCTGAAGTCGCCGGCCGAGTCCGGTGGGCCGCTCGCCGCCGCGTCGGTCTCGATGCTCGAGACTTGCGCCAAGGCTCGCGTCGCCTGGGCGCGAACGGTCGCCTCCAACTCGCCGCCGCCCTTCGAAGCGAAATACAGCACCGACATGACTTCGTCGTGCACAAGGGCGTCCAGTCGCCGCTGCTCCCGAAGGCGGGCGGAAGTGGATGCGACTCTCGTTGTCGTTGCGCGCTCGAGTGTGGTGATTCGGTCGAGTTCTCGCGCGCTTCTGACGGCCACCATCGCAAGGGCGGTGAAGATGGCCGAGAAGGCAACGCTGTAGATCGCGTCCTGAAGCGGGAGGCCGGTTGAGACTCCGCCGGCTGCGTAGTATCGCACCGCACCGAGTAGCGCCGAGTTCACGATCAGAAGCATCCACGCGATGGTCGCGCGCCACGCGAGCGCTGCTGAAACGGTACCCAGCGCGAGTACTCCGAGCGGCCACGGAGAAGCCTCGAGGGGCATGGGGTACTCGGTGAGTGCGGGCACCCACGCGATGAGCACCGCCGAGTATGCGAGGGAGTACAGACCATGAACGGCACGCAACGCTCGCAGGGGAAGGAGCGGTGAAGCGATCGCGATCACGATCGGCAGCCCGAACACCACCGCGATCATGATCCCGAGCGGTAGGAAACTCAGAAAGCGAGACTGCTCCACGATCGGTCCGAGCGCAAGCGCAAAGAAGACGACGGCAGCAACCCCGAAGACCGCGGTGATGACGCGAACAATCTGAGTTTCCGCGCGCGTTTCGAGCCCAAGTTCCGAAGTCGCGCCGGTCGCGGCATCCGTGGTCATTGATCGGGCGACGGGAGGATACCGTCCTCGACTGCCCGTTTGTAAAGATCGATCTTGGTGTGCGCTGGCCTGCCAGCGGCGGCGTACTTCGATCGGATTCGGCGCACGTACTCGGCCACGGTCCCGGTAGACAGTCCTGCGCGAGAGGCGACGGTCGTCGATTTGTCTCCTGCTGCGTAGAGTCCGAGCACTTCACGCTCTTTTGGGCTCAATCCAGCGGATGCGAGTTGGGGATCAGAATCGAGAGCCGCGGCCCATTCGGTGGTCGCAATGCTTTCGCCGGTCGCTGCTCGCTGGATCGCGTCGATGACAATTTCGCGAGGCTCAGACTTTCGCACGATTCCGAGCACGCCAGCTCGCGATGCCGCACGCAAATCAGCCGGGTTGTCTGCTCCGGTGAACGCAAGAACCCGCGCTTCGTGAGCATGGAGCGCCGCGAGGTTCTCGGCGATCGAGGACCCGTCCGAGAGTCGGAGGTCCAAGATCACCAGATCGACGTTGCTCAGGTGCGGGAGCACCTCGCCAACCGTCTGCGCAGAGACGACGAGCTCGAGATTGGCCACAGCGGAGATCATCGAGGCAAGACCGACCTGAACGGTTTCATGATCGTCAACGTGTGCGAGCTTGATCACACGGGGTTGCATCGCGCCCGCCCTCATCGGCCCCCGTCTTCCGCATCCCCTGAACGGGTGTCGTCGAAAGTAACTACTACCGAGCGTACTCGGAACACGAGACGATTCGAATGCACCCTTTAGCGTGACCCCACGCGTTGTTTACTCGAAGGCCAGGCGCATGCATCAGCTTCCCCTAGACGAAATTGTCGGAGCCGCCCTCGAGTCTTGGTACGCGCGCGTCGCCGAGTGGTCGCCACCGGGAAGCGCTATCGATCGGCACTGCGCCGAATGTGGGTCGTCGCCTGCCGCGACGATTCTGGAGAATCAGCTATGGCCGCACTCGATCGTGCACGAATTGACCGTCGTGCTGGCAATCCTGGAGAGGCAGCTCTCCGAGTCCGTAGCCGAGGATCGCCTCGAGAGAGCCCGCAACAGTTCGGTTGCTGTCTCGATCGAGGTACGAGCAGTTCTTGCCGCGAGAGTATTGGCGGTGCAGGAAGACATTGTTGATGTGCTTGAACAGTGTTTGCGGCCTCGGCTCGACGCCTGGGTCGCTGGCCAAGTGGAGGCGTGCCTCGACGCAACTGCGACTTGGGAATAGAATTTCAACACGCGCGTTCGGCTTGACACGTTGCACCCCAGTTGTGGGGTATTGGTGCATCGAATCTTCAACACTAGGTTGAAGGTCGGGCTGTTCTTTGGCGCTTGACTCGATTGTGGGGGTGTTCTTTGTGGCGTCATTGACCGAGATCCTCATCATGCGGGGGATTGTGCCAATCCATCAGCTTGACAACGTTTCTAACGTTCGCACCGAAGACGATGCCTTCATCCTCGAACTGCTCGAACGCGGTGCCGTCAACCAGGCACAGGTCGCTTCGGCGATTGCAGCGCAGGCGGGGCTGCCGTTCGTTGAACTCCTTGACTTCCCGGTCGACCGTGCCGCTGTCGCGCGCGTGCCAGCATCGATCTGTCGTCGACACGAAGTGCTTCCGATTGAGATCGTCGGGGAAACCCTCATCATCGCGGTTGCCGACCCTGGCGACGTGTTCGCGCTTGACGACGTGCGTGCGGTGTCGCGGATGCAGGCCCGCGCTGTTGTCGCTGAGCGGTCGGACCTTCGGGCTGCCATTGACCGATACCACCGTGCTGATGGCGAGTTGACATCGCTGACGTCGGCGCTGCAGCAAGAGCAGGCCACGACGGACATTGTTCCTGCAGCGCAGGCTGGATCAGGCGAGGATGATGCGCCGATCGTTCGCTTTGTCAACCTCTTGATCAGTCAGGGCATTCAAGACAAAGCTTCGGACATCCATATCGAACCTGCGGAGTTCGACCTCAAGGTTCGCTACCGCATCGACGGCGTGCTGCACGAGATGCAGTCTGCACCGAAGAGTATTCAGAACGGCGTGATCTCGCGGCTCAAGATCATGAGCGAGATCGACATCTCAGAACGGCGCAAACCGCAGGACGGCCGCATGTCGGTCAGCCACGGCGGTCGAAAGATCGACCTCCGTGTCGCAACCCTGCCGACCGTCTGGGGCGAGAAGGTCGTTATGCGTATCCTCGACAGCAGTTCGAGTTCGCTGTCGATGGAGCACCTTGCGCTCCTGCCGCGTAACTTCGAGGCCTACCGGTCCTCGTACTCGAAGCCGTACGGCATGATCCTCGTGACTGGCCCAACCGGTTCCGGCAAGTCGACGACGCTGTACACAACGCTCGGCGCAGTGGCCCGCCCGGAGGTCAACGTCATCACGGTCGAAGATCCGGTTGAGTACCGCATGCAGGGCATCAATCAGGTGCAGGTGAACGTACGCGCCGGTCTCACGTTCGCCAGTGCGCTTCGCTCGATTCTGCGATCCGACCCCGACGTCGTGCTGATCGGTGAGATCCGTGACCACGAGACCGCGCAGATCGCGATCGAAGCCTCGCTGACCGGCCACCTGGTGCTCTCAACCTTGCACACCAACGACGCGCCCAGCGCGATCACGCGGCTGACCGAAATGGACATCGAACCGTTCTTGGTCGGCTCCGCTCTCGATTGTGTTGTTGCCCAGCGTCTGGCTCGACGGCTGTGTGATCGGTGCAAGGCGCCATATGACCACGACCCGCGCGACCTCGCCGCGCGCCGCATCGGCTATCAAGAGGGTCAACCAGTACCGGCACTCTTCCGACCGGTCGGATGCGCCAGTTGCTCAAACACCGGCTACCGAGGCCGAATCGCTCTGCACGAAGTAATGATGGTGACCGAGCAGATCGAACGGCTCGCGGTTGCCCGCGCATCCTCGGCCGAGATCGCGGGCACGGCAATCCAGCAGGGCATGCTCACGTTGCGCCAAGATGGGTGGGCGAAGGCTCAAATGGGGCTGACCGCTGTTGATGAGATTCTGAGGGTTGTTGCATGAGCGGTCCGCTACACGAGATTCCGATTGCTGACGGCGAGCGTCTTCCTCCGGCCGCCACAGACGGCGGCTCCAACCTTCGCCCAAGCGCCGCTGACCCGGGGACGTATCAGCCGCAAGGGGGCAAGCGTCAGCCGGTTCCTTCGATAGCGCCCGGTGACCATTTGCCGCAAGCTGGAGTCTTTCCCGCGTCACCGGCCAATGCGATGGCATCGCCGCCGAGTGCTCTGTCATGGTCCCCCCCAGTCATCCCTGTTGTCGCGCTGGTGCCGCCGGCACCGGGTGCGGCGAGCGTCGAGGACTCGTTGGGGCCGAAGCCCGGTATCGGTCAGCCGGGCAGCGACCCGCTCATTGTTGAAGCGCTCAACGCCGTTGTCGCTGCGCGAGCCTCGGACCTGCATGTCTCGGCAAACGCGTATCCGATGATTCGCATCGACGGATCGCTCAGGCCGGTGCCGGGCTCCACCGTGTGGAGCGAGGCGATGGTGCGCAGCGCGATCCTGAGCATCATGGCGGTCGATCGTCGCGAAGTCCTCGAGCGCGACCTTGAACTGGACTTCGCGTATACGCTCTCGGACACCGCCCGCTTTCGTGTCAACGTCTATCAGCAGCGCAACATGCTCGGCGCCGCGTTCCGTCTCATCCCGACCGAGATCAAGCAGCTAGCAAGCCTCGGCATCCCCGAGAAGATCGCCGCATTCGCACAGCTGGCCCGTGGCCTCGTACTGGTCACCGGCCCGACCGGTTCTGGAAAGTCCACGACCCTCGCAGCTCTCATCGACCTCGTCAACAGCACTAGGTCCGACCACATCGTCACGGTCGAAGACCCGATCGAGTTCCTGCACACAAACAAGCGCGCACTCGTCAACCAACGGGAAGTCGGTCCTGATACCAAGAGCTTCCTCAGCGCGCTCAAGCACGTCTTGCGGCAAGATCCTGACGTGATCTTGATCGGAGAGCTTCGCGATCTCGAAACCATCTCGGTCGCACTCACGGCCGCAGAGACCGGGCATCTCGTGTTCGCTACCCTGCACACGCAGGATGCTCCGCAGACCATCGACCGCATCATCGACGTGTTCCCGCCGCATCAGCAGGGTCAGGTTCGAGCTCAGCTCGCCGCTACCCTTCAAGGCGTAGTCTGTCAGACCCTCGTCAAGAAGTCCGCAGGCGAGGGACGCGTGGTCGCGACCGAGGTGCTCATCGCCACCCCCGGCGTTGCAAACCTGATTCGCGAAGGCAAGACCTATCAGATTCGGTCAGCCATGCAGGCTGGCCGAGAACATGGGATGCACACGATGGATCAGCACCTCGCAGAACTTGTCAACTCTGGCACGATCACGCACCAGGCTGCCTACGACAAGGCGCACAGCATGGAAGACATCAAGCAGCTCATTCAGCGGCCGGATCCGGATCGCGCAGCCACGCGCACATTTGCGAACGAGAGCACTGCGGCGACCTTTGGAGCGCTCGACACCGGTCCTGATTTCGGTGACTCGTTCTCGAAGCGGGTGTAGCGATGGGAACAACGAAGACCTACGCCTACACGGCGCGCGACGGGAATGGCAGGAAAGTCTCGGGACGCATTGACGCAGCATCCGAGGGAGCGGTGCTCTCGAAGCTCCGGGTCATGGGTATAGCACCGGTCACCGTCTCGGAGGCCGAGGCCGGCACCGGACTCAACCGCGAGATCAACCTTCCAAGCATCTTCAGCCCTCGCGTCGGCGGCAAGGACCTCGCCGTGATGAGTCGTCAAATGGCCACCATGATCGTGTCGGGCTTGTCACTCATCAAGACGCTGACGATCCTCGCGGAACAGACCGACAACAAGAAGCTCGCGGCAGCGCTGGTTGAGGTTCGAGCCGACGTTGAGGCCGGCGGGGCGCTCTCTGACAGTTTCGCGAAGCATCCGATCATTTTCCCTCGACTCATGATTTACCTCGTCAAGGCGGGTGAAGCCGGCGGATTCCTCGATCGTGCGCTCGACTCTGTCGCCAAGAACCTCGAGTCAGACGTCAAGCTCCGGGGCACCATTCGATCAGCGCTCACCTACCCGATCGCGGTGCTCATCATGGCAGTCGTCGGTGTATTTGCAATGCTCATCTTTATCGTTCCGGTCTTTGAGGGGCTGTTCGCCAGCTTCGGGGGAGTGCTGCCATTGCCGACGCAGGTACTCGTCACTCTCTCAAAAAACATGATCTGGATCGTGCCAACCGTCATCGTGCTGGTGGTGGCCTTCAGTATCTGGTGGAGCCGCAACAAACACACCGAACAGGTCCGCAAGTTTATCGACCCGCTCAAACTCAAGGCACCGGTCTTCGGGGTGCTCGCATCCAAGATCGCGATCGCCAGGTTCTCACGCAACTTCGCGATCATGATCGGCTCCGGCGTGCCCATCTTGCAATCCCTCTCGATCGTGGGCGAGACATCCGGCAATTGGGTCGTTGAGAATGCATTGCGCAAGGTGCAAGAGTCAGTGCGCACCGGCAAGTCAATCGCTGCGCCGCTCGCGGAAGAGCCGGTGTTTCCATCGATGGTCGTGCAGATGATCGCCGTCGGTGAAGATTCCGGCTCGTTGCAGACGATGCTCGACAAAGTCGCTGACTTCTACGAAGAAGAAGTTCAGTCCACCGCTGAGTCGCTGACCGCCCTGATCGAGCCGCTCATGATCGGTGTGATCGGCGTCGTCATCGGCGGGATGATCGTGGCGCTGTACCTGCCAGTATTCAGTATTTTCGAGCAGATTCAGTAGCATTACTCGTTTTTTTGTACCCCATTTCGGGGGACTAGCAATAGGGCCCACCTATGCCAAGATAGGCCTAACGGGGTAGGCCAATTTTGGGGGCCACCAGATCAGAGTCCAAACTTCTAGCGACAGGAAAAGCACATGCACAAGTTCTTCAACACAGCAATCGCGATTCGCAAGGGCGAACTGAAGGAGGGTCAGAAGGGCTTCACGCTCATCGAGCTCCTCGTCGTCGTCATCATCATCGGCATCCTCGCCGCGATCGCCATCCCGGTCTTCCTCAACCAGCGCGAGGCCGCTTGGCGCTCCTCCGTCGAGTCAGACCTCCGCAACGCCGCTCTTCAGGTCGAGACCTTCGGCACCCAGAACAACGGTTCCATCACGGGCTTCGCTGGGACCTTGATCGCGAGCGATGGCAACACGATCACCTTCGCCCAAACCGGAACCAGCCAGAACTACACGATCTCCGGGGTCAACGCCAACCTCCCCGCAGCAAGTGACACCCTGGTGTACACCAGCTCCACCGGTGGCCTCGACGGCGCCGTCTTCAACTAGTAACGCAACACGCGTCGTTCCAGCCGGGTTGCGGGATGCTGTACTAGCAGCATTCCGCAACTCGTTGCGGGTTGAACGCTTGGAATACATCTGAACCAATCTGAGGCCAGGTCCGCTTCGAATCTTCTCTGTGAAACTTTAAGGAGGCGCAACAGCCGTGTTGATCAATGGAGAGACAAAGACTTCCCGCTTTCGCGGTGACGCTGGCTTCTCTCTCGCTGAGGTCATCGTTGCCGTTGCCATTCTCGGTACGCTCGCAACTGCGTCGCTATCCCTCACCATCGGTGGCCTCAACTCAGCCGAAGCGCAACGGCGGGGCAATGTCGCGATCACGCTCACGGGCAACGCGATGGAATCGGTTGTTGCCCGTTCTCCAGCAATCAACGCGACCACCGGGGTGAGCGCCATTTACAATGGTCGCAGTCACTCTGAAACCCTGACCCGCTGGGCCATAAACGACGAGGTCGCCGGATTCGACCGAATGTATCCAGGGTGGGACCCGGTGGCTGTGGCTGGTTCCACTCCCGATATTCCGCTCACCAAGGCAGTCACCGTCAACGGCACCAACTACTCCATCGAGACGATGATCGGCCGGTGCTACCAGCCGCTCGCAGGGGGGCAATGCACAACTCTCGCGGGATTTGCAACCGCACCTGCCACGGCCCCCAGTGGCTCTGTCGAACTCACTCGAGTGACAATAGTCGTGTGGTGGTTCGCCGGGGCTAGTTGTGCGGATGGGTGCTCCTACCACGCATCGACGATGGTCGACACTTCGGCGGATTTGCAGTGGATCAGAAACTGACTGACGGCCGATTCTCGGGCGTCGCCAATCGTGCCTCACAGCGGCAAGCTGGATACACGCTCATCGAAGTGAGCGCGGCGATGGGAATCTTCACGGTCTTCATCTCCATCTTTCTCGTTGCGGTTGTCGGACTGACGCAAGGCACGAACGCTGCGCGCAACACCGCTGCATCGTCGAGCGGCGCGATGATCGTGTTCCAGAACCTCGATCGCCAGGTTCGCTACGCCGACGCGATAAACTTCCCCGGGGTCGGAGCAAGCGGTGCGCGCTACATCGAGTTTCGCACTCCGGCCGCGAACTCGGTCAACGGGGTCGCAACGTGCACCCAGTGGCGCTACGTTCCGAGTGACCAGCGTGTCGAATCTCGGCGGTGGCAGAACGTAACGGGAGTCACGCCGCCTGCTTGGTCAAACAAGGTCAACAACATCAACGACCTCGGTGGCGTCGGGTACCCGTTTTCACTGCTTCCAGCCTCGCCAGGGGTAACAGTGCAACAACAGTTGCGGTTGATTCTCGAATCCGGCGACCCTGCGGTTGGCGGGGACACGTCGATTGACACGGTGTTCGTTGCCAGGAATAGTTCAATTCAGTCACCGAGTAATGTCGACGTGAACAACGACGGCAATAGCGACAGTCCGGTCTGTCGCCCGACAGGAAGCAGGCCATAGTGAGCGGCCGTTTTCTGATCTCGCTGCGTAAGTCTGTAATGCGCCTTTCGTCACCGAGCACGCTGGGTCGATTTCGCGACGATGCGGGCGCCGCGCTGATCAGCGTGATGCTCTTCATCGTCCTTCTCGGCGGGCTTTCCCTCGTGCTCCTAGCAACTCTCCTCGGTCAGATTGCGCCATCATTCAGTGCCCAGCAGAACACGCAAACTGGTTACGCAGCGCAGGCGGGTTTGCAAGCCGGCGTCGGTGCGCTGAGAGCGTCCGGATCAGCACCCAATGCTGAGGGAATCATCTACGGAAACTCGACCCGGTTGCCGTGCGGCTTCACCGGGAACGTTGATAGCACGGCGGAATCGATCCGGTACGAGGTCAGTATTCAGTATTACAGCACTGATCCCACCAACCAAAGTGATGTTTGGCGCGACGCGAATGACCTGACGTGCCTGACGCCCGGGGGAGTGAGCCAGGTGCCTCGCTATGCGCTGCTCGTGTCGGGCGCCGTTTCTCCCGCGACGGCCAACGCTGTCACCGGTGAAAGCCAGCGAATCATCTCTGCCATCTATGAGTTCCAGATCACGAACATTAACATCCCCGGCGGACGAATCTGGGACTTCAACGGCGAGTATTGCATGCGCGCCGTTACCGCGACGGCGGGTTCGCAGATTACCTACAATTCGGCAGCGAACTGTCCAGACGACAACCAGCTCGCACTGTGGGTCTATGACACCGACTACCGCATCAAGCTCGCAAGTACGACCGTGGCCGGGCAAACTCCACTGTGCATGACCGGTCCGATCGCATCCGCGGCCATCCCCAACCGAATGCAGTTGCAACCGTGTCTTGAAGCGAGCACCCCAGCCCGCTGGAATCAACTCTGGAACTTGTTTGCTGGCCCCGTCTGGTACGGCCAGAACCAGACGATCTCAATTGGCCGGAGTGGGATCTGCATTAGCTCCGGTTTCAGCAACGGCACAAATCTCGTGAACCAGTTTGTGCTTGCCCGGAGCGGCTGTGTCGGAAGCCAACGACCCGAGGCGAAGGTCGGCGCTGGCGCGGCGAGTAAGGCAACGAATCAGATCGTGAGCTACAGCGAATTCGGCCGGTGCGCTGACGTGACGGACGAGAACATCAACCGAACATTTATGATTGTCTACCCGTGTAAGCAGGATGCCCGTGGCGGCGGTGCCGGTATTCTCTGGAACCACAAGTGGTTCTATGAGGAACCTGCAGTCGGGGCGGCTGAGGCTCTCAATCAGGATGTATTCATCCGACTGAATGACAGCATGACTGCAGCAGACAAGTACTGCATGCAAACGCCGATCGACACGTCGGCGACCGTGTATGTCGCGTTCGCGGTTTGCAATAACACTGTGCGCCAGGACTGGGATCGTGTGCAGGACTCGGGTAACTACGACACCAGCTACCTGTTCATCGACAAGTACGGGCGTTGCTTGACAGCGAACCCGAATCCTGCCGACTTGTACGCGAGTGCGTATTCGAAGATGACGGTTGCCTCGTGCAACGGCACTCTCGCGCAGAAGTGGAACGCTCCTCCTGGCACTACAGAGGCGACCTTTGGTGGCTACCGTGAGTATGGCGGCTAGCGCGCGCGCAACGCGGAGCGGTGCGTGAGCGAAGCGCCGATCCTCATCTTTAGCGGCGCTCTTGCTCTTGTATTCGGTCTGGCGATTGGGTCATTTCTCAACGTCGTGATCTGGCGGGTCCCAGCTGGCAAGAGCGTTGTGTCTCCGCCGAGCTCGTGCACGAGTTGTGGCACGCCGATCGCTCCCCGCGACAACGTTCCGGTGCTGTCCTGGCTGCTGTTGCGCGGTCGGTGCCGCAACTGTGAGATACGGATCTCTGCGCGCTATCCGGTCGTCGAAGCAGTCACTGGCATTGCGTTTGTGCTCGTGACGGTCGGCGCCTTTGCGGGCGTCTACCCTTTTGCGTTCGCGCTTCCGCTCCTGTATTTCGTCACAATGTCCATCGCGCTCGCGCTCATCGACCTCGACACGCACACACTGCCGAACAAAATCGTTCTTCCGTCCTACTCCTTTGTCGCTGGCCTCTTGGTGATTGCATCTGCGCTCGAGGCTGAGTGGGCTCGGCTGCTGACGGCGGCGGTCGGAATGGTCATTCTGTTCGGCTTCTATTTTCTGCTGGCTGTGATCTCGCCCCGCGGCATGGGATTCGGCGACGTGAAGCTTGCCGGAGTCATTGGCTTGCTCCTAGGCTGGCTCGGATGGGGACCTCTGGCCGTCGGCGGTTTCTCGGCATTCTTGCTTGGGGGACTGTTCTCGCTTCTTCTCATCGCAACCAAGCGAGTGAACCGAAAGGGCGGGATCCCCTTCGGCCCGTGGATGATCGTCGGAGCGTTCGTCGGCGTAGCGGTTGGAGACCCCCTTATTGAGTGGTATCTGTCGTCGATTGGCATCCGCTAGTGTGCACAGGCGACGAAAACTCCGAAAGAGGTGAACATTGGCATCACGTATAGTCGGCCTGGACTTTGGCAGCCGAGCCTTGCGCGCTGTCGAAGTAGAAGGCGCACTCAAAGATCGCCCGACTCTGAGGCGTTACTTTGAGGTGCCAATCCCTGCAGGCGTGGTGCGCAGCGGGGAAGTGATTGATCCCGGAGCGGCGTCTGCCGCCATTCGGCGGCTCTGGAGCGGCGGCAAGTTCAGCACGAAGAACGTCGTACTTGGAGTCGGCAACCAACGCGTGCTCGCCCGCGACATAGAACTGCCGCGCATGACGCAGGCCCAGTTGCGAGAATCGCTGCAATACCACGTGCAAGACAAACTTCCGATGCCGATCAACGAAGCCGTTCTCGACTTCTTCCCGATCTCGGAGGGAATCGGTGAGGGTGGCCCCGTGATGAACGGGCTACTCGTCGCGGCATCTAAGGAGGCCGTGCTTGCGAACGTGAATGCCGTCATCAAGGCCGGCCTCAAGCCAGTCGAAGTTGACCTCATTCCATTCGCTGTCACGCGCACGCTGTTGCGCGGCCCACACGGCGATGGAGTCATCGCCTTGATCGATGTCGGCGCTGAGACGACCACGGTGGTGGTCACCGACAACGGCGTGCCGCAATTTGTGCGCATGATTCCGGCGGGTGGAAGCGACGTGACTCGCGCGATTATGTCGCGGCTTAGCCTCGGCGAAGAGGCTGCAGATGGCACGAAGGTACGGATGGGACTTGTGGCTTTTAGCGGAGGAGCCCCCGACCAGCAGTTGGCGATGGAGGCAATCACTTCGGTGACAGGAGAGCTTCTGGAGAGTATCCGAAACACCATCACCTACTACGACAACTCTCACGCGGCCGCGAGCGTGAACCGCATCGTACTCAGTGGCGGTGGTGCGCGTCTTGAGGGCTTTGCGGCGGCACTTCGTGAGTTGGTGCGCACAAACATCGTTTTCGTCGATCCGCTTGAAACGCTCAACGTCGCGCGCGCCCTTCGGACTCTGCGCGCATCAGAGCGCGACTCGCTTACGGTTGCACTCGGACTCGCCCTCGGGAGCAAGAATTGAGCGGCCGCAGTTTTGGTCGTTCGACCGTGCAACCAACCGCTGCTCGGGTCAACCTTCTCCCACCCGAGATCGAGCAAGCCAAGCGCTCCTCGAGAACACGGTCTGGCATCGTAGCCGTTGCAATCTTGTCAGTGTTCGTGGCCGTCATTGCAACCGGGGTGACGGTGTTTCTTGCGGCGGCAGCACAGGCGCGGTTGCTCGCCGCGCAGGACGAAACCATTCAGATTCTTCAGCAGCAGAATGAGTTCATCGAAGTCCGAACCCTGGCACAGCAGGTCGAAACGGTGAAGGCCGCACAACTAGCCGGCACGCTCACCGAGATCGACATGGAGGCGCTGATTCGGGCAGTGGATGCCACGCTGCCAGCGGGTGTTCTCGTGTCATCGTTCGCGATCGACTCGGGTTCACCGATTGAGGAGTTCCCACTTCCATCGAGCCCGCTTGAACAGCCGCGCGTTGCGACAATCATCATGACCGCGGTGATTCCGAGCCTTGACGCCGTTCAACAGTGGGTTGTCGGCTTGAAGGCTTTGAAGGGTTTCGCAGACGTTGTTGTCTCGAACGTGGCGCTCCAGGAGGACACTGGCAGTTACGAGGTCATCATCACGCTCAACCTCAACAGCGATCTCTATCGAGGGCGCTTTGCGCCGGACGGTGAAGCAACACCGACCGACGATCAAGCCGCCGGGACCACCGAACCTACTCCGACCCTGACGCCAACTCCGACCCCGACGCCAACTCCGACGCCAACCCCGGCAGCCGAGGTCACAGAATGAACGCGGTTTCGAGCACGCGCTACTGGACCATCGGTGGGGTTCTCGTCATCGTTGTGGTGCTCGTTCTCGGGTTCTTCCTCGGCGTACAGCCACAACTTCAGGCCGCCGCCGTGTCACAACGAGACCTGGCAGATGTCGAGGCACAGAATCAACTTCAGCGGGTCGAACTCGAAGCTTTGAAGCAGCAGTTCGAACTGCTTCCGGAAATCACCGCTGAGCTCGAGGAACTGAGGCTTTCGATTGCCGCTACGGCGTCGATCGATACGTTCACAACCCAGTTGTCCTCGCAGCTTGCTGCAACCGGTGTGACCCTCGTGAACTTCACGGTGTCCAATGGGGCTCCCTTTGTCCCTGCCCAGCAGCTTCAGGCGCTCGTGGCACCCGGTGTCAACGCGAGTAACTTCGTGACGATACCGTTCCAGCTGAGTGCAGTGGGTCCGCGCGATGGGATTATCGCCTTCATTGCTGGCCTGCAGAACGGTCGTCGTCTTGCGTTGGTCGACCAGTTCACGATGCTCAGCTCGGGAGACGCTGGGGCAATTGCCGTTGACCTTTCGGGCTTGCTGTATGTTCTCCTCGACGAACCGATCGCTTCAGAGGCTCCTGTCGACGGGACCGTCCCCATAGAGTCTGTTGATCCAGCAGCACCGTAATTGCGCAGGCGATAAACATTTGACCGTCCCGGTAGACCCCGGCGCGACGATTGGTAGAGTGTGATTGTCTCGGCAAGTCAACTTCCGACCGACCAAGGAGTCAACGATGAGCGACGCCACACCCGATCCCACGTCTGGTAGACGAGCGCGAACCACGAAGCCTGAAGTGATCGAAGACGCAGTCGTCGTTGACGAAGCCACCGGTGCCGAACCTGTCGTCGCATCCACCGACACGGCATCGACCGAAACTCCGACAGCTGTCGCGCCTGTGGCCAGTGCTGCCGATGCATCAAGTGCAGGCCCTCAGGTCGTCTACGTGCAGGCGCCGCCGCTTCCCAAGAAGCGCGGCAACCGCGGCTTTGGGGTGCTGGTCGCAGTTCTCTCGGGCCTGCTGTTCGCGTTGCTGCTCGGGCTCTCCACTGCGGCGCTGGAGATTCTCTTCAACGGCCAGTCGCGGTTCGGGTTTGTTACCCGCGTCGAGTTCTACATCCCCGTGCTGTTCTTCGTAATCGCCTTCGTGATTCTGGTGTTGCTCGCGAACCGCGCGAACTGGTGGGCCTACATCCTGGGCAGCGTCTTCGTCGCTGTTGTCGTCTACTTCGGCAGCATCGGGCTGATTCTCTTGAGTACCGGCGTCATTCTCGACACCCCGGAAGAGGCCGCCGGGCGATTCTCGGCTCTTCTTGTGAGTCCGATCATCATCATCGCGACCATTCTTGCGCGCGAAGTGTCGCTGTGGCTCGGGTCCCTCATCAGTCGGCGTGGCCGAAGCCTGAAGGTGCGCAACGCTGAAGCGCGTGCTGGATACGAGCGCGAACTCGCCGAGAGGCGCTCAGCACACGCAACCGCCGCCGTGTAGCCCCGCGCAGTCCGTCGCGACCGTGCGCGAGGACCTGCCCGATGTTTGACCGCGGGAGTGTAGGTCACTAAGCTTGTATGGGTGTGCGCACCGTCGCGCGCTCCTGCCGTGCCTCGGCGCTTCAGGGCAGCGAGAGTCGCACACCACAGGGTTCGTTCATCGAGCGGCCCCCACGGCATACCCACGAATCTTCCGTCAAGGAAACCAGTGGGTCCAGATGAACTCGACCATCGCGTGTTTCGTAAGGATCACGTCGGTCGAATGCTAACCATCAGAACGCTGTCACCGTGCAGCAACAACAAGGAGTAATTGAGTGCCCACCATTCAGCAGCTGGTGCGCAAGGGTCGTTCGCCGAAGGTCGTCAAGACCAAGGCACCCGCCCTGCGTTCCAACCCGCAACAGCGCGGAGTTTGTACCCGCGTCTACACGACCACCCCGAAGAAGCCCAACTCGGCCTTGCGCAAGGTCGCTCGCGTCAAGCTTTCCAACGGCACCGAGGTGACCGCATACATCCCGGGTGAAGGCCACAATCTGCAGGAGCACTCGATGGTGCTCGTGCGCGGCGGTCGCGTCAAGGACCTTCCAGGGGTGCGCTACAAGATCGTGCGCGGCGCGCTCGACACTCAGGCGGTCAAGAACCGCAAGCAGGCTCGCAGCCTCTACGGTGCCAAGAAGGACAAGAAGTAATGCCTCGTAAAGGACCAGCACCGAAGCGTCCCGTTCTCGCGGACCCGGTCTACGGAGCTCCAATTGTGAGCCAGCTCGTGAACAAGATCTTGCTCGATGGCAAGAAGGGTCTCGCTGAGCGCATTGTTTACGGAGCCCTCTCAGGCGTGTCTGCCAAGAACGGTCAGGATGCCGTCGTCACGCTCAAGAAGGCTCTCGACAACGTGCGCCCCACCATCGAGGTCAAGTCCCGCCGCGTTGGTGGCTCCACCTATCAGGTGCCAGTCGAGGTCAAGCCTCACCGTGCTAACACTCTTGCGTTGCGCTGGCTCACCAGCTACGCGAAGGGCCGACGCGAGAAGACGATGACCGAGCGCCTGACCAACGAGATTCTGGATGCCTCGAACGGTCTCGGCGCGGCTGTCAAGCGTCGCGAAGACACCCACAAGATGGCGGAGTCGAACAAAGCGTTCGCTCACTACCGCTGGTAACTCATTCTTGATCGAGCCTGTCGGGATCAACGGTCTCGGCAGGCTCGACCTTCATTCATCTTCAAAGGATAGGAACACCCCGTGGCACAAGACGTGCTCACCGACCTGAGCAGGGTCCGCAACATCGGCATCATGGCCCACATTGACGCCGGCAAAACGACGACGACCGAGCGCATCCTGTATTACACGGGTATCACGCATAAAATCGGTGAAGTTCACGATGGCGCAGCCACCATGGACTGGATGGCGCAAGAGCAGGAGCGTGGGATCACGATCACCTCTGCTGCAACGACCTGTTTCTGGGACAAGCATCAGATCAACATTATTGACACCCCGGGTCACGTTGACTTCACGGTCGAGGTGGAGCGTTCGCTTCGCGTGCTCGACGGGGCGGTCGCGGTCTTCGACGGCAAGGAGGGCGTTGAGCCCCAGTCCGAGACCGTCTGGCGCCAAGCCGATAAGTACGACGTGCCGCGCATCTGCTTCGTCAACAAGATGGACAAGCTCGGTGCCGACTTCTATTTCACTGTCGAAACGATCATCAAGCGCCTCGGCGCCAAGCCCTTGGTCATCCAGTTGCCGATCGGGTTCGAGAGCACCTTCGAGGGTGTCGTTGATCTGGTTGAGATGCGCGCGCTCACGTGGCGCGGCGACTCGAAGGGTGACGTCGAGATGGGTGCGAAGTACGCAATCGAGGAGATCCCCGCCGATCTCGTTGAGAAGGCAAACGAGTACCGCGCCGTTCTCCTTGAGACGGTCGCCGAAACCGATGACGAACTTCTTGAGCGGTTCCTGAACGGCGACACGGACTTTTCCGTGGCCGAGATCAAGAAGGGGATTCGGAAGCTCACGGTCAACAGTGAGATCTACCCGGTGCTGTGTGGCTCCGCATTCAAGAATCGTGGTGTGCAGCCGATGCTCGATGCTGTCGTCGACTACCTGCCGAGCCCGCTTGACGTGCCAGCAACCGAGGGACACGATGTGCGCGATGACGAGAAGATCGTTGAGCGCCACCCTGACTCCGCCGAGCCGTTCGCGGCGCTCGCATTCAAGGTTGCCGTGCACCCCTTCTTCGGTCGCCTCACGTATATTCGCGTGTACTCCGGTCAGGTCGACTCTGGTGCCCAGCTCGTCAACTCGACAAAGGGCAAAAAGGAGCGCATCGGAAAGATCTTCCAGATGCACGCCAACAAGGAGAACCCCGTTGACCGTGTCACTGCCGGCCACATTTACGCGGTCATCGGCCTGAAAGATACGACAACTGGCGACACTCTGTGCGACCCGAACAACCAAGTCGTACTCGAGTCGATGACGTTCCCGGAGCCCGTCATCGAGGTGGCGATCGAGCCGAAGACGAAGGCCGACCAGGAGAAGCTCGGCATAGCCATCCAGAAGCTCGCTGAAGAGGACCCGACGTTCCGCACTGAGCAGAACCAGGACACCGGCCAGACAGTGATCAAGGGCATGGGCGAGCTTCACCTCGACATCCTTGTCGACCGCATGAAGCGCGAGTTCAACGTCGAGGCGAACGTCGGCAAGCCCCAGGTGGCATATCGCGAGACCATCAGACGCATCGTCGACAAACACGACTACACCCACAAGAAGCAGACCGGCGGTTCTGGCCAGTTCGCAAAGGTGCAGATCTCGCTTGAGCCGATGGCAGTCACGCCTGAGAAGATCTACGAATTCGAGAACAAGGTCACCGGCGGTCGTATCCCGCGTGAGTACATCAGCTCGATCGATCAGGGTTTCCAGGCGTCGATGGCGGTCGGTGTTCTTGCCGGCTACCCGATGGTCGGCGTCAAGGGAATCATCCTCGATGGAGCCGCCCACGATGTGGACTCGTCAGAAATGGCGTTCAAGATCGCCGGTTCGATGGCGTTCAAGGAAGCGGCGCGCAAGGCCGATCCCGTGTTGCTCGAGCCGCTCATGGCCGTCGAGGTACGCACCCCGGAGGAGTACATGGGTGACGTGATCGGCGACCTGAACTCGCGTCGTGGACAGATCCAGTCGATGGAAGACGCGACTGGCGTCAAGGTCGTCACGGCCAAGGTGCCCCTGTCGGAGATGTTCGGTTACGTCGGTGACTTGAGGTCGAAGACCTCCGGTCGCGCTGTGTACTCGATGAGCTTCGACAGCTACTCAGAAGTTCCCCGCGCGGTAGCTGACGAGATCATCCAGAAGAACAAGGGCGAATAACACCCGCACGGCAGTTCAACTAACATACAAACAACCCAATTCGCCCGAGCAGCCGGAAACCATCCGGATGCGCGAGCACCGAGTCCTGAGGAGGACCCACAGTGGCTAAGGCCAAGTTCGAGCGGACAAAGCCGCACGTAAACATCGGAACCATCGGTCACGTCGACCACGGCAAGACCACGCTCACCGCCGCCATTTCGAAGGTGCTTGCCGACAAGTACCCATCGAAGACGAACGTGCAGCGCGATTTCGCGTCAATCGACTCCGCTCCTGAAGAGCGCCTGCGTGGTATCACGATCAACATCTCGCACGTCGAGTACGAGACGCCAAAGCGTCACTACGCGCACGTTGACGCCCCCGGCCACGCCGACTACATCAAGAACATGATCACCGGTGCTGCCCAGATGGATGGCGCGATCCTCGTGGTTGCTGCTACCGACGGCCCGATGGCTCAGACTCGCGAGCACGTGTTGCTCGCCAAGCAGGTCGGCGTTCCGTACCTGCTGGTCGCGCTGAACAAGAGTGACATGGTTGACGACGAAGAGATCCTTGAGCTCGTCGAGCTCGAGGTTCGTGAGCTGCTCGCTGCTCAGGGTTTCGACGGCGACAACGCTCCTGTTGTGCGAGTCTCGGGTCTCAAGGCACTCGAGGGCGACGAGAAGTGGACCCAGTCCATCCTCGACCTGATGGATGCCGTCGACAACAACGTTCCTGACCCGGTGCGCGATAAGGACAAGCCGTTCCTCATGCCGATCGAGGATGTCTTCACGATCACCGGTCGCGGAACCGTCGTCACGGGTCGCGCCGAGCGTGGAACCCTCGCGATCAACTCGGACGTCGAGATCGTCGGAATCCGTCCGACCCAGAAGACCACGGTCACGGGTATCGAGATGTTCCACAAGCAGCTCGACGAGGCGTGGGCCGGCGAGAACTGTGGTCTGCTGCTGCGCGGCACCAAGCGCGAGGACGTTGAACGCGGCCAGGTCGTCGTCAAGCCGGGTTCAGTCACACCGCACACCCAGTTCGAGGGCACCGCGTACATCCTGTCAAAGGACGAGGGTGGGCGTCACAACCCGTTCTACGCGAACTACCGCCCGCAGTTCTACTTCCGCACCACCGACGTCACCGGCGTGATCTCGCTGCCAGAGGGCACCGAGATGGTCATGCCGGGCGACACCACCGAAATCACGGTGGAGCTCATTCAGCCGATCGCGATGGAGGAGGGCCTCGGCTTCGCCATCCGTGAGGGTGGACGTACCGTTGGTGCCGGCAAGGTCGTCAAGGTACTCAAGTAGTCCTTCAGATTCGGCGACGGCAGGGTCGCGCCTTTTGGCGCGGCCCTGCCGTCGTTTAAGCCCGTCCGATGGCGCGCGCTCCGAGGGCTGCTGCCGTGATGACGACGGATGCCCCGAGCGCGTCGACCGCGGTAACCGTCACGCCGGTGCGAAAGGTGACCCCGATCCCGGCGATCGGAAACCCCTTGTGGTCGAGGGCGGCGGCACCCACCGAGGAATAGTCGCTCTGCACGTCGCCGAGTTCGAGCGCCCAGCCGCGGTCGCGGGTCTGCCGCAGCAGTGCGTCGAGCTCAGCGAGCGTCGACTGGCGGGGGCCCACCCGCCGGGTCAGTGCCTCCCGCGTGGGATACAGCGCCCGCACCTGGCCTGGCGGAAGCTGCGCGAGCATCGCCCGCCCGGTCGCGGTGAGGTGGGCGGGCAGGCGCACGCCCACGGTGGAAATGGTTGTCGGAGCGCGGGCGCCCTGCACCTTGGCGACATAGGTGACATCGTTGCCGGTGAGCACCGCGAGATGCGCCACGACGGGCACGGCCGAGTCCGACACGAGTCGCTCCATCAGGGGATGAGCCAGCCGGCCGAGCCGCGCGGTTTGCAGCGAGGCCGACCCGATCTCCACGACGAGGGCGCTCAGCCCGTAGGCGCGCTCCTCGGGGTAGTGCACGACGAAGCCCTCCTCCATCATCACGCGCACAAGCTGGTAGACGGAGGATCGTGGCATCCGGAGATCCCGGGCGAGGGTGGATGCACGCACGGGTCCGCTATGGGCGGCCAGGTAGCGCAGCATAGCGAGGGTGTTGCGCGCTGCGGGGATCCGAGGCATCCGCTCTCCTGTCTGAAATCTCATACACACTATCGTCCAAGGCCGTCGCGTCGCAGGCGCGGCAGGCGTTCAATGATGGGCATGAGCAACGTCACCGTCGGAGTCGGGCCTGTGAGCATCACTGATGTCATCGCCGTGGCGCGGCACGGGGTCGCCGTGACGATTGCCCGCCAGTCACTCGAGGCGATGGAAGCATCTCGCCGGGTCATCGCCTCGCTCGCCGAAGACTCGCAACCGCACTACGGCATCTCGACGGGCTTTGGTGCGCTGGCCACCAAACACATCCCGATCGAGCAGCGCTTGCAGTTGCAGCGCTCACTCGTACGCAGCCACGCCGCGAGCTCGGGTGCCGAGGTCGAGGACGAGGTCGTGCGCAGCACACTCTTGCTGAGGCTCTCGACGATGGCCACCGGGCGCACGGGAGCGCGGCCTGAAGTCGCGCAGGTGTACGCCGCCATGCTGAACGCCGGCATCACGCCCGTGATCGGCGAGTACGGCAGCCTCGGCTGTTCGGGAGACCTCGCGCCACTGGCCCATTGCGCACTCGCTGCGCTGGGCGAAGGCGACGTTCGCGTCAACGGCGCGCTCATGACTGCGGCAGTGGCGCTGGAGAAGGCTGGAATCACTCCAGTCGTGCTCCGCGAGAAGGAGGGCCTCGCCCTCATCAACGGCACCGACGGGATGCTCGGGATGCTGTGCCTGGCGATCAGCGACCTCGACGTGCTGCTCGACACCGCTGACCTTGCCGCCGCGATGAGCGTGGCGGGGCTTGCGGGCACTGACGCCGTCTTCGCGAGCGACCTGCAGGCGCTGCGTCCGCATCCAGGACAGGCGAGGAGTGCCGCGAACATGCGCGCCGTACTGGCCGGCTCTGGCGCGGTTGCCGCCCGCCGGGTGACGGGCTTCACTCGTGTACAAGATGCATACTCGCTGCGTTGTGCCCCCCAGGTGCACGGTGCGGCACGCGACACCGTCGACCACGCCAGGCGGGTCGCCAGCATTGAGCTGGCGAGCGCCATCGACAACCCGGTCGTGACGGTCGACGGCCGGGTCGAGTCGAACGGAAACTTCCACGGTGCACCCGTCGGCTACGTGCTGGACTTTCTCGCGATCGTGGTGGCGGATGTCGCGAGCATGAGTGAGCGCCGCACCGACCGGTTCCTCGACTCGTCCCGCAGCGGGGGGCTCAACGCCTTTCTCGCCCACGACCCTGGCGTGGACTCCGGACACATGATCGCGCAGTACACGCAAGCGGGAATTGTGAGTGAGTTAAAGCGGCTGGCGGTTCCGGCATCCGTCGATTCGATCCCGTCAAGCGCCATGCAGGAAGACCATGTCTCGATGGGCTGGAGTGCGGCCCGCAAGCTGCGGCGCAGCATCGACGGCTTGCAGCGCGTGCTCGCCATCGAGCTCATGACGGCAGCTCGCGGTATCGAGATGCGCGGCGAGGAGCCGACGCCCGTCAGTGCTGCAGTCATCGATCGCCTTCGCACGGTCGTGCCCGGCCCCGGCCCCGACCGCTACCTCGCCCCCGATATCGCGGCCGCGGTGCACCTCGTCGTGACGGGAGCGTTGCTTGCGTCCTCCGGTCTGCCGGGGATCGAAAGAGGTCGAGACGGCAGAATGGAGAGCTCATGATTACCGCCCACCGTGGAGCCACCCTCCACACGCTTGGCTGGCCGCAAGAGGCCGCTCTGCGCATGCTGCAGAACAACCTCGACCCGGAGGTCGCCGAGCACCCCGAGAACCTCGTCGTCTACGGCGGCACCGGCAAGGCCGCGCGCGACTGGCCAAGCTTCCATGCAATAGTGCGCACTCTCGAGACCCTCAAGGGCGACGAGACCCTGCTCGTGCAGTCAGGCAAGCCCGTCGGCGTCATGCAGACCCACGAGTGGGCCCCGCGTGTGCTGCTCGCCAACTCCAACCTCGTGGGCGACTGGGCGAACTGGGACGAGTTCCGTCGGCTCGAGCAACTTGGCCTCACGATGTACGGCCAGATGACGGCCGGCTCGTGGATCTACATCGGCACGCAGGGCATTCTGCAGGGAACGTTCGAGACGTTCAGTGCTGTCGCCGAGAAGAAGTTCAACGGAACGCTCGCCGGCACGATCACGCTCACGGCGGGCCTTGGCGGCATGGGTGGCGCTCAGCCCCTCGCCGTGACCATGAATGACGGTGTCGCGATCTGCATTGACGTCGACCCCAGCCGTATCGCCCGCCGCATCGAGCACGGCTACCTCGACGTCGTCGCTGATTCCCTCGAACATGCCCTCGAGTTGGCGTACCAGGCGCGGGATGCGCGCAAGCCCCTCTCGATCGGAGTGCTCGGCAACGCGGCATCCGTCTTTCCCAAATTGCTCACATTGGGCGCTGAGATCGACATCGTCACCGACCAGACGAGCGCTCACGACCCGCTGTCGTACCTGCCGATCGGTGTCACGGTCGAGCAGTGGGCGACCGAGAAGACGAAGCCGGACTTCGCTGCGCGAGCCCGGCACAGCATGGCCGTGCAGGTGGAGGCGATGGTCGGCTTCCTGCGCGCGGGTGCCGAGGTTTTCGACTACGGCAACAACATTCGCACCGAAGCGCTGCAGGCCGGCTATGCGGATGCGTTCGCGTTCCCGGGATTCGTGCCCGCGTACATCCGCCCCCTGTTCGCCGAAGGCAATGGCCCGTTCCGCTGGGCCGCGCTCAGTGGTGACGCGAGCGACATCGCCAAGACCGACCGCGCCGTGCTCGAGCTTTTCCCGCAGAACCGGTCGCTGCAGCGCTGGATTCCGATGGCGCAGAAGCGCGTGCACTTTCAAGGACTGCCGGCGCGCATCTGCTGGCTTGGATATGGCGAGCGGGACGTCGCGGGCGAACGCTTCAACGACATGGTCGCCTCGGGCGAGCTCGCGGCGCCGATCGTGATCGGCCGCGACCACCTCGATTCGGGCAGCGTCGCAAGCCCCTATCGCGAGACAGAGGCAATGAAAGACGGCTCTGATGCGATCGCCGACTGGCCACTGCTCAACGCCCTTATCAACACCGCGTCTGGGGCCACGTGGGTGTCTATCCACCACGGCGGTGGGGTCGGCATCGGCCGTTCGATCCACGCCGGGCAGGTCACCGTCGCCGATGGCACGAAGCTTGCGGGCCAGAAGCTCGCGCGGGTGCTCTCGAACGACCCGGGCATGGGTGTCATTCGCCATGTCGACGCTGGCTATGACGAGGCGATCGCGGTCGCGGATAGGCTCGGCGTCAAGATTCCGATGCAGGAGCTCTGATGCTGCCGTCCGATCCACTCTGGCCGCGCGCGGGTGACTGGCCCGCCCCGGTTGTCGGCGAGCGGGCGGATGTCGCGATCATCGGTATTCCGACATTTCGCACGTCGCTCTCGGCGACACACGCCCACTCCACCCCCTTGGCGGTGCGCGAAGCTCTGCGCAGGTACTCGCTCGAGACCGCGCTTCGCGTGGTCGATGCCGGCGATGCCGTTGATCCGGATCAATTCGACGCCACAGCGTTCGTCGCGGCCATCAACGCGGGGGTCGTGATCGCGATCGGTGGTGACAACTCCGCGACCGTGCCAGCTGCGCTGGGGCGCTGGGGTGCCCAGATCGACCACGCTGGGCTCGTGACCGTCGACGCTCACTACGACCTTCGTGACGGGGTAAGCAACGGTTCGCCGGTGCGCCAGTTGCTCGACGCCGGCCTGCGCGGTACGCGTGTGACCCAGATCGGCATCCAGCCACTCGCCAATTCGCGTGCGTACCGCGAACGCGCCGACGCGGCTGGCATCACGGTCGTGCTCCGCGAAGACCTGCACCGCCGGCACATTGCCGACGTCATGGTGGAGGCGATCGAGCGCGCCGCCTCCGCTGGCGGCCCAGTACACGTCGACCTCGACCTCGACGTGTGCGATCGCTCCGTCGTGCCCGGCTGCCCGGCGAGCGTGCCCGGCGGCATCAGCGCGGCAGAGCTTCGTGCAGCTGCTCGCGCAGCTGGCTCCCACCCTGCCGTGACCTCGGTCGATCTCACCGAGGTGGATGCCACCTCCGATGCTTCCGACGGCCGCACCGTGCGACTGGCCGCCCTGTGCGTGCTCGAGATCATCGCAGGAGTGGCGGACCGGTGACCACTACCCTCGTCGACAACATCGGCCTGCTCGTCACCCACGACGTTGACCGGTCCCAACGGCACGACGCGGCGCTCGTGATTGACGACGGGCTCGTCGTGTGGGTCGGCGACGCGAGGCAGGCGCCGGACGCGGATGATCGCATCGACGCCGCCGGGCGATGCGTCATCCCGGGTTTCGTCGACAGCCACAGCCACCTCATGTTCGCGGGGGATCGCGCTGAAGAATTTGAGGCGCGGATGGCGGGTCGACTGTACGAGGCGGGCGGAATTCGCCGCACGGTGTCGGCAACTCGCCAGGCGAGCGATGACGAACTGCTCGCGAACGCGGCGCGGCTGGTGGCAGAGGCGCGCGCCCAGGGCATCACGACCATTGAGATCAAGGGCGGGTACGGGCTCACCGTCGCCGACGAGGAGCGCAGTGTGCGCCTCGCGTCGACGTTGACGCGGGAGGTGACCTTCCTCGGTGCGCACGTCGTTCCGGAGGGTAGCGATCGCGACGAGTACGTCGACCTCGTGGTCGGCGAGATGCTCGACGCCTGCGCGCCGCACGCGAAGTGGATCGACGTCTTCTGCGAGGTCGGGGCGTTTACGCTCGACGAGAGTCGGCGCATCCTCGAGGCCGGGATCGCAAAGGGGCTGGGCGCGCGCGTGCATGCCGCCCAGCTTGGCGAGTCCGACGCGGTGCGCCTGGCCGTCGAACTGGGAGCGGCGAGCGTCGACCACTGCACCTTCCTAGCCAACCGCGACATCGATGCGCTGGCGCACAGCGATACGGTCGCCACCCTGCTTCCCGCGGTCGAGTTCTGCACGAAGCAGCCCTATCCGGATGCCCGGCGCCTCGCCGACGCTGGCGTCACCCTCGCTCTCGCCACCGATTGCAATCCCGGCTCGAGCTTCACCACCTCGATGCCCTTCGTGATCGCGCTCGCCGTGCGGGAGCTCGGGATGACCCCCGCTCAGGCCCTTCGCGCGGCGACCGAGGGCGGCGCGCGAGCCCTGCGCCGTACCGACATCGGGCACCTTCGCATCGGAGCGCGAGCCGATCTCGTGCTGCTGGCGGCCCCCAGCTACCTGCACCTCGCCTACCGGCCTGGAGTGCCGCTCGTCGACCGGGTGCTGACCGCCTAAAGCCAGCCCGTACCCCCCAGCCC
>Ga0163151_10000836_pt1 | contig 53726 bp, 60 predicted proteins | sample OliLakLV19MP5IB2_FD_145596 | JGI IMG/M metagenome (GOLD analysis project Ga0163151, IMG submission 145596) | Freshwater microbial mat bacterial communities from Lake Vanda, McMurdo Dry Valleys, Antarctica - Oligotrophic Lake LV.19.MP5.IB-2 | ecosystem: Environmental > Aquatic > Freshwater >...
CCCTGAATCGAAGCCGGCCGCGGCGGCGTCGAGGCGGACCAGCGGCGCTTCCGACGGGTTGTCCATGATCCGGGAAAGCGCGTCGATGACGCGGTAGTCCTGTTTCGCCACTCCCTTCGCCAGGGCCACGTGTTGCGCGCGCACCTCCGGATCGGCGTCCCGCAGCTTAAGGATAAGCATCTCGGGCGAAGGGCCCTCGTCCTTGATATCGGCGGGTGACGCCGCCGCGGCCGGCTTCGATTCAGGGGGCGCGGGCTCCGCCGAGAGGACGGCCGCGAACAGGAAAAAACCGGACAGAAAGACGGACGTTTTCTTCATGGATTGAGCTTATGGTCCCACGGCGGTTGCCGCAACGGGTTCCCCGGCCTGATTGACGCCTTTGGAGGGCTCTGTTACACTGGGTGAACCATGGCCGACGCATCAGAGACCCCCCAGCCCACGCCGAACCCGAATTCGCCGCCCGCCCCGGCCGCCGGCGCGGTTCCGAACGCCGCGCCAAAGGCCCCCGCGCCGCGACGGATGTCGCCGCGCGTGGCCCTCATCAATTTCGACCAGTGCACCGGTTGTGAAGCCTGCATCACCGTGGCGCCGCATGACACCTGCCTGGTTCGGGTCAGCGAGAACCCGTTTACCTCCTCCGTTGAAGTTATCAACGACGAGTGCACCGGCTGCACGCTCTGCATGAAGATCTGTCCGTGGGACGCCATCACCATGGTCCCTCGCCCCACCGCCTAAAAGATCCCGCTCCCCAATCCTCGCGGAATTCCCGCCCATCGCTCGTTGATCAAAATCGCCCTTCCGCTTTTTGGCAACCGAAAGGTTTTGAGCAAATGTTCCGCTATGGGATTCATAAACTTTCTCTTTCGCGTCACGAGATAAACGGATTCAAAGATTCCCAGCGACTTTGATGGTTGGATGGGAACGAGGGCGCGCTGCGGAAGACTGACTGAAACCGTATAGGAATTCAGCGCAACAACTCCATGTCCAGCCATGGCCAAACGTCGGGCCAATTCAACGTCCTGGATCTCGGCGATAATTTTCGGCTTCACTTTCCATTCTGCCATCAAATCCATCACTTGGTGATAGATTTGGCTTGGTATAGAGGGGATGATAAAAGGCGCTCCATTAAAATCGGCAGGAATACGCTTAATTGTTTTAGCGACGTCAGGAGCGGCAGCAAAAATGACCGGTATTCTCCCAATCAAATGATTGATGAATTCCTGCTGGTCCAGTCCTCGAATGCTGACATCGGTCAAAATGACATCCAGTTTGTGCTGCTGAAGTTCTTTCAGCAGGTCGGCCAAATTTCCTTCCTTCACTTTTACGCATGCGTTCGGCATTGAGCCAAAAATGCACTCCAGCAGAGCGTGTCCAAAAGATCGGGGTGTCCCATTGAGAATGCCGATCTGAATTAAGAGCTGATTCTTTTGCGGTTTGTCGTTCAGCGTGTCCTGCATCTCCTGGCCTATTTCAAAAATACTTTCCGCATAGTCGAGTACAACCCGCCCTTCCTCGGTCAGAATCAAACGTTGTTTTTGACGCTCAAAAAGCTGTTTTCGTAAATATTTCTCGAACAGTTTGATCTGTGCGCTGAGCGTCGACTGGGCCAAATACAAGGACTCGCATGCTTTGCTGATGGAGCCGGCTTTGGCGATCACGTAGAAATAGTAGAGGTGATGGTAGTTGAATGGGATCATCGTATTAACCGAATAATATCAACTATATTATCTATTTTCCAAAATCATTCTCTATGGGCTAAGTTGAGCTTATGAAAATTAGTTTCAAGGAGGTGTTTCCATGTTACAGGCATTCACAGAGCAGCTAATAAGATTATCCCGAGATCCAAAAGATCCTTTTTTATTAACGATTAAAAAAATCGTCGGTCCTCGGCATGCAGCTCGTTATTCGAATCCGCTTCGTAAGATGGTGCTGGCTCTTCCAGGAATGGTTGAGGGGATTAGGGAAAGTGTGGAGAAAACGTCCCTCGATCCGTCAGTCCGTAGACTTGAGAGTTTCGCGTTGGCTTATCTTTATTCTCCGACGGATTATCTCCCTGAGAAGTCATTTGGATTATTTGGATACGTCGATGATGCTTATCTGATTGCGAATGTTTACGAAAGAACTCTAAACGAACTCGCGGCGAGGGGTCTGAGACTTAAGCATGGAAATAAAATAAAAATCAATGATGTCCAAAATTGGATTGAAGTTGCGAAACGTTTACTTCCCAATGAAATGAGCGGCATCGACAGGCTTCTGCAGGATGTTCGATCAAGGAGCGTCGGTGGATTTGGCGCCGTGTTCTCTAAGAACGGAAACCTCGGGCCGGTAAATCCCGCCCTCAAGAAGTTAAATCGATAATTAATTAAGAAAGTGAGGTGACCGACAATGAGCGAATGGGAGGAAACTAAAAACGAATTGGATAAAGTTATGGAATTTTATTTGCCGTGACGAGGGATACGATTTCAAATAATAATTTGGTGAAGGCGGTTTGAAATTCGAACGCCATTCTCGATAAAAGTTAAGAGCGGGCTGCCGTTCAGAAGAAGTCGGAGCTTTTGCCGGGGTCCGAGGAAGAAGAGGTCGTTGGTGAAATTGACCCGGTTTTGGTGGGACGCGAGGCTTTGAGCAGTATCATTGTTGAGCGCGCCCGGACTGGGTTGAAGGAATTTGGCATTGAGATCATTGACGTGCTACTTCGTCGCATTGCCTATGAGGAGAGCGTAGAAGCCAAGGTCTATGACCGGATGATTTCCGAACGCCAACGCATCGCCCAAAAAATCCGATCCGTGGGGTTGGGAGAGCAAGCCAAGATCCAAGGAAAGGTTTCTAAGGATTTACAGGGAATTGAGTCGAAGGCTTATCGAGAATTTCAGTCGATCAAGGGAAATGCGGAAGCCAAGTCCATCCGGACCTATGCACGGGCCATGAACGCTGATCCTGACCTTTATAATTTTGTTCGAACGCTAGAGGCCTACAAAAAGGCGCTCCCGGCGGATACAACGATGCTTCTTTCAACTGACAATAAATTTCTCAAACTGCTCCGGAAAAAATAGCACCTTAATCAAGTCGTCAAACGTGAGCATTTCGCCTACGGATATCGGAACGATAACGGGTAATAAAATGGGTGGAGTCGCTTCTTTTATTAATAGAAATCAGCTTTCCGTGATTGTCATCAGTTTAATTTCTGTGGCAAGTGTGGGCGTGGTCGACGGCTTGACGGGCTATGAAATCAGCTTGTCCTTTTTCTATCTGATTCCCATTTCATTCGCCACATGGCGGCTTGGGCGTCGATACGGAATATGTTATTCGCTTCTTAGCGTCATCACCTGGTTTGTCGCCGACGATGTCGTCTACCCACACCCCTATTCCCATGCTTTCATTCCCTATTGGAATTCGGCCATTCGAGTGAGCGTCTTCATAGCTTTTTCTTTGGTTTTAAACGCTTTGCATAAAGCTTTTAAAAGGGAGAAAGAATTGGCAAGGAGAGACCCCTGCACTGGTATTGCAAACAGTCGCGCTTTCGCAGAAATAGCCAGAAGTGAAATTGATCGAAGTCGACGTTATAGTCGTATTTTTAGTGTGGCCTATCTGGACTGCGACAATTTTAAAGCTGTTAACGACCGTTTTGGACACCAAGCTGGCGACAACTTGTTACGGCTCGTCGCCAAAACGGCGGAGGAAACAATCCGCTCAACAGACACCGTCGCTCGTTTGGGCGGAGATGAGTTTGGAATATTGTTTCCCGAAACCGATTTTATTTCTTCGCAAGACATTATTCGAAAACTGAGGGCCCGCTTCGCGGACATAACGAGGCAAAAGGAATGGCCAGTAACATTTAGCTTTGGTGTCGTTTCATTCGTTACCCCGCCCGATTCAGTTGACGAGATGATCCGAATCGCGGATGAATGTATGTACGCGGTAAAAAACAATGGAAAAAACAGTGTGAGGCATATTGTTTTTAATCGAGGGAAAATCTCCCAAGAAAATTCCAGAGAGGAGATTCCGCTGATCCAGCGTTGAAAAAAGAGGCTTTTAAAGATCATCGTATTAACGGAGCAATATCAACGGTATTATCTATTTTAAAGATGTTTAGTGGCCTGATAAATTTAACCCACAGAATTAAAGTCGTGCAGGAGGAAGTGTCATGTTAAAAAAGAAAATCATTATGAGCCTGATCGTGGGAGGGGTGGCGATCGGGATAGCAGGGGCGGACAATCACACCGCTTCGAAGGAGCCTGAGAAACTAATTGAGACCGCGGCTTTGCCGAAAACAGAAAAGAAAGAAACCAAGGCTGAGAAGAGAAATCGGATCAAGCAGCATGAACGGCAGGAACAGCATCATGAAACAATGAAGGAAATGCACAAAGAAGCGACAGCGTATCATCAATGACAATCACCATCCCTTAGGGGGACTGCTTGGGGTGATCGTGGCTCCCATAGCGGCGCTCATGATTCAGACGGCCATATCCCGGAGCCGAGAATTTTTGGCCGATGAAGCGGGGGCCAGTCTCACTGGTAATCCACTCGCCTTGGCGAGCGCCCTTGCCAAGATCGAAAGCTGGAGTAAAAAAGTTCCGTTGGAAAGTGCCGCCCCAGCAACGGCGCATATGTTCATTATCAATCCCTTGGTGGGAGGCGGTTTGGCGTGGCTTTTCAGCACGCACCCGGGTACTAAAGAAAGGATCAAACGGCTCAAAGCGAAGGCGAATGGTATTTTAATTCACGCCTAAAAGGAGGCAGTCATGTTAAACGCATTCAAGCAGCAGTTAAAAGAACTGGCAAAAAATGAGAGTGAAGAATTCTTGGGGCATATCCGGTCTCGCGTGTCGGCAGAAAGAGTTGACGCCACTGCCGAAGCGCTAAAGAATCTCATCGTGGTCATGCCGGATATGATCGCGCAGGTCCAAGCGTGGAGCAATGATTCGCGGATTCCATCCAAGGAAAAGAAGCTTCACGGGTTTATGTTGACGTATCTCTATCACCCGGTGGATTTTCTCCCGGAATCCGGCAAGGGGCTTTTTGGTTACCTCGATGATGCTTATTTCGTCGGAAGTGTTTTTTTCAGAACCATAAACCTTATGGAAGATGATACGCGCAAAGGCTTGGCCAAGCTGGGCCCCGAAGCAAAAAATATCAATGAATGGTTGCAGGTAACAAGAGATGTCATTTCAGGCGAGTGTCGAAGAATTGACGCATTGTTGGGGGAACTTGTTAACGGGCGCTTTGATGTATTTGATCGATTAATGGCGCGGAATGAGCCGGCGTTGAAGGGCGAATAATTGTCCGGGAAGAGGTCACGCTAAAGTCATTGAGGAATTGTCTTATGCAAGAAATTGGGTTAGCTGGAAAAAACTCCGTCCAATGCCCGAAGTGTCAGGAGCGGCTCCATGAGGTTGCCTATTTTGGAGCAAGGCTTGATAAATGCAAAGCATGTCAGGGGTTGTGGTTTGATTCCAATGAGCTGGATCAACTGAAATCGCAGATAGATGAAAGCATTCGTTGGATTGATATCGATCTGTGGAAGTTTGCAAATCGCGCCAACTTTAAAGCGTCGGAATTCGATTGTCCGAAATGTCAAACGGTGATGTCGGAGCTCACGTTTGACAATTCCAACGTCAATCTGGAGTTCTGCATTAACTGTGGCGGAGTTTGGCTTGATCGGGGAGAACTTAATTCAGTGATGAAATTCATTCAAGAAAAAATGGCCAGTGAGTCACTTGGGGAATTGGGGAAAGCATCTCTGGGACAGTTTAAGGAAATGTTTGGCGGACCTAAGGGACTGCTTGAAGAGGTAAAGGATTATATCGCTGCCTGGAGAATGGTATCAACGAAGTTTGCGGTTACTCATCCAACTTTGGTTGAGAAAATTCGGTTGATCCGAAGTTCAGTTCCATTTTGATTTGGAGTAATAAATGACAATTACGCATGGGCCCCTGGCATGGGGCGTCTTTAATATTTTTGTTTTGGCGATGCTGGCTATAGATTTGGGGGTTTTTCATCGAAAGTCCCATGAGGTGAAGATAAAGGAAGCATTGGTGTGGAGCGCCATTTGGATCTCGCTTGCACTGCTTTTCAACCTCGGCCTTTATTATTTCGAAGGATCAAAGGTTGCGCTCGAATTCCTCACAGGGTATTTGATTGAAAAGTCTCTGAGCGTGGACAATATTTTTGTCTTTATACTGGTGTTTTCCTATTTCGCAGTCCCCGCCAAGTATCAACACAAAGTTCTTTTTTGGGGAATTATTGGAGCTTTGGTGATGAGAGCGATATTGATCGTGGTCGGAGCCGCTCTGTTAGCGAAGTTTCATTGGATCATCTACATTTTTGGAGGATTTTTAATTTTCACAGGTTTAAAAATGTTGTTTGCCGGTGAGAATAAGATGAATCCCGAGAACTCGTGGATAGTCCGTCTATTAAAGAAGTTTGTTCCCGTTTCATCGACTTACGATGGAGATCATTTCTTTTTCAGAAAAAACGGGGTGTTGTGGGCAACGCCGCTATTTGTCGTCCTCCTTGTCGTTGAGGCCACGGATCTGGTTTTTGCGGTTGATTCAATCCCGGCGATTTTTGCCGTCACAACAGACCCGTTTATTGTTTACACCTCCAACGTGTTCGCAATTCTTGGATTAAGATCCCTGTATTTCGCTTTGGCCGGCATGGTCGATAAGTTTCGATACTTGAAGGTGGGGCTTTCTTTCGTGTTGATGTTCGTCGGCATAAAGATGTCTATCGTTGGTTTCTATAAGATTCCCATCGTGCTATCTCTCCTGGTGATTGTTGGAATCTTGACAGTTTCTGTTCTAGCCTCCTTGTTGATCAGAAGTAAAGCAGAAATAAAAAGTTAGATGAAAATGAACGCAAGGAAGTATTCCCGTTGGACCTCGTCATGATTGAGAATCTTCTCGATCCGGTGGTTCTCTTTTTTGTGTTGGGGCTGGTGGCGGCTCTGGCCCGATCGAATGTTCGTTTGCCCGACGCGCTTTATGAGTCGTTGAGTATTTATCTGTTGGTGGCCATCGGTTTGAAAGGTGGCGTTGAACTGGCCAAGATCGAGATTCGATCTATTCTCCTCCCGATTGCAGGGGCGTTGGTTCTTGGAATTGCAATTCCCCTGATTGCCTATGGAATACTGAGGCATATCGGGAAATTTTCGCGCCCCGATGCGGCCGCCATTGCGGCCCACTATGGCTCGGTCAGTGTTGTCACGTTCGCTGTTGCGCAAACATTCCTGGATCGATTGACAGTACCCTTCGAAGGGTTTACCACGGTTCTTCTGGTTATTATGGAGATTCCTGCGATTGCTGTCGGGATTCTTATCGCCCGTCTTAAAACGGCCAAGGAGCCCGTTACCTATGGTCGGTTGTTCCATGATGTTTTTCTTAACAAAAGCATTTTCCTTCTCGTGGGCGGGCTCCTGGTGGGTTATTGTTCGGGTCCTGAAAAAGTGAGGCCCATATCTATTTTGTTCTTCGAATTTTTCAAAGGAGCATTGGCCTTCTTTCTTTTGGAGATGGGCATTGTTGCGGCCCAGAGATTGCGTGATCTTAAAAAGGTGGGAGCCTTCTTGGTGGGATTCGGCATTCTTATGCCTCTTCTGTCCGCTTTCCTCGGAACAATGATAGGTGTCGTTGCGGGTCTCTCGTTAGGCGGCACAACCCTTCTGGCCACATTGGCAGCAAGTGCTTCCTACATTGCGGCTCCGGCCGCTATGCGGATCGCGGTTCCAGAAGCGAACCCAACCTATTATTTGACCGCGTCCTTGGGCGTTACTTTTCCGTTTAATTTGACCTTTGGGATTCCTATTTATTATTGGATGTCCCAGGTTGCACATGGGTGGATAAAAATATGAAGGCAGTGAAACAGAAACTCACCACGGTTGTGACCGAACGTGCCATTGAGGAAATGGTCCTCAGAGACATCAAACGTTTGGGCGCCAAGGGATACGTCCTTGTCGAGGCGCGCGGGGAAGATGCGCGAGGAATTCGCCACGCTGAGTGGGAAGCCAACCGCGATGTCCGCGTCGAAATCATTTGCGATGAGAGCCTTGCGAACGTCATTGCCGCCCATCTCATGAAGTCCTACTACGACGATTACGATATGACGATTTTCTTCACCGACATAGATGTGATTGCCCGCAAAGAGAAAACCTGAGCCAATCTTTGGCCGACCGCGTATGACGGACGGATTGAAAGCAAACCTCGCCTGACGACCATGGCGTCAGTCAAACGGCACGAAATCGTCGCCCACCCGTAAAAAAGAAGAGACACTTCCGCTCCCCAAAGGCAGCGGCGCTGCCATTGGGGATGAAATGCCCCCGGCGTCGACGAATAATTGATCTGATGGAGTTATCTTGAAGGGATCGCTGATGGAAAAGAAAGAAACTGAATCGAAAGTATGCGGTGTGTGCGGGCAACCGACGGAACTTTGCCACGCCATCACGTGGGGCGTGAGCGGGCGTCTGCTCGGCTGCAACACGTATTTCAAGTGTCCGGCCTGCCAGGCGCACGACAAGAACGGGCGCAGTACCCTGTCGCCCTGCGGGGAGAAGCACCTCAAGCCCATTTCGGGCCCCTCGTCCAAATTGCCATCATAGGGCATGTTCACCCTCGAAGACATCAAGGCCGTGCAGGAGCGCGCGGTCGCGGAGAACTGGCCTTACAACTATCTATTCAATTCGCTGAAGGCGCTCGGCATCGAACGCTACGAGGTGAACGTGGTCACCCATGAAACGAAATACGTGGGCATGGGCGGATCGGTGATGGCGCCGGTGCCCGAAGGGTCGAAGGTTCTGACGGTGGGGGAAACGTACAGTGAGGAAGCCGTCCAGAAGGCGCTGACCCGCTCGCAGGCCGGCGAAAGCGGTTACGAGGAGTTCCTGGCGGAGATCGCCGCCGCCGGCGTCCCGTTCTACCGCGTCGACATGAAACCCCGCACCGTGACCTATCATGGCGTGGGCGGAAAGAAACTGGTCGAAAAAGTTCCCGAATCCTGAGGCTCCCGCCTCACTTCAAGCCGGCATCTCCGATTCGTTGACCAACGCGGGCTTCGCCACGGCCGGGAAGTTCCTTTTCTGGTCGGGGCGGATCGGTCTCTTGTCCTTCACCGGCTTCACCGCCACCACCTTCCCGGTCCGGGCCGACCGGTACAGCGCCTGGATGATCTGAACGTCCGCCAGCCCCTCCACTCCCGACGGTTCCGGTTCCTTCCCTTTCAAGATGCATTCCGAGAAATACTGCAGTTGGGCCCCGAACTGGTCGTTGCGGGGAATTTTCCGGGTGGTTTTCTTCCCGTCGATGGTGAGCTGGAGCGCCAGCGGTAGAGAATACTCGTAGGCGGGCTCGAGCCGGATCGAACCCTTCGTGCCGATCACCTCGTAGAAACTCGAGTCGGCCGCGCCGAAGCTGCTGATGAACGTCGCGAGGCGGTCGCCCGGAAAGCGCAGCGTGGCGGACGTCATTTCGTCGACTTCCGCGAAGCGCGATTCCGTACCCTTGATCGATACGGCGTGCGCGTGGGTCGGCTCCTCGCGGAACAGGTATCGGGTGGCGTTGATGCAATAGATGCCCAGGTCCCAGAGCGTTCCGCCGCCGAACTTCTCCTCGAGCCGGATGTCGCCTTCCTTCACCTGGCGCGAGAAAGTGGAGTGGAAAAAGCGGGGCTTGCCGATCTTTCCCTGCTTGATCATTCCAATGGCGTTGATGTTGGTGCGCTCGAAATGGAGACGGTAGGCGATCATGAGGCAGACGTCGTTCGCGTGGGCCGCGGCCGTCATGGCTCGACAATCCCGCTCGCTCGTGGCCATGGGTTTCTCGCAGAGCACGTGAAGCCCCGCCTTGGCCGCCCTTACCGCATATTCCCGATGAAGCGTGTTGGGAAGCGCAATGTAAACCGCGTCGGCCACGCCCGATTTCAGAAACTCATCGTATTGCTTGTAGCTGTACAGGTTCGGCACGTTGAGCCGCTTTCCAAGGACCTTCAGCTTCTTATCGTCGCCGGAAACGAGGGCCGTGAGGCGTGAGTTCTTCCTTGCGCTTTTGAACCCGGGCAGAACGGCGATCTGCGCGATGTAGCCCAATCCAACGACGGCGTAGCGAACGACTTTCTTCTGGGAATCCATGGAGCCTCCGATCAATCGCCTTTCAGCATCGTCTTGCTGATGGCCTGTTTCCATTCGAATAACCCGCGCCACGCCTCGCCGGCCTGCGCGCGGCGGTCGGGAATGGAGAGCCTGAAAATCCGTGGTGCCGTCTTCTCTCTGGACCACCACTTCTCGGTCGAGGATCGCGGAGCGGGCGGAAAGTGTTTTGAGTTCGGCAGCGAAGTCCCGGAAGCGGTTTGTCCAGTCCTGGCCGTTGCGGGTCATGAGCTTCACGCTCTTCGTCCCATGCCCTTTTTACGACCCATGGCGGCAGAAGTTGGACGGTTCCGGCCCCCGCGAATTGTATTCTCCCATCCGTGAATCCCTTGGAAACGAACGTGCCCGGCCCCATCGAGATTCGTTGGGAGATGACGGCGGAGCAGATCCACAACCTCGTCAGTGGAGCCACGCACCCGTCCTCGGGCGCTTTTGCCCTTTTGCGCGGCGAGAAAACCCTGATCTGGCAAACGAAGATGCCGGAGTCGCGCGGGACCAAATCAGGCACGAAGCCGGGCACGGTTTTCGTGCGGAGCGGCCGCCCGTGCGTGGCCTGCGGAGACGGGCTCGCCCTCGAGCTTCTTTCGCTGCAACGGCCCGGCGGTCCGGAACTGGCGGGGATCGAGTTCGCCCGGCTACATCTGGCGACCCCCATCCGATAGGTCAGCCAAGATATTTGGGCGCGAGCTTTTTCCGGTTCCATCCGTAGTGAGGGTAGGCGGTTTCGGTGTAGCATCGATCCCGCAACATCATCCAGGGGAGGATAAATTAATGAAACGTTTACGACTCATATTGGCGCTTGCAGCAGCTCTGACGGTTCAGTCGGCGGCGCAAGCCAATGATCTCATCGAAATCCGCGGCGGCATCGGGTTGGTGTCGTCGAGCCCGGACACTTTTGAGGACCGGGTCAACGCGGTGGGCAACAGCGACGTTAAACTCGACAAGTTCGACGTCTACAACGTTGACGTCTTCTTTAACCTCCCCGGCCCGATCGGCGTCGGCCTTCGTCATGAATGGCTCGACGCCGACGACGACAGCAACGGTAATAAGCTGGATCTCGAGGCCAAGAATTTCTCGGTCCTGGTGGACTGGCGTATCATCGACACCGGCTTTTATGTCGGTCCGATCGTGGGCATCGGTTATCCGGACGCCAACGTGACGATCGAAAACGCGGGTAGCCGCTCATCGGACGAAATCAAGTCGGGTGAACCGAGCTACAGCGTGGGCGCGGAGCTTGGCTTTCATCTCGGCTCGCTCCTGATCGGCACTGAAGCCGGCTACCAGTCGCTCAAGCTCGACGAGGTCGACGGGACCAACAACAACATCGACGCCAAGGTCGACCTGTCCGGCTTCTACGGCAAAGTGATGGTCGGATTCTCGTTCCTCTAATCCGTTAGCAGACATATTCAAGAAAAAGCGCCGCGTGCTGAAAGGCCCGCGGCGCTTTTTCTTTTTCCCAGGGCGAAAAGTTTTTACTTCCCGCCGACGCTCGCCGCGATCTTTTTCTTGAGCGTGTTCGCATCGTAGAACGGCAGTGAGCAGGCGCCGTTCGCGCAGACGAATGAAGCGGCCTTTTCGAGCACCGGGTACTGAACGTCGCCATTCACCGGGGCGCCTTCCGCCGGGTCCCACCATTCGATGCGCCGGTAACCGCTGACGCCCGTGCCCACGGCCGTCCCGAACAACGCCTGCGCCGCGCGGTCCTTTTTCGAGCCAACCACCGTCACATGGGGCGGATCGTTTTTCAGTTCATCGAGCGCGAGCAAGGTGCCGGCCGGGTTGCGTTGGGCCTGCTCCGGTATGAGCAAAAACTTGATCGCGTGATCGGCCATGGCTTTGTGCGTCGCGCTGCCGGTGTAGTGCGAGAGGAGGTTCGCGAAGCGGGAGAGGGAAATGTTCTCGTCGCGCTGGGGAAGAGAGCCGAACTGGTCGTCGTTCACTTGGGCCGTCACGTAGCCGCCGTCGGCCGCCTTGAACTCGGCCATGAAGCCGGCGGCATTGTCCGCGAGGGTAAGCCATCGCCGCTCGCCCGTCACCTGATGGAGCGCCAGGAAAGCGCGCGCCATGGCGAGCGTGTCGCCCAGGTAGGGGCCGGCCGGGTCGGCCTCGTCGTGGCGGTACCCGCCGCCCTCGATGGCGCGGTTCTGGATGATCCAGTCGGCCGCGCGCGCCGCGTCGTCGATGGCGGTGCCGTCGCCCGATGCTGCCGCATAGACGCAAAGCGCCTCGATCGCCCAGCCGTTCTCGCGGGAATACCGGTGCCGGTCGATGATGGGAATGCCGAGCTTGCGCCGCGCCTTGTCGGAGAGCTGGAAGTATCCGTCGCTGTGCTCGCCCTGCACGATATCCGCGTCCTGGCTCGTGAAGAACGCGCCCTCGGGGCTCTGGAGGAAATCCTTGAGATAAACGCGGATGGCCTTCGCGGCCTGCAGATCGGTTTTATTTCCGGAGAGGCTGTAGGCGTAAGAGTAGGACCGGAGGTTGGCCGCCTGGTAATACATGATCTTCTCGAAATGCGGTTCGTCCCAGCGGCCGCCGGTCGAATACTGGTACACCCCGCCCCACGCCGGGTCGATGAGCGCGCGGTTGTTGTCGAGCGTCTGACGCGCCATGGCGGCGGAGGCCTGGTCGCCCGCGGCCCCTCGGCGAAGCGCGTACTCCACGTAGTCCGGATCAAGGTACTTGTGCACGAAACCCCAGCCGCCGAACTCCTTGTCATAGCGGGCGATCACCAGGTCCTCTAACTGTTTGGTTGACGCGTCGCCGGACAGTCGCGGCCCCCGGGTCGGTTTGGGCCCGCTCGCCGACGGGCCGGGCGTCGGGTCATCCCGGAACGACTGGAGCACCATCACCATGCGTTCGGGCGGAATGTAGCCGGAAAGCTTGGCGAGCTCTTTTCCGGTGGAGGAAAAGATGATCGTTGCCGGCCAGCCGTAATCCTCATAGCGATTCGAGATGTCGGGCCGGGAATCCTGGTCGACCTTCACCGCGATGTAGCTCTCGCCCAGGATTTTCGCGACGGCGGGGTCGGCGTAAGTCGTCTTGTCCATGACATGGCACCAGTGGCACCAGACGGCTTCGAGATCGAGGATCACCAGCTTGTTCTCGCTGCGGGCGCGGGTGAACAAGTCGGTGGTCCATCCCTGCCAGGCGATGAGGGTGGTGCCGCCGTCGGATGCGGTGGCGGGAACGACCGCCATGGACAGCGAGAGAACGGCGGCGAGCAGCGAACGGAAGCGGCGATGGCGCATAGGGCTCCTTGGAGTGAAGAGAACGGGATCACTGACTCCTTCGTCGATCCCATCTTAAAAGTTTCAAAATCATATACTCGGAACGAATTTATTCAGGAAGGAGTTCGCTCATGACCCGTCGGAAAATCTGGCTCACCGCCCTCGCGCTTCTCGCGGCCCCCGCTCTTTCGCATGCCGACCTTCGCAACTACATCGATACCTACACGACCGAAACCATGAAGGAAGGCGGCTTCGGCCTCGAAGTCCGCATCGACTACCGTGAGCCGGACCACGGCGAGGATCATTTCACCAATGAGACCCTGGCCCAGATCGGCGTCACCGAACGATACACGGTCGGCGTTTCCGGTCTCTTCGTGGAAGGCCTGGGGTTCACCGCCGCCCGGCTGGAGAACCGGTATCGACTGGTGAAGACGGACCAGTGGCCCATCGACACCGCCGTCTACTTCGCGTTCAAGGACGCGAATGGTCATAAGGATCGCGACGCCATCGAGTCCAAGCTCATGGTCTCGCATGACGTCGATCAGTTCAACGTGACCGGAAACGGAATCATCAACCTGGTCCGGAAGTTCAAGGCAAACGGCGACGATGAATGGGACGTCAAACCGGGATTGGCGTTCGCCGGGAGCTACCGCACCGGGTCCATCGTCACCCCCGGTGTCGAGTTGTTGATTCAGGAATATCAGAGCCGGATCAGCCCCGGCGTCTACGTGGCGCTCGCGCCGAACATGCGGCTGAACGCGGGATTGGGGATCGGCGTCGAGGACCGCGCCGACAACCTTCAGCTCAAGACCCTATTTCAGATGGAATTTTAAACTCAGAATCAGGAATTTTCGTCGCGGCCGACCTCTGAACGGGGCCGGCCGCGCTGCTTTCCGGTCAGCCCAGGAATTCAGGATTCCTTAAGCAGCCTGTAAGCTTCCCCCCAACCCCACCCCCCATCCTCATCAAGAGAGGGAAATCGGACGAAGGGGGATGTGCGATGGACCTAAAGAGAATTTTGACCTTGACCGGCGCCCTGAGCGCGATGGTTCTCCTGAACGCCTGTGCCGGCGTAAAGACCGCCTCCCACCCCTCAGCGGTCCGGCCCGCGCACCGCATCGCGGTCCTTCCCTTCAAAGGCGACGCCCGGTTCAGCGAAGAGATCACATCCGTCCTGGTTACCGAGCTCCTGGACAACGGATTCAGGGTGGTCGAGCGGGCTGACCTGACTGAGGTCATCAACGAGCAGAGCCTCCAATACACGGGTGCGATGGATCCGGCGACCATGAGTCCCAATGGAAAGCTTTATGGCGCAGACTTTATCGTGATCGGATCGATTCAGACCCGCCAGGTGGTGACGCCTGTGGACTGGCTTTTGGGCACGGGCGAGCCGGTCACTCAGGTGGAAAGCGTCACCGTGCGTTGGGTCAGCGTTCGCCTGGGTGAAGTCGTTGCCAGCGCCCGGATCCGCAACACCCGTTTCGGCAACATGACGCTGATCGCCTCCCGCATCGTGGACTCCGTGAACGGGGCGATTCATTCGATGGCGCAGAGCCCGACGGCCTTCGAGCGGGCTCTCGTTCCCGAGGCTTGAACCACTTTGAACGGTCCCACCAATCAGAACAATTCCTTCAAGGGCGATCAAATTCAAACTCCTCCCTTTATATCCGGGGAATACCAACTATATTGATCGGTATGCAGACCTCGAGAAAACGCCATGTCTCATAAGATACTTGTGGTCGACGACGACCCGGAAATTCTCAAGATGATCAGACGCTTCCTGGAATCGCGTTCGTATCAGGTCATCACCGCGGATAACGGAGCGGAAGCGCTCACGGCTCTTCGTGACGGAAGCCCCGACATCGTGCTTTCCGACGCGAAGATGCCGGTGCTGGACGGCCACACGCTTTGCCGCCTCATTCGAAAGGAAACGACCGAACACTCGATCCCGCTGATCCTTATGTCCGGCGCCTGGATCGAGGAAAGCAACATCCTCGCGGGCTTCGAGGGCGGCGCCGACGACTACCTGATGAAGCCTCTGTCACTTCCCGTGCTCGCCGCGCGCCTTGAGGCGGTCATCCGCCGATACGCCAACGCGGCGAAGAGCGGCAAAATGCTTCGAAAGTCAGGACTGGAGCTCGACCCCGAAGGCCGCTCCGTTTCGGTCAACGGGAAAAAGGTGCAGCTCACCCGAAAAGAGTTCGACCTTCTGGTCCAGCTGGTCAGCAAGGCCGGGCGCATGCTCAGCGTGCCGTTTCTCCTCGAGACCGTTTGGGGCTACGACCCTTCCGACTACAACGACCCGGGCACCGTGGAAACCCACATCTCCCACCTTCGCAAGAAGCTGGGTCGCGAAATAGGCTCCCGAATCATCAACTCGACGGGCCACGGGTACAAATTCGAGGAAGCCTAACCGTGGCCGCCGGGCGTGGATCCGCGCCCACGAAGGTGCTGGTCACAGACGCCGCCGTGCGCCTCGCCCTCCATGAACGACCCGACATCCTCCTCCTCGATCTTGCGAATCCCTCGGTGATTTTCCCTTCCTTTCCAAACCCTGCACCGGAGAGACTCTCGTGATACGGGTGCTTGAGATTCTGGGCCTTTCCGACCCCGCCCGAACCTGAAGGATTTTGTCGACAAATTGCGCCAAAGATGGCAAACATGTCAAACATGACCCAGGCAGAAGCCATCGACGGAGACGTTCCGGTCGCCCACCTCGGGCGAATGGCGGGAATCGGCATGGCCTTTACTGGCTGCTGCTCGACGAGCCGCCGCCGGATGTGTTGGTGACCTCATGACGGCGAAACGTCTTCACGTCCTGATAGCGGAGGACGACCCTGACGATGCCGAGCTCCTCCTCAGAGAGCTTCGCCGCGGGGGCTATGAGGTGGAACATGAACGGGTGTTCGCCGCGGAGTCCATGAGGGCGGCCTTGAAAAAGGGCAACTGGGAGATCGTGATCTCCGATCACAACATGCCCAACTTTAACGCATTGGATGCTCTTTCAATCCTTCAGGGCTCCGGCCAAGATCTTCCCTTTGTTATTCTTTCCGGCAGTATCGGTGAAGAAGCAGTGGTAGCGGCGATGAAAGCTGGAGTTCACGATTTCGTAATGAAGTCAAACATGCCTCGCCTGATTCCCGTGATCGAGCGCGCGCTGCGCGACGCGCGTGTGCGCGCAGATTACCGGAAGGGGCTAGAGATGGTCGCGCGTAGTCAGCGTCAATTAGCGGAGGCGCAGCGCGTCGCTCAGTTGGGTAGCTGGAAACTCGATTTCAATACGGGCCTCTCCGATTGGTCTGAAGAGCAATTTCGCCTGTTCGGAGTGGATCCCGAAACCTTCCATCCTTCCTATGAGGCCGTCCTCGACAGAATTATTCCGGCCGACCGAAAAAGGGTCGAGGAATCGGTGAAGCGGACGATTAATGAGGGTCGCGAGCAGGACACCCAGTTCCGTGTCCGCCTGGACAATGGTGACGAGCGAGTCATTCAAGGCCGCGCGCACGTCGTTAGAAATCCGGATGGGAAGGTGATCGGGGTCGCTGGCACCTCCCGGGACATAACAGCGTGGGATGCGGCCCAGCAGGAACGTAAGAAGCTTGAGGAGCAATTGCGACAGGCCCAGAAGATGGAAGCCGTCGGGCAGCTCGCGGGCGGCATCGCGCACGATTTCAACAATTTTCTTTCCGTCATCATGGGCTACAGTGAGCTGGTGACATCGACCATCGCTGGCGATCCCCATATGTCTGCCGTCGTGGACGACGTTCGCGAAATCAAGAACGCGGCGGAGCGCGCCGCGACGCTAACCCGCCAGCTTCTTGCTTTCAGCCGCCGTCAGGTCCTCCAGCCCGAGATTTTGGACCTCAACGCGTCCGTCGATGGCATGGACAAGATGGTCCGGCGCCTGATCGGAGAACACATTCAGTTTGACGTGATCCATCAGAAGGGTCTTGGCCCCATCAAAGCCGACCCCGGCCAGATTGAGCAGGTGATTCTGAACCTTGTCCTGAACTCGCGCGACGCGATGCCCAAGGGCGGCCGCTTAATCGTCGAAACCAAAAATATCGATATCGTTGACCCCTCGGCGACGGAGCCGCCGCCCGGCGTCTATGTCGTGCTGACCGTAACCGACAACGGGGGGGGGATGAGTCCGGACGTGCGCGACCGGGTGTTCGAACCGTTCTTTACCACCAAGGAGAAGGGAAAGGGAACGGGCCTCGGCCTCTCCATGGTTTATGGCGTGGTCAAGCAGAGCAGCGGGTACATCTACGTTCACAGCGAGGTGGGCAAAGGGACGACGTTCTCGGTCTACCTCCCGCGGGTCGACGAGCTTCCCATCGTTTCGGCGGAGCCGGTGTCCGTCAGTCCCAGCGCTATCCGCGGCGGCGAAACCATTCTTCTGGCCGAGGACGACGAGGCCATCCGGACCATGGTGTCGCGGTTGCTCCGCAAGCATCAATACAAGATCCTCGTGGCCGCCAACGGCGACGACGCCCTCGGGATCGCCGAGCGTCATGGTGATGACATCCAGTTGATCATCACTGACATCGTGATGCCGGGCATCTCCGGCATCCAGCTCGCCGAAATGTTGCAGGCCAAGCGAAAGGAACTCCGCGTTCTTTTCATCTCCGGCTACACGGACAATGCGATCTTTCAGAACGAAGTCCCCGCCCTCAGCTCCAAGTGCCTTGCAAAGCCGTTTTCGCCCACCCATCTCCTCGCGAAAGTGAAGGAGATCCTCGGCGGCCCTCTCTCCTAGCCGACCCTCACCGTCCCAGTCGTCGTTCAACCTCTCACGCCCGCCACCATACGGGCCAGGCGGCGGGAATGATCTGGCAGGGCATTGTGTTGCTGGCGGCGCTCGGCTTAGCGTTCGGGAAGGCGGTTCTTGCGGAAAATGGCGAGGAGAATCGTCGCGAAGGCGAGAAGGCGAAAAATAAAGACGTACGGCCGCATCTCGTGGGCCGGGCTCAGGACCGCTAACACCAGCCGCTCGACCGCGAGCAGCCAGAACGCGGCCGCGAACTTCGCGAAGAGTTGGTCGCGCGTTTCCCTCCAGGTGCGTAAGAAAAAGAGCCCGCACGCCGCGCAACCCATCATGATCCAGCCCGACAGGAATTGCGTGATCATCGACCCTCCCAGATCAGTCCGAACAGCATCAGCGTGACGCCGATGGCCGCGGGCACGGTTCGCGCAATTGCCAGGTTCAATTCGATGGGATAGATCGCAAGGTCGACGACGAGAAGCACGTTGGAGATCGCGAAACCCACGAAACACAGGCTACTCCAGATGAGCAGCCTTTCGCGGCTCCGGAGATATCCGCGCGTCAGCAGAACAGCGCAAAGGATGCTGGTGAGCGCGCAGAGCACATAAACCACCTCAGGCATCGCCTTCCTCCTCTCTGTTCTTAATTCGAAACGCATCCGAAAAATTCCGCATCTGGTCTCGGGGAGAAAAGATCAGGTCGATGATTCTGCCGCGGTAATCGTGGTAAAGATCAGCGAGCCGGTCCACGCATCGCGTGGTTTCCTCGTGAGTGGGGGCGAAGCGGTAGCGACGCTCGCTTCCCGCCCCCTCCGCTGCCACGATCCCCCGGTTCTGGAGGCCGCCGAGGCGGTTCTCCACGGAGGACAGGCTGCTGCGCAGCGCGTCATTGATCTGTCGGGCCGACCGTGCTTCGCCTTTCGCCTCGTGAAGGAACAGCAGGATCTCGAGCTGTCCGACCGAATCGATGGAGGAGCGAACAAACCGGGCGACGTCGTCGAAGTTCTCTATGGTCAAACGACATCCTCATAGTGCCGAATTGGAGGGTCTTCCACGTTAGAATAGAAGGGCGGTGGAATTCAAGCTTCGCTCGTCACTCCTCAAGGTGTCTCTCCTAACCTGCGCGAGCGTGATGCCGCCCCACGTCGTGTAAAACGGAACGATGACGGCGGAAAAGAAATGCATCCAGAAAAGGGCCCGGATGAGATAGAGGCGGGGAATATTGCGGATCACCGGGCGAGTATATATTCTCGCCGCGCACCCCAGCCGCGTCCCCGCCCCCGGAGGCCTTATGTCGAAGATGCTTTCTGAATTCAAGAAGTTCGCCGTCAAAGGCAACGCCATTGACCTGGCCGTGGGCGTGGTCATCGGAACGGCGTTCGGCAAGATCGTCACCTCCCTGGTCAGCGACGTCGTGATGCCGCCGCTCGGCATCGCCGTGGGCAAGGTCGACTTCTCGAGCCTCGCCGTCAACCTGGGGGCCGGCGCGGACGGCAACCCCGTTTTTATCCGGTACGGACAGTTCATCAATACGATCATCGGTTTTCTCATCGTGACGTTCGTGATCTTCATGCTGGTCACTCTGATCAACAAGTTGAAGAGCCCGCCCGCGCAGCCGGCGCCGGCGACGCCCACGGAACGCCCGTGCCCGCAGTGCCTGTCCGTGATCCCGGTCAAGGCGCAGAAATGCGCTCACTGCTGCTCGGCCGTCACACCCGTCTGATTTCAAAAGGAAATTAAAAAATGAGATGCCTGAAGCGTCTTCTTGTTCTGTCGTTGATGGTTTCCCTTTTCACCCCGATGTCCGCTCGCGCCGAAGACGCTCCTCCTCCGCCGGCTCCCACCAAACCGTGGACCAACGAAACCGAGTTTTCGTTCGTCAGTGCGAACGGCAACAGCAAGTCCACCACGACATCGGGCAAAGAAAAATTCACCTATACGTTCAAGAAAGCGCTCTTTGAACTGTTCGGCGGCGGGCTGGGAACGAAGAGCGCCGGCTCCGTGACGGCCGAGCAATACCACGGCGGCGAGAAGATTTCCTACAAGCTCTCCGAGCGAAACTATGCTTTCGAGCAGGTGAAGTGGGAAAAGGACCGCTTCGCCGGCATCCATGAGCGGTTCGACACGACAGCGGGCTTCGGCCGCGAGTTGATCGTGACCGACACGGACAAGCTGATGGCCGAAATCGGCGGTGGCTGGACGTCGGAAGACCGACTGGGGGTTCCCAACGAGAAATTCGGAACCGGCCGTTTTTACACGAAATACATCCGAACCGTGACGGCCACGATCAACTTTTCACAGGACGGCGAATACATTCAGAACCTCGACAACCGCGACGATGGCCGCGCCAAGACGGAAACCGCGATCACGGCGGGGATATCCAAGCACTTATCCATCAAGGCGTCGTATGTCTGGAAGTGGGTTGGTGTCCCTCCGCTCGGTTTCGCCAACAGCGACACGCTCACGACGATCTCTCTGCTCGCCGTTTACTAAGGAGACAACATGGACGCCTTTAAGAGATTCATTGGAAAGCTGGCCGCCTGGTCGCTCGCCATCGTCATGATCGTGACGGCGGGCTGGCTCTGGGTCAGCCTGAAATATGTTTATTCCTCCGGCGAGCGTGCCGGATACGTTCAGAAGTTTTCCCGCAAAGGCTGGATCATCAAGACCTGGGAAGGGCAAATCGCAATGGTGAACCTCCCGGGAGCGATGTCGGAGCGTTTTGAATTCACCGTTCGAAACGAGGAGATCGCCAAGCGCATCAGCGACACCATGGGCGAGCGCGTGGTGATCAAATACAACCAGCACCGGTTTCTTCCGGGGAACCTGTTCGGAGACACGGAGTATTTCGTGGCGGACGTTCGTGCGGAGCCGGGAACGGAAAATCCCGTCGCGGCGCCGGCGTCGCGCAAGGGCTCGATTTAGTTAGCGGCGGGGAGGGGGAGGGGGAGGGGCGTCTCCGCGCATCGCGGAGAACTGGGTGAGAAGATCCTGACGTGAACCCTGCGGCAGGATCGTGATGTCCGCCTCGCCTTCGAGGATCTGCTGGGCCTCCAGCAGTTCGAACAGGGTCTCCGACACTTCCTTGTCCCGGGCAATGATCTGGAGCTGAGCTCCCACGATCTCCGACCGCATCGCCGCCGCCCGGGCGAACTCGCTGGCGGCCTCTTTCTCGGCGGTGCTTGAAATGATGTTCACGCGGTTGGAGCCATCCTGGCGGATCGCGGACGTCACCTGGCGCAGTCGGTTCACCACCTTCTCCTCGATCTGCTTCACCATCCCCACGTCCCGGAAATGCACTTTCCGGATGTAAACAGACCCCACCGTATAACCCCATTCCTTTGAACGGGGAGACACTTCATCTCTCACGGTCTGGCTCATGGTGTGCCGGTTCACCATCATATCGGCGAGCTTCATGTTGCTGAGAAGCCGGACGGTGGCGTTGGCCACGTTGGCACGGAGCGAACCGCGCGGGTCAGCGTTCTTGAAAACGTGGGCGACGGGGTCGGAGACCACCATCTCGTACCACACGCCGATGCCCATGGGCGCGCCTTCCTCGGAGTTGACGGGATTGGAGCGGCTGTATTCCTGGTCGAGGCGCAGGTCGCGCAGGTGCGCCTGGCCGAGAAGATGGACAATCAACGCGCCGATGCCGATCTCGAACCAGAGGAAATGGAGGCCGGGCTTATCGATGACGCCGAGAACCTTGCCAAAGAGAACGTAGACGCGGGCCTCGCGCTCGCCGATCACCACGTAGAAGCCGAAAAGCTTGAGCATGCCGAGGATGAACGGTTCGGCGAACAGCAGCAGGAAAATGGTGCCGATGACAACGGGAATGGGACCGAACATCAGGACTGCTCCTCGAGAACCACGCGCTTGGCCTGGCTGAAAAGTTTCAATCGGACGTTTCGAAGATAGAGCCGGAGCGAATCGGGCCCGTTTTGCTTGAGGAGCAGCAACTGGTCCGACATCTGGCGAAGATGCTGCACCTCGGCCTGGGCCTTGAGCGTTTCGATCTCCACGGCCTTGCGCGACTGGACGATCTTCTGGTCCGCGGAAGCCTCGGCAAGGCTGATCTCGGACGAAACCTGGTTGTGCGCCGTGTTGATCGCGGCGAGGGCGGACTCGACTTCCGGCGGCGGATCGATTTCCGTGATGAGCGTGGCGTCGAGAGCGATGCCGTAACGGGCCACCGACGAGCGGCACTCTTCCTCCATGTGGCGGTTGAGGTCGCTCAGATTTTTCCTGAGATCGTTGATGGAGATGCCGGCGACGTGGCTCGAGGCTGGCCCCTCGGCGTCGGCGGCGCGCACGGGGGCCTCGAAGTTGGCGATGCGCTCGCGTAGGATGGAAACGAAATAGCCCATCACGTGCGCGATCGGGTTCTTCACGCCGAAAAGGAACGCATAGAGGTTGCGCTCGGCGACGGCGTACCGGATCTGGCCGCGCAGGCCCGTGTTGAGCTGGTCCTTGGTCACCGCGTCGAGCACGGTGCCGCGCTGGTTGACCGACGGGTTTTCGGGGTCGTAGGCGATGCTGGCCGTTTGCGTGGCGATGGTGATCTTGTGAACTTTCTGCCACGGGAATTTGAAGTGTAGGCCGGCGGGCGTGATCTGAACGCTCGGGTAAGCGTAGCGCTCGCGTTCCTCGGCGCGGAGGTCAGCGGACATCGGGTCGGTCAGCGTGGTGGCTCCACCCAGCCGCGGCGCGCGCCCGAAAGTGGTGACGATCGCGCGCTCGTTCTGTTCAACGATGAAAAAGCCGCTGACGAGGCAGCGGATGATGAACCAGAGCAGGATTCCGATGAGGACGGCGGATTCGATGGGCATGTTCATCTACGTTAGTACCTTACTTCAGCACTGACAACAACGCTCCCTCGATATAGATGATCGCCGTGGCGACGACGAAGATCTGGAGGACCAGCGGCGTCGCCATCTTGATCCACTGCAGCGGCGTGAATGACTTGTCGATGTCCTTCTGGATGAACGCGTAGCCCACCACCGACTGGGCGCAGCCGATGTGCGTCCAGCACCCGCCGATCGCGTAGCCCGCGATTTGCGACATCGCGAAGAGGTGCAGCAGGTCCTCTGGAAGGCCGCGCAGAGCGCGCGAGGCGAAGTCGGCCACCACGTTGTTGTCGAGGATGGCGGAGAGGAACGTCGCGCCCGTGAATTGTATGAACCCGACCGTCGAGGCTCCTACCGTGGCAATGCCGGTGTGGATCAGGCCGGCCAACTGGTCGAAGAATCCCGTGCGCGTGAGAAGCGCGATCGAGAAGAAGAGCGGGAACAGGAACAGATATTCCGTGTATTCGTGCCGGGCCTCGCGCAGCGCGAGTGCGCGCATCCGGGGAATGTGCGCGATGCCGAAAAAGGCGGCGGCGAAGCCCGCGAACGACGCCAGAAAGAGGGGCACGTGGTGGTTGAGGGCGTGCGCGCCCAGAAGAGCGATGAAAGGAACGAAGGCGGCGATCCCGATGCGCTGGGCCCGGAGGCGCGCGGGCCGGATGGCATCGAGCGCGCGCGTGTCCTTCTCCACGGAATCGAGGTCCGACAGCTCGCCGCGATTCGAAACATGCATGAACCGAACGTCCGCCAGGTGCTCGGCGACCGCGAACGCGGCGGCATCAACGCGCCGGCCCTTGAGCCGCCCGTGCATGTTGAACAGCAGGACGATGTAGCTGGCCACCGCGATCGGCAGGCAATAGCGGAGGAAGAACCCGTCGGAGAGGGCGGGATGCAGGTTCGTCTTCATGATCAGGTTCGGAGGCTCGCCGTAGGCCAGCCACATGCCGCAGATGGTCGTGATCATGGTGGAAATGATGACGAAATAGATCACGTCGTGTTTTTTCATCTTCGCGAGCAGGAGGAGGATGACGAGGACGCGAATAAGAAGGCCGATCATCGAAACGCCGTCAAGGATGCCCGAGGAGAAGGACACGAGCCCAGTGATGAGCGCCACCGTGATGAAGAGGGAGCCGCGCGTTCGGGACAGGATCTGGAAGCTGATGCTCTCGAGAAGACGCGTTTGCGAAATGACGGCGACGAAGTACGTCAGGCCCAGGATGAAGAGCATGGTATCGAGGTGGATGAGCTGCTCAAGTCCGGAGAACGTGAGGAAATGCCTGTGGACGAACGCGGACAGTGCGCTCGCGCCGTCGGCGGCCATGGCCGCCTTGAGTCCCGAGCCCGGCCACCAGCTTGTCCAGAATGTGGCGCTGATGACGATGAGGGCGCCATAGGTGAGTGCGTTCTTGTCGACGCGATAGCGGAAAGATCCCAGGAGAAAGAGGCCCAGAACGGTGGCGAGGACTTCGATCGCCACGATGAAGGGTGGAATGGCGACCTTAATGCCGATCAGGACGATCGCGATCGAGGCCGCGAGGCAGCCGGCGAAGAACGACTTTGACGAAAAGTGGACGAGAGGCGCTTCGGGGGATGAGTCGGACATGGCACGATCCTAACGGGAAGAAAGTGAGTGCTTCCGGGCACCCTCCGCGGGGAGTCTAAAATAAATCACGGCGAATTGCTTTCTCGCGGCCCGCCCAACGTCCCGCAGAAGAACTACCGGGATTTATCCGCGTAGTAATCAATAAGAGGCAAGTGCTTCGTCCTTATGCAAATACAAGACATCATGACCCGAGATCCGGCCTGCTGCGGCCCCGACGTGACGCTGGCGGACGTTGCCAAGCTGATGACCCGCTACGCGACCGATTCTATTCCCGTCGTTGGTAACCCCGCGCTGCGCAGTCCGTTGCTTGGCATTCTGACTGACCGCGACATCGTCTGCCGCGCCGTGGCGGTCGACCGCAACCCCGCGCAGACCACCGCGAAGGAATGCATGACGCGCCCGCTGCTTACGCTGCGGCTCGACCAGGACGCCGGCGAAGCCGCGCGCCTGATGGCGCGCGAACGCGCGCGCCGCGTGCCCGTGGTCGACCAGAACGGGCGTCTCTGCGGCATCTGTACCCAGGCGCAGATCGCGCGGGCCATGTCGAACGACCCTGCGCCCCAGAAAGTGAACTAAACCATCCGGTTTTCGAACGGCAGGTCCTGCCGCATCGGAAACCCCGCGCCGGCCCGTCGATAAATTGAGATGTGCTGGCCCATCCACATGAACGGTGGCCGGTCGGCCTTCAACCGCTCCACCAGGCGCCCCGTTGACGGGCGATCGTAAGCGAATCCCCGCGTCGCGAGACGTTCCACCCAGTAGCGCTTCGGCTGTTCGTTAACGTGATGGTGGCCACCCTGAAACGGGGGTGCGGCCGAGAGGGCGACGCAGTCTGCGAAGCGGCAAAGGTTGTCGAGAAAAGCGTCGCAGTCGGATTCTGGAATGTGTTCGGCGACCTCGAGGCACAACGTTAGGTCGAAGGGGCCCCAGACGTTTTCAAACGGGATCGTCAGGTCGCGAAGCTCCACTTTCGCCGGGAAAGACTCTTCGGGGGGCGGAAGAACGCCGTCGATGGAAAGGACGCGCACGCCGCGCTCCGTGAACAGGTGGCTGTACACGCCGCAGCCGCATCCCAGGTCGACGAGGCTCTTCGGCCAGAAGGTCTCGTGCACCGCGCGGGCCACGATCTCGGCCGAGCGGACGTAGTCCACGTTCCGGCGGCCCCATTCGCTGAAGAACTGCGCGTCGTAGATCGAATCCAGGTTGTCCATGGTGTCCACCATTTATCAAACCGTGTAGACTGCGCGGGTGAAAATCGCCCACATTGATACCGAGCGCGGATGGCGCGGCGGCCAGCAGCAGGTCTTCTCGCTGATTGAGGGCCTGCGCGCGCGTCGATGGGAAGGCCTCGCCGTGGTTCGCGCGGGCGGGGAGCTCGAGCGGCGCCTTCAGGGCGTCGTTCCGACGATGGGCGTGTCTCCGCTGAGCGAATGGAGCCCGTTCGTGGCGGCCGCGGTTCGGCGCCGCCTGATTTCCGATGGCGTCAACGTCGTTCACGCGCACACGGGCCACGCGGTGGCGGTGTCGGCCCTGGCCGTGCGGGGCACTACCCTTCCTTCCGTGGCCACGCGCCGAGTGGACTTCCCCATCGGCCGCAATCCTCTGTCTCGTTGGAAGTACGGCCGCCAGTCGCGGCTCATCGCGATTTCCGAGGGCGTGCGGCGCGTCCTTCTCGCTGATGGAATTCCCGCCGAGCGCATCGCGCTTGTTCCGAGCGGAGTCGACTTCCGCCGTTTCGAGAACCTTCCTCAGATCCGCCGCGAAGACCTGGGCGTTCCCGCCGACGCGCTCGTCGTGGGACAGGTGGCGGCGCTCGTTCCGCACAAGGACCAGGAGAACTTTCTTCGCGCGATCGCGTCGCTCGCGCCGCGGCATCCGAACCTTTTCGCGGTGATCGTGGGTGAGGGCGAGTTGCGGGGGCGACTCGAGGCGCTCGCGGGCGAGTTGAAGATTTCCCCTGTCACTCGTTTTCTCGGATACCGGACCGACGCGCTGAGCTGCCTTCAGCGCTTCGACGTTTTCTGCCTTTCTTCGTGGGGGGAGGGTCTGGGCACGTCGATCATCGACGCGATGGCGCTGGAGGTTCCCGTGGCGGCGACGCGGGCGGGGGGAATTCCAGATCTGGTGGAGGACGGTGTGACGGGCTACCTGGCGGAACCGCGCGACCCGTCGGGTCTCGCGGCCGCCATCGAGAGGGCGTTATCGGCGCCCAATCGGCGGGAAGTCATCGTTCATGCCCGGGAAAAGGCGGCCCGCTTTTCCATCGCGCGCACCGTTGAGGCGATGGAGGCGATCTACCGCTCCGTGGCGAAGGGCGCCTAACTGCGCCTGAGCTGTTCCAGCGTCTGATTCAACTGGGCCAGTTCCTCGGCCTGTTTTTTAAGCCGGCTTAACTCCTCCTCAGCCCCGCGCGTGTCGCGCTCCTGCCAAGGCTGAGGCCCCCCCGCTTCCGGCTGCTGCCGGTTCTTCGGCTTTTCGAGTTTCATTCGATGTCCTCCTGACGGCAATTTAGGGACGCGAATTCACTGCGATCGAGCGTGGTTATTCTACTCCGATTTAATCAGCCGCCGATATTTATTAGTGATGAACGGCGCGCGGGGCGGCCGAGGGTTTGGGGGAAGGCGAGGGTGCCGGCGTCGGCACCCGCCTCAGGCGCTCTCCGGTCTGCAGGAAATCATCGTTCCAGTGGCGAACCTGCGCCTCCCAGCGGCGGCGAAGGGCGGCCCAGTTATCCACGCCGGAGCGGCGAAGGTCGGTAAGCGTATCGGCGGCTTCGCGGCGAGAGAGTTCGAGGGCGCTCAGGCGACGTTTCACTTCCGCGTTGCCCTGCACCCCCGCGCTGGCGATCTGCACCCGGAACTCCTTGATCTGGCTGTCGATCGTCGACAGCGTCGCGGCCATCGCGTCTTCGGCCGATTTTCGTTCGGAATTGATCGAGGCGATGGCGCGGTCGTAGGCGTTGCGAAGCGCGGCGATGTCGCCTTCCAGGTCTCGCCTGGCCGTACGCTCGGCGATCCGCCGGCCCATTTCCGGTTTGAGGCGTTCAATCCTGCCCCGCAAGTCGGAGGCCAGGGCCTCCACCCGCTCGCGTTCGGCGGGCGCGGCTTCGGCGCGGGCGCGTTCGATCCACACCTCGACGTCGGCGATCAGCGACTCCGCGGTCCGATGGGCCTCGAGGGTCCGTTCGAGCACGGCGATGCGCTCGACCGCCGGTGAGGCGGGTTGGTTGTCGGCCTTGCAGCCAGCCATGAGAAGGGCCTGCGCGGCCAGGAAGATCGTTATTTTCGTTTTATTCATGTCAAAACTTCCTGTTCCAGTCGTCGGTGGCGTAGACGTCGTCGGCCAGGCGCGCGACCCGCTCATGCGGAAGGGCGGCCGGCCCGTCCAGCGCTTTCCATTCATTTTTCAACGCGTTCTTCACAACGTCCGCTCCCAGGGTCAGATTCGTGATGAAGGCCCCATGGGGCCGGTGACCCCGATATTCGGGTTCCAGGGACGGCATGGGAAGACATTTCTCGACGAGTGAGAGGTCAAATCGGAGGAGAAATGTCCCGTGCATTAACGTAAAATGTTTCCGTCGACGTTGGGAATTGCCCGAAAATTTGAGCGGGCCCACCGTCAGGTCGGTGTGGCCCTGGACGAGGGGGCGCGCCGGCAGAACGGTCCCGAGGGCGGCCGCGTTTCGCTCCATGACGTAGCGGTTGGTCTCCGTGATGCTGCTCAGGGTGCGATCTCGTTCAATCTTTAGTATGAGAGAGTAGTTCAGGCAGCCAGGGCCCTGGAGAATGGTGCCGCCGCCACTGCAGCGCCGCAGCACAGGGATCCCGCGGGCAGCGCAGGCCGGGACGTCCACCTCGCTACTCCATCGGTTGGAATAACCCAGGACCACGAAAGGGTCCGCCGGCTCCCAGAACCGCAGCACTTCGCCTTCGAGACCTTCCTCACATTGATCGAGAAGGACTTCATCACAGGCCAGGTTTTCTTCCGGCCTCGCGTAAGTATGGTCAATCCATTTCATTGGCTAACTCTGGTTTGGTTTAATTGGTGACAACACGAATGGAATCAAAAAATAAGCAGGAAATCATCGCCATGAACGGCGAAGCGGCGCTCAAAGCCCTCGCCGCCGACAAGAAAGGGACCCAGAAATGGGTCGATTCGCTGGAGTATGTCCTTCAGTTCATGCTCGAGCAGGCCACGCCCGACCAGGCGCCTCTCCTGGTCAACCGCCTCATCGCCCGGCTTAAAGAGGTCGGCATCAACGCCCCGGCCACCGTCTCCACCCCCTATCTGAACACGATTCCCATCGAGGAGCAGCCCGAGTATCCGGGTGACCTGGCCATTGAGCGCCGCATCAAGAGCCTGGTCCGCTGGAACGCCATGGCGATGGTCGTCAACGCGAACCGCGTCCATTCCGGCCTCGGTGGCCACATTTCCACGTTCGCATCATCGGCCACGCTCTACGAGGTCGGCTTCAACCATTTCTTCCGCGGTCCCGACGGCGGCCGCCCGGCCGATCAGGTTTACTTTCAGGGCCACGCCTCGCCCGGCATTTACGCCCGCGCCTATGTCGAAGGCCGGCTCGAAAACTCACACCTGAAGAACTTCCGCCAGGAGCTCGGCAAGGGCGGGGGCCTGTCGTCTTACCCGCATCCGTACCTGATGCCCGATTTCTGGCAGTACCCGACCGTGTCGATGGGCCTCGGCCCCATCTGTTCCCTTTATACCGCCCGGTTCAACCGCTACCTCATCGCCCGCGGCTTCATGAAGAAGGAAAACGAGCCCAAGGTGTGGTGCTACATCGGCGACGGCGAGTGCGACGAAACGGACACGCTCGGCGCCATCACGCTGGGTGCGCGCGAGAGCCTCGACAACCTGGTCTGGGTCATCAACTGCAACCTTCAGCGTCTCGACGGACCGGTGCGCGGCAACGGCAAGATCATCCAGGAGCTCGAATCGCTCTTTCGCGGCGCGGGTTGGAACGTGATCAAGGTCATCTGGGGCGGCGACTGGGACGAGCTCATCCGCAACGACAAGACGGGCAAGCTGCTCAAGCGCATGGAAGAGGCCGTCGATGGTGAGTTCCAGAAGTACTCCGTCGAGCCCGGCTCCTACGTCCGCAAACATTTCTTCGGCAAATACCCCGAGCTCCTCGAGCTCGTCAGCCACCTCACCGACGAGCAGGTTCGCAAGCTCGTTCGCGGCGGCCACGATCCGCGCAAAGTGTACGCCGCCTACAAGGCCGCGATGGACCACAAGGGCCAGCCGACCGTGATTCTCGCCAAAACCATCAAGGGCTACGGCCTGGGCGAGGCCGGCGAAGGCCGCAACATCACCCACCAGCAGAAGAAGCTCAACGAGAAAGAGCTCCGCGAATTCAAGACCCGCTTCAGCATTCCGATCCCCGACGAAGACCTCGTCGACACCGCGTTCTACCGCCCGCCGGAGAACAGCGAGGAATCCAAATATCTCAAGAAGCGCCGCTCCGACCTCGGCGGCTACCTCCCGGCCCGCAAGGTCACCGCGAAGCCGCTTGAAGTGCCCGACCTGTCGTTCTTCGCCGAGTTCATGAAGAGCTCGGGCCAGCAGCAGCTCGCCACCACCATGGCGTTCGTACGCATCCTGAACAAATTGCTCAAAGACCCGAAGATCGGCCGCAACGTCGTCCCGATTATCCCCGACGAAGCGCGCACGTTCGGCATGGACGCGCTCTTCCGCCAGATCGGCATCTACTCGCCGAAGGGCCAGCTCTACGAGCCGGTCGACCGCGAGTCTCTCCTCTATTACAACGAAGTGAAGGACGGCCAGATCCTCGAAGAAGGCATCAACGAATCAGGATCGATGGCTTCCTTCATCGCCGCGGGGACCGCGCATGCCAATCATGGCGTGCACATGATTCCGTTCTACACCTACTATTCGATGTTTGGCTTCCAGCGCGTGGGCGATCACATTTGGTGTGCTGCCGACTCCCGCACGAAGGGTTTCATGCTCGGCGGGACCTCGGGCCGAACGACGCTCAACGGTGAGGGCCTGCAGCACCAGGACGGTCACAGCCAGCTGATGGCGACCACCGTTCCCACGCTGATGTCCTACGACCCGGCGTTCGCTTATGAAGTCGCCGTGATCATCCACGACGGCCTCAAGCGCATGTACCGCGATGGCGAAGACATTTTCTATTACATCTCCATCTACAACGAGACGATGGCCATGCCCGCCATGCCGTCGGGCGCCGAGGAAGGAATCCGCCGCGGCCTCTACAAGTTCAACACCGGCCCCGCGAAGAAGAAATACAAGGCCCAGATCCTCGGTTCAGGCCCCATCATCGGCTCCGCGCTCAAGGCGCAGGAGATCCTGGCGAAGTATGACGTGTCCGCCGACGTGTGGAGCGCCACCAGCTACAAGCGCCTGCGCGTGGAAGCGCTCGACGCCCAGCGGTGGAATCTGCTCAACCCGACGGGCAAGACCAAAACCTCTTATCTTGAAGACGTCCTCAAGGGCGAGAAGGGCGTGTTCATCGCCGTCTCCGACAACATGAAGATCGTCGCGGAGCAGATCGCGGCGTGGGTGCCGGGCGGGCTGACCGTTCTCGGCACCGACGGCTTCGGCCGCAGCGAGACTCGCGAGAACCTTCGCCGCTTCTTTGAGATCGACGCCGAAATGACGGTCCTCGCCACGCTGCACGCGCTCAGCGAGAAAGCCGGCCTTCCGAAATCGGTCGTCGCGAAAGCGATGAAAGACCTCAAGATCGATCCGAACAAAACCCATCCCGTCTTCGCTTAAGGAAACCACCTCCATGGACATTCGCGTACCTCACCTCGCCGACGGCGTCGAATCAGGAACCGTCGTGAACATTCTGGTCAACGTGGGCGACCAGGTTCAGAAAGATCAGACGCTCGTCGAGCTTGAGACCGAAAAGGCCGTCGCCGCCATTCCCGCCCCGCAGGCCGGAACCGTGTCGAAGATCAACGTGAAGAAGGACGACAAGGTCGCCGTCGGCCAGGTGATCCTCACCATTTCAGAAAGCGCCGGCGCCAAGGCTTCGGGCAACGGCCACGCTCAACCGGCCGCGCCCGCTGCCGCTCCGGTCCGACAAGCCCAGCCCGCCGCTCCGGCCCACGCCGCCGCTCCGCAGGTCGGCGGCCAGCTCCGCCGTCCGCCCCCGGCCGGCATTCCGGAAGCCGCGTCGCCCACCGTCCGCCGGGTCGCCAGCGAACTCGGCATCGATCTGTCCCGCGTTCACGGTTCGGCCAACGGCGGCCGGGTCGTCATGGACGACCTTCGCGCCTACATCGCCGAGCTGCAGGGCGGCACCGCTTCGCCGGCCGCCTCCGCGTCGCCGACCGCCGCGCCCGCAAAGCCCGCCGTCGAGTTGCCCGACTTCTCGAAGTGGGGCGCCATCGAAGCCAAGCCGATGTCGACGTTGCGCCGGAAAATTTCCGAGAAGATGTCCGAGTCGAGCAGCACCGTCGCCCGCGTCACGCAGTTCGACGAAGTCGACATCACCGACCTCATGTCGCTCAAGAAGAAGTACGACGACGCCTTCGCCAAGGCCGGCACGAAGCTCACGATGTCCACGTTCTCGGTGAAAGTGGTCGTCGACGCGCTCAAAAAGCACCCGGCCTTCAACGCCAGCCTCGACCTCGCCCACGAACAGATCATCTACAAGAAGTACTTCCACGTGGCCATCGCCGTCGACACCGAGCAGGGCCTCATCGTCCCGGTCATCAAGGACGCCGATAAGAAAAACCTTCTTGAGATCTCGAAGGAGATCGACCGCCTGGCCACCGCGACGCGCGACCGCAAGATCGCCGTCGAGGATCTGCAGGGCGGCACGTTTACCATTTCCAACCAGGGCAGCCTGGGCGGCACGCACTTCACGCCCGTCGTCTACACGCCCCAGGTGGCCATCCTCGGCCTCGGCCGCGCGCGCTGGATGCCGGTGGGCAGCAAGGAAGGCAAGGTCAGCGTGCGCCTCATGATGCCGATGGCGCTTTCCTACGACCACCGCGTCATCGACGGCGGCAATGCCGTCCGCTTCAACAATGACCTCGTGCAGGGTTTTCAGAAATTTGACGAATCCGCGATCGCTCTCGGCAAGCCGTCCGCCAAGGCGCAACCCCAACAGAATCAGAAGGCGAAAAAGAAATGAAAAAGATCAGCGCTGACGTTGTCGTTCTTGGAGCCGGCGTCGGCGGATACACCGCGGCGTTCTACGCGGCCGACCGCGGCCGTCAGGTCCTCCTGATCGAACAGGACAGCGCCCTCGGCGGCGTCTGCCTCAACCGCGGCTGCATTCCATCGAAAGCCCTTCTGCACGTCACCAAGTTCATGGACGAAGCCAGCGAGTCCGGCGCGCATGGAATCGAGTTCGGGGCGCCCAAAATCAATCTCGAGAAACTCCGCTCCTGGAAACAGTCGGTGGTTGGCAAGCTGACCAGCGGCCTCGTCCAGATTGCCAAGATTCGCGGCGTCACGGTCATGAAAGGCCGCGGCTACTTCGAGGACGGCAAGACGCTCCGCGTCGAAACCAAAGAAGGCCAGATTTCCGTCGATTTCAAGGCCGTGATCATCGCCGCCGGCTCGAAGCCCGCGCTGCCCAAAGCCTTCGACCTCGGCAACCCGCGCATCATGACGTCCACCGAGGCGCTCGAGCTTCCCGAGATTCCGGAGACGCTGCTCGTGGTGGGCGGCGGTTACATCGGCATGGAGCTCGGCATGGTCTACGCGGGCCTGGGAAGCGGCGTGTCGCTCGTGGAAGCGATGCCCGGCATGCTCGGCGCGGTCGACCCGGACCTCATCCGCCCAATTCAAAGCAAGGCGCAGAAGATGTTCAAGAGCCTGCGCTTCAGCGTGAAAGTTCTGAAGATGTCGACCGCCGGCAAGAAGATCAAGGTGAGCATGGAAGTGGAAGGACAGAAGGTTGAGGAGCTTTACGACCGCGTGCTCGTGTCCGTCGGCCGCGCGCCGCTCACCTCCAACCTCGGCATCGGGAACACCAAGATTCAGAAAGATGAGAAGGGTTTCCTTCGCGTTGACGCCCAGCAGCTCACGGCCGAACCGAACATTTACGCGGTCGGCGACATCGTCGGCGGCGCCATGCTCGCGCACAAGGCGTCGAAGGAAGCGCGCATCGCCGTCGAAAACATCACCGGCGAGCACCGCTCGAACAAGAACATCCTCATTCCGGCCGTGGTCTTCACCGATCCCGAACTCGCGTGGGTGGGCATTACCGAGAACGAAGCCAAAGCGAACAACATCCCTTACAAGGCGGCCCGCTTTCCGTGGGGCGCTTCCGGCCGCGCCATCAGCTTTGACCGTCCCGACGGCCTGACCAAGCTCATCATCGACCCGGACACGGAGCGGATTTTGGGCGCCGGCATCTGCGGCGCGGGGGCGGGAGAACTGATTGGAGAGATGACGCTGGCGATCGAGGCGGGCCTCACAGCGCGCGATCTCGCCGAGACCGTCCATCCGCACCCGACCCTCTCAGAGACGCTGATGGAAGCCGCCGAAGTTTTCTACGGCACCGCCACCCACACGGCGCAGATGCGCCGCACGCCGACGGAGCCAACGCCTCAACAAGTGTAGGTCCATTTCTGTATGAAAGGCCCAGACGATTTAATTCGTCTGGGCCTTTTTTAGCACAGATGATCACAAAGGAAAGGGCCGAGCTTCCGGAAAGAAGCTCGGCCCTTTTTACTAGCTTTGACCGCTTTTGTTCTTAGTTCTATCTGCGATCCGATATGTTTCGCCGCTATTGAGAGTGGGGGGAAGCCGCTCTCCTTTGCTAACGGTTCTTTCCACGCCGGTTCGGGCTCCGCGTGGGCCCTGGATTTCGTATTGCGCTGAAACGGGAGCAATGCTCCCGGGTTTGAGTTTCTTGGAAATGTGTTTTTCCTTTTATTGACCCCTCGAAACCCGCGGGCCACGATGCGATATCGAATCGGCGCCCACAGTTTATCGGTGCCAGTCTTTAGGGCCAGGGGCGCGAACCCCTGGCCCTTTTTTGCTACGAGAAGACGCTATACAGTCTAAAAACAGTTTACAAGTCTAAATTTAGACTATATACTGTTATCGAAGAAAAGGGAGGTCACCCTGATGAGCACACCAACTGTAGCCGTAACGCTGGATACAAAAGCGCTTTCCGGTCCTGCTATTCGCACTTTCTTTCGAATTGCAGAGGCTTGGAAGTTAAATACCGACGACCAAGTGAAATTACTTGGAGAGCCGTCGCGCGCTACATTCTTTAACTGGAAGAAGAACCCTGGCGTAGAGCTATATAGGGACACGATCGAACGGATCTCTTATATCGTGGGAATCTATAGGGCGCTTCAAATTCTCCTTCCTGATCCAGCGGCTACAGATGCCTGGATTCATAAGGAAAATACAGCAGCTCTCTTTGGTGGGAAATCGGCGCTTGATCGGATGCTTTCTGGCTATGTGAGTGATCTTTTCCTGGTGAGGCAATATCTAGACGGCCAGCGGGGCGGATGGGGGTGAAACCGCAGACTCGCCACGTTCACTGGAAACACTGCTGGCGAGTCATCCCCACCCGCTATCCATCCGAGAAGCTACTCGACCGGGTCGTTGATCCTTCAGATATGGCGTTAGTGGAAGAACTGGATGCCCTCACAAGTACTCGTTTACGGCTTGAACGAGGAGAGTTGAATTATCTTCAGCCAGGAGAAAAAGCGACCGGTCCGGGCGGAAGATACATTATGGCTTCATTCTCTTACTCCCTCTTTAATAAAAGTCGCTTCAGTGATGGATCTTTCGGGGTGTTCTACGGAGCGAAGGATCTTCAGACGGCTGTGGCGGAAACTGTTTTTCACAGACAGGAATTCATGCGGGCGACTAGCGAGAGCCCAATGATGCTCTCTATGCGAGCTCTAGATACGTGTCTGTCGGGAAAACTGGATGACATTCGGCATCTCCGGCACAAACGGTCGAACCTCTACAGCCTAAATAGTTACATCCACTCTCAGGCCTTTGGCCGAGACTTATGGGAGAAAGGATCTGGCGGGATTCTTTACGAGAGTGTTCGTCATCCGAAGGGCGAGTGTGTTGCCGTTTTTAAACCGTCCCTTTTGAGTCATTGCCATGACGAAAGGGCTCTTGTTTATGAGTGGGACGGGAAACGGATTTTGAAGGTTTATCAGTTGCGCGAATTTTTAAAACTAATCTGACCAAAGCTACTCAGCCGGCGACGACGCCACAGTAACGACGCCCGCGGCGTTGGCCTTGAGGGGCCGCCGCGTGACGTAGTCGGCGAACGTCAGCACCGTGGCGATGACGAGCCACACGCAGGCCGCGCCCGCGAAGACCTTGATGATCCAGGCGCTCCGCTTGGCCTGCATGAAGTAAAGAACCACCAGCCCCGCCTTGACCGCCGCGATCGCCATGGCCAAAAAGATGTTCCACGACCCCAGATCGACGAAGGCGATGGCCACCGTGACGCCTAGCAGCACCATGAGGGCCGCGAACACCCACAGGTAGGTGGCGATGGTGAACGACGGTTGTTCTTCCGTGTGGTCCATGTCAGTGCCTTCCGATCAGATAGAGCAGCGGGTAGAGAAAAATCCACACGATATCCACGAAGTGCCAGTAAAGGCCCGCCGCCTCCACCTTTGAGTAACGCCCGCCCGCGTAATGGCCGCGCCATGCGCGTACCGCCACGATGCCCAGAAAGAAAATCCCGCCGATGACGTGCAGGCCGTGAATGCCGGTGAGAATGAAGTACAGGGCGAAGAACAGCTGGGCATTCGCCGCCTCCGGTCCGTCGTAGACGAAGTTCGCTCCCGGAAACAGGTTGTGATGGATGTGCTCGCTGTATTCCATCGCCTTGATGCCGAGGAACGCGAACGCGCAGAGGATGGTGAAGCCGAGCAGAATGGCCGTGCGCTTTCTCTGATCGTGCTCCGCGCAATGCACCGCGAGCGCGACCGCGAGGCTGCTCGAGAGCAGAACGAGCGTGTTCACGCCGCCCATCACCGCGTCCATGTGATGGCTCGCGGCCTCGAAGGCGCCCCGGTGCAGAAACAGATAAATGAGGTACGCGCCCACGGCGGCGCCGAAGAACATGGCCTCGGTGACGAGGAAAACCCACATCCCGAAGACGGACGTAACGCGGTCCCGCTCGATGACGGCGTTCTCAGCCGTGCGCATGCGGCACCTCGCTGTCGACGTCGTAATCGTACGGCTCTCCGACCTTCAGGGGCTTGTCAAAATTGTGAACGGAGGGCGGCGACGCTGTCTGCCATTCAAGGCCGCAGGCGCCCCACGGATTGTCGCCGGCCGGCTTTCCGCCCTTGAGCGATCGCACCAGGTAAATGAGCGGCAGCAGGTAGCCCAGCGCCAGGATGGACGCGCCGGCGGTGGACAGCACGTTCAGGACCTGGAACTCCGGCGGGTAGGCGTGGTAGCGGCGCGGCATGCCCAGGTAACCGAGTACGAACTGGGGGAAGAACGTCAGGTTGAAGCCGGCGAAGATGAGGCCGGCGGAGATCTGGCCCCAGAAGCGCGGATACAGCCTGCCCGTAATCTTGGGCCACCAGAAGTGAAGCGCGCCCATGTAGGCCATCACGGCGCCGCCCACCATGATGTAGTGGAAGTGGGCGACGATGAAGTAGGTGTCGGTAACATGGATGTCGACCGCGATGGCGGCCAGGAACAGGCCCGTGAGGCCCCCGATGGTGAAAAGTCCGATGAAGCCGAGGCCGTAGAGCATCGGCGTCTCGAAGGAGATTCGGCCGCGCCAGAGCGTCGCCGTCCAGTTGAATACCTTGATGGCCGACGGAATGGCGACCAGGAAGCTGAGGAGTGAAAAAACCATGCCCGCGTAGGGGGACTGGCCGCTCACGAACATGTGATGGCCCCAGACGAAAAACCCGAGCACGGCGATGGCGAGGCTCGACATCGCGATCATGCGGTAGCCGAAAATCTTCTTCCGCGAGAAGCACGGGATGATCTCGGAGACCACTCCCATGGCCGGCAGCACCATAATATAGACGGCGGGGTGCGAGTAGAACCAGAACAGGTGCTGGAAGAGGATCGGGTCGCCGCCGAGCTTGGGGTTGAAGATGCCCAGGCCAAAGGCCCGCTCGGCCACGAGCAGCGCCAGGGTGATGGCCAGCACCGGGGTGCCCAGCACCACGATGACGCTCGTGGCGTAATTGGCCCACACGAAGAGCGGCAGCCGGAACCACGTGAGGCCCGGCGCGCGCATGCGGTGGACGGTCACGATGATGTTGATGGCCGTGAAGATGGATGAGAAGCCCAGGATGAAGATGCCCATCCCCATCGCGATCACGTGCGTGTTGGAATACGTGCTGGAGTACGGCGTGTAGAAGGTCCAGCCGGTGTCGACGCCGCCCATGATGACGGCGTAGATCGTGAAGAGGCCGCCGAACACGTAGACGTACCACGAAGCGAGGTTGAGTTTGGGAAACGCCATGTCCTTGGCCCCGATCATGATGGGAACCAGGAAGTTGCCGAACACGGCCGGAATAGAAGGAAGAAGGAAGAGGAATACCATGATGACGCCGTGCGTGGTGAACGTTCGGTTGTAGGTCTCCGGCTGCATGAGGTCTCCGGCCGGCGTCAGCAGCTCGAGGCGGATCAGCACGGCCGCGAGGCCGCCGATGATGAAGAAGAACGTGATCGACAGCAGGTAGAGGATCGCGATGCGCTTGTGGTCGACGGTCAGCAGCCATGAACGGAGGCTGAAATCCGAGTTGAGGTAATGCTCGCGTGGTTCGTTCATCGGGACACCTTCAGGGATTTAAGATAGGCGATCAGTTCGATGATCTGGTCCTCCGATACTTGGCTCTTGAAAGGGGGCATCAGCGGCTCGTAGCCGGCCACGATCTTGGCGCGCGGGTCGACGATGGATTCGCGGACATAGGTCTCGTCGGCCTTGAGCGTGCGACCATCGCGCAGGTACACGGTCGATCCGATCAGGCCGGCGAGCGACGGACCACGCGAGGTCGGGCCCGCCGCATGACAGGTGACGCATCCGAGGCGGGCGAACTCCTTCTCGCCGCGCTGGGCCAGCGTGCCGCCCGCCACCTCGCCGGAAAGCCAGTGCTGAAAGTCGGCCGGCTCCATCACGCTCACCCAGCCGATCATGCCGGAGTGCTGCGTGCCGCAATATTCGGCGCAGAACAGGCGGTAGCGGCCCACTTTCGTCGGCGTGAACCACGACTCCGTGAAGCGGTTGGGGAGAACGTCCATCTTGGTCCGGAACGCCGGGACGAAAAAGCTGTGGATGACGTCCTGCGAGGTCATCACCAGTCGCACGGGCCTGCCGATGGGGACGTGGAGCTCGTTGATCTCGCGCTTGCCGCTGGGGTGCTGGAGCTTCCACATCCACTGTTTGCCGACGACGTAGATGTCGGTGGCGTTCTTGGGCGGCGTGACGATGTCCTGATAAACGGCCGCGGCCCAGAGAAAAATGACCATCGCAATGCCGAGCGGGATGGCCGACCAGGTGATCTCGAGAATGATCTGCGCCTTGTGGCTCATCTCGCCGCCGCGCGGGACCTTCGACGCTTTCCGGTAGCGGACCAGGAAAATCAGAATGGCCGTCAGGACCAGGCCGGTGAAGAAAACAGTGACCGCGAGGATCGCGAAGAAGACGTTATCGATCTTGGGCGCGAGGTTGGACGCCTGCTCGGGGAACAGCGGGAGGTTGGAGAGAATGCCGCTCATCAGACCGCCTTGCCCGCGGCGGCGCGCCGGCGTTCACGGCGGATTTGATAGCCGATGCCCAGGCCCAGCAGCAGCGCCGTCGCCGCGCCGCCCGTGCGAACCACTTTCATGATCTGCATGCTGTAGCGGCCTGTGGAGCCGTCGAAGGAGTAGCAGTACATCAGCGCCTTCTCCAGCGGCGTGCCGATGCGTCCTTCGGCGGCCTCGATCAGCGCCAGCTTCAGATCTTTCGGCTCAAACTCCGGACCCTCGAGGCCGCGGATGATTTTGCCGTCCTTGGCGAGCACCGCCACCGCCGACGCATGGCCGTACTGGTCCGTCGCCGCGTCGTAAACATAGGTGAAGCCCAGCGCGCGGCCGAGGACGGCGATGGACTCGGGCGTTCCCGTGAGGAACCGCCAGCCGCCCTGGGAACCGGGGCGGTTGTAGCCCTTCGAATAACTCTCGCGCTTGGCTTCGGCGAGTGCGGGCGTGTCCTTCGGGTCGATGCTGAAAGCCACGATGGTGAAGTCGGTGCCGGCCGTGGGCCGCAGGGCCCTCGTCGCCTTGAGTAGGCCATTGAGCGTCAGCGTGCAGAGCATCGGGCATTCGAAATACACGGGAGCGATGATGACCGCCTTGTCATGCACGAGGTCGCCCAGCCGGACATCAGCGTCGGTCTCATCTTTGAACATGGTTTCCAGCGGCACCGTTGTTCCGAGCGGCGGGTTGAAAGAAATCTGGTTGAGCAACTGTTCGCTCTTGCTCTCCGCGTGGGCAGGAGAGGAAAGGGCAAACAATCCTAGGAGGATCGCCGCCAGGAAAAGGCCTGGTCCCCTGCTTTCGCGGGGGTGACGACGGGTCATTCCCGCGAAAGCGGGAATCCGGATCATGATGCGCTTCACTTCCTTGCTCCTTCGGCGGCCGTGAGCTCAATGGCCCGGTCGATGGGGAGGCGAACGACGCCGCGCTCCTGATCGATCCATGAATAGGAATTGAGAAGGGCCGTTTCGCGCCGGCGGAAGGCGGCCATGTCGCCCGCTTCGTCGATCTGAAGCCGGGGCGGGGGCGGCACGCGCTTCGCGGCGAACACGGCGGGCTCGTCCGTTCCGACGCGGTGACGGGTAACGAGCTTCACGGTGATCGCGCTCATCACCAAGGCGAGGGCCAGGAACGCGACGATGCCGGCGGCCGCGATCTTGATCGGGCGCGCCTCGAAATCGGTCTCCTCATAATGCTCGGGTTCGTGATGGGGGGTCATGACACCGCCTCGGACATCCGGGGGTCGCCCACGGGCGCCAGTCGCCGCGCGGCCAGCCGGCCCGCGACGTGCCAGAGCCACAGCCCACCCACCCCGACGGTGGACGCGATCTCGTGCCAGCGGACGTCAAATCCGTCGCCCCGCATCGCGGGCGCCACGAGCCAGAAAATGTCGAGCCACCGGGCGGCGAGAACCCACCCCGCCACGATGGCCAGGCGCTCCGGGCGGCGCTTCACGTCGCGCGAGAGAAGCACGAAGAAGGGAAGCACGAAATGAACGATCACGAGCGTCAGCGCCAGCCATTCCCAGCCGCCGGTGGTGCGCCGGATCACCCACGGCACTTCCTCCGCGAGGTTGGTCGACCAGATGAGAAAGTACTGACAGAAGCTCAGGTAAATCCAGAACATCGTGAACGCGAAGAGCAGATTGCCGAGCTGGTGAAAGCGTTCCGCGTTGACGAGAGCGCGAAGGTCCGGTTCCTTGCGCAGCAGGGCCGCCACGAGAGTGGCCCCCGCGAGCGCGCCGGTCGCGTGGCCCACGAGCACCATGGCGCCGTAGATGGTGGAGTACCAGTGCGGCTCGAGCGACATCATCCAGTCGGTGAAGGCGAACGTGGTGGTCAGGAAGAAAATCAGGATCCCCGGCGCTGAGATGCGCTGCAGCGTCGACGACACGTCCGTTCCCGCGTCCTGGCGGAGCGACGCCTTCCGCAGGCCCAGGGCGAGACCCGACCAGATGAGGAAATAAAGGGCCGCGCGGATGGCGAAGAACGGAACGTTCAGATAGGCGGAGATTTTTTGGATGTGCGCGTCGTCCCCGGCGTGCGCCCATTCGTAGAGCGAGCCGGCGCCGATCAGGATGGGAAGAAACATCACGGCGCACACCGGGAGGGCGGCGGCCGCCGCCTCCAGCGGACGGCGAATGACGATGCCCCAGCGCCCGCCCGCCGTGTGGTTGACCATGAGAAGGCCGAGCGCGCCGATGGAGAGGCCCGCCCAGTAGAGATAGCCGATGAGATAACCGTGCAGCGCTCCCGCGTCGCGCCGGAAGAGGCCGGGGAGCGACGCGGCCAGGCCAATCACCGCGGCGGCGAGGAAAAGGGGGCGGAGTTTCACGAGGCGGTTCATGGCCGCGCCTCGAGTTCCACGCGTTCGCCCGCGGGAACGTCCTGGACCGAACCGTACTGGCTGCGCTGGAGCGCGCGCAGGTAACCCGCGATGGCCCAGCGGTCCTCGAGGGAGACGCGGTCCGCGTAGGAATACATGGTTCCAAAGCCGTTCGTCATCACGTCGACGAGATAACCGGGCGGCGCCTGGCGGAGCCGGTCTTCATGGAACGACGGCGGCGCGGGGAAGCCGCGCTGCACGATCATGCCGTTGCCGTAGCCCGAAGGCCCGTGGCAGACGGCGCAAAAAATGTCGTAGCGCTCGCGTCCGCGCGCGAGAAGTTCCTTGCTCAAAGGCATCGGGTGATCGTTCACGAAACGCTCTCCCGTCTTCCAGGCGAGCCGCGTGTCGTCGCGGTCAAGACCGCCGACGGGAATGGTGCCCTCAATCAGCGGCCGCGATGCACGCCCGTCGGCGAACAGCGGGCTCCCCTCGAGCGGCTCATAACGCGCCTGGTCATACATGCCCTGGCGGCAGGATGACAACAGAAAGGAGCACCCGATCAGCGCTGTCATCGCGAGGGCCCGAAGGGCCCGTGGCGATCTCATGAACACGTCCCCATGAGCTTGCTTCGCTGCGCTCGCAATGACGTTCATCGTCATTCCGGAACCTCCACGACGTCTTTGGCTTTCCAGTCGGACAGCTCGCGGGCCGTGCGCTCGCGGTCGTACACCGGGTCCTTCGACTCGATACACAGGAAGAAGCGGTCGCGCGACGCGAACTGGAAACGTTCGGCGTTGAAAACGGGGTGGTACGGCATGGGCAGACCGTTGAGGATGAACATGCCGAGCACGGCGGTGAGCGACGCGCCGAGGATGATGCACTCGAAGGTCACCGGAACGAAGGACGGCCAGCTGTGCAGCGGGCGGCCGCCGATGTTCACCGGCAAGGCGATGACCGCGGTCACGTACTGAAGGAGGTAACCGGCGATGCCGCCGACCAGGCCCCCGAGGAGAACCAGTCGCGGGAGGACCGTCGGGCGAAGGCCCATGGCATCGTCGAGTCCCTCGATGGGGAACGGCGAATAGGCGTCCATCTTGCGATAGCCGCGTTCGAAGGCGCGGCGGGTCGCGGCCACAAGCGCGTCGGCTGAATCAAATTCTCCCATGACACCGTGAACGCCGGGGCGCATCAGTGGTGCTCCTTCTTCTCGTGCGCCAGCATCTCGCGCATTTCGAAGATGGAAATGACGGGCAGAAAGCGGATGAAAAGCAGGATCAGCGTGAGGAACAGGCCGATGGTGCCGATGAACAGGCCCCAGTCCCAGGCCGTGGGCGTGTACATGCCCCACGACGACGGCAGGAAGTCCCGGTGCAGGCTCGTGACCACGATGACGAAACGCTCGAGCCACATGCCGATGTTGATGTTGATCGACAGCATGAAGAGCGCGATCGAGCTCGACCGCACCTTCTTCGACCAGAGCGCCTGCGGGATCAGAACGTTGATGACGATGAGGCCGATGTACGCCCAGGCGTAGGGGCCCGTGGCGCGGTTCACGAACATGAAGCGCTCGTACACATTGCCGCTGTACCAGGCGAAGAAAGCTTCCATGGCGTAGCCGTAGGCAACCACCAGGCCCGTGGCGAGCATGACCTTCGCCATGTTGTCCAGGTGCTTGTTGGTGATGAAGTCCTGCAGGCCGTAGGCCGCGCGGAGGGGAATGGCCAGCGTTAGCACCATGGCGAAACCCGAGTAGATGGCGCCGGCCACGAAGTAGGGCGGGAATATGGTGGTGTGCCAGCCGGGAATGACAGACACGGCGAAGTCGAAGCTCACGATGGTGTGCACGGAAATCACGAGCGGCGTGGCGAGGCCGGCGAGCAGGAGATACGCGCGCTGGTAGCGCTGCCAGTGGCGGGCGGACCCGCGCCAGCCCATGGCCAGCGCGCCGTAGATGACTTTCGCCACCGGGTGGCGGGCACGGTCGCGCAGCGTGGCCAGGTCAGGAACGAGGCCCACGTACCAGAAGAGGAAAGAGACGGTGGCGTAGGTGGAGACCGCGAAAACGTCCCAGAGCAGCGGGCTTCGAAACTGCGGCCATGTTCCCATCGTGTTCGGATACGGAAAGAGCCAGTAAGCGAGCCAGGGGCGCCCGACGTGCAAGAGGGGGAAAATGCCGGCGCACTGGACCGCGATGAGCGTCATGGCTTCGGCGAAACGGTTAATGGACGTGCGCCAGCCCTGATTGAGGAGGAGCAGCACGGCCGAGATCAGCGTGCCGGCGTGGCCGATGCCGATCCACCACACAAAATTAACGATGGCCAGACCCCAGCCCACCGGCTGGTTCACGCCCCACACGCCCGTGCCGAATATCAGGAGCACGGCGAGCGAAACGAGTAGCGAGCCCATGAGCGTGGAAGCGATGGCGAAGCCCACGAGCCAGCCGCGCCCGACGCCGCGATGGAGAACGATCGAGCTGATCTTCTCTGTGACGGAAGTGTAGGTGTGGCCGGGGCCGATGATGGCTTCTTTCTTAGCCATGGCCGATCTCCGGGTTGATGTTGCGAACGCGCGCGAGATAGGTGGTCCGCGGTCGAGTGTTGAGTTCCGTCAGGAGGCCGTAGTGGCGGTCGCTCTCCCGGGCCTTCGACACGGCGCTGTCCTTGTCGAGCAGATTGCCGAACACGATGGCGGTCGCCGGGCAGGCCTGCTGGCACGCCGTCTGAAAGGCGCCCTCCTTGACGTCTTCTCCGGCCTTCTCGGCGTCGATGCGGGCGACGTTGATGCGCTGCACGCAGTAGGTGCACTTCTCCATCACGCCGCGGTCGCGGATCGTCACGTCGGGGTTGCGCATCATCTTGAGCGTTTCCGTTTTCACGTCGGCGAACTGGTAAAAATTGAAACGGCGAACTTTGTAGGGGCAGTTGTTCGAGCAGTACCGCGTGCCGACGCAGCGGTTGTACGTCATTTCGTTGAGGCCCTCTTCGCTGTGGGTCGTCGCGCCCACCGGGCAGACGGTTTCGCACGGAGCGTTCTCGCAGTGCATGCAGGGGACGGGCTGATGGAGAAGCTGCGGGTTGGCGTCCGGACCTTCCTCGTAACGGTCGACGCGGATCCAGTGCATTTCGCGACCCTTGGCCACCTGCGCCTTTCCGACGATGGGAATGTTGTTTTCCGCCTGGCAGGCGATGGTGCAGGCGTTGCAGCCCACGCAGGCGTCGAGGTCGATGGCCATCGCCCAGGCGTACTTCTCCGACCGGGTCGGCGGCACGGGCAACAGCGTCGGATGTTCCTTGTCCTGGCCGTGCGCGCTTTCTTCCTTGTGGCCCGCGCCGTGCGACTGGACCCGAACCGGAGCGCGGCCTTCCATTTTGTGATGCTCCTGCGTCGTCGAGAGAGCGACCTTCTTGCGCGCAACGCGAAGCGCGCCGGCGAAAATCCAGGCCGACGTTGACGGACGGACATGCTCCACGCTCACGCCGGTGTTTGACCCTAGGCGTCCGGCGTATTTCCGACCGTAGCCGAGGGTGAGGGAAATTGTTCCATCCGCCTGGCCGGGCGTGATCCACGCTGGCACGAGCACCTTGCGCCCACCGTTCTCAATCTCGAGTTGCTGACCGTTGACGACGCTCAGGCGGGAGGCGTCGGCGGCGCTGATCTGCGCGACATTGTCCCACGTCAGGGAGGTGACGGGGCGCGGCAGCTCCTGGAGCCAGCCATTGTTGGAGAAGCGCCCGTCCCACACCGACGAGTCGGGCCGCACGGAGAATTCGATGGCATCGGACGGCTTTGCCGACGAGGTGGGCGCGTCCTTTGGCAGGAGCCAGAGAGGGCGGTGCGCCGTGCCGTCCACCACTCCCGCCTCCACGGCGTTGCGCCACGCGGTCTCGACCCCGAGCCCCAGGGGCCCTTTCCAATGATTCTTCACCGCCTCGTGCGCGGTCGCGGGGAATTCCTCCGCAAAAGCGGACAGCAGCTCGAGCGGCGATTTTCCGTCGTAGAGCGGCGCGATCAGCGGCTGCTGGATGGTTACGGTGCCGTCAAAGGCCTTCGCATCGCCCCAGGTTTCCAGCTCGTGCGCTTGAGGGATGGCCCAGTGGCAGACGCGCGCGGTTTCGTCGCGGTGGCCGCCGAGGTAAACGCGCTTGCCCGCGCGCATGAGGGCCTCGGAGAACTGCAGGTCGCCGGGGGCCGCGTAAATCGGGTTTCCGCCCACCATAACGAGCAGCTCGACGCTGCCCTTCCAGAGGGCGCGGTGCAGTTCGCGGAGAGATTCCATCTGATTGACGGGTTCCGCTTCCACCGGCTCGATGAACAAGACCGTTTCTCCAACGGCGCCGATGGCGCGGTTCATGGCGTGCGCCAGCGCGTGGACGCGCGCCGTCTGGAACTCGCCCGGAACGATCACCGCACGGCCGCGGTGGGAGAGAAGGTCTTTCGCCACGGCGTCGATCCAGGCGGGCGCGTGTCCGCGGGGATTTCCGCCGGCGCCGTGGCGGCGCGCGAGGTGGTCGGCCACGTTTTCCACTTCGGACGCGCGGGTGGTGAACCGATGGTCGGCCATGGACCCGGTGACCGTGGGCGTGGGCTCGATCGAGTAAAGGCGGTTGCGCCGGTCGCCCTGGCCCTGTCGCGCCTTCGCGTAGTCGCGCGTGTAGCGGATGCTGCCGGGCTGGGAGAAAAGGAAATCGGAATCGAGCGCGACGATTCGTTCGGCGCGGTCGAATCGGTAGATGGCGTCGGCGGCGCGGCCGAATGACAGTTGCGCGCCGGCGCGGGCGGCGTCTCGGCCGGCGGCCTCGTACTGGTGCCACCGGGCCTCGGGAAAACGCGCCAGAAGTTTGCGGATGAGTGCCGCCTCCGTGGGAGACGTCACCGTTTCCGTCAGGAGATGGAAGCCCGCGCCGCGCGTGGCCTTGAAATGCTCGAGCGATGAGCGCATGTCGGCGAGGAACGCCGGCCAGGTGCTGATGCGCCCTTCCTGCAGGATGGCTTTCAGGCGGTCGGGATCGTAGAGGTTGAGGATCTCGGCCTGGAGGAACGTGTCGCTCGATCCAAGGCTGTCGGGATGCCTCGGGTTTCCTTCGATCTTCGTCGGCCTTCCCATGTGGCTTTCGACGAGAACGCCGCGGGCTACGCCCTGGCGCGTGAGCGCGGAGGCGAAGAACATCGGCTTGCCCGGTACGAGACGTTCGGGCATTTCCGCGTAGGGGAAAATTTTCTCGATCGGCTGGCGCGTGCAGGCGCTCAGGCCCGCGAAGGCGAGCGAGGCGCCCATGTACTTGAGCATCTGCCGGCGCGTGACGGATTTGTCCCAGCCTTCGCTCTCCGGTCCATCAAGAAATTTACGGACGGACGGGTCGTCGGCGAGGTCGCCGAGCGCGGCCCAGTAATCTTTTCCCTGACGGCCCGCGAGGCGGGCGCGAATTTCGGCGATGTTGAGGCTTTCTTTTTCGCTCATCGGTGGCACACCGAACAGTCGGTTTTCCTTTGGAGATGATAGGCCTCGGCGAGCTTGACGCGCTGCTTCGAAAGGCTCTGCGCGTCGACCCCGCCCGCGAGTTCAGCCAGCATGCGCTCGCCTTCCGACGCGGGGAGGAACGTCGCTTCCTTCGGGCTCACCAGTGCCGCGGGGTCGCGGTGACAGCTCATGCACCATTCCATGTTGAGGGGTTGCTCCCGCCAGGTGAGCGGCATCGTTTCGACGGGCCCGTGGCAGGTGGCGCACGAAACGCCCTTGTTCACGTGAATGGAGTGGTTGAAGTAAACGAAATCGGGAAGGTCGTGGACGCGCGTCCACGGCAATGGCTGGCCGGTGCGGAAGCTTTCGCGCACGGGCTCGAGCGTGGGGCTGTCGGACCAGATCTGGGAATGGCAGGTCATGCAGGTTTTCGTGGCCGGTATCCCGGCGAAGTTCGACGTTTCAACGGACGTGTGACAGTAGCGGCAATCGATGCCGAGGCCGCGGACGTGGTGCTCGTGGCTGAAGGGAACCGGCTGGTCCCGGATGACGCCCGCCTGCGTGAGATAGGGCGAGCGATTCAGCATACCGATGACGCCCAGGAGCGTGGTGACCAAAACGACGACGGCCAAGATGCTGATCTTGGAAAGCGAGTTACTGCTGCGATGAAAGATTTGTGGCATTGAACCAGGGGTTGCGGAGGGTTTAACGGTCGACTGGCGCCATAATAATAAATGAAGAAGTTTTCGTCACGACGGTCCGTCGATGTTCAACGAGATTGATTATTTGAACTGACGGCGTCCTCCCCCGTAAGGTGAGTAAGTACAAAGGGAGGACATATCATGCTTAACTGGGCAGTCACATTCTTCATCATTGCCATCGTCGCGGCCGTGTTTGGCTTCGGTGGTATCGCCGCCAGCGCTGCTGGCATCGCGCAACTGCTGTTCTGGGTCTTCGTGGCCCTGTTCGTCATTTCGCTTCTGGTCGGTCTCGTTCGCGGCAAATCCGTTCGGGTTCCTTGATCCGCGTTCCCCGTCTCTGGCTGGGGAGCATCGCCGTCGTCGCGCTCGCTCTGAGCGCGACGGCCTGCCGCGCGCCGAGAAGTGTTTATGGTCCGACGGGAGATAACGTCGGATCCGCCCCGGAAGGCCACCCCGCCGCCATCTATGAAGTGCCCCTCGGCACCACCAAAGGCGGTCAGGTGCAGGTCTGGTCTCGAGGCGTGGTTTTCGATGAACGCGACGGCGCGGCTTCTCCCGAAGCCCCCAACCGGGCGCGCGCTTTTGAGGTGGGCTTCATCGTCCGCAACGACTCACCGTCCCAAATCACCATCCAACCGCTCGAGGTCCACCTGATTCTCGACGACATGCCCCCGCTCCGCCCCCGGGAAAGCCGGGCTTGGGCCGTCGATCCGGGAAAGACCGAAGAACTCCTGCTTCACTATCCGCTTCCCGGCCGTTTCGAGGAACGGGGCCCCAATGATTATCAGGTCTCCTGGGTCCTCCACTTCGCCACCGGAACGTTTAAGGAAACCACTACATTCTCCCGCCAGACCGAGCGCGGATTCGTTCCGCAGCCGCTCGACTCCTCCGGCCCGGCCGACCGTCCCATCATGGAAGGAGAGCGCCAACCACAACCGTTCGGCCTTCCTTTCGGCGCCGATCCCAACCGCTAAGTCTGGCGCTCGGCGACGGAAATTGATAATTCTGATCGTCCTCATCCCATTCTTGAGTCCGGAGTCACATTCCTCATGAGTCATCGCACCAAAAGCGGTCAGAAGCAGAAGCGTCACAAACGCGATATGGTTAAGAAGCGCCGCGCCAAACGTCAGCGCGCAGCCCTCATCGCCGCCGGTCACATCAAAAAAGGCGTCGCGCCCACCCCCAAGCAGCCCGCGTAAAGCTCAAAACATCGCGTTAAATCGCGTTTTTGCGGTTGAATTTGACCGATCCTCCCTCTACGCTTAGGCCCAGATCGGTGGTTTGACGCGTTTTCTGGCCCTGAAGTCTGAACGGCCAGAGCGTTGTCCACCGACGGTCCTATGCGTCGCTGGCAACAGAAACTACTCATCACGGCCGTCATCACCCTGACGTGGGCATGCTCTGCCCAGGCCGAGGGCCCTCCGCGCAGCCGCGGAGCGCGGCCGATTGCCTTGGGCAACGCTTACACCGGTGTCTCGGGCGATGCCTACTCCCTCTTCTACAATCCCGCCGGCCTTTACGACCTCAACCAGAAGGAAGTCACTCTCGATTATGGCCGCTTCTACACGCCGCGCACCGGCGGGGGGAGCGACTTCAACGGCATCTTCGCGATGCCCTACAAGTACAAGGACAAACGGATGCCGATCGCCGCGGGTATCTACGGCGAGGGCCCGGTGAAGGGCGCGCATGTGGTGGAGATCTCGGCCGGCGCCGCTTTGGACTTCCCCGCTGACCGGCTGACCAAAGGTTTAATCAAGCTGCCGGTTCGCGCTGGCGTGGCCGTCACCATTCGCCAGCAGGGCGGCAATGAGAAATCCGACCGCGTCGGCAAAAGCTCAATCGGCCTCGGCGTGACGGGCGGCCTGATGATGCCGATCAATCGCAACCATCAGCTCGGCCTGGCGCTGCGCCACCTCTTTCCCGGCAAAGCCGACCCCAGCGGCCCCACGCTCGACATCGGTCTGACCCGCCATCATCGCGATTATCTCGACATGTTCGCCGACCTGGAGTTCGCCAGCGGCGGCGTCTGGCGTTTCAAGCCGGGCCTTGAGTGGCTGGTCGCGCGGGGTGTGCTCCGGCCCCGCCTGGGCTGGGGCTTCCGCGAGGACGGCGGCATTGATACCGTTGCCACAGGCATCGGCTTCAACCTGTCACCGATGCAGATCGATATTTCCTACCTGATCCCGATCGAGACGATCAACGACAACGCCGGGCAGCTTCGCGCGTCGTTCACCTACCGGTTCGGGCGTCCCCAGTTTTCGGAAATCTATTACGACCGCGCGCTTGAGCAGGCCGGCGTTCTCGACGTGAATGTTCTTCAGCTCACGGTGAAGGAAGCCGAGCTGAAATCGTCCCTGAACGAGGTGGAGCAGAAGCGGAAGATCGCCTCCGAAGAGCTCCAGAACATGAAGGGCCGCATCGAGCTGCTGAAAGGCCAGGACCTTCTCGGCGAACGCGACGCGACGATCCGCGATCTCAAGAACCGGATCCGGGATCTCGAGGGCCGCAACGCGGAGTATCGCAACCGCGCCGAACCGAAGAAGATCGAGGTTCGCACGCACCTCGTCCAGCCTGGCGACACGCTGCAGAGCATCGCCCGCCGTTATTACAACGACCCGAACCAGTGGAAGAGAATTTACGGCTCGAACGTCGACAAGATCGAGCGCGGCCTTCCCAAGCAGGGCACGCGCCTGGTGATCCCGTGAGCGAGCGAGATAAAAAAGATTCCAATCCCGCGCAGGCTCACCTGCGCCGCTTCAAGGAAAAGCTCGCCGAGCGCCTCTGGGCGCTTCCGGGCATTGCCGAGTCCGAGAAAGAAATCATGTTCCGCTCCTATCTGTCGGACCTGGACGACCTGGAGCGCGAGCTTGCGTCCGCCCACGAGGAGTCCACGGCGCGCGCCAAGTCCGCCACCGACGAGAACGAGCTTCTTCGCTCCCTCATGGGCGTGCCCGGCGACGAGCTTCGTACCCGCGTGCTGACGCTGGGCGAAGACGTGCGTGATTCGCGCGAGCGCCTCTCCCGACGCGAGGAAGAGGTCAACGAAGTCCGCCTGCGCTTGAACGAGGCCATGGAGGAGAACGAGGTCCTTCGAAAGCGCGTGCGCGAATTCGAGGCACAGACCGACGTGTTCCGCCACCAGCAGGTCCGCGCTCGCGAGGACGACATCCGGTTTTATTCCGAGACGCACGAATCGCTGCGCAATCAGTTGGGCGACCTCGAAACCCGGCTCTCCAATTTGCGCGAGCTTTTCGCTGAATCGAACAAGAAGCTTCTGACCGACAAACAGGAAGAGATCTCGCTTCTGCAGAAGAAGCTTCTGGACGAGATGGAGATCACCCTCCGCCGCCGGCAGGAACTGGCGTGGGCGGAAGAGGAAAGTTTCGCCAAGGGCGTCGCGCACCGCGTGCGCACCACTCTGGTCTCCGCGCAGGGGCAACTTTTGCTGACGCTCGAACGCCTGGGCGTACTCGAGCCCGAGACGAAATCGGAAGCCTTCTGGAAGGCCCGCCTTCGGCTTCTCGTCGACGGCGCCGGAGAGATCGCCCGTAACTTCCGCGAGATCCAGGCGCTGCTGGCCGAAGTGACCGCTTCGCTCGATGATTATCTGCACCTCACCCAGCGCCGGGAGATTGCCCATGAGCCGATCGGGCTCACCGACCTCGTCCGAGCCGAGATGGCCTCGCTCTACGCCGATCGTCAGCCGACGCTCAACTTCGATGTGATGGCGGACGATCCCCTTCCAGACGTCTATGGCGACGCATCGCTTCTGTCGTTCATCGTGCGCGAGCTCATCCGCAATGCGGTCGAGGCGCTTCCCAACGGCGCCGGAAAAGTTTTCGTTCAGCTCAAGTACATCCGGGAGAAAGAGTCCGTGCGGCTGATCATCCGGGACTCTGGCCGCGGCATTCCCGCGAGCGTACGCCCGCGGCTGTTTCAACCTTTCTTTACGACCAAAGCGAACCGGCAGGGCCTGAGCCTGAGCCGCGCCAAGCGGTACGCGGAATTTCATGGCGGCGACCTTCAGCTCATTGAGTCGGGTCCGACCGGCACCCTGTTCCAGCTCGACGTGCCGATCTCCGGAGTTCCGCAGCGCGAAGACTTCGCGTCCATGGCCCGCCTGCCCGGGCCGTCACAGGCGGCCTGATGTCGAAGGTTCTCCTCATCGGGCTCTCGCCCAAGGAGGACAAGCGCGTCGCCTCGTATTTCCAATCCGTAGAAGTGAACACCGTTTCGCTTCCCTCGATCGAAAGCGCGCTCGACAAGATCGCGGGCGATCCGCCCACCGCCATCGTGGTCGAGCGCCCCGCCAATGCCGAAGAGATATTCAGCCTGCGTGAGGTGCTCAAGCAGAGCGCGCCCGCCACGCCGTTCCTGGTCGTCCTTCCCGAAGCCCGCGTTGACCTCGCCATGCCGGCCTTGCGCGCCGGGGCTTACGACTGCCTCGCCCGGCCGCTCGACCGCAATCAGGTCCTGGCTGCGGCCAAGCGCGCCGCCCGGCAGCACGGCCGCACGCTCTTCGTGCCGAAGATTAAGCCGCGCCAGCGTCGCGTCGGGCTCGTCGCCACCTGCGCGCTCAGCTTCCTCTTGACCGCCCTCTTTCTTGGCGTCGCCACCCGCGCCACGCCCGCACCGGAGCTCGACCTGGCGTCCGCCACGCTCTCGGGCGTTCAATGGACGGGCAAACAGCTTTGGGTGGGCAACTGGTTCGATTCCACCGTCACGCTGTATGAGGTCGGCCGCTCCGTTTTTGGAAAGTCTCGCCGCCTCATCACCCGCGAGGTCGTCAAACTTCAGGACACGCAGCCCATCCTCCTGTGTGAGACGCCGAAGGCTTTCGTCACCATCGGCTTCGATCTGCTGATCCGCACGCACCGCCGCACCCCCGGCCTGCCCACGGCGACGGTGGAGAAAGCCCCCGCGTCCAACCCAACGGGGCTGGCTTGGTTCAAGAAATCGATTTGGTCCTGTGACAGCGCCACGGGCCTTCTCTATCGCCATGACGGGGAACTCAAGGTCGTCGAAAGTCTCCGCTCGATCGTTCCGGAGCCGTCGGGGCTTGCGGCGGGGCGAAGCCTGTGGGTGATCGGCGGTTCGCCGCTGAGGGTGGCTCGCCTCGACAAGTCCGGAAAGGGCTACGTCTGGTCGGGCCCCTGGCTCGCTGATGAACTTCTGCCGGAAGGGATTTCCCCGACCGGCCTGGCGGTGGGCTACAAGCGCCTCTGGGCGGTGGCGGGCGGCGACCCGAAAATGATGTCCGTTTCGATCAAGAATTTCCGGGGCCTTCCGCCGTCGTGGAAGCCGCGGGCGGTGGCGCCATGACCGACGCTGATCGCCGAAAGGCGTCTCGCTTCGCGACCAGCATTCCCGTCGGCCTCCGATTCCCGCAGGGATCGGTCCCGGAAGGATGGGGTCGCATTCTCAATTTGAGTCCCGAGGGCCTCATGCTCGAGACGCGATTTCCCATGAAGGTCTCCGGCGTGGTGTACGCGACCTTCACTCTCCGTGACGGGGTGGTTTTCCAGAACCTGCGCGCGCGCGTGATCCGCTCCACTTTCGACGACGGTTATTACGAGGCCGGCATCGCTTTCGACGACCTGGTGGACCAGGAGACGCTTCGCGACGTGGTCTCGGCCCTCGCCCACGAGGGCGGCTTCACCGTCGTTTAATGACGAAAATCACCTTCCGCTTCGGGCGAATCCGGTAAAAACTGTTATAAAAGGAAACGTCCATGGCCGATCTTCCGCCCAAAGAGAACCCGGTTCCCAAGCCGTCACCCGCATCCGTTGCGCCCGCCGTTCCCGCAACGGCCGCCGCGGCGGCCGCGCCCTCAATCAAGCCCGTTTCGTACGGCTCGCCCACTCCGCCCGTCCGTCCGCGATTCATTGGTCAGAAGATCATCAAGACCCGCTTTCAATTCCGCTTCGCCTTCA
>Ga0163151_10000841_pt1 | contig 53580 bp, 46 predicted proteins | sample OliLakLV19MP5IB2_FD_145596 | JGI IMG/M metagenome (GOLD analysis project Ga0163151, IMG submission 145596) | Freshwater microbial mat bacterial communities from Lake Vanda, McMurdo Dry Valleys, Antarctica - Oligotrophic Lake LV.19.MP5.IB-2 | ecosystem: Environmental > Aquatic > Freshwater >...
AAATAACACCATTAGTTTGGATGGATTTTAAAAATGGCTTTGGGTTTTTCAAATTGGCTTGGACATCTGAATCATCACAATTGTAATAGGTAAAGCCGTCTAATGCCTTTGCTAAAGTAGTTTTGCCTGACCGCCGGACTCCGGCTAACCAGACGATGGATCGCTTCTTCCATGATGCTGCTAATAGTTTTCCCCAGTAGGGTCTACGAATGTTCATAAATACATTTTACATTTAGATAACTAAAAGTAAAGTGTATTTTCAAGGTGCATAACCGCTAGAAAGTATCACTTGCTCTTGGGCTTTTAAGATTTTCATCACCTATGTCCCGCAGGTTCGTATTCCATCACATTCGCCGTGAAAATAAGAATCGCAACCTTTTCGGGTTTTATATCGGCCAAAGATCCAAGTCCACGCAGTTTTTGTCCCTCTAACTTCTTTTGAATGATCCGCACCAGAGACACAAACATGTCTTTCATTCTTAGTAAATTTCAGCCAATCTTTTTGATAAAGTCGACACGACCAAAGAAGAATAGGCCGGCGGCTAATAAACTAATGTAACTCTCCGTTACGTGTACCCGACACGACCAATACGGACATCACAACCTTTTCATGTGGATCATATTTCCCGCGTTCGCAAATCATTTTAGAATTCTTAGTTTCAAAACATTGCCAATAGGGGTAGGGAGAAATCCTGTCTTGCTCGGAAAACGGAGTGGGTCCAGCAATGCAAGTATTTGTTTTCAAATCTTGCATATTCAGGACTCCAAAGTCATCTGTCAACAAACTGTACGGAAATTCTTGTTTTAGCCCTTGTAAATGTGTTTGGTGCATGTCAGCCGCTGAAACACTGAATCCTAGAAAAAAAATATCATGGTTTTTCGCATTTTTTCAGAGCCTCCAGTGTTCACCGGGAGGGCATATGCGCCAGGCATGTATGTTCTTGCGCTTCGTTTGATTCTTTTTAGAAGCATCCTTTTTTATTTTGCTTCGTTTTTTCATCTTCTTTGTTCCACCTAAAATAAGTATGTCGGATTATCCGCAGTTTTACCACCCGAACTTATTCCTACCCAATTTTCTGATGAAGAAGCTGCTCGCTTTATGGACGAGCATAAGGAACTCATGCATAATCTTTCTGGTGAGCATCCAACTAATCGAACTAACAGCAGACCAAGTCGTCGGGTTAAACCGTAGCGCGATTAAGTTCGCAAACCAGCGGTTTGGGAATTCCCAAGAAAAGAACTAACCCGAAGATGCCGTGAGGGCAAGTCTCTCAGAATCAAAATAGGAGGTTTATTTCGTGCAACCAAAACAAATTGATAATGCCTACTTCAATGAGATTCATGATTCTGATGGGAATGTTTGGACTCATTACAAAATTCCCTACAGTCAGTGGAGATCAATGTCGGCATCCAAAAGGAAACAGCTGCACAGATCCTCGAAAAAACTATTTTCAGGCGACTATTTTCTTGATCCTTTACCGCGCATCATTACAAATTCCGAATTTTGTACTTTAAAAAAGGGTGTCAGACAAAGAGCCGAAGCTATTCGATGTTTTCTTTGGGATTATTACGGGGGCGGTAAGCGATGGATGAAGATCATTCCTCCCGCCACGCTCAAATCTATTATCACTCGCAATCATGATAATAGCGTTTTTGGAAAACTAAAGCTAAGCGCCATCGCCTTTCCGTTTGGTCCCGATATCATACGAGATAAAAATGGCAAGTGGCGGGTGGTGGAAGACAGCGCGGGATGTCTAGGGGGAATAGGTGATTTATTAGAGAGTCGAAAAATCATGTTCAAATTAATGCCAAGTTATCAAAGCATTTTCAAAGACGCTCATAACCCCAAGGACTTTTTTGTTCAGCTGGCCGCACGTTTTCAAAAAAAGGCAGAACAAAAAGGTGGGATACCTCTTCTCTATCTGGGATCTTTCGAAACTGAAGAAGATAATGAGACGCGGAGACTAGGGAAGCTCTTTGAATCTTTGGGTATTGAAGTGGCCACAACAGAAAGTGCGACTAAGCAGCTTTTAATTGAGAGTGATGGAATATTTCTCCAAACCGCCCGAAGAAAAAAGCGTGTGGGTTACATGGCCTTTCGAACTGGACCAGAACATATGGTGTCACACTGTTTGTCGTTGGGGCTAAAGACGACTCTCGCCAGAAAGACCATGAAAATGGGGTTCCCCGAGATTTGTCAAATTCGGCAGGTTATACAATGTTTAAAAGGAATTTCTATTCAATCAGCATTATTAAAAAATCATGCTTGGACTAATTTTAGCCCGGGAGTGCAATTCATTAACGACAAAATGTTTGGACTCTATGTGGATTCATTCATAATATATCTTTCAGGAATTTGAACATTTGTCAGTTCTTGAGAATCGTATTGTTGATTTGAGAATTCATGCTCACGTAGATCATCGAGAAATCATTATAAGTAACAACCCATGGGGACGAGCAAACTGGCTCGATCACAACGGAAAAGTTAATCTTGGATCTAACGGTTTTACGTCACCAGTAGTGGTCATGGGGTAATATGAACGATGAAATAGGTCCAGCAATTCAGAAAAGTTCAACCAGCAGCAGTACTCAAGAAGTGCTAGATAGAGCCCTTGAACGGTTGGAACGTATTGCTGTCATTTTTTCGAAGTCAGAATCATCAAGGCTAAAAGTTTTTTTCATAAAAAGAAGTATTTCTTTTTGAAGGAATTCTTGATCGTTACCCATCTCATCTTCCTCTAATTTCACTACAGAAAACTCCTAAATTTATAAAAATAATCTATAGTCAGCGTTGAGGATTTCAGCCAGCCTGTGGGCCATGTTTTTACCAATGGCACGCAAGCCCGTTTCCATTGCAGCAACCACACTTTGAGTTGTTCCAAGCTTCTCAGCCAATTCTTTTTGAGTGAATCCTTCGCGTTTACGCATTCCACGCAAAACGACAGCGGGCTTTGATTCTCCAAGAAAGAAATTTTCAAAAAATTCCTCGGACGACACAGTATTGTGTTCAATGTCCATATTGCTTAAAATTTTATTGAGCTGGGCCGCAGCTTGCGGGTGATTTAAGATATTAATCTCACTTTTTTTGCCGTCCTTGTGATGGCAAGTTACCTTAATCACAGGGTTGCGCTTTTTCGCCGCCTTATGCGACTCAGTATGGCGCTTTCTCATGCGTTCCGACATATATCACCTCTAAGATAAGAGTATTTTTATCAACCATTTGCCAAACAGCCACATATGTTGGCCTACGTGATCCGCGCAAATGGCAATGATATGTTTTATCATTTAACTTTCCGAAGTGAGGCCATCTCACAGCCATGGGACCATTTTCTTCAAGATCTCTAACTAAAGCAAATGCCTGTTCAGCAATATCTTTATTGTGAAGTCTCTTAAGCCCTTTAGTCACTTTACTGTGAATCAGTACTGTCCATTTCATCCACTTACCTAGTATAGCATAAAATGCTATGTTATTCAAAGAAATATATATAAGCTTTATATGGTGTCCTTTAACTAAAGCCAGTTTTATTTCTGCTTCATGTTTGCAGGCATCGCAAGCTTGTGTCGGGAGAGTGTCTTTGGCGTTTTGACAATTAATTGTCAAATTGACAAAAAGTTGTCAAATTGCCCAGTTCCACTAACTTCTAACTGATTTCATGGTAAGTAGTTGGTTGAACAAAGAAAAATTAAAAATTCTAGTAGCTTAGCTAATTTCAAAAATCGGCCCTGCCACCTGAGCCAGTTCACTTTGCACGAAAAGTAAGTCGATCAGTCTTTTAAACTGACGCTTTTTCTATGATTTTCGTCCAAGCTTGTTCCCAATTTTTTAAATTGAAAGTCTTAATAACTTCATTTTGCTGTCTCGTTGCATAATGTTCTCGTTTGTTAAGCATTTCAAAGAGGGCATTTTTTAATGCCATGGGTTCTGGTTCACTATGGAGGCAGGGTAGATCTTTGAGTCCGGCGACAGAGGTGGCGATGACGGGGGTACCGCAGGCCATGCTTTCAAGCGCACTAAGGGATGTGCCTTCACAATCAATCGTTGGAATGATCGTACACACACTAGCTGAATACAGTGCGGGCATTTTTTGCCAATCTGAATGACCTCTGAAATAAACGCGATCTTTGATATTATATTTTTTAATAATTTCTAAAAGATTTTTATAATATTCTTGATCAACAATTTTACCAACGATGACCATACTGTTTTCAGTATTACCTTCGTGCACGAGTAACCCAAAAGCTTCCAACGCTAAATGAATGCCGCGGTGATAATATATATTACGTGGCACCAAGATGGGTTTGAGCTTTGCGAGTTCTTGATCCGATGTCACTTTTTTGAAATGCTCAGTGTCTACACAATTAGGAACAAACCATTTTCCAGGTTGTACTTCTTCAAAAAATCTAGTTGCAGGTTTGATATCGACACCACAAAATCGTAAATATTCTGTATCGTTTGCTACAACGAAACATTTTTTAAAAGTTTCGCGCGCGCGTCTTGCTCGTAAGGCGTCGTCCCATTGATCGGCTGGTGTGTGCCACTCTATACCATGAGAAAGAATAATCACCCGTGGATGAAATTTTACAGCGGGGTAGTGAACGGCGTAGTGAACAATGAGCACATCTTCTTTAGCAAGTTTGGATTTAAAAAATTTTAAGAAAAAATTAAAGTAGTACCAGTTAAAATTAGCGATGAAACGCCCAAATCCGGGTGGTGTTAATACTGCGTGAACGCCAGTTTTGTCGATTTTATGTCGAAGTGAGACGGCTTGGTAAACTGTACTTTTGTGGCCTCGGTGACTTAAAACCTGCTTTAGGTTTTCAATATATGTATCTTGCCCCCCAAAGACGGGGCGATAAGTGAGTGAAACGTGTCCTATATTCATTTAGATCCAAAAATACTGCATCATGAGGTGCTCCAGCAAGCTCAAAAGATATTGAAAATACGAGGGCTTAAGGGGTAGTTTAGGTAGAAATGAAGACAGTACTTGTATTCGCCGGTACGCGGCCTGAGATCATTAAAATGGCTCCCCTCATTCGGGAATTGCGCTCACGTCAAAGTGCCGTACGCACACACTTTGTGTTTACGGGTCAGCATGTTGAAATCGCCCTTCCGTTTTTAAAGTTTTTTGAAATTGAACCTGACACGCGCCTTCAACTGATGAACCCCAATCAAAGCTTAGGGCAACTCACTTCCACAGCCTTTTTACAGTTTGATGAATTTTTAAAGCAACAAAGTTCAGTTGCAGCTTTGGTTCAAGGTGACACAACAACAGCTTTTGCAGCAGCGCTGTCATGTTATTATCAGCACATTCCTATAGGACATGTTGAAGCAGGTCTTAGAACTCAAAATCTTAATGAACCATTTCCTGAAGAAGCCAATCGTCGCATGATCACACGTCTTGCAAGTTGGAACTATGCTCCAACAATAAAGGCTGGAGAAACGTTGAAAAATGAGCAAGTGAATCCTGAGTCTATTTTAGTAACAGGAAACACAGGCATTGATGCCCTTTTGTGGACAGCAGCGCAAAATTTTGAGCCCAAGAGTGATGAACTTCAGAAATTAAAAAATCAAAAGCTTGTGCTGATTACTTTGCATCGTCGTGAAAACCTCGAAGATCGTCTCGAACACATATTAAAAGCGTTTGTGAAATTGGCTGATCAGTTTAAAGAAATACAGTTTGTCATGCCCGTGCATCCTAACCCGAAAGTGGTTGTTGCAGCTAAAAAATATTTGAGTGGCTTGGCAAATGTTCATCTGGTTTCGCCTCTGGATTATCCTGATTTTGTTTGGGTGATGAAAAAGGCAGAGCTGATTTTGAGTGACTCAGGTGGAATCCAAGAGGAAGCCCCAAGCCTTTTAAAACCTGTACTTGTTTTAAGAGAAAATACAGAAAGACCTGAAGCTGTGGAATATGGAACTTCTATCATGGTGGGAGTAAACTCCGAAAGTATCGTGTCAACAGCAGTTTCATTTTTAACTGGAAATCGTAGTATTAAAAACCGTGGTTCAAAAAACCCTTATGGTGATGGTACCGCAAGCCGTAAGATCGTTGATCATCTTTTAGCGCAGATTTAATCAATCATATTCTTAATTGGCAAAAAGTTTGGAAAGCTGATTTTCAAATTTATTTTCGGTATCATGTGCCAGTTTTGATGGCTCAGAGCGCGCAAATTCTTGGGCCTTAAACTCTACTAAGCTACAACCTGTGCATCCGAGAGAATTAAAAGTTTCCTCTGCACCTCCACCTTTTGGATAAATCACAGGTGTTCCATATGCGCGGGATTCTGAGATTACCAGTGAGGCAGTTTCAGCTACTCGAGAAGGAATTATAAGTGCTTGTGCATGGGTGTAGAGCCACGGTTTTTCTGAGGTGATATGGCCTAAAAAAATGAGATTTGAGATTTTTCTATTTTGAAGTTCATCGAGCATGGGGCCCGTTCCGCACATTACAAAATTTTTGTTAGGATACTTGTTTGCAAAATCTGCAAAAATATCTGCTCCTTTTTCAAAAGATACTCGTCCCATGAATAAATAAAATTGCTTTGAAAGCTGCGCAATTGGTGGATGAAGAGGTGGTGTGGGGGATTCTGTGGAAATAGACTTCATACTTACAGGCATGGGAATAACCACTGATTCTTTTATTGGCAAACCGAGATGACGACTAGTGGAGCTAAGAATATTTTGGCTGAACTGAGAATTGCAAACAAACTGGTCAATATTTTTTAAGATTTTTTTAGGTACTCGATTAAATCTATAAACTAGAGAGTATAAAAAAGATTGCATGAGATTTTGATGGCAGTTCTGTAAAAAATCCCAACGACTCCCAGTTGTCAAACAGCGATGACAAGGTGTTTGGCCATTAAATAAAAGCCCGTTAGCGCACGAAAGCCTGGCATTATGCACCCACATGAGCGTTTTAATATTTTGAGCTTTGAAAAACCCAGGCAATGCAAATGAAACTGTGGGGATAAAATTATTAAATAGCACATGGCTAAAATCTTTAGACCTAGTCTCGTTTTTAACCTTTTGATAACTGGGTCTGAGTTTTTCTAATCCTAAAACCATAAATAAAAATTCTAACGGATTTTTTAAAGATGGAAGGAGTATAACTTTATGATCGATATTTAATTTCTTAAGTTGGGGAATGAGAATCTCATCAAGAAAAACATCTTCTCCGCCTCTATGTCGATATTCACGATGAATAATTAAGACCTGTTTCATAGGAAAAAACCAAAGAGTAGCCAAGCTAGGCGACCGATTCCCCAAAAGCCCACTGAATCAAGGGTAATCCATGAAATAAACCAAAAGATAAAAAATATTTTAAATTCAGCAGGAACTTTTACAAAACAAGTTTTAAGCCACCAAAGAAAACTTATCAGCAGAAAAAACCCACCGTACATCACCATTAAAAAAAGACTGTTGTCACTTACAAGGCTCGTGAATCCCATTCCAAAAATAACAATCCATGGATGTGCTGGAACCACGGCTAGCCACTTTCCCCATAACTCAAAACGTGTGAGAAAATTAGCCTGTTTGAGCGAAAGAAAATTAAATGGTAAAACTGAGAAAACATTTTTCATGTAACTAGATGATTTGATTTTCCAAAGAACAATACACACAGCCGTTGCTACAAAGGCTGTTGCCCCAAATGTTGCAATGAGTGCAAGGGCGTAAGTAATTGCTGCGATAAAGTAAATAGTACTTTTGGTCTTTAAGAGATTATGCGGATTTAAAAGCAGAAGTATGAGAACACCACCGTAAATAAGGCTTGCCTCAAGAGGTGATTGGGCTGTTCCGTAGGAGCGGGTTCCCCAAAAATCATTTCGCACATAACCGTAATAGGGCGCAAGATTAATATACCCACCCATTTCAAAAAGTGCTAGACAGGCTGATATAAAAACCAAAACATAAATGGCCCGCAAGAATGTGGGAAGTGTTTTTGCCGATAGAGTTTGTTGAATAATCCAAGGTGTAGAAAACATTAAAGTCCAGCGCACATAGCGCGTAAGATCTGTGGTCAATCTAAACTGATCACCTTCTGGGGGATAAAAATAAGTGAGATAGAGGCTAAGTTCTTTGGCTAATTCTTGGCGCCAAAGCCCTGAGATAAAAGCCAAAAGTAATGCAACCCATACGAGGATAAGAGGTCGAGGTGGGGCTTTTGCCTTACCTTTTACAAGGGCATAACCAAGTTTTAAAAGCAGCGGGAATAAGAGAAGCTCTACTAAAAAAACATTTTTTGACCCGATTTTAAGAGGTGGGCAAAGAATTAGTGCGAATGCGTAGATGAGGATCCAGTAATACGCAAAGGATTTTTTTTTCACAGACGAAATCCTCGATTCCAGGCGATCCACAAGGGTCTTAAAATCGGAGCTAATGGGCTCTGTGCAAAAAACTTTAAAAGTAAAACTCTTAAGTAATCTTTGCGTCGATAAATTTCATTTATCAAAGTTAATTTTAGCGGAAGTTTTGATCTTAATTCTTTGTGAATTTTTTTAAATTCTTTAAAAGCAAGTTTGTAGTTAGCAGAACTTCCAGACATGTCAAATTCTGCGATAACATCTGCACACTGCAGAGTCTTTGCCCCTGAGAGCATACATCTGAAGTGGTGCTCATAATCAGAGGCAATTTTGTATTTTGTAGAGAAGAGGCCTGTTTTTTTAAAAAGTGCGGCCTTATAAATAAGACCTTGTTGGCAAAGTTTTTGAGAGCCCAAAATATTTTTTTCTAATTGGCGATTTGGAATTTGCGTGTACTGATACTTTCCATTCTTAGTCAGGGCAACTGCCGCAAGTACTAAATCTATATCGCGCGCTTGCTGAATTTCACTTAAAACAATTTTTAAAGCTTCAAGAGACTTAAGACGATCACCGCCATTTAAAAGCCAAATCCACTCGCCCTTTGATGCGCCAAGGCCGTGGTTAAAAGCATCGTACACACCTTGTGCGGGAATTGTTTTGTAAATCAAAGGCCAAGATGCGGGGAGGCTTGAAATAACTGCTTTATTAATCTCAGGGGAGGAATCAACAATAACATGCTCCCATTTAATATCACTTTGCGAGAGTGGTTTGAGGGAATCTAAGGTTGTTTGAAGCCCTTGAGAGTCTTTGTAGGTGATGGTGATGATGGAAAGTTTTTTAACCATGAAGTTGCCTTGAAAAGTATTTATTAAAAAAGGTTCTTACTTTTTTATCTTTTTCTGAGTTTTCTCCACGAATATAAGAATCAAAAATCGAGGAATCATTAGATTTATAACCTAGTTTTGAATATTCACATTCTTCATCAATAAGGCGTGCGCCAAATTCATTTCTCAAAAATGTGTGGATATAATGCATATAGAAAAACTCTTCAATTTGGGTTTTATCAATATCGATTTTTAATTTATCAGCGTTCAAAATATACTTTTCATATTCTTCAATGGTCTTGGGGTGAAAATTAAAATTATAGTTAATATGTGGGTTATCTCCTGCAGTCACAGTGGGCACACCCGCATACGCAAATTCATGAGCTGCGGTACCAAAGACAGTGAACATCGAGTTAATACCTTCTTGCAAGATCTGTCTGTTAGAAGCTGACCTTGGTAAAAAAGTAATTTTAGGAAATTTCTTTTTAAGATCTTCAACTACAAGATCATTGGCCGCCATGCCCGCAGGGTGTGGCTTCAGATACCAATCAAATGAAGTCTGCGATGCTTTTTGCAAAACAAACTCGATCCATTCTTGAAAATCAGGAAAGAGCATATCTCGATAGCAGTGAGGGGCATCAAAAAAACAATTCAGCATGACAATAACGCGCGGGCGCCCTGTGTCTTTAAGAATGCGCTCTTTTGCGATTGCTCCATAGCCTGCAAGGCCCGGTCTGCCTTCTTCAAGAATCATATCGGCAATGCCTGCATCGATTGCCCCAAGCATTCTTTCTGTTAAAACTTTTTTAGCTTGAGCTCTGAGTTTGGGTTTTTCTGCTTCAGGTAGAGTATCAAAAGTTTTTTTATAAATATGATATTTGAAATGGTAATAAGTTTCTTTTTGGATATCTGTGATTACAAGGCCGTCATTGTCCATGAGAGTGTAAATAGGAATATCTTTTTGAAGTGCTAGGCGCACAAGAATCCCATGGGAGATATAAACTGTGTGTGAAGTCAGCACTGCTTTGACATTACGTTCTTGAATAAAATTTTTACTAATTTGAAAAATTAAATAAGCGTCTTCAATAATTGAAAGCAAAAGTGGGTCTTTAATATCAACAGTATGAAAACCTTTTCTTAAATATGTGTCATAGATAAGATCGCCGATTTTTAGACCATCTATGTCGATATTGATGACGTCCCATTTGCTTTTAAGGCCATTGAATTTTTTGGTAGCAAATTCTTTTGCCGCCGCCTCATATTTATCTGTATGGGCACTTGAAATCTTAAGTTCTAAACCGGCTCCAAATGATTCATAGATTTTTTCTAAACGTCTTTCGCTGATTCCTATTTTGGTAAAAAGGCTTTTTGCTAAATGAAAGGCCGCAACAGAAGAATCTGTAACTTCAGCCAGGTAATTTGCAATGTTGGAAAAGCAGTAAATAAGAGGGTTCATATCGAAGATATCCACAAGGATGGTGGAGTTCTTTTTTTGAAACGGTTTTCGCTTCCATTTTGCCTGATTAAATCGAATAAAGCGCCATGTAGGCCCGTCGATCCAGATGCGTCTTTTAAGCTTTTTAAAGACGGAAATACTACGGCTCAAAAACAACTTCAGTGGGAAGTGACTTAAGATCATTCAAATAAGTTTTTGCCCAGTTGATCGTTTCAAGAAGCCCCTCCTCAATACTGATTTCGGGGGTCCAACCAAGTTCTGCGTGGATACGTGTTGAATCCAGAAGATATTGGGCGTCTTGACCAAGACGATCAGGTGCGATTTTCACAATATCATTTGGGTTTCTATCCATCAGAGTGATGGTTTTAAAAACTAAATCTTTAATTGAAATGCCACCGTCTTTGGGGCCCATGGTGTAGCACTTGCCAATATCAGCATTCTTTAATGTGAGGAAAATTCCGTGAGCTAAGTCACGAGCATGAATATATGATTTCACCGCTGCCCCTCCACCTTGAAGTGGAAGTTCACGACCCAAAAGACAAGCTAAAACTGTTCGCGGAACGATTCGATAAAGTTGTTGACCCGAGCCATATCCATTTGATGGCCACAAAATATTCATTGGGAAGCCTCGAACTTTACAAACAGCTTTGAGATGCAAATCTCCAGCAAGTTTTGAGACTGCGTAAGGAGTTGACGGGTTATAGGGAGTTGATTCACTGGCTGGCCCCTTAACAGCTCCAAAAATTTCTGAACTTCCGATTTGCACCCATTTCTTTAGCCATTTTTTTCCAACCAAATGATCAGCAGCTTTCGCAAGCCATACTGTGTTTGTTTCATAATAATCTGTAGCATAATCCCAACTTGCTGCGACGGAAGCCGCTAATGCGGCGAAGTTGATGATGTAATCGGGTTTTTCTTTTTCGAAGAGTTCAAAAAGTTTTTCTGTTTCAAAAACAGCATGAATCTTATGGTAAGCAAAACGACTATCGTCAATACCCTTATAAAGAGAGAAGGCTTTGATTTTTTCTTCATTTCTTCCAACTGAAATAACTTGGGCTTTTGGATTAGTTTCAAGAAGATATTTGATCATATGAACGCCAAATATTCCGTTGCCACCGATAACTAGGTACTTTTCGCCCACAATATTTCTCCTTATATACGCTTGATTGTTGTGAGCTCAAATTAGCCAGGGGATTCATTTTTAGCAATCAAAAACGATAGACCCAGGGGGTCAGAACCACCTTGACTTTGCAAAAGTTCTCAGATGAATATGTCTTGTACATTATGGAATTAATTAAGAAACTTTTATCCTTATTCAGCACCCGAGAGAAGTATTATCTGCTCTTATTGATTTTCCTCATGATCTTCAGTGCGAGTCTTGAAGTCATCGGAGTAGGTATCATTGTGCCCTTTATCGGCATCATCGCTGACCCTACTTTGGTAGCAAAAAAACAGTATCTTTCTCAAATAAATCAATGGCTGGGACACCCAGAGCACCACCAGTTAATCATTATCTGCGGGGTCTTATTGATATGCTTTTTTATATTTAAAAATGTTTTTTTAGCCTGCCTGATTTATCTTCAAAATCGAATTACATTTAAAAAATATTTAGGTATTTCGCGGCGATTACTTTCCACTTACCTGGGCCAACCTTATAGCTATCATCTAGAGCATAATTCAGCAGTACTTATTCGAAATCTTGATCAAGTTGGACTCGTTTTTCAAAACGGAGTTCTTCTCCCAATGTTGAGCGTTATTACTGAAGTTGTAATTGTCATTTTAATGACCCTTGCATTGATTGCTATAGAGCCTTTTACTGCAATCACATCTGTGGGAACTTTAGGGCTGCTTACAATGATTTTTTATTATTCTGTGAAATCAAAAATGAAACTTAAAGGAATTCAACAGCAACACTTCACTGAAGCAAAGTACAAATGGATTGTTCAAAGTCTTGGGGGAATAAAAGAAACTAAGATTTTAGGACGAGAAAACTTTTTTCTCGATGAATACACAAAAAATCTAATCGGTTATTCTAACACCACAAGATATGCACTCACCATGAACCAATTGCCTAAGCTTTTCATTGAAACTATAGCTGTGAGTGGAATCGTTCTCATCACTTGTATTTTGATTTGGAATAAAAGAGATATGACAGCCATTTTGCCCGTACTGGCGCTTTTTGCAGTTGCAGCAGTACGTATCATGCCTTCTTTTACTCGCATCATGACCAATCTTTCCTGTATTCGCTTTTACCGCTCATCGATTGATGTCGTTTACCATGATCTGACAAGGGTACAATCCATAGAAATCCCAAGTGTTAAATTAGATGCTGATCCAATCGTTTTTAGCAAAACCATTGAACTAAAAGATATCTTTTTTAAATACGACAGCTCTACACAATGGATACTTGGTGGTGTAAGTGCCTATATCAACAAAGGTGAGTCAGTCGCATTTATTGGTCCCTCCGGAGCAGGAAAAACAACATTAGTTGATATGGTCCTTGGGCTTTTGCCTCCTCAGAAGGGCACGATTACAATCGATGGAAGTGACATTTGGAGTAATATTACGAGCTGGCAAAAAAGTATCGGTTACGTACCTCAACTTATATTTTTGTCAGATGACACGATTCGAAGAAATGTTGCTTTTGGAATTCCTGATGCAGAAATAGATGATAATCGTGTTTGGAATGCGTTGCGCATGGCTCAGCTAGAAGACTTTGTCCAAGCATCTTCAGAGAAATTAGAAGCTTTTGTTGGAGAACGAGGGGTTCGAATCAGCGGTGGACAAAGACAACGTCTTGGTATTGCGCGCGCGCTTTACCATAATCCAGAAGTACTGATTTTTGATGAAGCAACATCTTCGCTTGATCATGAAACTGAACAAGAAGTCACAAATGCTATCAATAATCTCACAGGTGAAAAAACAATCATATTGATTACGCACAGACTCACTACTGCAAAAAAATGCAAGCGTCTCTATAAGTTAAGTGGTGGTAAGATTATCACATCAGGAAATTATCAAGAAGTAGTCGGTGGTGTTTAAGATTTATCATTTTAACAAATGAGGTACATCATGGAGTTTCATATTAATTTAAAATCTTTATTGAGATCCTCATTTTGGTTTCCTTTGTTGTTTGCTTTTTCTTTTGTTTTTTATCTCTACTGGTGTCAGTTTGAGAGGGGGCAAGTTACTTACTTAGGTGATCATAAGCACGTCCGATTTTACTTTATTTGTTTTTTTATTTTACTAGGTATTTTGTGTTTCGTGGCTAGGAATTTTAAGCCTGCAAAGCGGTGGAAAACTTTAGTGGCAGGAATCATAATTATTTTTATCCTGATGCAACTCATTACTTTTTCAATAGAAAATTACAGGCACCGCGAAAGCTGGCAGAGTTGCCAAGCGCCGGGCTCAGGTAGTGCAGATAGTTTTAATAATTATGCTCTTTGGTTTGCCGGAAAACAACCTGTGTGGCGAGAGTCATACATTTTCAGATCGCGACCTGATTTTAATCCCTTCCTCACCAAAACTTCTTTGGCATTTCATCCCAAAGGTAACACCCTCGTTTCTGCTGGCGGCGATGGCTATATTAAATTTTGGAACCGCGTTGGAGAACCCCTAGGTGAACCAATCAATGCCCAACAAGAGGCTTTAAGCTCCATAGCGTTTAGCCCCAATGGAAAAGTTTTTGCAACAGGTGGATGGGACGGCACAATTCGACTCTGGAATATCGATGATCACTCCTTAAAACTTTCAATTCAGACGGGGCAAATCGCCGTATCTGCCGTAGCCTTTACTCCCGAGGGCACTCAAGTTATCTCTGGCGGTTGGGACGGGACGTTGCGATTATGGACGCTGGATGGAAAATCAGTTGGAGAACCCATGCGGGGGCATGAGTCGTCGATTTCAGGTATTGCTTTCAGTCCCGATCAAAAAATAATTGCAAGTTCGAGTATGGATTGGTCGGTGCGCCTATGGACTAGAGGGGGGAAGTTTGTCAGCAAAATTATTCAAGAGCCAGACAGTGTTGAGGGAGTTGTTTTTAGAAAAAATGGGAGTCTTTTGGCGGGTGCTATTAACGCCAACGTCATAGATTGTTCTCAAAAAGGGGACATTGGTAAATGGGAGTGTCATTCACTTTTTCAGCACATGCCATACCAAATTCTGGGAATTGCTTTAAGTCCTGATCAAACCACCATCGCGTTGGCTGGTGGCATGGAAGATGGAGCCATTCACCTCTGGCTAGATAAAGTGGGTACCCAGAAGGCGAAAGATCTCGAGGGACATTCTAATAGTGTCACAGCGGTGGTGTTCAGCCCAGACGGGCAATTGGTGGCGGGGGGAGCGAGAGATGGGGGTATTCGCATTTGGAATGTGAACGGAAATCTTGTTAAAGACATCTCTGCTCACAAAGGTTTTGAACCAGGAAAGACTTTTGGATTGCCTCATTTTCTCAGGCAGGCAGCGTATCCGTTTTTGATCTCATTGGGCATGAGAGCTACGGGAGCTTATAATGCTTGCTCAACCAGATTCTTTCAGCCTTTGATTTTGGCACTTTTTATCTTGGTTGTATTTGCGACATTTCTGAAGCATTTTGGTTATCTTCCGGCTTTAGGTCTTCTTATCCCATTTTTGGATCCTACAAATCATTTTTCTTTTTATTCAGGGTATAATTTCTCTGAATTTTTTCTGGCCTTACTGTTCTCTCTGATTGGTATAACTTTGCTTCTATCGCTTTTTGCTCGACATCATCGCAGGCGTTATTTGATCGCATGTGTGTTGTTCATAATTTTGGCATGTCATATTAAGCAGGTCTCGTGCATTTTTGTTGGGTTCTTGGTTGGGCCACTATTGGTTCTTTTATTTTTGACCAAGAAACTTAAACCCCTGCAATTTAAAAATCTCATGACGGCGTTGGGAGTAACTGCAATTACAGGCCTTACCACAATGCAAATGTATCCCGAAGGTACGCTATTCAATGAATTGTTGACGTATTCGAAATATTTTACTCTTCCAGCGCCGGCTAATGTTGACCCGTATGTTGATAAATTCGGGCGTTTGCAAAAACTTATTACCAAGAGATATCTTGAAGCGTCACACGATCCAAATCTTGATCCGTCAAAAGAATCTTGGGCGGGGGCTGGTAGCGAATTTATTAACAACACGGATGCTCATCCCATTATTGATACTAAGACCGGTGAAGTCATTTTCTTCAGGGCGTACGAACTACCCATTATCGGGAAGATCCTAAAACAACATAATCCTCTTTTTCAAATAAGATATGGCATCAAAGAAACCATGTCAAAGTTGTGGACCCTCAAACTTAAGACATATTATCTGGCTGACCATCCTGTGCTAGAGGCTCTGTGGCTTCTGATTGTGGTGCTAGGGATCGTTATTCTCTGGCTGCGGTATAGAGTTGTGACGTCAGCACTTGTTTTGATGCTCGTAGGATTTTATCTCTTTTTGTCATTTGCGTATTTTGTCGAAGAAAGGTACATGCAAATGTTTACAGGCTATTATTACGCTGCCTTTGCTTTCGGATTTACATTTATAGTCCAAAAAAGTGGTTCTGCCTTGAGCAAGCTTCGAATAAGATAATTAGTCGGTGCTGACTAATTATCTTACTTGGGCCACCCAAATATTTGTTCGGTGACGTTTAAGATTTATCATTTAACAACTTAGCTTGATTCCAATCTTTGAAAAATCCACGATCTAAAATATACCCCGTTACTAGTTCATGGGGGGTAACATCAAATGCAGGATTGTACACAGCACAACCCTCTGGTGCTGAAGGATAACGAACTTCTTTTGCATGACGTTCTTCAATAGGAATATGATTCCCAGAAGAACAAGACCAATCAATGGTGGTCCAGGGTGCAGCTACGTAAAATGGAATTTTATGGTGATGAGCATTAACTGCAACACTATAAGTGCCAATCTTATTGGCAAAATCACCATTACTAGCAATACGATCTGAACCCACGATGATTTTTTGAACTTTATCCTGCTTCATCAACATGGCGGCCATATTATCGCATATCAATGTGAAGGGGATTTTGAGTTTTTGAAGTTCCCAGGTTGTTAACCTTGCGCCTTGAAGGAGTGGGCGGGTTTCATCGACATACACATGGATTATTTTTCCATTTTTAAAACTACGAGCTATAACTCCAAGTGCTGTCCCAATACCTGCTGTGGCTAATCCACCCGTGTTACAATGAGTGAGAATATTGTCACCATCTTCAATTACATTTGCCCCGTTAACAGCCATTGCTTCACAAAGTGCTACATCCTCGTCAAACAGATCTTCAGCTGATCTAACGATGTTCCCAACAGTTAAGGCATTAAGTGGCTGTTTTAAAATAACGCGATCAACGGCTGCCATAAGATTCACAGCCGTGGGTCGTGCATCTCGCAGTTGGTGAGCCGCCGTAAGGATCATTTGAATCATATTATCTGAATTTTTTTTTGATGTTTTTAATTTTTCTGCATATTGAGCTAATGCAATTGCGGCTCCAACCCCGATGAGGGGAGCCCCTCTAATTTTAAGGGACTTAATAAAATTGATCATGTCATTTGGCGTTTTACATTCAAGCCAGATTTCATTTTGAGGAAGTATTTCTTGATCGAGTACGAAGACACGACCTGCTTCAACTTTTAATCCCATGGATATGAGATTTTTCACAAAGTTTTTTCTCCAATTTGTCTGCGCATTTCTTTGAGGGCTTGAACTTCTTCTTGCGATAAATTAGTAAGACCACCCAGAGTATGTGCAATTTGTAGAATTTGTGCTGAATGCTCAAGGCGTTCCATTCCATTATACGCCTCATTAATACTCTCACCCCAACTCAAAGCCCCATGGCGCGCCAAGATCATTGTGCGGTATTGTGGTAAAAAGGGTTTTAAGTTTTCCCCCATCTCTTGAGTACCTGGTCTTGCATAAGTGACAAATGGAATTTTACCGACGGCTAAAATAACCTCAGACAAACATTCCGAAGGCAATTCTTGTAATTGTGGATGTGCCACGCTCCACGCAATTGCATGGGGTGGGTGAGCGTGAACAACACATTTGGCTTTGGGGCATTGCTTGAAAACTTCAAGATGCATCAAGCGCTCACCTGATGGTTTGCCACTTAAGACGCGATTTCGTATATCAATCACTGCGATATCAGAAATCTTCATAAAAGCTTTGTTGATTCCTGTGGGTGTTATGTAAATCTGTTCATCATTGACCCGGTAACTGACATTTCCATCAGCAGCAGCTAACATGTTTTTGGCATGAAGCCTTTGGCAAACCTCGACAATTTTTTGCGCAATGTTATGTTCAATCACTTCAAACTCGCTTTAATGATTTGATAGTATTCATCCACTTCTTTAAAAATTTTCTCACGATCAAGAGTTTTGATTTCTCGATTTTCCATCAAAACTGATCCATGACAGATCACTGTTTCCACATCTGCAGCTGATGCGGTATAGACAATTTGACTAACAACATCGTGAAGTGGACGCATATGTGATGAGTCTAAATCAAGGCAGATGATATCTGCAAACTTGCCGACCTCTAAGCTTCCGACATTTTTTGAAATGCCTAAAGCTTCAGCTCCGCCAATTGTAGCCATTCTCAAAGTATCAATTCCTGTCAGAGCGGTGTTGTCTAGATGAGAGAGCTTTTGTAGTTTTGCCCCAACATCCATTTCACTGAGAATACTTAAATCGTTATTACTAGCAGCGCCGTCTGTTCCAATGCCTACTTTAATCCCAGCTTTGAGCATTTTAGGAACCGGAGCAACTCCTGAACCCAACTTCATATTTGATTCTGGATTATAAATTGCGCTAGTCCCTGTTTTTTGCAAAAGATCAATATCTTCGTCAGTGATGCAAACACAATGTGCAAAAATAGTTTTATTCGTTAAAAGGCCGAGATCAAAAAGTCTTTTCACAGGAGTTTTTGAATATTTTTTTAATGATTCATTAACTTCATTTTGAGTTTCAGATACATGCATCACAATAGGAATTTGATGTTTAAGCGCAAATTCTTTTGATTTTTTAATTGTATCATCGCTACACGTGTAGGGAGCGTGGGGGCCAACACAAGGTTGAATCCTCTCGTGATTTTTATATTTGTCGCACATTTGCTGTAATATTTTAAAGTGACTATCATCTAAGTTTTTATTATCTGGAGTCGGAAAATCAGTAATAGCCTCGCAAACTAATCCACGAAGCCCTGCTTCATCTAAAACCGTTGCCACTTCTTGAGCGAAAAAATACATATCACACACAGTGGTGACGCCATTTTGAATACATTCAAGAGCTGCCAATTGAGTACCGACACGTACAAACTTAGCATCAACGAGTTTTGCTTCAAGTGGCAAAATATATTCATGTAGCCACTGATGAAAGGGAAGATCGTCGGCAAGGCCTCGAAATAGTGACATGCATAAATGCGTGTGCCCATTAATAAGGCCAGGCATAACGATTTTATTTTTAGCCTTAATGAGTTTGTCACATTTCCAATTGTTTTCACCCCAAGGAGCAATGGTAGCGATGCGACTTCCATTCACTCCAATAAACTGGTCATGCAAAACTTTACCCGAGCCACCGCTCATCGTCAGAAGGTAGTCACAATGAATTCCTAGACTGAACTCACTCATCACTTGCTCCTTCATTTTCAGCAAAATTTAAAAGACACTGAAGCATTTTCTGGGTTGGTGTTTTGCATATTTTTAAAATCTCATCGTGATTCAAAGGTTCATCACTTAAACCACAACCCAAATTGCTGATCAGTGAAACTCCGGCAACTCGGGCTCCTCCATGACGAAGAGCAATGGTCTCCCAAACAGTGGACATTCCCACTGCGTGTAAGCCCCATTGTGAAAAAAGTTTTATTTCGGCTGGTGTTTCAAAGCTTGGTCCTAGAAGTCCAAGATACACCCCGTGATTCACCTGAAGATCTGATTTTTTAAAATAATTTTCTAATTTATTTGAAAGCTCAAGGTCATAGGCCTGACTCATGTCTGGAAACCTCTGGCCCAAATGCATACCTTCTGAATTCACAGGATTTGCACCAACTAACGGATTTAATCCTGTGAGATTGACATGATCTTTGATGATCATGAGAGATCCCACTTTAAATTTTTTTGTTAATGCACCGGCAGCATTTGTAAGTATAAATTTTTTTGTACCCAAAAGCCGATGGGCAAGTACAGGTGCGATAGCGTCTTGAGGAGTGGTGCCTTCATATCCATGGAGCCTTCCTACCTGACAAGTAATAGTACTCTTGGTTTTTTTATTTTGCAGATAGTGAAAAACCCCACGGTGTCCAGGTGCTGTTGAGCCTTTAAACCCCGCTTCGCTAAATGTAATTTGAGCTTTTTCTTCCCACTGGGCCTTAAAACTTTGTTCAGAAAAGATGTCAGAAAATGATGAACCTAAAACAAGATGCAGCGATGGTGAATTGACTTTTAAATCATTGAGTTTTGACAAAAGATTATTGGAAAGTTCAAAAATATTCAAAATGTGTCCCTATGATTCATACACGAACTGCTTAGGTCATTATTCTCTTGCTTTCAACCCCTAAACTACGAAATCTATTCAAGATGCTTAAATCTATCTTTAAAAAAATCCATGTTGTGGCAAACATGCTTGTCTTTGCTATTGCCGTCTATGTCTATTTTTATAAAAGCCGCGAAATGCCCACGGGTTATCATCTTGACTCAGTCACCGATGTTTTTAATGCTCTGTGTATTCGCCTTTCAGGTGCCGATGAATACGGGACCTTTTTACCATGGTACTTTCGCGCATTTAACGATTATAGACCACCTTTAATCATCTATGCGTTTGCGCTCTCTGACTTCATTTATCCACTGACTCTGTACTCTTCGCGTATCATCAGCATGTTTATGGGGGCTACGGCCATTTTTGCAGCGGTATTCTTTATTTATCGTTCAAAAGAATTTCCCAAGTTTCGATTTCCACTAGCGTATCCTTTGATGACTTTATTCTTGCTTGTATCCTCATGGATGTTGTTGCCCCACCGTATTCCTATTGAATTTGCAGGTGTCTGCTTTGTCATGATGGGCTTTATTGCCACAGGTTGGTGGCTTATAGAAAAGCCTGAGTCCAAAGCACGAGGTTTTGGTCACGCCCTCTTTTGGGCTTCACTTTTGTACATGTACTACGGCAGTAAATCCCTCTACTTCATCTGGTTTCCATTTCCTTTTATTTTCATACATCTTAAAGGAATCCCGTTCTCATTAAAAAGATGCCAGGGTTTATTCGTAGCAGTTTTAGTAGCAATAGCTTTGGGTATTCCCACTTTTGATGATCTCCTTCACGCACAAAAAACTTTGCAGAGATTTCAAGTCGTCAAAGCCCTGGAACCCGTGGGTGTTGTGACAAGATATTTTCAGCATATGGGGCCTGATTTTTTATTTTTTCAAGGTGATGGAAACTCTCGCCATCACACACAATACAAAGGTGAATTGAATCAGTTTTTTTTGCCATGCTATTTACTTGGTTTTGCTGCAGCACTTTTACAGATCATTCGTAGACGTAATTTCTTCTGGGCCTATATTGCGTCGGTTTTTGCGATTTCTTACGCTCCTGCCGCCTTAACCAATGAGGGCATTCCTCATTCCATTAGAACACTCATGGCGGTGATACCTGTCGTGTTTGTGTGTTTTTTGGGGTACTCAGAAATTGAGAAGTGGATCTACTCTGGTAAAAAAAGAAATATAAAATTACTTTTGCTTTCAGCACTTTTTCTCTTCGGAATAAAGGAAAGCTACGCCAATCTCTATCAGTATCATGTTGTGCAAGTTCCCAATGATCATTACATCTGGAGCTACTTTGATGGGCAATATAAACCACCAGAAACAAAACTTCCCTATGACAATCGTGAATTCGAGCCAGTCATGGAACGCTATTACCGTTTTGTGTACGAAAATGAACACAAATACTGTGATCGCGAGTTGAATCCGAAGTAGCTTATAAAAATGTTGGAAAATTAATTATTTTACTTGAGCAACCCAGATATTGGTTGTGTAGGGAATTTGAATTTTTGAGAGTTTTGTTTGGTCAAGGGCTTCACTGATTTTTTCAATGATGAGCTTAAATTTAGGACCCGCTTGACGGTGTAATGTTGCGTGAGAGCGCCAAGCTTCTAGGCAATCTTCTACAGATTGTGTGTGTAGTACGCGACCTTCAACTTTATGCAATTCTCTCAGCATGCCGCTCTCATTTAAAAAATCAGTTTGATCAGCGCGACGTGTGCCGTAATCATAATCTGAGATGACTGATTTAATAATGGATTCAATTTTAGATTGAATAGGATCTTTTAAATCACGGTGATTCCACATACAGGCAAACCAACCGTTTGGCTTAAGGATTCGAATGCTTTCTTTTAAAGCAGCCGTGCGATCAGTCACGTTGAAAGAAGAACCGAAAGTTACCATCTCATAAGTGTTAGCGGGTTGACCTGATTGCTCACCAGTTCCTTCAAACCAACGTACTTTAGGAAAATCTGCGGTTCTTTTAATACCGTTTGCTCTCATGGCATCGTTAGGTTCGACTGCTGTGACATCAAGGCCACGAACTGCAAGTTTCAAGGTGAGATGAGCTACACCAGCGCCAACATCACAGACCTTAGCGCCTTTTTGAATGCCTGCAATTTTAAGCATGTCATCAATGGCTGAATCGGAGTAATCCGGACGCATTAAATAGGCATTGGCTAAATCAGAATAATCCCAGGTTGTTTTCATCGAAAAAGATAATACTTCTGTGACTTGAACCTGCGCAACAAAAATCCATGGAGGGGCTTTTTTTATTGCTAGTAAATTGGGATTTACATATGGTTTTAGCCGATATGAAAGCTATTATCCTAGGAAGTTCCAGAGGTGTTCGACGCCTCGACCCAAATAAAAGTTACCCATATCATCTCAGTGAATTTGAAGGCTCCAGACGCGCACTGGACTGGATTCTTCAGTCATTTCAACAATTGCAGGTGTCACAAGTTTGCTACGTCGGCGGTTATCATATTGAAAAGGTCATCGAGAATTACCCCGATCTTAAATACCATTTTTACGCTGATTGGATGACAGGTTCAGATGTCGATGCTTTGGGTTGTGCCATCAAGGAGCTTACCGATTCATGTTATATTTGCTCTGCTGACATTGTCTTTCATCGTGAAGCCCTGGATTTATTATCAAAGCAAATGCATGACAGTAAGTCTGACTTTGTATTGGGTGTTGATGGGCCTGTAAATTCTGAGACTCCTTTTGCTGGTGTTGCACTGGTTAGTGCGAAAGGTTCAGAGCTTTTACAAAAATTTTTTCGTGAGCGTGCAACTAGCGGAAGTAAAAATGAAACAGATGATCTTGTAAAATGTTTTTCTGTGCTTTCAAGAGAGGGTGCAGGGTTAAGTTCTGTAGATATCAGCTCTAAATTTGCTTCACTTTCTAAACCAAAAAACGCAGCAAAACTTATTCTTGGTACTAAAGCACAAACACTTCAAAGATTACAACCTGTCGTTCGCTTCTCAAAAATTCTAGATCAATTTAGATTTGCAGTGTCTGAGTGGAAGAAAAATCCTCAAGAAGTTGTAGCAAGCGTTAAAAAAACTTTTAATGAGGGTCTTGTAGTTGTACGCAGCAGTGCCTTGAGTGAAGATGCGTGGAGTGGTTCTCAAGCAGGGCGCTTTAAAAGTATATTAAATGTGGATATTCAAGAGTCTTCGCAAATTTCTGATGCGATAACTGAAGTGTTTAATAGTTTTCCAAAGGACGATCTTGAACATCAGATTTTTGTTCAACCACAAGTTCTCAATGTTACAAACAGTGGAGTCATACTCACCCGTGATTTAGAAACCAACGCACCTTACCTTGTTATCAATTGCGATACTACCACTTCAAGAACAGATACAATCACCTCAGGTTCTGAAAACGCAGAAACGTGGGTTGTGTCAAAACAAAGTAAAGGTCCTTATCCTGATAAGCACATGCATATGTTGATCGCTGCAGCTCGAGAACTTGAATCACTTATTGATCACGATGCCCTCGATATTGAGTTTGCAATTGATCGAGATGAAAAAGTCTACATTCTTCAGGTGAGGCCTTTGACTGTAGATCGCAATCGTTTTGCGCTCACCGATGATGACTTTGCACAAGAGTTAGCGTTGATTCGTGATTATTCTGCGCAATTGTTTAAGCCTAATCCAGCAGTGTCAGGTACAACCACTGTTTTAGGTATTATGCCTGATTGGAATCCTGCTGAAATTATCGGTACTTGCCCAAAGCCCTTAGCACTTTCGCTGTATCAAAGACTTATTACCGATAGCACCTGGGCAAAAGCTCGGGCTTTGATCGGTTACAAAGATGTGACGAGTGCTCCGCTACTTGTTGCGCTTCTTGGGCGGCCCTATATTGACGTACGTGCAAGTGTAAATTCTTTTTTACCTCAGAATTTAGAATCATCACTTTCAGAAAAATTAGTGAATCATTACATCGGGCGCTTAAAAGAAAATCCTGAACTTCATGATAAAATAGAGTTTCATATTGTACCCACATGTCTCACTCAAGATTTCAAAAATACAAAAGAACTCTTAAGTGCTGCGAAATTTTCAGATGCTGAAATTAAAAACCTAGAAGAAAAATTAAAGTTATTAACTCAATCTATTATCCAAGAAAAAGAAGTAAGTATTGCCAGTCAGATGCAGCTTCTTGAAAAATTGAATTTAAGACGTGAACAAATCTCATCTCAACTGCCAGATAATCCCCATGCCATAGCAATAGCTTTGCGTGTGCTTTCTGAAGATTGCATTAATTGGGGCACATTGCCTTTCTCTATTTTGGCTCGTTATGCATTTGTGGCCCTTGCATTTCTTAAATCTTTTGTGTCTGCAAAAATTCTTAGCGATGAAGAGTATGATGAAATTCTTAGGAATATTTCAACTGTAGCTAGTCAGATGTCTGAGGATTTTGAATTGCTAGCCGCTGGTCAGATTGCTGAAGCGGCATTTGTAAGTCGCTATGCCCATCTCAGACCTGATACCTACGACATACTTTCTGAAAACATGGGCCAAGCACTTCCACTTTATATTCGTAGTTCAGGTACACCTCGCGCTTCAACGCACAAGCCTGATATCAATAAGGCTCGTCAGATTTTCGAATCTAAATTCAGTCAGATTGATAAGGTTCTTAAAGATTTGGGTTTGAATGTTGATGTTATGACGCTGATGAAATTTATTTTGGAAGCTATACCAGCGCGTGAAAGTTCAAAATTTGAATTTACTAAGAATTTAAATCTTATTTTGATGTTAACTGAAAAACTCGGCCAGAAGTTTCAGCTTTCTCGGGATGATATGGCTTTTGTATCTATTGAGACTTTGATTCAAATGGCAACCAACGGAACATCATCTGCCACATCAATTGAGTTGCAAAGAGCCATTGGTTTTACGCGTAAACGTTTTGAATTAACAAAAGCACTTCATCTGCCGCCGCTTATTTCTGATGTTTCTGATTTTGATTTTTTCAGCCAAATGAAATGCCAACCTAATTTTATTACCCATAAGCGTGTTGTGGCTGACTGCTTAAAATTAGATAAAAATTCACAGACTTCAAATTTAAATGACAAGATCATTTTGCTTGAGCGAGCGGATCCCGGTTACGATTGGATTTTTAGCTACCCCATCGCTGGGATCATTACAAAATACGGTGGAGTTGCATCACATATGGCTATACGTGCTGCAGAATTCGGACTTCCAGCTGCCATTGGTTGTGGAGAAATGCTCTTTGATAAGCTGGCAAAGCATGAACTCATGGAGCTGGATTGTGGCAAACGTCAAATTCGGATATTAAAATGAAACCACGTATCGCCATTTCACTTAGAAGTGTTACCACAGAAGCATACTCCGAAGTGCGAGACGCTATCAGTCGTGATTGGGTAGAATTACTTTCTGATTTAAATGTGCTTCCAATTTTTATTCCTAATGGCATAAATACGCCTGCAGAACTTATGGATGCCACTGGAATAAGTGGTGTGATTCTCTCCAATGGGAATGACGTGGGAGCGGATCCTGTGCGTGACCAAACAGAGCGGGCCATGGTGGAGTACGCTATTAAAAAAAACTTGCCTGTTGTGGGTATTTGTCGCGGGTTGCAGTTTTTAAATGTTTATTTTGGGGGTTCATTAATTAAAAGCATCAAGGCCCAGAGTCCTGATGAAAAACATACCGGGGCCAATCATCTAGTACGTATCGTCGATCACAAGGCTTCAAAAGTGTTTAAGCTAGATGAATTTCAAGTGAACTCCTATCACGATCAAGGTTTGACTGAAAAAGAATTGGCCTCAGAACTTATTGCGTTTGCTAAAAGTCCCGAAGGAATCGTTGAAGGGGCGTATCATTCTAAATTTCCAATTTATGGGGTTCAATGGCATCCCGAAAGAAAAGGTCCTTCAGCTGGGCAAGACAAAGCCATGTTAATTGATTGGCTTAAGCTGGGTCAGGGAGTTCTCAAATGAACATGATTATTTTAGCCGCCGGAACTGGTAATCGTTTAAAACCCATCACTGCTGATCGCCCTAAATGTATGGTTCCTTTAGAAGGAAAACCACTTCTTTATTGGCAAACCAATACTGCGCGGGCTGCTGGTGTTAAAAATATTGTAGTTGTCAGGGGATTTTGTAAAGAAACAGTTCAAGGTGAAGAACTCACTTTTGTTGAAAATAAAAGATTTGCTGAGACCAATATGCTTCAAACTCTTTGGTGTGCGGCTGAGTATTTCGGAGATTCTTTTATCGTAAGCTATGGCGATATCGTCTATGAACCTTCGGTTTTAGAAGCACTTTTAAAATCTCCCCATGATATTTCAGTGGTTGTTGATCGAGAGTGGAAAAGCTATTGGGAAAAACGCGTGGATAATGTTTTAGATGATGCCGAAAGCCTTCGCCTGGCTGACGATGGTAGAATTACAGATATTGGAAATAAAGAAACTTCCCTTGAGCGCATTCAAGCCCAATACATTGGCCTACTTTCATTTAAGGGTAAAAGTGTTCAACTTGCCAAAGATCTTTTTGAAAAAGAGCGCAAGGCCCACCAAGATGGTCGCACACTTATTTCAACAAAAAGAAATTTTGATATGTTGTACATGACAGATTTTTTACAAGGGCTGATTAATTCAGGCACTGATATTCACGCAGTACCCATCAATGAAAAATGGTTAGAAATAGATTCCCATCGCGATTTAGAATTAGCCCAGAAATTTGCACTCACCTCAGGAAACACTCTGACTATCAATAGGAACACACCATGAATTCAATGGGTGTGAAAGCAGCGGGCCCAGTTTTTTGGATCACGGGTCTTTCAGGTTCGGGTAAATCTACTATTGCCAATAAAGTTTGTGCTCGTTTACGTAGCCAAAATCATGCATCTATTTTGATTGACGGAGACGAGGTACGTGACGTTTTAAATTCACATCTTGGTCATGGTTTAGAAGATCGAAAAAAAAACGCTCAGCAAATATCTAAACTTTGTAAATGGCTCTCGGGGCAGGGTGTACCAGTAGTTTGTGCAACGATGTCTTTGTTTCAAGAGATTCATGAGTGGAATAGAAAAAACATATCCAATTATTATGAAGTTTATCTTGATACACCTATGAGTGTTCTTGAGATGCGTGACACAAAAAAACTTTACAGTGGTGTTAAATCAGGGGCGATGAAAGACGTCATCGGTGTGGATCTTCCCTTTGATGCGCCCAAAACCCCAGATCTAGTTTTAGATACCTCTCAAGCTCCAAACTCTTTTGAAGAAATAGTTGATCGGATCATTCGATTGGCTCCTGATTTTCGATGAAGGTTCCTGTTAATCTCACAAACTTTAAAAATATACTGCTCAAAGCATCTGAAATTATTAAGGGGCATTTAAATAAGTCTTCTGAAGAACTCGGCACTACCAAAAAACAAGATGGAACTTCTGTTACCAAAGTTGAGCTTGAAGTTAATAAATTTCTTAAACTAGAACTAACTAAACTTTTACCCGATTCTGGTTGGCTCTCAGAAGAAGATAAAGACAACACCGATAGACTTACAAAATCTTATGTGTGGGTCGTAGACCCCATCGATGGCACTAAAGAATTTATTTCTGGCATTCCTGAAATTGCAATCTCAGTAGGGCTCGTTAGTAAGGGGTTGCCGATTTTAGGGGGCGTTGTGAACCCCGCCACCGGTGAAGGTGGAGTTGGTAGTCTTGATAATGGTGTTGAGTATTGGGGATCTAAATCTCGTATTGTTCAAACTTCTTTAGTCCAAGCTGAAATTTCTGTAAGTCGCACTGAGTTTTCTAAAGGACAAATCGATGTATTTAGAGAGCAGTTACCTCAGATAAAACCATTGGGAAGTGTGGCTTATAAACTTTTAAGAGTGGCAGCTGAGCAAGATGATTTTTACTTTTCAGTTGAGCCTAAGTCTGAGTGGGATATCTGTGGCGGTGTGGCATTACTTGGGTTTTCTAATAAGTTTTATTCTCGTTTTGATGGTGCTGCGAATGCATTTAATCAGCCGAAACCCCGTATTAAATGCGGAGCTTGTGCCGGTACCCTCGCTATGATAGAAAATTTCAGTCATCAATTTAAAGCTTTATTACAGCTAAGGGATGAGAAATGAAATCTACAATTCCTACCATAGAAGCCATGTCTAAAATCAAGGTTGTAGCTCTTTATTTCTGGGGACGCTCAGGAACCTTACTGATGCATAGTTTGTTAGATTCTCATCCTGAAGTTCTAAACTTACCCTCTCTTATGCTTATGAGTTTTCATCATGAGCAATGGGAAGAAATAAATAAATATAACAGTCTTGAGCAGCGCCTAGATGCTTTCATTCGTTTGAATATTGCTAGTTTTGATGGCAAACAAGATATTAACAATTGTGGTTTTGAAAATTTAGGTCCTAATAAAAATACTTGTCTTAGTGTTGATCAAGCGCTTTTCAAAAAATACATGCATGAAATATTGCAGGGTATTTCTGATCAGAATTCTCCTCGAAAATATTTTTTCATCGCAGCACATTTTGCATACGCTTTAGCGCGAGGCGAAGACATCAGCACAAAAAAAGTCTTACTCTATCATTTGCACTCTTCAAATGATTTGACTCGAATTGGCAATGTGTTTGCTGACTTCCCAGATATGTTGTCACTGGGTATGTTGCGCCATCCACTGCGAGGATTTAATTCTCACATTAGGGCAGCAAGGACTATGGCTAGTAAAAACAGCAGCGATGCCCGTCTACGTGAAGCCTACATGTCGGTTTTAAACACTGATTATCGTACACATTATAAGCATCAATTAGTTGGATGGACCACTGTTCAAAGAAAGTATCCACATGCTCCTTTTCTAGAGGTGCAATTGGAGCAGTTACACGAAAATCCCCGCCGCGAAATGGAGCGGGTGGCTAGTTTTTTAAATATAGCGTGGAATGATAGCTTACTGGAAAGTACCTTCAATGGCCTGGCATTCTGGGCTGATACCTCAGCAAGAAATGCTATCAATGGTTTTTCAGTGCAACATACAAAGTATGAAGATTGGCAGGACAATTTTGATACCATTGATACTCTTGTACTAAATGGCTTATTGAAGAAATTTGTTGAAAAACATGGATATGGGAAAGTCTCCCGCAAGACGCGCCTGCTCCTTCCACTTCTCATTTTAAAGCCTAGCAAATTGGAACTTGAGGCACTACGAAAGGGTGGTTTACTCCGTCTTCCATTTATCATTAATAATATTTTAGCCCGCTATATTTTTAGTTATCTCTATTTGGTGGGTTACCCCATCGACTGCAGTGAAGGCTACCTGGCTGAGCTTGAACGTAAGTTCTGGAAGGGGGCAAGAATTTTTGTCAGATCCTTGACATCACCTGAATTTAAGTCCTAAAGTCCTTGTAAATTTCGATAAAAGGATAAAATCACAATGACCAATTTACGTGATCTGCATCAAGAAATCGTAGGGCATTACAAAAATTGCAATACAAGCAATTCCAACCTTTCAGATACCTGGGCCCAAACCCTTAAGCATTGGGAAACAAATTTTTCTTTTACTCCAATGCTTGAAATGCTTTCACCTGAAAGTAAGGTGAATACGTGGGTTGATGATAATCATTACTTGATTGATCGTACAGTTCTTGATGCAAGTGATCCGATTGTTAAAAAATTGTTGAGTTATGGGGAGAGTGATTTTGGCTCTCCGCGTAAAGACATTAAGCTTTTTGGTCAAGTTTACAGCAGCGGATTTATCCATCACGTTTTGTATGCGGCAAAGATTATTACCGCTATTGAAGCAAAAAATATTTCTGAACCCACAGTCATGGAAATTGGTGGAGGCCTAGGTGGTGTTGTTACCTTACTTCGTAATTATTTTAATGATAAGATCACTCTCTATATCGTCGATATTCCAGAAACTCTTTCATTCCAAGAATGGTCCCTCAGAGCCAACTTTCCCGCAGCAAAAACTTCTCACAAGGCCGGTGAAGATAATGTAGAGTTTTTCAAAGGCGGAATTAATTTTATTAATGCCTATGTACTTGAAAGTCAGCCTTTTAAGTTTGATGTGGCCATCAATATTGATTCAATGCAAGAAATGGATCGAGACATTGTTGCGGGATACATTCGATATATTGAAAAAAATATTTCAGACGATGGATTCTTTTATTTTGAAAATCACTTTGGACACACATCATCACCACTCATTGAGCCCACAGAATGTACCTTAGACGGGTTTTGGACGATCAACTCGGCTGAAATTGCCTACCAGATTGAGAGTTGCTCTGAATCTGAACAAGCTAGATTTATTTTTTTTAGAACTCGTGAAAAAGAGAATCCTGAAACGCGCCGTCTTGTTCTTCGCGTATTGTGGAATGGTTTTCTTTCAGGATTTATTTCAAATTCACCTGAGCTTGTGAATGAACTGAGTGGTTTACCTCGACGATTTTCACCAGACCAAGCCTTTAATCAGATTCAGGGGATCCTTGTAAAACATGGCCTTTCGGTACCACTTGAGTTTATTGAAAATTTAAACAAATCCATTTTTTTCACAACAAAGCCATTTGTTGAAATATATGGTCAGACAAAAGCTAAGTCTCTGAGTGAGAAGAGTTTCACCCAACGCAATGTTGAGGCTGTTTGGCATGTTCAAAATGAAATGCTCCAGCTGATGAAATTGAAAGCAGAGAATGAGCAGAATTTTTCAGCCGATAAAATTACTCAGCAATTACAATCGATTTGTGAAAAGCACACTTTGCATTTAAGTAACTTGCATGAGTCTGAATACTGGACGGCCTATATTTCGGCCATTCAAATGGTTCTACACAACAAAGAATCTGGGCGTGATCTTTTGATGAAGTGTATGAAAGACTCATCAAGCCCCACTTGGTTGACACGATTTGCTTATTTATTATCTCGATTTAATTTTGCCAAAGAAACAGAAGTGGTTTTAAGCAAAACAGAAAATGCGAGCAATGAAGATTATTTTCTTAAGCTTAAACGCGCTGAAATCACAGCTCTCATTGGAAATTCTTTGAATGCAAAAAAGATATTTCAAGATCTTGAGAAAAACTGCGATGCAGATTTAACACGCTGTAATTCATTGGCAAAAACTGCGGTTCGAGCAGGTGAGTTTGATCTCGTAGTAAGTCTTTGCAAAAAACTTTTTACGATTTCACCTGATTCATGTGCCGCTTTACTTTTAAGCATTGCCAGAACATCATCTTCAAAGCCGGATGCTGATGAATTTAGAAAAACTTTAATTAACGAGTTTATAGAATTGTGCGCACCTAAATCCGACAACTATCAGGCATTGCTGACTTACGGCAACCTGTTGCTTGAAGTCTCACGAAAAGATGAGGCTCTTGGTTTTATCAATGATGCCATCACAAAGAGCCCCATAGATTATTACACCATGGCTAGGGCAGGAAAACTTTTGCAAGATGCGCGTCTTGATGACTTCGCGGATAAAATGCTCACAAAATCACTGAGTCTTCGACCTGGTGCTTTTCTTCATTCAGATTTTATCGGGAATATTTATTTTGGTGCACATCGATATCAAAAGGCCGCTGAATGCTTTAAAACAAGTCTCACCATCAAACCCTATTTGCGACATCTTCAAGCCAAATATTTATATTGTGAGATATCAAAAACTACTGGGGACACTGCTTTTTTTAGCGCACCTTCAGAATTATCTCTGATTTTCCAACGCAAACAAGATTTTTATCATGATCTAGGTCTTTCTAACAAACCGACAATCTAGTTTGTTAGGGGGCAGTGGCTTTTGAAAGATTGTTCATTTTGGTGATCCAAGCTGTTCTCTTTGGAATAACTTCTAGTCTACTTTCATGCAGTTTTATTAATTCGTTTTCGCAGCGCTGTTGGAATGTTTCGCTTTTTGAATCAAGATACCAATATTTCCCCCACATCCCACTTCTGTAAGGCTTATCTTCAGTATTTTTGTAGGGGTCAACACGTCTGATTCGAAAATCAATGCTGATGCGAGCTCCTCCACCTTTTCTGATAGTCTGGTGTGGACACACGCCATCGAATAAAATGAATTGCCCTTCTTGAGCTACGTAATTGACCTTTTCAATACCTTCCATTTTTGCATCAAATGCGCGGTAAGGTCCGTTAAAAGAGGCTATGGCTGCAACTTTAGATTCTAAGGGGTTATAAAGTTCCATATACGTCGATTTGAGATCGCCATCGATGTACATCAGACAATTTATAATATCGTCAGGTTCCCCAGCCCATAAATCACTATGAAGATGATCAGTGGCATAATCGGTCTCTTTGTATTCCTCTGGTGCTCTGCCGTGTGCGACACGAACATTAATTGGGAATTCAATTCCCTTTATCAAGGAAGTTAAACCCAAGCGATCAAGTTCATCGATCACTGATTTTTCAAGTTTTACAAAGAGGTCCCAGTTTTTTTTGATAGCCAGTGATTTTGTACCATTGATCTGTTCAATGATGCGTTCATAATCATTTGGAGTCTTCACTGAGTGAATTTCACTTTTTGGTAATGAACCTAGAATGATTTCAAATACAGATTTTTTAATGGCTTCGTAATTTTCAGGAGCAGCTAAATAACTCTTGGTAAATTGACAGTCAAAAATATCCGGTTTGATTTTTGAATTTTGATTGAGCGCATTCCAAAATTCAGTGCGCGTCAACTCTTGACTGTTATCATTTACTTTGTGTGTCTCTGTTTGATTCATAACCCAGATACAGGATTGCTTGCTCTTCCAAAAGTTGGCGAGTTGAAATCATTAGTACTTAATCCAAACGCATTGAGACGATCACGCCAGTAATCTGATGTATTGAGTCTTCGTTGCAAACGTTCTTCAAGCCCTGCTTCGATAAAACCTTGGGTGCGCTGTTGAAGAACCGCAAGGAAGTATAAAGCAAATCCATTTTCAGGTGCAATAACATCAGTCAAGTTTTGAAGATTGGCCATTTGTTGTTTAATTTTTATAGGGCGATCTTCATGAAAAAGTCTGTGAAAATTAAGATGGTAGTTCATATAAAACCAAATATCCGTGATTTGTTCACTGTTGGGAATTTGATCGGGTTTGATTTCTTTAAAAGCCTCTTCGAAATTCGGAGTTGAAAGACTTATGCCTGCTTCAATTGCAATTTGACGACCGTATGCACCACCTTGGAATACTGTTTTTGCAGTATCCATATCTTGTAATAATCCTTGAGCTACCATGGAATCGTATATGGGGGTATTTGGAAGTGGCTGAAGTGGGCTGATTCTGTACCAATCTAAATCCATTTCTTTAGCTACTTTAATGGTGTCAAAAACCATATTTAAAGTTTCACCTGGGAAACCAACCATCAATAAAACACTGGCGTAAATTTTTGGATGTCTTCGAAGAACTTCTGCGGCTTTAAGAAAGGTTTCTACTTTACCTGGTTTTCTAACTTCATGAAGTATTTTTGCATTGCCCGATTCCATTCCGATATTTACAGCCACACAACCTGAAGCTTCTGCTGCGGAAATCATCTCTTCAGTGCACGAAAATGCAATGAGGCCATTGGTGGCGTCCCAAGTCATATTGAGTTTACGTCTCACCATTTCATTAAAGAGTTCCATTGCGGATTCTTTGTCATTCAACAAGTCGTCATCGAGCCACATAACGTGAGTGATGCCGTGAACATCACGTAAATGCTCAAGTTCATCAACAACAACGCGGGCTGATCTTAGTCTAACACCGGTACCATTGAAGTTTCTCACGCTACAAAAAGTGCAACGAGCGCGACAGCCGCGATTAGAAAGTGCTGTGGCAAATTTTGTTCCCTTGGGTCTGAGCCAATAAAAAGCACCGACGGTGCCATGATTTGAATAATTGGAAAGATCTGTGATGAGGTCATGGCTAGGCAAAACATTAAGATCTTCTGAATTAGGACGAAGATCGTTTAAAAAACGAACATACTCATCGCCCTCGCGAAGTATTGTTTGGCCGAGAATATTGACCGGTGATTTTTTATTCACCACTTGAATAAAATTCTTAAGGCTGTTGTCGCCTTCTTTAAGAAACGCAATATCAGCAGAGGAAATATCTTTGAGTACACGCTCAACATCATTACTCACATGAACACCGCCAATACCAATTGGCACTTTATGGGTGCTTATGAGTTCACAAACTCGCTTTAGAGAGGTGTGAGTCATAGTGAACATGCATGTGATACCAACCATATCTGGATTAAATTCTTTGAGTTTTTTAACGAGTGCTTCTTTCCAGACAGCGTCAAAATCAAATTTTTCTGGATCATTAGTTTCAGTGGCGGCTTTGATCACGGTATGATTGAGGTTAAGTATTTCGACGGTTACACCCACTTTTTCAAGTTGGGTTGCTAAGACAGCTAATCCGTAAGGAGGGTAATTTGTGTAACGCAGCCTTCTTGCGGTTTCCATACGAAAGAGTTCTTTGCTTGCGTCTGGTGGGGTAATGAGGAGTGTTTTTTTGATTTCCCTTTTTGGAAAGATACGATTGAGTATCTCATCACCGCGTTTGAATATTTTACTGTCTTTTGTTTCTCGGTTTTCGGTAACCAATTTGTCTGTTTGCATGCCGCCTCGAATTTATTTTTTTAATGAGCTTAATTTTAATAGCGCAGTGCTGCGGAGTCAAGTCGTAAATCCCCTCTAAGCAAGCCCATTAAGGATTTTAGTGGTGACTGAGGCTTTTTCAATGGTTTCCCCATTGCGCAAGGTATAAATTTACATTTATATTGAGGTCGTTATAAGACTAGTGAAACAGGTTGTATTGCCCAATTAGGAGACTTATTGCATGGCGAAAAAAACTAAACCCGAGGACTTTAAGCGCAAAATTAAAACCAGAGAAGAATTGCGCGAAATCATTGGCCCTCGCCCTCGCAAAAAATCTGTGATCATGTGCCACGGCACATTTGACATTGTTCATCCAGGCCATATTCGTCATCTTATCTACGCTAAAGAAAAAGCCCATGTTCTGATTGCAAGTCTCACCAGTGATATTTTTATCAACAAAGGTCAGCTGCGACCCTTTGTGCCTGAACAATTGCGCGCCATGAACTTAGCGGCTCTCGAAGTAGTTGATTATGTCATTATTGACGAGCGTTCAACACCGCTAGAGAATCTCAAGTTTTTACAACCTGATTATTTCGCCAAAGGTTATGATTACAGTAATACGACTAATATTCCCCCCAAAACTAAAGAAGAAATAGATGTTCTTGAAAGCTACGGCGGAGAGATTATCTTCACACCAGGTGATGTGGTCTACTCTTCATCGGCCATTATCGAAAATACACCGCCAAAAATTTCAATTGATAAACTTGTTACTTTGATGAAATCAGAGAACATTACTTTCGATGATCTTCGAAAAACTCTTTCTGCTTTTAAAGACATCTCCCTTCATGTTGTTGGTGACACAATCGTGGATTCTTACACCCATTGCTCCATGATTGGCAGCGGTACAAAAACTCCAACTTTTAGTGTGAAGTACGAAGATCAAGTGGATTTTGTAGGGGGTGCTGCCGTCGTTGCAAAACACATGAGAAAAACGGGCGCAAAAGTAAAACTCACCACTGTATTAGGTGAAGATCCTTTAAAGGATTTCGTTTTAAATGACCTTAAAGTTGAAGGCATTGAATGCAATGCGCTCGTCGATAAAACACGTCCCACCACACAAAAAAATGCGTTTATTGCAAAAGGTTATCATTTATTAAAAGTTGATAAGCTGGATAACCGTCCGATTTCAGACAAAGTACTTTCTGAATTTAAAAATTCCATTAGTGATACAAAATCTGATGCTGTTGTTTTTAGTGATTTTAGACATGGAATTTTCAGCCGCCGAACGATTCCTGCATTGATTGATTCCATTCCTAAAAATACGATGCGCGTGGCAGATAGCCAAGTGGCCAGTCGTTGGGGAAATATCTTAGAGTTCAGAGGATTTGATCTTATCACACCTAACGAACGGGAAGCGCGTTTTGCCTTAGGTGATCAAGACTCGGTTATTCGCCCTTTAGCTCTTGATCTTTACAAAGCCGCAGAGTGCAAATACCTGATTTTAAAATTAGGAGAGCGGGGGATCATCACGTATCGCCCTCGCAATGATGATAACGATCCTCGGGCATTTTTCACCATCGATACTTTTGTGGAAAGACTTGTGGATCCAGTCGGGGCGGGTGACGCACTTGTCTCTTACGCCACACTTGCACTTATTGCGACAAAGTCTGAAGTTATCGCGTCTATTTTAGGTTCTATGGCTGCCGCAGTCGCTTGCGAACATGAGGGTAACAACCCCGTGCCCCCTGAAGAAGTCATGAAGATTCTCGATATCAACGAAAAACGAGCTCAATATTCATGAGGGTCATTGTCGTTGGCCTTGGTATCCAAGGGCATAAGCGTCGGGCAATCGCAGGAAAAGATGTCATTGGAGTTGTTGATCCAGTAAACCCAAATGCTGATTACAAAAATATTAAAGAAGTGCCTCTTGATAAATATGATGCGGCTTTGGTTTGTACTCCTGATCAACCAAAATTTGAATTGCTTCATTATCTCCTCTCAAATAAGAAACACGTATTGGTTGAAAAACCATTATTGACTGAAAATCAAAATCAACTTGTCGAACTTCAGCAGCTTGCCGAAAAAAATAAAACCACAGCATATACGGCTTACAATCATCGATTTGAGCCACATTTTATTAATCTAAAAAAGTGTATTGAGTCAGGCATTTTGGGCAAAATTCATATGGCAAAGTTTTTTTATGGCAATGGTACGGCTCGCGATGTGCGCAATTCTGTTTGGCGCGATAAGGGCGATGGCGTTCTTCCTGATCTAGGCTCACATCTTTTAGATACTGCGAATTTTTTATTTGGAGATTTGAGAAATCGCGAATTCAAGCCCCTCAGCTTTGATTGTTTTGAGAACAAATCATACGATCACGTTCACTTTGGAACTCGAGACTCCAGCCCCTCCTTGTTTTTTGAAGCAACGCTCTTATCTTGGCGCAATACTTTTCATGCCGATGTGTATGCTGAAAATGGCTCCGCTCATATTGAATGTCTGTGTAAATGGGGGCCAAGCACATTCACCGTTCGTAAACGTGTTTTACCCAGTGGGAGACCTCCGGAAGAAGTACAAACTCTGACCCAATCTGATCCCACATGGGCACTTGAATATGATCATTTCAAAATCTTGTGTAAAACGGGAACAAGCAATATTCAAAATGATGAATGGATTAACGCGACACTTACCAAACTCAGCAAGTTTAAAAGTTAAGGGGTAAACCAATAATAATCACCACTGTACCCAACTTGGCTGAAGAGTTTTTCCCACTCTCTGCGATGTAAGATAGTTACGGCGGTGAGATTCCATTTCATCAGAGCAGCTCTTTCTTCGTCATTAAGATAAGCGTCATTGATGGTGTATTTATCTTTAGCACTCACGCGTTCCATCTCTCGCAATGCCACGTTAAGCTCTTCGCCTTTTAAATTATGAAGTGTGTTTATTGCTATGACGAGATCAAAGGATTTATCAGGGTAGGGTAGCTTTATGGCATTGCCGATTTTGACAAAGGGCTTTACTGACGGCAGCGAATTTTCAATGGCATAAGTTGAAATATCAATACCCGCTACAGTGGCGTCGGGTAAGGCTTCCTTAAAATCGTGGAGCATAAAGCCTTTTGCGCATCCAATATCTAAGATGCGACTTTTATTTGTCAGTCCGTAATGTTCGATAAAGTGCGCGACTACAGGTTTCCAGCGACCATCATAACGATAACCACCGTAGCCCGTACTTCTAGTGCCATCGAAGTATTCTTTTCCGAACTGTTTTGCGATTTGCCTGTCATCGTCGGTAGAAGCGGCTCTCTCATCTAAATTACGTTTGATTTTGGGGTATTTATCTAAAAGATTTACTTCAGCCATGGTGGTCACCTTATATTGAATCAGTAAGGTAAACAATATAGTGGCCTAAAGCTCCATTGCAACAAGAAGCTAGGGGTTTTCTGTTGCCATAATGTGGTGGTCCATTTTATGTTACTTCCATCTATGGCAACACAAAACGCGTCTCAATTAGATCATCAAGTTATCGAAAAGGTTTATTCTTTAGCTCTAAGAATTCGCATGCTCGAGGATGCCCTTGCTCGTGAATATCCCAAAGCGGAGATGAAAACTCCCATTCATTTATGCACAGGGCAAGAAGCCATCGCCGCTGGGGTTTGCGCTAATCTCACCAAAGACGACATTGCCTACGCTTATTATCGTTCACATGGTTGGTATTTAGCCAAAGGTGGAAATCTCGATGAAATGGTCAGCGAGTTTTTCGGAAAAGCCACAGGCTGCAGTCGTGGTTTTGGCGGCTCCATGCATCTCATCGATCTCAAAGTTGGATTTCAAGGAACGACTGCCATCGTCGGAGCAGCCATACCCCATGCTGTTGGTGCGGCCTTTACGATTAAGTATAAAAAACAAAATCATGTTGCCATCGCAGCTTTTGGCGATGGGGCTTCTGAAGAAGGTTTGTTTCAAGAATCATTGATGTTTGCAGCTGTAAGAAAATTACCTGTAATTTTTATTTGTGAGAATAATGGTCTCGCAACAAACACCTGGATCAACGAACGACAACCCGATGTCCCAATTTATAAACGCGGAGCTGGATTCGGTGTAAACTCAGTACAAGTTGATGGAAACAATGCCCTTGAAGTTTACAAGGCGATGAACGCAGCTGTTGCGCGAGCTCGCGCTGGTGAAGGCCCTTCATTTATTGAGTGCAAAACATATCGCATTTTAGAACATTGCGGCCCTAACTACGATGTCTCCGTTGGCTACCGAACACAAAAAGAAGTAGATGATTGGAAATTAAAAGACCCCATTGCTTTTTTAGAAACGATTGTTTCAAGTGATGCGAAAGAGCGCTTACGAAAAAAACATCAAGATGAAATTGACGCTGCTTTTGTTTTCGCCCGGCAAGCACCCTTTCCGACATCTATGATTCCTGAGGGTTATTCATGTCCGTAATGAAATTTACCGAAGCCATTCAAGATGCCTATGCTCAAACAATGAGAGCCCACCCAGAAGTGTTTTTGGTGGGAGTAGGTTTGATTGACCCTAAAGCAGTTTTTGGAACTCTCAACGGCTTGTATAAAGAATTTGGTCCTGAGCGCGTTGTTGAGGGGCCGCTGGCAGAACAAATGCTCACGGGTTTTGCTTTCGGAGCCGCCACTTTAGGATTACGCCCTGTTTTGATACATCACCGTGTGGACTTCTTACCACTCACCTGGGATCAAATCGGTAATCACATGGCAAAGTGGTATTACATGTTCGGTGGTCAGCAAAAAGTTCCATGTGTTATTCGTGGAATCGTTGGGCGCGGCTGGGGTAATGGGCCTCAGCACACACAAAGTCTTCATGGTTTCGCTGCGTCTACACCTGGTGTGAAAGTGGTTGTTCCAGCAAATGCCGCTGAAGCTAAAGGGCTGATGGTTTCTGCAATTTTAGATGATGAGCCCGTGATTTACATCGATCATCGCTGGCTTCACAGTGATACGGGTGAAGTTCCAGGTGGGCTTTATCAAATACCCATAGGCAAAGCTCACGTGATGCTTGAAGGAAAAGACGCAACGATTATTGCAATTGGCCCCATGGTTCAAGAGGCTATGATTGCTGCTGAGAAATTAGCAGCACTGGGTAAATCTGTTGAGGTTATAAATCTGCGCACTGTTCGGCCAATTGATTTTGATACGATCATGACTTCTGTTGAGAAAACAGGACATCTCTTGGTGGCCGATTCTGATTGGCCACACTTTGGAGTAGCTTCTGCAATTATTAGCGAGGTCACTCAAAAAATATTCAAAGCACTCAAGCACGCACCTTCGGCTATCACATGGCCTAATCACCCGGTTCCGGCAAGTTACGCTCTTGATGTTCATTATTACCCAATGGCAAAAGATATTGTAAACGCAGTAACTCAAATGCTCTCTGGTGAATCAACCCTTTCTCACCATATTAGCACTACAAATAAATCCCACTCCGGCACTCTGTCGGGGCCATTTTAATTTAACTTTTGATTATTTTTTATAAAACGCGTGAATGCGCTCAATGATAAAATCACCTTGTTCAGGTGTTATATATTGGTGTGCTGGCAATGTGATAATCTCTTTTGCTTCTTGTTCTGCTACCGGAAAATCACCTTCTTTATAACCTAACGCGCGAGCAGGTTTTTGCAGATGAAGTGGTAAAGGGTAATGAACTTTGGCCTCAATTTTATTATCAATTAAAAACTTAAGTAACTCATCACGGCGTTTTACGCGCACCAAATATAATTGATAAGCTTCACGCATACCTTCGGGGCGACGTGGCACACGTACAAAATCTGGCAGATCAGCTAAGCCCTTATCAAGTTGACGGGCCACGCGATTGCGCTCCCCAATCACGGATTCCATTTTATCGAGGAGTTTATAACCAATCACCGCTTGAAAAGGTTGAAGGCGGGCGTTGATTCCCCACATGTCAATGTGGTCACGATCGACCATGCCGTGATTGCGATAAACTCTAAGCCATTCATTACATTTATCATCGTTGGTGACGATCATTCCACCATCACCCATGACGTTGAGTGGTTTTAGTGGATGCATGCTAAAGGCGTTTACTTTGCCAAAGCTGCCACACATTTTATTTCCAATTTTTGCACCTGTGGCGGGGCAAGCATCTTCAATAACTGGAATTCCATGTTGATCTGCAATCTTCATAACCGCATCCATCTCAGCAGGGCAGCCGGCCCAGTGCACAGGTAATATGGCTTTTGTTTTTGAAGTGATTGCGGCTTCGATTTTTTTTACGTCAATTAAGTGGCGATCATCTGAATCAACAAACACAGGTCGTGCACCCACAGCGACGATAGCGCCTGCTGTAGCATAGAATGTATTGGCCACGGTGATGACTTCATCACCAGCTTTTACTCCCACAGCTTTTAACGATAAAATCAATGCGTCAGTTCCGTTATTCACAGCAATGACGTGTTTTACACCAATGTATTTTGCGAATTTTTTTTCAAACCGATCAACGTACGGCCCAAGAGTAAATTCACCTGAGGCTACGAGTTCGCGTAAATCGGGGAGGTATTCTTCAAAATCACCAAATTGTTTATCAAGATAATTATACTTAACGTGCATAAAACTTTCTTACGAGATCGATCAAGAGATCTTGTTGTTGTACTTTGAGTGTCGGATACAACGGCAAACTCATAATTCTTTTTGAAAGTTTGAGTGCCATTGGAAAATCATTTTCTTTATAACCTAAATGCTGAGCGGCCTCTTGCATGTGAATGGGTGTTGGATAATGAACTTTTGCATCAACACCGTTTTCGTTTAAATATTTTAGTAACTCATCACGACGATCAGCTTTAATGACATAGGTTTGATAAACACAAAACTCACCAGGGCCTTCTTCAGGAACTTCCACAAAGGGTTTTAAATTTTTATTGTAATAAAAAGCCAGTTCTCGACGTTTATTTGTCCATTCTTCAAGTTTTGTCATGGTCACCAGGAGCATAGCGGCTTGCAATTCATCGAGTCTGCAATTGAAGCTGAAAAATTCACAGTCGTTTCTGTTTTTCAAACCGTGGGTGCGGGATTTCAGCATTTTTTCATAAATATCTTTACGAGGAGTTGTCATCATGCCTGCATCACCGAAGGCAAAAAGATTTTTGAGTGGGTGCAAACTAAAACAAGCCGCATCACCAAAACTTCCTACACGTTGACCGTTTAATGTCGCGCCCAAAGCTTGAGCGGCATCTTCTAAAACAAAAAGTTTATGTTTTTTTGCAATAGCTATGATTTCTTTCATAGGTGCGGGTCTTCCCGTTAAGTGCACGGGCATGATGGCTTTTGTTTTGGGAGTAATAGCTGCCTCAATTTTTTCTGGATCCATATTCATGTCTTCACGGACATCAGAAAAAACAACACGTAGACCTGCAAGATCAATGGATGAAGCTGAGGCGATAAAAGAATTTGGCGCTGTAATAACTTCATCGCCCTGTTTGAAATCTAAGCCACGCAGTACCAAATGAAGTGCGCAAGTACCATTGGCTAAACCTGTGGCGTATTCTGTTTGGCAATAACGCGCAAAAGCTCTTTCAAACTCTGTGACATTTTGGCCTAAGATGAAATTGCCACCATCAATTACTTTGCCGACGGCGTTAAGTAGTTGCTCTTTTAGAGGGGCGGCTTGATTTCCTAAATCTGTATAGGGGACTATTGGTTTTGAGGGTGTCATAACGCGTTCCAACCTTTGTTTTGATTTAGCTCGGAAGTATTCCACTGTGAGTGGCGGAAATCAAGAGTGAAAGCAGATACAAAACTATTGTCAAAGGCCACTTTCAGGTGTTACTCAAAATAGATCTGCAAATGACAAAGATAGGAATCATATGGTGATCGGTTTTGCTGGATTATCCCATTTAGGAATCAACTCAGGCATCGCCATTGCCTCAAAAGGGTTTGACGTCATCGCCTATGATCAAGATGCCCCATTGGTCGATGCACTTAATAAAAAACAACTTCCCATATTTGAACCTGGTCTTGAGGAGCTATTAACTAAAAGCGCTGATCGGATCACTTTCACCAGTAAATTGGAAGATCTCAAAAAAGCAGATGTGATTTATATTTCTCTCGATGTGAGCACTGACGAAAAAAACACAAGTGATCTTACAAATCTTAAAAAAATAATCAGCAACGTTATTGAAAAAGCTGATCTCAATAATCGCCCTCAAGCTTCATTGGTCGTTTTAAGCCAAGTGCCACCCGGATTTACACGAAAGCTAGCAACGTCAAAATTTAATCTTCTCTATCAAGTTGAAACTTTAATTTTTGGAAGAGCCGTTGAGCGAGCTCTTTTTCCTGAGCGCTACATTGTAGGATGTGCTGATCCGAAAAAAGATTTGCCCCCTGTTTATAAAAAATTGCTAGAAAATTTTAATTGCCCCATTTTACCCATGCGCTATGAAAGTGCTGAACTTGCTAAAATTTCAATCAACATGTATTTAGCTGCATCTGTTACTGTCACCAATACTTTGGCTGAAATCTGTGAAAAAATTGGCGCCAATTGGTATGAAATCTCACCCTCATTAAAACTCGATAGACGCATTGGTCCTCATGCTTATTTAGCTCCTGGTCTTGGATTATCTGGTGGAAACATCGAGCGCGACATCGCCACTATCCAAAATCTGTCTCAAGAACATGGAACACAAGCCCATGTTGCCGATGCTTTCACGAGTAATAGTCAGTATAGAAAAGAATGGGTTTTAAGAACGGCTCATGTCGAAACACTTTCAAAACATAAAGATGCTATGGTTGCAGTTTGGGGTTTAGCTTATAAACAAGAGACTAAATCTATAAAAAACTCTCCAGCCGTAGCACTCCTTGAGGGAATGAAGGGTGTGAATGTTCAGATATATGACCCGCAAGCAGTGTTGCCCCAGCATCTTGAAGGTAGAACAATTAAACAAACTTCAAATGCCATTGAGGCTTGTCGTAATGCCCATGCCCTTTTAATTATGACGCCTTGGAGTGAATTTACAAAAGCTGATTTAAAACAGGCAAAGGCTGTAATGAAGGGTAAAACAGTGATTGACCCTCATGGAATGCTGGATCCTAAAAATTGTGAAGAACTTGGATTTGAATACTTTAAACTTGGAGTAAATTTATGATGAAGCATAATCAGGCTCAATGGTTAGCACCTCAACGTGTTGTACTTCTTGGGGCCTCAGGATTCATCGGCCGTGAACTCAAAGCTCATCTCGAAAGTAAAAATGTGAATGTGCTCGCATTTTCTTCAAAAGATGTGGACCTCATGCAAAAGAGTGCAGTTCAAACTTTGAAAGAAAAAATTCAAAGCACAGATACTGTTGTTCTTTTATCAGCTCTTACACCTGAAAAAGGTAAAGACACCGCCACACTTATTAAAAACATGAGCATGGCTCAGAATGTGTCAGAATTTTTGGAAGAAAAAAAGTTGGCCCATTTTGTTTACATTAGCTCTGATGCTGTTTACGCAGATGATATTAACCCAGTAAGTGAAACATCCTATGCAGCACCTGCCACTCTCTATGGATGCATGCATTTAGCTCGTGAACACGCTGTTAAAGCTAGTGCGCAAAAACACAAGACTCCGACATTAGTTCTTCGCCCATGCGCTGTTTACGGCCCACATGATACACATAACAGCTATGGTCCAAATCGCTTTGCAAGAACCGCACTGAAAGATTCTAAAATCACACTTTTTGGCAATGGCGAAGAAAAACGCGACCATGTTTTTATCGATGATGTGGTGCGATTAATTACTCTAACTCTTGGTCATGTGTCTGAAGGTTTACTCAACATCGCCAGTGGTTCATCACCTTCTTTTATGGAAGTGGCGCAAGCGGTGGCAAGTAATTCTGGTCCACAAACTAAAATCGAATGCAATCCCCGGTCGGGCCCCATCGTTCATCGACATTTTGATGTCACAGAAACTATCAGGGCTTTTCCAACTTTTTCATTTACATCGATTTCTGAAGGACTTGCTAAAACAGTGCATGCTCTGAAAAGTCGCTAATGATGAAAGTCGTTAGCGGTGTCTTTATCTTAAAAGATGACGGCTCAGCACTTTTGCAACACCGCGACGACAAACCCGAGATCAGACATCCTGGGCTATGGACAATTCCAGGTGGTCATCGCAATCCTGGAGAAAAACTTGAAGATTGTGCTCGCAGAGAAGTATTTGAAGAAACGTCTTATCGCTGTGACCAACTCAAGCTCATTGATGATTTTATTTGTAACGATGGTATCGGAGATGATTACAGAATTGCCCTCTATTGGACAACTTATGACAACAATCAAAAATATGAATGTCTTGAAGGCCAAGATCTAAAATTCGTAAAAAGACAAGACGTCAGCCAGTATGCTGTTTTGCAGTTTATCTTGCCCTATTGGGATCGCGCCTTAAATGAAATGAACCTTACTCGAGATTAACTTCGGTCATGCGCTTGATATTAAAATAACGACTATCGTCAAGGCTATTGGGAAGTTTCTTATCTTTAAAAGCTTTGCACAGATCGCGAATAGCGTCTTCTACAGAGCGCTTGGGTGTAAAACCTAATTTCTCAGCAATCTTTTTTGAAGACACATGATATGAGCGCATATCATCACTGGTTGAAGTTTCAATAGTGATGGGATCCATCTCTGGAAATTCTTGTTCAACAACTTTTTTTACCATCTGAGCCAATTCGGCGATGGTGTGATTTTGATAACCCGCATTGAATGTTTCGCCTGCGATTTTTTCTTTCGGCATTTCTAAAAGCTCAAGATAAAGATCAGTAATGTCATCTACGTGAATGCTGGGGCGTTTTTGTGCTCCACCAAAAACAGTAATCTTGCCTTTATTCACAGCCAAATTTGTCAAAATATTAACCGACAAATCAAGTCGAGTACGAGGCGAGTATCCACAAACAGTTGCTGGGCGAATAATGACGGTTGTGAAATCAGAAGCCTGGTACTTGAGTAAGAAAGGCTCAGTCAAACCTTTAAACTTATTATAATCTGAAAGTGGAACTAAGGGATGAGTTTCAGTCACCTCAGGAGCATCACTTACACCATAAACAGAACTTGTAGAGGCATAAATAAAACGTTGAACGCCTGCTTCCCGAGTTGCTTTGACCATGGGCTCGAAACAATCAAAGTTGATGGATTTGCTAAGATTTGGATTTAAAGTAAAGCTTGGATCATTTGAAATACAAGCTAAGTGTATCACGCTATCTATGCCTGTGAGATTTTTGAAATAAAAAGCTGTATCTCGAATATCACCTTTTACTACTTTAAGTTTTGGATGTTTTGGCAACGTATCATCACCGTAGATCATCAGGTCGTAGACAGTGACGGCATAACCCTTGGCTAAAAGTTTTGGTACCAAGACAGAACCTACATAACCCGCACCACCGGTCACAAGAATATTTTTAGCCACCGAAACTCTCCTTTGAATTAATTAAATTCACCGTTTAAGGTTGTAGGATATATTTTACTAGAATCCTTTTGCAACTGATCTTTGTGCCAATTCTGCTCCAAATACTTCTTTCCCAAGGTGCCTTGATTTCCAATCATTCTTGATGCAACTCGGTACTTATGATAGGTGTCAAACTCAACACTTGAGAAATAGGCAACCCCATAATTGGAGGGCAACCCCGCCTCAAAGTAGCTGTGAATAGATTCATCCCGTTTTTTGATAAACTCCAGTTGAAGGGGGCTGAACTCAAGATCTTTGCCTAAGGCTGCGGACATGGTTTCAATAATGACATCGAGGATCTCCTCAGGCGTATTGTCTTGGAGACTGTATTTCTCAGTGGACTCAAAAATCATTTGGGGTTCTTCCAGTAGTTCTTTGATAGAAAGAAAACGGCCCTGTTTTTTTGAGAATACATGTTTTGGTATCACTAGCGTGTTTTTCTGAGGCATAGGAGTTTGAATCAGTTCGACAGCGCCGATGCTTACGGTTTGTTTTCCAAAAAGGTTTGAACCCATATCAACAAAAGAACCCCCCACAGCGATTACAAATTTGCAGTTTTTAACAAGGTGAAGATCCATGGGTTGGGATTTAAATTCGGAAAAGGGATAGTCAAGAACCCTCGGCATTTGAGGTAAGGGAGTCATAGATCGATCCCCCATTCGCACAACCCAACCACCAGCTTCAGTAATGGCTTTGATGGCTGGAATGCAGTTCATAATATTGGAATTGCGTGCGTTTTGCATATCTCCATGAAATCCCCCTTCGCGCGCATGGAGGCAAACATACCAACTATCGATTCCCATACGTGTTAATTGCTCTTTAGCTCGCTTTTCTTTTTTGGGAGGTAAAACAAAGTTTGGAATATTGGCGTATTCATTTGCCCAATCAAAAGCTTTTGTGGCTTCCCAGCTAAAATTCTTATGGTAATTGGGATTTCCCATGAGTTCGGCGCCAATGCAAACTTCAAAAAAAAGATCTTTATAATACCGTTTGATGAATTGTTTTTTCTGCACTTTTCCATTTGTTACAAAATGTAAAAAACTTGTAACTATATAAAGACAAAGCCTCTTGCCATTGCTCAAAAAGTAATTCCAGAGGGCCGTGATATGGCCGAAGAAAAGTGTAATGAACAAGTTACCCACAAAGGTTGCGAGTTTACCTAAAGGTCCATTCAATGAATAAGGTGATTGGAGATTATATATTTCTACAATTGGAATTTTGGGATAACCGAAAAAACGAAAGCGACGAAGGAGTAAAATCTTTTTACCGCTGCGCCGCGCATGGGCGGTACCATAAAAAATAGCTTCGCATGTATCCCCCATAGCCGACTCTGAGGTCGTCAGAATGAATAGGGGGCTCCTTTTATTAATAAATGTAACTGCATTTCTGAGTAGAATTCGTAGTTTCATTAAATCTTAAATATCACCCACTTTAGTTGACAATTTGCTGAACGTCGAACTTTATAAGTTCTTGTCCTTTTGAAGCAGCACTTCCAGCATCATCCAATCCATGTCTGTATCGACATCGATAGATCGCGACCGCGGCATCATATAGCCCAAAGTTTCATCGGTCAGAAATTTTTTGTGTTTGAGGAGCCAATCCGTGCGCGCCATAAACATGGCTCCATTTAAAAGATAGGCCTTAGGCAAGATCTGTCGGTATTGAGGGAGGCTGTTGGCTCCATCAATGATGGGATGCAAAATATTATTTCCATCCATTTTAAAAACCCAATGGGGTGGTTTCTCTGGGTCCGTCACTGAAGCGCAGACATTGGCTTCACGCTCAACGCAATATTTAATACAGTCATCAAGATCATCAACAGTTCTCAGTGGTGATGTGGGCTGCAACATGACCACGTAATCAAAGCCAGGCAATGTCTTTACGGCATGCACGACAGTGTCTACTCCGGGGACATTGTCATCGGCTAGCTCCATGGGACGTACAAATGGAACTTCACAACCCCATTTTTTAGCAACCTCAATGATTTCTAAATCTTCAGAGGAGAGCACGAATCGGTCTAGATATTTAGATTTTTTGGCGACTTCGATAGTCCAAGCTATCAAAGGTTTTCCGCCTGCAAGCTTGAGATTTTTACGGGGCAGACCTTTGGATCCACCTCTGGCAATCATCACACCAAGAATGCGTTTACCTTGGATCATTTTAGCTCCTTTGCTAAAATTTCTTTCATGCGCCACACAACGGCAGGAACACCATCACTCAAGGTGTCAATCATTGATTGCACACTTGTATCAGCGAAAAGATTTGAAAAATCTTTTTTCACCCATTGCGCATAATCGGGTGGTTGAGGGGTGAAGTGTGAAAAAATACGATTAGCCACTTGAGCTGAGAAATAGCACAACAAGGCTTCTTCAATTTGCTTTTGCGATTGGGGTTGAGGGTTTTTTAAATATTGACTGATTTTTTGAAAATAATCAGTCTTTGAAGTGGCCTTCTCAACAAATGAAAAATCAGAATAATAGGCATCGCTGGCAATGATCACGCGTTTTCCAAAAGTGGCGGCTTCAATGCCTGTGGTGGAGGAGAGTGGCAAAGTAAGCCGTGATGTCTCGATCAAGTTATAGGTGTTTACATCTTCGTCGGCAGAAATAAATCGAATGCGTGTGTTTCCGGGAAACGCACGTTCGATTTCTAATTTTAAATCATGTTTTGCTTTATAAAATGGATTGCGCTCTACAGGGTGTTGCCTCACTCCAATAGTGGCTGAGGTGTTTTTTATCAAAAAATCTAATGTCTCCATAAGCCATTGGAAGGGGTTGTCAAAAAAAGTTTGTTTTCCAAGAGCTGCAGCATCGTAGTCAACGTTGAGAGGAATAAGAACATCACAAGAGAAGGTGTTTGATTTATTATATACCTGTTTTTGAAATTTCTGGTCGTCAAGGGTTCCACCGTTTTTTTCAGTTGCTTGCATGCGATGTTGTAATTCTTGTTTTGCCAACTCTAATATTTTCTTACGCTCAAGAGATTCATGATCTCCAAAAACATCTAAATCGAAAATTTTTGCAACATCGGGTTGGTGGGCGGCGATGCCGTCTACGGCGGTGTAGATAATTCCAAAACCTGAATCATGAGTTGCTGCTCGTATTCCATGGCGATGGGCCTCCCAAAAAAACAAGGAAGTGTTTCCCCAGAGTCCGCCTTGCAAAACCAGGTGATCAAAAGAATTCTGGGCCATGAGGCTTTTCACTCGAGAAAGATTCTCACTCAATGTCTTTTTTAACTTATCGCGGTAGGGCTTCCAACCTTCATGAGGTACGGAACTTCTAAAACGAGAGACCAGATAAACATGACAGAGTCTTTCTATTTCTTTTGAATCTTTTTGATCAAGGGGATGCTTTTCAAAATCACTGAGTTTAATAATTTCAAAATCATCGGACAAACTCGAGAGGGTTTTCCGAATAACGCGGTTTTGATCATTGTTACGAACTTTGTCGGTGTAGGGGATGTCATCCCAAATAATAATGGGTTCGTATCCACGGGATTTGTAAAGAAATGCTAAGGTGATTACATACCATGGAACGGCAGTATAATGACTGACATCTAAAAGGAGCCCTACGCGTTTTCCATTGGCTTTTACCTGGATCTTTCGGGGCACCGTGTCTAAAAATATTTCAAACAAAGCACGGTGCTTTTTGAACTTCGTAATATCAAGAAACCGACGCGCAATTTTTTTGAGCTTTTTTATCATCAACCCTTTATGCGACATCAAAAAGCCCGACTCAACATAATTCCTCTCTGAGAGACATTAAACATTGAACTTCTTTGCAAAACCAGTCAATTACTATGAAATATTAGAAAACGGAGAGAGTAATGAGACAAGAATGGCTGAAAATCAAAAAGCATTTAATGGATTTTTATAAAAACCCCCTTCTATTAAGTTTTGGCATTTATACATTAGTTATTAGCCTTGGTTTTCTTATATGGGCCCATATCTTTGGACATATTGGCTTGGATTTTTCGTTTTTTAAGCAGCTAGGAGCCATTCCCAATTCTCAGATCAAGTTGTTTGTTTTTGAACAGTATTTTCTCCTGGCGAGCTTTTTTGGTTTATTTTTTGTTACAAAAAATAAATTAAGAGGCCTTTTAAAAAATCCGTTGAGTCTGATGGTTATAGCACTTTTGATTTTTTCTTTAGTGAGACTAGCCATGACTTTTAAGCCCAACCCCATTCTTGCGATTCGTAACTCAGCATTTTGTTGGTATTTATTTTTGTGCCTCTCGCTTTCTTTTATTCCTAAAATTTCAAAAATTATTGAAACAGTATGTTTTTTTAGTTTTGTAACTAGCTTAATAATTTTCGTCTTCACCTTAGGTGTATTTTACACGGGCATGCTCTCTATCCTCATGATTCCCTTTGTGCCTTTTTACCCTTTTCTTATTTTAGCTTTGACCGAGGCTAAAGAAAAAAAACTGAGTTTAGTTATCATAGCCCTCATTGGAATTGCCTTTGGTACAACCATGGCTACAACCATGCAACGCACACTTTTAGTGGGCATTTCACTTCCACTTATTTTTGTGGGGCTCAAAAGTATTGTTGATAATAAAAAGCGATTTCTGTTTCTGCGTAGATTTGCGCTTTGGATGATTGTCATCGCTGTTTCAGCAGTTTTATATCCGATTTATTACGCAGATTATTTAGTAAATAAAGCTCCTGTCACAGAAAAAGTTGCGACCGATATTACAGAAGTTGACCCTCTAAAAAGAGGTGAAACAAATTCTTCTGGTATGGAAATGTTTAGAGCAGCCATGTGGAAAGATGCTTTTGATCTTTTTAGATCTCATCCCGTGGGAGGAATTGGATTTCAAGATCAGGTTGTCTACAGGGTTTATGATGGTTTTGGAAAATATTTACCTAACGATGGCTGTCTGCCAAAATACCCAGAATGTCGAGCGCCCATCTCTGGCCCACACAACAGCTACATTAATGCGCTAGCACGCATAGGGATCATCGGCGTTTTATTTTTTATTCTACATGTTTTGGTTTGCTGGCTTTTGTTTAAAGAAGGTTGGACATGGACTGGGTGGGCTATATACGGGCAGATGATTTATGGTGCCTTTAACGTAGGTCTTGAAGGCCCTGTTAGAAGTTTTCTTATATTGCTCGCAATCAGTTCAGCGCTGGCGGTAAAATCAAAAAAATTACATGGATCCTCATAGTACGTTCTGGTAGGCTCTTTGCGAGTGAAAAAGAGCCTATATGATGAATAAAAAGACTGCGCTTATTACAGGAATTAATGGCCAAGATGGATCATATCTTGCGGAACTTCTTTTAAAAAAAGACTATCGAATTATAGGGCTCACGCGAGACCCTGCTACAAAACCCACTGACAATACAAAACATATCTATAAAAAAATCGAGATGCGCTACTGCACCTATGATTTGCACTCTGTATCTGAAGTTATTGATTCAGTGCAACCCGATGAAGTGTATAATTTTGCCGGCCAAACATACGTGGGTAAATCTTGGGAAATGTTAGATGAAACATTTCAAGCTTCAGGAATCCTGCCTTGTTATTTTTTAGAAGCCATCGCCAGGCTTAATCGAAAAATTAAATTTTTTCAGGCCTCAAGCAGTGAAATTTTTTATCCAGCCCTCAAAGAAAAATTAACTGAAAAATCAATCTTAGCACCTCATAATCCCTATGGCTGTAGTAAGGCGTTTGCGCACAACATGGTAAAATCTTACCGACAAAATTACGGGCTCTATGCGGTAAATGGAATTTTGTTTAACCATGAGTCTGAAAGACGCCATGAAAATTTCTTATGTAAAAAAATAGTTCGAACGGCGGCGCGTATTAAGTTGGGTATCGAAGATCAATTGGTCATCGGTAACACTCAGCTGATTCGCGACTGGGGTTACGCTCCGGATTATATGGAAGCTGTTCACAAAATGTTGCACATGTCAGAGCCTGAAGATTTAATTATCGCATCGGGCGTTAGTCATTCTATTGAATCCATTGCTCGCCAAGCTCTTGAACTGCTTGATCTTGATTATGATAAATATGTGCGTGTTGACCCTACATTGTTCAGGCCTTTTGAAGCTCCAGAAATTTGTGTGGATATTGAAAACACCAAAGCTAAAATAAACTGGTCTCCAAAAACGAGTTTTAGTCAGATGTTTAAAATCATGGTTGATCATGAGCTCGCTTTACAAAAAAAGGAGACTCAAAAGTGAGTAGCCTTTTTAAAACCTTTAAGGGCGTCTACATCATTGCAGAGGTAGGGATTAATCATAATGGTAATCTTGGTGAAGCCAAAAAGCTCATCAAAGCTGCTGTTGAAGCCGGGGCTAATGGCGTAAAAATTCAAGTGCGTGATCTTGAAGCTGTCTACACAAAAGCTGTTTTGGATGATCCACTTAAAGCTGAACAGGGCACTCAATATATACTTCATGAATTAAAAAAAGCTCATCTTACTTATGACGATGTTAAAGAATTGTTTGATTATTCAAAACAATTTACTGTCGATTTTTTTGCAACCCCATTTGATAAAAAGTCAGCGTATTTTCTCAAAGATCTTGGAGTAAAATTATTTAAAATAGGCTCTCCTGATTTTACATCGTTACCTCTTCTAGAAGTGGTAGCTGGTTTTGATTTGCCCATGATTTTGTCTACAGGTATGTCTAATGAAAAAGAAATCTTACAGGTTGTAGATTTTCTTAAATCAAAAAATGCCGATTTTTCTCTTTTGCATTGCAATAGTACTTACCCAGCATCTCCTGGTGATATCAATTTAAAGTACATTCCAGTTTTAGAAAAAAAGACTGGTATAAAAGTTGGTTACTCAGGTCATGAGCGTGGATATGTGCCCACTTTAACTGCAGTAGCACTTGGTGCGATGATCATTGAACGCCATATCACACGGGATGTAGATCAAACCGGACCAGATCACAGCTCTTCTTTGACCATAGAAGATTTTGGACGAATGGTAGCCGATGTTCGAAAAGTGGAAGAGAGTCTGGGGCTTCCAGCGAAAAACTATAATCAAGGTGAAAAAAATAACAGAATTACATTAGCAAAATCTTTAGTAGCTGCTTTTGATCTTAAAGCGGGGACTCTATTAACGGCTGAACACTTAGATGTTAAGTCACCAGCTAAGGGAGTGTCTCCACTTGAAATTGGCAAATTTATCGGTAAAAAAATAAAGGGAGATCTTAAAAAAGATGATTATCTCTTTTTTGACGTCTTAGAAAATTCTGAAACTCAACGAGTGCAAAAATACGACATCAAAAAAACTTGGGGTATCGTTGGTCGTCTTAACGACTACAATGAATTTTTAGATCTTAAACCAGATTTAATTGAAATTCATCTGACCTGGCGTGATCTTGTCGGCTATGAATCTAATCATCAACACGTTCATGAACAAGATTTGGTGGTACATGCCCCAGAGTATTTTAAAGACCAGCTTATCGATTTTAGTTCTCAAGATTCAAG
>Ga0163151_10000844_pt1 | contig 53549 bp, 48 predicted proteins | sample OliLakLV19MP5IB2_FD_145596 | JGI IMG/M metagenome (GOLD analysis project Ga0163151, IMG submission 145596) | Freshwater microbial mat bacterial communities from Lake Vanda, McMurdo Dry Valleys, Antarctica - Oligotrophic Lake LV.19.MP5.IB-2 | ecosystem: Environmental > Aquatic > Freshwater >...
TCGCCGCCTTCCGCGAGGCCTTCGTCGAGACTCTCCGCAACCATTTCAAGAAGGACTTCGACGCCGCCGACGTCCGCCAGTCCATCGACGCCGCTATCGTCGTCCGCGTCCAGGAGCCGGTCTTCGAGTCCCAGACCAAGACCAAGCTCGGCTCGACCGATATCGGCCCCAAGGGTCCCTCGCTCAAGGAATTCGTCGGCAAGTTCGTCCAGCAGGCCCTCGACACCTATCTCCACAAGAACCGCGAGACCGCCGAGATCATCAAGGCGAAGATCGAGGAGAACGAGCACGAGCGCAAGGAGCTCGCCGGCATCCGCAACATCGCCCGCGAGCGCGCCAAGAAGGCCTCCCTCCACAACAAGAAGCTCCGCGACTGCCGCCTCCACCTCGGCGACCGCAACCCGCGCTCCGAGGAAAGCACCCTCTTTATCGTCGAGGGTGACTCCGCCGCCGGTTCCCTCACCGCCACCCGCGACGTCCAGACGCAGGCCGTCTTCGCCCTCAAGGGCAAACCGCTCAACACCTACGGCCTCACCAAGAAGGTCATCTACGAGAACGAGGAATTCCACCTCCTCCAGTCCGCGCTGAACATCGAGGAAAGCCTCGACGGCCTCCGCTACAACCGGATCGTCATCGCCACCGACGCCGACGTCGACGGCATGCACATCCGCCTGCTGCTGCTCTCGTTTTTCCTGCAGTTCTTCCCCGACGTCATCCGCAACAACCACCTCTTCATCCTGCAGACGCCGCTCTTCCGCGTCCGCAACAAGAAGATCACGCGCTACTGCTACTCCGAGGCGGAGAAGCAGGCCGCCGTCGTCGAGTGCGGCGCCACGCACGAGATCACGCGCTTCAAGGGCCTCGGCGAGATCAGCGCCGGCGAATTCAAGGACTTCATCGGCGAGAACATCCGCCTCGACCCGATCAACCTCCACCACCTCTACAGCTCCGACGAACTCCTGGGCTTCTTCATGGGCAAGAACACCCCCGAAAGACAGGACTTCATCATCAACAACCTCCGGGGCGAAAAAGACCTCGTCGAAGCGTGAGTTTTGGCACCACTAATCTGCACTAATTTGCCACAATCACATGTCTGTCATTCTGAGACATGGACGAAGGCGGCCTTCGGTGATTCTGCCTATGAGCTCTTCCATTCCGGTCATCCTGAGCCCCGCGAAGGATCCAGAGGCACATTTTCCAGCGCTTTCCGGCAGCGTCTATCCAACTGGATCCTAAACTCCGTTCCGGATGACGATTCGTTCGGTTCCCAATTAGTGTCTCATTAGTGGACATTAGTGGTGCAAAAATCCCTAATCTTGACTTAAACATGAAGTTAAACATCAACATTAACTCATGAGAACGATCTCCGCCGTGGACCTGCGCAACGACTTGGAGGGCATCGTTAAATCGCTCAAGAAGGGCGAACACATGGAGCTGACTTATCGCGGGGAAAAAATAGCCGAGATGGTGCCGGCTAGGCCTTCCGCCAAGCTGACTCCATTGGAAGCACTCCGCCGCGCCCAGGAAATCACGGCCCGTGATCCTGATTATGCCCAGAAAACGGAAGTTTACCTGCGCGAGTTGCGGGAAGACCAGAAGGCATGGGGTGATCGCTCCCCGTGATCCATCTCGACGCCAACTACCTCATTCGCGGCACCCAGACCGGATCCCCCGAGGATGCCGCCCTGCGCCGTTGGCTGGAGACATCCCGGCCGGTGGCGGCTTCGGCCATCGCCTGGATGGAATTCGTCAGCGGTCCCGTCTCTCCGACCGTGGTCGAGTCCATCCGGCATGCCTTGGGTGGGCGGATTGTCGCGTTCACGCCGGTTGAGGCCGAACTGGCCGCGACACTCTACAACGCGACCGGCCGGCGCCGGGTCCTGCGCTACGACTGCATGATCGCTGCGGCAGCCATCGGCGCCGGCGCCAGCCTTGCCACCGCCAATACCGCCGACTTTCAACCCTTCGTCCCGCACGGACTGATTCTGATCCAACCCTGATTTTTTCCGCAATGTCCCGCAAAAAACCCACCAAGAAAAACGACCAAGCTGAGCTCCCGCTCGACGCCGCGCCTGCGGTGCCAGCCAGTGCCAAACCTGTAGCCGGGGTCGCTGACCCCGGTGCCCCGGCCGGCAAAACTGTAGCCGGCCTCGGTGAGGCCGGATCCGGACCGGGGTCAGCGACCCCGGCTACACCTTCCGAACCTCCCCCCAAGCGCCCAAAGGGCCAGAAGGTCCAGGACGAGCAAGCCCCCCTCGCCCAAGCTTACCGCAACTGGTTCCTCGACTACGCGTCCTACGTCATCCTCGACCGCGCCGTCCCGCATATCGACGACGGCCTGAAACCCGTCCAGCGCCGCGTCCTCCATACCCTCTGGGACATGGACGACGGCCGCTTCCACAAGGTCGCCAACGTCGTCGGCGCCACGATGAAGCTCCACCCGCACGGCGACGCCTCCATCGGCGCCGCGCTCGTGGCCATCGGCCAGCGCGCCTGGCTCATCGAGCCCCAAGGCAACTACGGCAACACCCTCACCGGCGACGATGCCGCCGCCCCCCGTTACATCGAGGCCCGCCTCACCAATTTCGCCAAGGACGTCCTCTTCAACCCGAAGACCACCACCTGGCAGCTCAGCTACGACGGCCGCAACAAGGAGCCCATCACCCTCCCCGCCAAGTTCCCCGTCGTCCTCCTCGAGGGCGCCGACGGCATCGCGGTCGGCCTCTCGACCAAGATCCTCCCGCACAACTTCAACGACCTCTGCCGCGCGGCGATCAACCACCTCCAGGGAAAAACCTTCCGCATCCTTCCCGACTTCCCCACCGGCGGCACCGCCGACTTCGCCGAATACAACGACGGCGAGCGCGGCGGCAAGGTAAAGGTCCGCGCCAAGATTGAGGAGCGCTCCAAATACCTCCTCGCCGTCACCGAGCTCCCCTACGGCGTCACCACCGAGTCGCTCATCGAGTCCATCCTCGCCGCCAACGCCAAGGGCAAGATCAAGGTCAAGCACGTCGACGACAACACCGCCGACAAGGTCGAGATCCTCATCCACCTCCCGGCCGGCTCCGAGCCGGACAAGGTCATCCAGCAGCTCTACGTCTTCACCAGCTGCCAGGTGCAGCTCAACCCCGCCGCCTGCGTCATCGTCCGCGACCCCAAGACCGGCGACGACAAACCCCACTTCCTCGGCGTCCGCGACATCCTCAAGACCAGCGCCGAGGCCACCCGCGAGCTCCTCAAGCGCGAACTCGAGATCAAGCTCGGCGAACTCGAGCAGCAGTGGCACTGGGATTCCCTCGAACGCATCTTCATCGAGGAGCGCATCTACCGCCTCATCGAGAAGTCCAAGACCTGGGAAAGCGTGCTCGCCGAGATCCGCGGCGGCCTGAAGCCCTTCCTCAAGCAGCTCCGCCGCGAGGTGACCGACGACGACATCACGCGCCTCACCGAGATCCGCATCAAGCGCATCTCCGCCTACAACCGCTTCCAAGCCGAAGAGGCCATGAAGAAGATCGAGGAAGGCATCAAGGAGACGAAGGCCAGCCTCAAGAAGCTCACCGAGTATGCCGTCGCCTGGTTCGAGCTGCTCCAGGAGAAATACGGCAAGGGCATCAAGCGCCGCACCACCCAGGGCGATGTCGAGCAGATCGACGCCTCGGAAGTCGTCTCGGCCAACCAGCGCCTCTACGTCAACCGCGAGGACGGCTTCATCGGCCTCAACTGGCGCCAGCACGAGTTCGTCACCGAGTGCACGATCCTCGACAGCGTGCTCTGCCTCATGAAGGACGGTTCGCTCAAGGTGACGAAGGTCTCCGCGGAAAAGACCTTCATGGGCCTCGGGATCATCCACATCGCCATCTGGCCCAAGGAAGGCGACACGGCCTTCTACACGATGATCTACCGGGACGGCCCCGAAGGAAAATGCTACGCCAAGAAGTTCCAGATCGGCGGCCTGAGCCGCGACAAGCTCTACCCCCTCGCCAAGACCGAAGGCTCGACCCTCGTCTGGCTGGACATTCAGGCCAAAGAAAAAGACATGCCGAAAAGCGTGCACATCAGCCTCGACGGCCGCAGTGGTGCCAGGGTGCGTGAGTTTGATTTTGATCTAACGCCCGTGCCCGTTTCGACCCGGACATCAAAGGGGCTAACCGTGACGAAATGGTCCGTGAAGGAAGTCAAAGTCAACGACCTCGCCCTGAAGTGATCGCGGCCCCCGCCGCCGTCCATTCAGTCTTTGCCTCGGTTTCGCGACGAATGGCGCGCGAGAACCGAGGACAAATCCCGGGCTGGCAGCAGCCAGCAACGGGGCATCATCGCCTCCCCGTCCGCACCCGATACAGCCGCTCCGTAAACCCGCCCTCCCGTTCGAAGTCAGCCGCCAGCCGCTCGATCTGACGATCGAGCAGCGCACACGCCACCCCGACCAGGACATGCGCCGCGTTCGCGGCGACTTCGGGATAGGTGGACTTTATTGACCCCATGGACGGCATGGACTCCGCACCAATGCCCGATCCACGGTGTCGTTCCTTTGGGTTTCTCTGTCCATTCCGTCCATCCAGTCCATCTCGTCCATCTCTGGTTTCCCTCACCCACGCCGCCACCTCCTCCGCCGTCTTGCACCGCTGGGCCACCAGCGCCTTCCGGCGCGGATCATCCTCCGGCCAGAGCGCCAGCCCGCGCTGCCGTAGGTAGTCCTCATAATCCAGCAACAGCTCCTCCAAGCTGGCCCGCGCCACGTTGGTCAGCTTCAGCTCCATCTTCTTCGACGTGCCGCTGGCTTTGCTGCCCTCGGCGATGTTCTGCACCCCGCTGCGCGCCGCCTGCACCATCTGGTCGTGGGTCCGGCTGCGCGGACTGATGTAGCGGTCACAGAAGCGCACCGTCACATCGAAAGCCAGCTGGCCGATCTGGAAGCTTTTCAGGTGCCGGTAGCCCCCATGCACCGGCAGCAGCGATTCTTCAGTTCTCTGGATTTTGGGCATGGCCATAAAAGCAAGTGGCGGCCCGTGCCCTGAAGCTACACTCCGCCCGCCTTCCGCCAAGCCCGATTTCATTCACCCGGCCCATACCGTCCATCAGGTCCATCCCTCCGCCTTGGCTCGGGTCCATCCCGTCCATTTCGTCCATTCCGCCAAAATGCGACTCAGAGTCCGTGGTCTGATAGTCTGCCGGGCCGTCTAGTCATCCATAGCCTTGGCGACAGATGAACCTCCCAAGATCTGCCGTAACACGTTTACCGCGCCGGCTCTTTGAAGAAATTCCCGACCGTTTCGTTGAACAGTGCCGCCCGCATTTTCGGCAAGCCGTGCGTGCTGTTCGGGGCAATCCATAACTGCGCATTGGGAATAAACCGCCTCATCGTAGCGGTGTACTCCGGCGAATAGAAATCGTGATCGCCCGCAATGACCAAGGTGGGCGCGGTGATCGTCGCCAGTTTCTCGGGCGCAATGTTGGGCTGGGTCAACCACATGGTGCGCAGCCGCGCCAGGATGACCGGCCAGTGCGCCGCGCCGTCGGGCGACAAGCGCTCGTAGGGCTCGCGGATGAACTGCGGGATATGATCAGGAGCATCGGGCGGGGTGGCCGGCACATTCGGGGTATAGCTGGCGCCAGAGACCGCGAGTTTTTTCACCAGAGCCGGATGGTTGATCGCGAGATCGAATCCGACAATCCCTCCGTCACTCCAACCCAGGACATACACTGCTTTGATGTTCAGCTGGCGCAGCAACTCGATGGTGTCCTCCGCCATCGCATGATAGTCCATCGGCCGGCTCGGAATGTCGGCGGTCCGCCCGTGACCCATCTGCTCCGGGGCGATCACTTGATAATTTTTCGAGAAGTACGCGATCGCCTCCGGCCAGACCGGAATGGACGAGAGCCCGCCGTGTAACAACAACAAGGTTTCCCCTTGGCCGTGAATTTCGTAATACATTTTCAACCCGTGCACCGACGCATAGTGGCCGGGCCCTGAAGGCGTGGCCTCTTTCGCCGCGGCCGACGCCGGAATATTTTCCGCAGCTATTGCTGGGACGCTGACTAAACCTAAGACCAGAAAAAACGAAACAGCACGCATCAGCAGAGGTATCCAGCTATCTTGGCCTCAGTCAATCTCCCGCAAGCGGGCATCGACCCAAGCGGATAAGTTTTACCTCATACCCTTCCTCAGCGGTAGCCATCAGCCCACCCTCTTGCCTGCGGACTCGCTTGCTCGCCGGCCTAGCGGACGACCACCTTCAGCAGGAACGCACCCATCGGCGTGACCTCAAGCGCCACCCGTGAACCGCCCTTGATGCCATACTTCTTCCGCAACGGCGCAGGTATAGTCACCCTACCCCGCGTCGAAAACTTCACTCGGTAGACAGGATTTTTTGATTTCATGCTAAAATGTGACTTATAGTCCGTGGTCTGATAGTCAACATTCGGGTAAGTTCTACAGGTGCCAGCCACCGAACCCACCCTCAGGAAATTTGGAGACAATGTCCGTGCCCGCCGTGAAGCACAGGACCTCTCCCAAGAGCAACTCGCCGAACGCGCCGACTTAGATCGCACTTACATTAGCGGTGTCGAACGCGGCGTTCGCAACCTCAGCCTCAATAGCGTCGTTCGCATTGCGAAGGCGCTTAAAATCTCCGCTTCGGAGCTCTGCAAGGGAGTTTAGAGTGCTACGCTAACACTTCGCACCCCGCCGCGACCAAATAGTTGTAGGCCTCATCTAGCTGACTCAACCCATCCGGCAGGCAAATGAGAACTCCCTCTCGACCGCGCGTCAGAAGCACGCGATACGCATTTCTCCTTAACTGCAATGGGTCCTTTACTGCAGATTTGCTAAGATATTTCTTGGCGGCAGACGCATCCCACTGTCCATTTGCCAAGACGAAGTCTCCGCCCCAAACCAGCAACGTGTGATCCAACTCGAGCCCTTGTGCGGAAAACTCTGTGATCGCGTCCTGCAATCGGCGACACGAACTAGGCGAATCTTCTGAATCAGAATACCAAGGACCCGGCCGGAAGAATCGCCCGTCCGATGGAATTACACCATAATCCTTGAGGGCCTTGTCCCGGCTGGACACGAGCAATCCAAATCGTGCTTCCGGCAGCGTGCGATACTTCGCCCACAAAAACTCTTTTGCACGCGTCAGGTTCCGTGTGAGGCGAAGCTGATATCCTTGATTCCTTAAAACCGATGCGATTCGGGCCAACTCTTGCACAGGTCGATCTGCGGTTAAAAGGCCCGCCACCCAATCGCTCAATCCGGCCGCGAAATTAAAGCGAACCGAACGTGACAGATGCAGCTCTTCATATCCCTGATAGGCAACTCCTCGATCGCTGAACAGCCGCTCAAAACGACTAGGGCCAATCACCTCCCATCGCACACCACCTCGAGTCGCGGCCTCGGCCCAGAGCGCCATGCCACCCTCTTCGCCAACATGAATCTCCTGCCCATCGCCAATCAGTCCAATGACTACGCTCCATCCCGGGATACTTTCGGCAAACCTTACAAAGGCCTCCGGCTCTGAAGTCGCGCTATCATCCTTGTGTGACGCTTGCGCCTTGCGAGCATCCCATGCCCGCTGCGCTTCATCAAAAATCAAGACGTGATGTGGGGGCACAGGCGAACGCTTTTTCGAATAGCGCTCCACAAAATCTTTAATCCCGCGAACAAAAACACGCCCAGCACCGCCCGCCTTTTTCAATTCGTATTGCAGCACTTCCACTAGTGGACCGTTGCCTGAAAGAAAAACCGCAGGTGTTGTCGGTTTCTCGCCGTTAGCCATTGGCTCTGCCAAGTCGTCAAGAAACGGCTCATGGGCGATCTTAAGCCCAACAAAAGTCTTTCCGGCTCCGGGAACGCCACTGACCAAAATCAGCTTCCGCTTCTGCGCCGCGTGCGTGGCTCGAATCTCGGCAACAATCCGCTGAACAGCTGCACCAGTGATATCATCAATCCGTTTGATATGCGGTAACGCATGATCTGCAAAAAAACGTCGCGCCGCCTGCACTAATGACGGCGACGGCTGACACAGTGCCGGAGAAATGAACTGTGAGACCGAAATAGGTGATGCTTCTTTCGGCCGATCGAATCGGCGCACTACATCCAATAGGCTTTCGATGTTTGTCTGGGTATGCCATTCGCCAGCGACCTCATTGCCTTTGCGACCATAGGAAACCAAAACTGTGTGCACACGCACATTTTCTTCCCCGCATAGTGAATGATACCAGTAAAGACGCCGCGCGTAGTCCGCTGCTTGCTCAAGATATTCTGGCTGCCAATTGCCATCACCCTTCAATTCGAGCACGAGCACGGCCCCAGAAACTAAAAGGATAGCATCGACCCGATGTGGGCCATCCGGCATCCGATATTCGAGAATCGCCCCATAGTGCACCGCCTTGGGTTCCGCTTTGCTGAGCTTCATGCATTCGCCCTTCAATGGCGGCACTGACGCCTTCCATGCTCGCATTTGTTCCGGTGTCGCAGCTTCCACGAATGCCGACAGCGAATTTACAATCTCCTCCAGCGACGCGGCTTCAAATACAGGAATCTGACTCGCCCAACCACAACTCTCGTTGGCTAGATTCTCGCTCCGATCTGTCATTGGTTCCTTTATCATGAACTAGCCTCAAAGTGTCGAGAGGCAGTTTGTTGGGCAGCATAGAATTTGCTTTCCCAACGGCCAGATCCTGGCCAGGTGGGAAATGCCGCTGCTGCCACTAATGCAATCGACCAAACAACCCGTCCGTTCGGCTTACGTCATATTCATCCAGACGATATGCGAGGGGCTTGTGCCGGCATGGTATGATGAGAGCAATTACCCTGTAGTCTATACGACCGAGCTAGAGGCGCAGCGGGAGATTGCCGATGATCTCATGGAGCACCTACAGCAATTCTTAGACGGGGAACGCGAATTTGAAGATGCGATAGCCATTGAGGACATCATAATGCCGGTTGATGTGTGGCCTGACGGCAGCATATCGATCGAAGACGGCAGTACCTTCGGGAAACGTAACTAACAGGCAACAAGGGCACCGAACTACGGTTAATTCAGATTTCCCGGGCGAATGACATCATTGGCTGGCGACGGGGCTGCTCGCTGGCGCTAGCGCCGCGAAGGGCCAAGAGCCAAGTGTCAGGGGCCAAGATTCCCGCTCCCAACCTCTCAAGCCTCATGCCTCCAACTCCCCCGCTCCACCGGCCGCGTGAAGCCCGACTTCGTCTTCCCCAAGTTAAAGACCGCAGTGTTTGTGGATGGCTGTTGTTCCGGCCTGGCTACGCCATCCGGTCTTGTCGCCGCCCAGCGGCTCGGAACAGGCACGGCCCTCCTTCGCCAAAGGCTACGGCAGGGCAAGCTGCCCCAAGCACGGCACCTGACCGAAAACCCGTGCGGCTTTCTGGAAGAATAAGATCGAGACCAACAAAGTGAGGGACCGCCACGTAAACCGCGCTCTGCGCGGACGCGGCTGGAAGGTAGCTCGTGTGTAGGACGAAGTCCGGTAGGACGTAGATGGCGTCAGCCCCGGAGGGGTGACTGGACCGGGCGCCCCTTGGGCGGGTACAGTCACAACATTCCCTGAGGAAACAGGCCGAGCCCGCCCTCCTCCGCCGATTGAGAAAACTCCTCCTGAACCCAAACCACATGTCACGTATTACGTGACGTTCGTTTTTCGCCTTTTACCGGCCACTGCAGAAGCAGGGCGACCGGCACCTTGAGCAAAGCATTGCTCATAGGTGGGCTTTTTGTGGTTAAAACCCGAGGTTCCGACTTCGCCGAGGCTTCAGCCTTCGCTCAGCGGGCTATGGCCTGACAAGACGCCTGACAAGCGGGCTGGCGCACCAAACCTTGCCTTGCGCCACGGCGCTCCCGGACCTACCTTCCGCCTCATGAACGAGCGCATCATCACCGACCCGACCGTCTGCTCGGGCAAACCCGTCATCCGGGGCACGCGCATCATGGTCCGCAACGTCCTCGGCCTCGTCGCCGGCGGCTACACGGTTGACCGCATCCTCCAGACCTATCCGGAACTGACCAAGGAGGACGTGAGCGCGGCTCTCGAATACGCCGCCCACCTCGTCGGCGAGGAGCAGATCTACACCCATGCCTGATGCCGGCCTGAGCATTCTGCTGGACCAGAATGTCCCGCAGGAATGCACGGGGTGGTTGCAACGCATGCGCCCGGCTTGGACAGTATCCCATGTGAACCTGATCAGCCTGATGGGCCGGCCCGATGCCGAGGTGTTCCGGTGGGCCCAGACGAACCGGGCCGTCATTGTCAGCTACGACGAGGATTTCGCCGACGCCCGCACCTTCCCGCTCGGCGCCCACCATGGCATCATCCGCCTGCGGGTCTGGCCCACGACCGTCGAAGCGACCGTCGCCGGCCTGCAACGGGTGCTGGATCAGGTGCCGGAATCAGATCTCCCAAGAAATCTCATCATCGTGGACAACCAACGGATCAGGTTGCGCCGGGCCCCGGCGCCCTAGGGACTGTGCCTGGGAATATGCCTGACATATTCACGAAGCGGAAACGCTCCGAAGTGATGTCCCGCATCCGCAGCGCGGACAACCAAGCCACCGAACTTCAGCCTTCGCGCAAGGCTACGACCCGACAAGGCGGCTGATCCAGATTTTCCGGGCGAATGGCATCATCATCCTTCGCTTAGCCTTCAGCCTTCGCATGGCCTACGGCTGACATGACGGCTGACAGGCGAGCTGGAGGCGAGGACAGTCGCTGCGACTAGGATCTGGGCTCCGGGGTCTGGCGTCTGGGGACCGAACTCTGAATCCCACGACCCCAACTCCCGGAGCCCAGACCCGAGACCCTAGACCCAAAACCCTGCGACGCGTCCGCTCCACTGGCAGGGTCCGCCCCGACTTCATCTTCCCCCGGCTCCGCGTCGTCGTGTTTGTAGACGGCTGTTTCTGGCATGGTTGCCCGAAACACGCGACCTGGCCCAAGAACCGCGCGGCATTCTGGCTGAAGAAGCTTCTCGGCAACAAGGCCCGCGACCGCCACGTCAACCGCGCCCTGCGCGGACGCGGCTGGAAGGTTGTTCGTGTGTGGGAACACGAGCTGAGGCGGAAGGACGAGCCCAATCTCCTCCGCCGGCTGATTCTGAGTTTGTCATCTAATGGATGACATTCTCATTCCCCCAAAACACCACATGTCACTTAATAGGTGACCTTCACTTTGCGCCTTCTGCGCTGTTGCCTGCCCTCCCTCGCCTTGGCGTAGGAGGCTGGCCAAACACAGGCAGCTTCAGCTTCCGCCTGACAAGCGGGCTGGCGCACCAAACCTTGCCTTGCGCCATGGCGGTCCCGGACCTACCTTCCGCCTCATGAACGAGCGCATCATCACCTCCCCCGACATCTGCAACGGCCGTCCCGTCGTCAGGGGCACGCGCATCTCCGTGCAGACGGTGCTGGAATTTCTCGCCGCCGGTGACTCGATCGAGGATGTGCTGGCCGACTATCCCGCGCTCACCCGCGAGGATGTGCAGGCCTGCCTTGATTACGCCTCCCGCCTGATGGCCAACCACTATTCCGTCGTGCCGGTGGCATGAAGGGCTTCCTGTTCGACCAGAATCTGCCCGGCCGGCTGAGCTTCAGACCCGCGCTGCCGGTCATCGCGGTCACCGGGCTCGGCCCCTGCCCCACCGACAGCGCGTTGTGGGAGCACGCCAAGCGCGAAAACCTTGCCATTGTGTCCAAGGATACGGATTTCTCCGACCGCATCATCATTGCCACACCCCCGCCCTGGGTCGTGCATCTGCGCTTTGGCAATCTGCGCAAGCGGGATTTTCATGCCCTGCTGGCCCGAGTGTGGCCGCAAGTCGAAAGCCTGCTGAAGTCGCACAAACTGGTGAAGGTTTACGCTGACCGGGTGGAAGGCGTCAGTTAGGCAACGATCACTGCGGACCATGCCCGACCTCTTCACCAGGAAGAAGCGCTCCGAAGTGATGTCCCGCATCCGTGGAGCGGGCAAGAAGAGCACCGAGCTTCAGCCTTCGCCCAAGGCTTTAGCCGTCGCTCAGCGAGCTATGGCCTGACAAGACGACGGACAAGACGGCCTGACAGGGCGGCTGATTCAGATTTTCCGGGCGAATGGCATCATCATCCTTCGCTTAGCCTTCAGCCTTCGCATGGCCTACGGCTGACATGACGGCTGACAGGCGAGCTGGAGGCGAGGACAGTCGCTGCGACTAGGATCTGGGCTCCGGGGTCTGGCGTCTGGGGACCGAACTCTGAATCCCAAGACCCCAACTCCCGGAGCCCAGACCCGAGACCCTAGACCCCATCCCCGGCTTCACGCCCGCTTCGTCGGCCGGGGGGCCCGAAATGCGGTTTGACTCCGCCTACGTGCAATTTTTAATCCTACGTATGAAGACCAAGCTCACCCTCTACGTGGACCAAGCCGCCGTCAAACGCGGCAAGCTCTGGGCCCGCCGCCGCAAGATCCCCCTCTCCCGCGTGGTGGAAAGCCACCTGAACCGGCTGGCCGCCGCCGATGCCGGCGAGCGCTTCCTCGCCAAATGGCAGGGTGCTTTCAAACTCGACCCCGCGGCGCTCAAGGATGACCGGGTGGCCGCCATCGTCGCCAAGCACATGCGCTGACCATGCGTCCGCTGCTCGACACCAACGTGCTGGTGGACGTCGCCCTCGCCCGGCCCGGATTGCACGCGGCCAGCGGCGCGGTGGTGGCGTGGTGCCTGAACAACCCGGGCTCCGGCCTGCTGGCGGTCCATTCGCTGGCCACCTTCTCCTATCTGGTCGGCCCGACGGCCGGAGCGGCCAAAGCGCGTGCGTTTATCGCCGATCTGATCGAGGGCACGGACATCGCCCGGCTCGACAATGCCGAGATCAAGCGCGCCCTCGCTTTTCCGATGGCCGACTTCGAGGATGCGCTGATTGCGGCCGCCGCCGAGAGTGCCGCCGCCACCCACATCGTCACCCGCAACACCGCCGATTTCCGCCGCTCTCCCGTGAAGGCCATCTCCCCCGAGGAATTCAACCGGCTCGCGGCGAAGGGCTGACCTCCGGCGGTGCGGCGACCGGACCATGCCCGACCTCTTCACCAGGAAGAAGCGATCCGATGTCATGTCCCGCATCCGTGGAGCGGGCAACAAGGGCATCGAGTTTCAGCCTTCGCCCAAGGCTTCCGCCTTCGCCAAGGCTACGGACGACAGGGCCGCATGTCCTTGGAAGTGGGCGACCCGCTTTATCGCCGGCTCTTTTTTATCAGGGGGTGAAAGCCGATTTCCTTCGCCGGCTTCTCCGGCGGGTTGAGCAGCTGACGGATCGTCTCGAACAGATTTCGGATGGCGTGGTCGTGCCCGGACAGTTTGCGCTCGAGCTCCGTCAGCTTGGCCGTCAACTCCCGATGCGTGGCCAGCAGCTGTTCGCAGTTTCGCCCAAGGGGCACCCGAAACCACTCACCCGCAGGGTAAACCTGCGGGCTGCTCGACTTCGCCTCGCGACGCCATCTTCGTGCTTTCGCACTTCGTCCCGCAATTGCGCGAACGCCCGCACCAACGCGACGCTGACCGCGACGGCGCGGGGACTGCGCAGCACACTGGCCAGCATGGCGCCGCCCTGCTCCGTGCAGACCCGGGGCGGCTTGCGGGTGCCGCCATAGCCTCGCCTCGTTTTCTTTGGTTGCTCCCCATCAGTGGTTTGCAAACTTGATATTCCAGATTGGAATATCAAGTTTCAGGTCTCCTCCAGGTTGAGGACGAAAGCAAAATCCTCCGGGAAACGACCAGGGTTGCGCGAGACCGCCTTGTTGAGGTTAAACGTCGTCACCCCGTAGAAGCGGGCAAGATCGGCATCCAGCATCACGCGTTTGCCGCGGACGAAATGAATACGCGCCTGAATCTGCGCGATGGGGATTATCTTATTTTGCATGGGCCGGATTTCCTGCGCTGCGAACGGCAGCTGCGTGGCCCGCACTCAGTCAGCCAAATCTCCGTCGTCCCGCCAGCCCAAATTCCTTCCACCATTAGCGCCGATTAGCGCCTGCCAGCCGTCCTGTCCGGCGGGCTTGTCAGGCCATAGCTCGCGGAGCGACGGCTGAAGCCTTGGCCAAGTCAGCAGGCCCGGCGACGGCCGGTGGCCAATCCCACCCACCCTTTGCGCCTTCGCGTGAGGCCGCCTTTCGTCCTCAACCCGTTTGCTGTTTCAGCTTTTCCATTCAAGGGTGTGGTATGCGGTTCCTCGCTCTCGTCCTCCTCCTCGCCTCCTCCCTCATGGCCACCGAACAAGCCTTTCCTCCTTCCCCCGTCGGCGCGCCCGAAATCAAAACCCTGCCGGCGGGGGTGCTGCTCAAGGCCGCGGGCTCCGGCAGTTATTTCGACGGCGCCAACAACCTCTTCCGCCCCCTGTTCCGCTATATTTCCCAGCACGACATCGCCATGACCACCCCGGTGGAGGCGCAGATCGACTCGGCGGCCATGTTTTTCTGGGTCGCCGAAAGCCAGCGGGCCAAGGTGGCCGGCAGCCAGGCCGGCGTCGAGGTGCTCAAACTACCCGAACGCCTCGTGGCCAGCCTCGGAGCCCGCGGCAGCTATTCCGCCGATAATTTCGCCACGACCCGCGACGAACTCCTGGCGTGGCTGAAGGAGCGGACTGATGTGACGGCGGCGGGGCCAGCCTACGCCGTGTATTGGAACGGCCCCTTCACCCTCGGCTTCTTGAAGCGCTACGAAGTGCACGTGCCGTTGCGCCGGCTAAACTGAAGCCAAGCGGAGCCGCGGCCGGCAGGCCCGAGCCATCAACCCGCCGTTATCGCCGGGGTCGTTGACCCCGGTCCGCGAAGAGAACCCCAACACCGGGGTCATCGACCCCGGCTACAGTATTACTGAAACCGCCCTAGACCGGATAAGCGGTTCAACTCATCGTTTGGGTTTCTTCAGCAGAGCATGAAACCCCAGCTCTTTCCGTGGGGCGACCGGCGGATTGCGCAACGGCCTCAGCTTCTCGTAAACATCGCGCAGGATCACGTCGTGTGTCATCAGTTTCTTATCAATTTGTGAATCGGTTCGCCCTGATGGGCAGCCGACCCGATTCACCCGCAGCTCAAGCCTGCGGGCTGCTCGACTTCGTCTCGCGACCCCATCTCCGTGCTGCCGCACTCCGTCCGCCAGCCGCTTGAACATCGTCACATGCGCTTGAAGTTCTTCACGCATTTGAACGAAGGCCCGGACAACAAACATACTCATCTGCACCGCCCGCGGACTATTGCGCACCATCGCCGCCATCAGCGCCCCGTGCTCCGTGAAAGCCCAAGGCAGATACGCGGCGCCCCGGTGCTTGCGCGAAGTCATCACAAATTGTGATGAGTTCATAGCTTCTGGCTAGATATCAGCACTTTCCGAACTCGATATCGCAATTTGCGATATTAAACGGGCGTATTCCTCACGCGTGGGTTGAAACCGAAAATCTTCAGGGAATCGGTCGGCGTTCCGCTTGATTACCTGATTGAAACGGAACGTCGGAACACCGTAAAGCGTGGCAAGATCACTATCGAGCAGCACGCGTAAACGGCGGATGGTATGAACCGGAGGCAGTTCGTTGTGCATGGGCCGGAATTCCTGCGCTGCGAACGGCAGCGACGTGGCCCTGCACTCAGTCAGGCGAATTGCTCCCCATCCTTCGAGTCAAAATGTTAATCCTTCGCGTCGCTTCGCGCCCTTCGTGGTCAAAAATCATCCGGGTTACGGGTTACGGGTTACGCCCCATGGCGGCCGGGCGCGCTCCGTGTTATCTTCAGGCTCCGTCATTCTTAAACCCGCTCCAACCCCAATCGCTCCCATGAAATCCAGCACCCAGAATCAAGCCGCCGGCACCGCCAAGTCCATCGCCGGCAAAATCAAATCCGCCACTGGCAAGGCCATCGGCAATCGCCGCCTGACCTCCGAGGGCAAGGCGGACCAAGTCGAAGGCAAGGTGCAGAAGAAGATCGGCCAGATCCAGAAAGTGCTAGGCAAGTAAGTCCGACCCCACGGCCGGCCGGGCCGGCTGGAACTTGGGGGTGTCTTCAAAATCATGTAGGCGGGGCTTTATGCCCCGAGAAAATGATGCGCGAAGCCGAAACCGTCGGGGCCTAAAGCCCCTCCCACATCGGCAGATGCCCTGATGGTTGATTTTGAAGACACATCCTAGCTGACCGGAGTCAGACGGCAGAGATCGGCCCCAAATTCTTTGGGCGTCGGTTGCCCCCGGCGAGAACCGGCCGCGTGCCAGACCTCACCGCGCCGGCCGCCCGGCTTGCGCCGACTCCTGCTGGCGCTGCACTTCGTGGCGCTTCATGTCCAGATACTCGTCGACTCCGAGCTCGTGCAATTGCCGGGGGTATTGCTCCGCCGCCGCATAGCAGTCGCGCAGGCGCTTCTCGAGCCGGTCGGCCGGTGGCGCCGCCAGGGCGCCGAGATAAGCCTCGATCGCCAGGTAGTAGCGCATCGTGTTGCGTTCGATCACGCCGCGCATCCCGTCCACGTAGACCGGCTGGCCGTCGGCGTCCTGACCGACGATGCTGAAGCCGACCTTGTCCCGGCCCAGCGTGGCCAGGTAGCCTTGGATCGCCACCCGGGCGAACACGCCGTAGCGGTAGGAATAGAAGAGGTGCACGAAGGTGCGCTGCGCATCCAACGGCACCGCCTCCAGCTCGAGCCGGTAATCACGCGAACCCATCGGGCCGGTGGCCGCCGTCAATCGCACCTTGAAGTAATCGCGGCCCGTCGCCGCGAAATCGAATTTGAAGTCGACGCGGGAGCCGTCCGCGAGCGGCTGGTCGAATTTTCGACCGATAACCATGCTCAGGATCTGGTCGGAGCCCCGGCCGCTCACCGTGCAACCCTTGACGTTCAGGTGCAGGATCAGCAGGTCGCACCACTGGGCGCTGTCCGCGAGCGCGGCAGCGACGATCGGGAAGGGGTGCGCGAGCACCGCGAACAAGTCCCCTTGCTGGTCCGCCGGGTTGAGCCCCGATTCCAGTTGGAGCGGACGGTGAAACGGACTGTGGGCCAATTGCCCGCTCAGACCGGCGTGGCGGGCGAGCAGCGCGGCGGCGTCCTGGGCGCAGACCACGCCCGGACCCGCCACCCCCAGCGCCAGCGCCAGCGCGAACCGGACCAAGTCCCATCTGGATGGATTCATCAGCTGGCTTGCGTTCGCGGGCCGGGCGGCGGAGCGCCTTGGCCCCCGAATTATTCCTTCTTGTCCTTCATCGGCATCGGGTGGTCGGCTTCGCATTCACCGTTGCTGAGTTTGCCGTCCTTGTTCGTGTCCTTCTGGCCAAACATCTTCTCGCACGCGGCGGTATGCTCGGCGGCCGTGACCTTGCCGTCGGCGTTGGCATCGCACATCTTGAACATGTCGGCGGCGGACATCTCCATGGGGGCCTTCCCGTCATGCATCAGCTTATGGCAGGCTTCCATCTCGGCGAGCGTCACGCCGCCGTCGTGGTTGGTGTCCATCTTCGTGAACATCTGCTGCGCGCCAGCGGCATGCTCCGCCTTGGAGATGAAGCCGTTGCCGTCAGTGTCCATCTTCTTGAATTCTTCGGCCGAGTGGGCGGCGAATGCGGCGGGCAGCGCCACGAGGGAGAGCGCACACAGGGCGACGAGGGAGTAGTTGGAGTTGGATTTCATAATCTGATTCGGGAGTTGATGATTTTTGAGCGAGCCACTGTACCGCCGCCGTCGTTCACTCGCCTATGGGGTGTTTCCCGAACCCGCGACCGCGCGACCGGCGACCCACCGGGAGTGAAACTGGCGCTGGCACGCCGGCATCTCCCCGGCATGGCCCCGGCCCCTTGTAACGGATTAATTCACAAACCCGCCTCCGCCCGTTGGTAGTCTAATAGACTACTAAATCCGGCCAGCACCACGCGCGAGCCCATCCACGGCGTGATCCGGACACCCCACGGCAACGATTACGACAAGGATCTGCGGCGCCATGATCTGGCCGGACCGCACCACCTCCAACCCGGTCGGCCGAGGGAGACCCGGCTGACCACCCCGCAAGCTTTGTCCCGGCGGATGCCGGCTTGTAGCGGCGCAGGGCCGCGTTTACTCTCCGTCGATGGAAATCACCGCATGGGCCGATCTGGGCGACGAGCAGTTGCTCGACAAGAAGATCTCCCAGCTCGGCCTGACCCTGGCGGACACCCCGCTCCAAGGGCTCGTGCAGCAGCTCCATGACGAGCTGGCGGCGAAGGGCCTGGTGTTCCACCCGCCCGGCCACGTCGGCGACGAGTGGTTCGTGCCCGTCGGCATCCCGGCCATCTTCGTGCCGTTCTTCCTGACGCACGAGCGGCTGCGCAAGCTGGAGCGCACGATGATGCTGGAGGTCGAGGGCGAGAGCCCGGAGTGGTTTATGCGCCTGATGCGCCACGAGGCGGCTCACGCCTATGCCTATGCCTACCAGCTCGTCCGGAAACGGAAGTGGCAGCGGACCTTCGGCCGGTCCTCCGCCGATGACACGCCGGAGTTCTACCGGCCCCGGCCCTACAGCCACTCCTACGTCGTCCACCTCGACGACTGGTATGCGCAGAGTCATCCGGATGAGGATTTCGCCGAGACCTTCGCGGTGTGGCTGACGCCCGGACTCGACTGGCGCACGAAGTTCAAGGGCTGGAAGGCGCTCAAGAAGCTCGAATACGTCGAGGAGCTGATGACTTCCCTCAAGGGCGTGCCGCCGCCCTACCAGCCCGGCTATCGCGAGAAGGATTTCAATTTCCTCAACCTCAAGCTCAAGACCTACTACGCGCGGAAAAAGAAGCAGTATGAGGACACCTACCCCGACTTCTATGACCGCGACCTGCGCTCGCTCTTCACCGGCGCGCCCGAAGCCGGTCCGGCCCTGGCGGCCTCGCGCTATCTCCGCTCCCGGCGGCGCGACCTGATGGACGCCGTGTGCGAGCCGACGAACGAGAAACGCTACCGCGTGAACAAGCTGCTCGCCCGCCTGATCGAGCGCTGCGACCAGCTCAACCTGCACCTCCCGCCCGGCGCGCCGCCGCCGGACCTGCCCGTCGCGGCCTACATCACCACGCTGGTGATGAACTACCTTTTCACCGGAAAATTCAAGCGCACCAAGTGACATGGCCAAAAAACTGAAAATCCTCGCCCTGTTCGACACCGGTCGCCCCATGGCGATCGACGAGAATCTCGAGGCCCTGCTAAAGACCGACGACTGGAAGACCGAGGCCGGCGTGCTCGCCGCGCTCGACGAACTCGGCTGGCCCAACGAGCACCTGGCGATCTTCGACGACCTCGACGTCCTGCGGCAGAAGCTCGCGACCTTCAGCCCCGACGTGATCTTCAACCTGGCCGACACGTTCCGGAACAATCCGGCCTACGACCAGCACATCGTCTCGTTCCTTGCGCTGCACGGCATCCCCTTCACCGGCTGCGGCCCGAGCGGGCTGACCCTTTGCAAGCACAAGGGTATCTCCAAGAAAATCCTCAGCTACCACCGCATCTACACGGCGGAATTCGTGATCATCCCGCGCGGCAAGCGCATCGCCCGGCCGAAGCGGCTGAAATTTCCCATCCTCGTGAAGCCACTCAAGGAGGAGGCCTCCTACGGCATCGCGCAGGCCTCGTTCGTCGAGAACGACGCGGAATTCACGGAGCGCGTGCAGTACATCCACGAGAAACTAAACGGCGACGTCATCGCCGAGGAATACATCGCGGGCCGCGAGCTTTACGTCAGCATCATCGGCAACCACCGCCTGCAGGTGTTTCCCATCCGCGAGCTGGTCTTCCGCGAGGTGCCGCCCGACGAGCCGAAGATCGCCACTTACAAGGCGAAGTGGGACGAGGCCTATCGCCAGCGCTGGGGCCTGGAGAACCGCTTTGCCGAGGGCCTGGAACCGGCGGTCGTGCGGAACATCGAGTCCGTCTGCAAACGCATCTACCACCTGCTGACGATCGACGGCTACGCCCGCCTGGATCTGCGGCTGACCGCCAACAACGAGGTCTACTTCATCGAGGCGAACCCGAATCCCATCCTCGCGCCCGACGAAGACTTCGCCCAGTCGGCGCAGAAGGCGGGGCTCTCCTATCCGCAGCTCATCGACCGCATCGCCCGCCTCGGCCTGAAGACGGACCGGGACTGAGGCGCCTGGCGCCGAACGTCGAAACCTGAGACCTGAAGATTAGATTCGGCTCCCGGCTCCGCGCTCCCGGCTCCCCGCTGTTTCAGGTCTCTTCTTTTCCCCTCCTGACATAGGGCTGTCAGGGTCTGCTGCTAGTGTGGCAGACCTGAAGACCTTCGTCGTGGCCCGGTCGAACCCGCTCCGCTTCATGAAGGAGCCACCGGAGCTTGAGGATCTCATCAAGACCATCCGCGGCAAGGTCGAGCGCATGAACGTGGACCGGATCAAGCCGGAGGACATCACGGCGTCGGGCGGCGGGGCCCGACGAGGAAACCTGAGTTGGGTGTAGGGCGGGATCGCTGATCCCGCCTTTTCCTCGTAAGCCATACCGTATTCGTGGCGGGATCAGCGATCCCGCTCTACCGTTTTCCGGCCGCATCATCCGGGTTTTCATAGTTCACCGGTTCGTGCCAAATGAACAGTAAACATTGAAAGATGACCGGTGAACCATGCCCGGAACCGCGGCCTAACCGCGTATTGAGTTTTACGTCCGGCCTGCTTTGCTCCGGCGCATGTTGAAACGCCTTCTAACCCTCGGCCTGGCCTTGGTGTGCGTCGCGGGCTCCGTCACCGCCGTCGAGCCGCCGAACCTCTCCACGGCCAAGCAGCAGGTCGGCCTCTATGTCACCACCGGCGAATATGGCCGCGAGGTGGTCCGGGTCGCCGCCGAGGCCAATAAATATCTCACCCGGCGCATCCCCAAGGGCGTCCCGAAGAACGCCAAGCACAGCCAGAAGCTCGCCATGGTGTTTGACATCGACGAGACGACGCTCAGCAACGTCCGCCACATCCAGGCCAACGATTACGGCTACCTCCCGAAGGTCTGGGACGCCTGGGTCGGCGAGGGCCAGGCCACCGCCATCTTCCCCGTGCAGGCCGTCTACCACACCGCCGTGAACGCCAAGGTCGACGTGTTCTTCATCACCGGCCGCTCGCCCGACGGCGCCGCCGCCACTGAGCGCAACCTGCGGCAGGTTGGTTACGAGACCTGGACCCGCATCATCTACAAGCCCGCCAATTTCACCGAGTCCGCCCGCGCCTTCAAGATCGACACGCGCCGCAAGCTCGCCGCCGAGGGTTACCTCATCATCGCCAACATCGGCGACCAAAACAGCGATCTTCTGGGCGGTTACGCCGAGCGGGTCTTCAAGCTGCCGAATCCGTTCTACATCGTGAATTGAGCGTGGCGCTCAACTCACGGGAAACCTGAGACCTGAACGACGGAACCGAAGCTTGCCCCTTTTTTTGATTCCCGGTGGGTCCATACCCCGGAGCTTCAGCCTTCGCCGGGCCTATGGCTGACAGGTGCTCGGGCTAGGTTGTAGGGCGGGATCGCCGATCCCGCCACGAACGTGATATCACTTTCGCACCTTGGCGGGGTGCAGCGACCCCGCCCTACAGGTTTCCGACAATTGCCCCGGAGCTTGCTCCCGGGATCTTTACTTTCAGGTTTCAGGTCTCAGCTTTCAGGCTTCAGCTTTCACCGCGGCGGTCGCCGCCGGCGCCGGCTCCCAGAAATAATGCCCCGTTTGCACGCGGTTGTAGCGGATCCAGACGGCGCCGGCCACCAAGGCGGCCAGGATGACGATCAGGATGAACTGCCGGCGGCGGGCGGCGGCCGCCTTGTCCTCGTAGGGATCCTCGAGCGAACGCTTGGCCCCCGGCGGCAGCGTGGCCATGTCGGTCAGCGCCGTGCCGAAGGGAATGTTGATCTTCACGCGGCCGTTGATGGCCCAGCCGTTGCCCTCAAGCAGCGGCCCGAGCGTGCGCTGCCGGAGCTTGATCCAGGCGATGACCATCGACGGCAGCGAGATCAGGAGCATCAGCACCAGCAACACCAGCGGTAGCTGCCAGATCGCCAGCTTGGCCAGTCCGGTCGCAATCGCGCCGAGTGCGCCGCCAATGGCGCCGACGGCGACGCCCATCGCGGCCACCGTGCCGACATCGATTTTCTTGGGTTCGGCCGGCTTGACCTTGTCGGCGTTGGCCGTGGTCTCCGCGGCGGCGGCGAGCTTGCCGGACGACTCCGCCTCAGCGGCGGCGGCGCGCTTGGCCACCTGCTCCTCGATCATGCGGACGAACTTTTTGTAAGGTGACCAGAACGCCTGCCGGATGCTGATCGGGTTGTCCACGATCGAGGTGATGACGGCATCCCAGTCCTGACCCTGGCGGTCATAGAAGACGCCGTTGCGCCCCACAAAGAGGTAGTCGCTGTCACCTTGGGTAAAGCAGGCCGCCACCTTCATCGAGGCGCCGCCGGCGCGCTTGCAGTCCACATAGGTGATGTAGGCCTTGCTCATCGCGGCCAGCGGGCTGGCCCCCTCCACGCGGACGCACAGCTCCGTGCTGCGGCTGTCGAGGTAAAGCGTGCCGGCCTGGAACACGGCCCACTTGTCGCGCGAGTAGAAGTCGGCGAAGTTCACGAAGTTGTGCAGCAGCGCGCGCAGGTCACGGTGGTAGTGCGTCAGGCGGTCGACATCGGTGATGGCCTTGAACTCGGGCTCGAGCGCCTTGTCGCGCGCGATGAGCTCCGCCAGGACGGTGCGGCCCTGGCCGGCGAGGATGGCCTTCACGCGCGGCAGGCCGAGCTGCTCGACGGCGCTGCCGGCCTTGCCGCCCAGCCAGGTCTCGTAGGCGGAAAACCGGGCGTTGAGATCGGCCCATTCCTCGGCGGTGAGTACCTTTTTTTCGGCGCCATAAATCGGGCTGACGACCGCCTGATGCAAGGTGGCCAGGGCTGCGGCCCAGGCAGGATTGACACCTTCCATAAGGGGGAGCGGCCGCCCGGGCTCGATGCGGGCCAGCGGGAAGCCGGCGACCTCCTCGGCGGTGATCTTCAGGTCCTTGGCGGCAATGGCGAGGTATTCGCTCTCGGCGCGGTTGAGCGCCGCGGTGGCCCGGCTGTCAAAGGCCGCGAGCCGGCAGCGGCCGAAATAATCCTCCGCCTTCGGGCGCACGGCCTTGAGCGCCGCCACGGCGGCATCGGTCGCGTCGCCGAGCACCGCGATGTCCTTGGCCGAGCTTTGCCCCACCCACGCGGCGTAGGCGGCCAGGTCGGCGAAGAAGGCGTCCACCTTTTCCGCGGTGACCCCGACCGAGCCCGTGCGGTCCGCGGTGCCCCCAAAACAGGCGATGATATCCTTGATCAAGGCCTGCGCCTCGGCGTCCTCGGTGGCCTCGGGCGGGATCACGCCGTCGCCGTTGAGCGGAGTGGCGGAGAAGATCTTGGTGGTATCGGCGGCATCGTCCGCAGTAATGGTCTCCGATCCCTTTTTTCCCAGGTTGCTGAGCACCTGTTTGGCGGAGGCCAGCAGCACCTTGCCCTCGGGGGTCGAGTCGTTGATGGCCGCGAGCGGCAGCATGGCACTGCCTTTTAAAAGGTCGCCGGGCTCCTTCAACCGGGTGGCCGCCCACTTGATGGCGGCGATCAGCTCCGGCACGCGGATGCGGCCGTCGCCGTCGGTGTCGATCATCGCGAGGGTCTTCTCGTCCAGCTCGAGGCCCTTGACGGGACAGCTCAGGGCCACCCACAGTTTCTGGTCGAGGTGCTCGAGGTTGAGCAGGTCGGCGCCGGTTTCCAGGGAGACCTGGTCGAGTTCACCGGTCCGGAAGAATTTCCAAGTGTGCATGTGGAGGAGAGCTGCCCGACAGCTTTGCCCCCGGGCCGCCTTTGGCAAATGCGAAGGTCCGGGTTTTTACCCAACACACAGAATACGCGGAAGGAAACAGATTGATCCGCATTCCGTGTGTTCTGTGTATGGTTTTCACCCGGTCATGTTCATCAGTGAAATTTTCTCTGACGCATCGCCAAAGCCGTGATTTGCTGCCGGCCGCGGCGCGGAACTACTCTGCGGAGCGTCCGTCTCACCGTTGACCCGCCCCCTCAGCCCCACCGCTTTTATGTCCACCGCCCAGAATCCCGCCGGCGTTGACCGCCGCACCTTCGTCTAGACCCTGTCCGCCGCCGGCCTCGCCCTGGGCGCCGCGCCCGCCGCCTTCGCCGCGGCCGTCGCCCCCCGCCGCCGCTTTGCCCTCATCGGCTGCGGCGGACGGCACAAGATGTATCAGGACGCCATCGAGACGACCTATCCGGAGCACGCCCAGCTCGTCGCACTCTGCGACCTGAACCAGGGCCGCGTCGAGGTCGCCCAGGCGCTCTCCGCCAAGAACGGCGCCCCCATGCTCCCGGGCTACTCGCACGTCGACTTCGAAAAGATGATCAAGGAGACGAAGCCCGACTTCGTCATCGTCACCACCGTCGACGCCACGCACGCCGACTACATCGTCCGCGCCCTCGAGGCCGGCTGCGACGTCATCAGCGAGAAGCCCCTCACCACCACCGCCGCGATGTGCCAGCGCATCCTCGACGCCACCAAGCGCACCGGCCGCCACCTCCGCGTCACCTTCAACTACCGCTACTCCCCGCCCCGCACCCAGGTGAAAGACATCCTCATGAGCGGCGAGATCGGCGACGTCCTCTCGGTGGACTTCCACTGGATGTTCAACACCACGCACGGCGCCGATTATTTCCGCCGCTGGCACGGCGAGAAGAAGAATTCCGGCGGCCTCATGATCCACAAGGCCTCGCACCACTTCGATCTCGTCAACTGGTGGCTCGGCGCCAATCCCGTCTCGGTCTATGCCACCGGCAAGCGCGAGTTCTACACGCCCGCCATGGCGAAGCGTCTCGGCCTGCAGTCGCACCACGAACGCTGCCACACCTGCCCCGAGCAGGACAAGTGCGGCTTCTTCTTCAGTCTCGCGAACAACCCCGCGCTGAAGGCCCTTTATCTCGACCAGGAGAAATACGACGGCTACCACCGCGACCAGTGCGTCTTCGCCCCGCGCATCGACATCGAGGACACGATGAACGTCCTCGTGAACTACGACAACCAGGTCACCCTCGCCTACTCGCTCAACGCCTTCAACGCTTGGGAAGGCTACCACATCGTCTTCAACGGCACGAAGGGCCGCCTCGAGCACACCATCGTCGAGCAGGTCTACGTCAACGCCGGCAGTTCCGACGCCGCGCAGGGCGCCATCGCCGACGGTGGCATCACCACCCGCATCATCCCACTGCGCGGCGCCCCCCGTAAGATCGACCCCTGGACCGGCACCGGCGGCCATGGCGGCGGCGACAAGGTGATGCTCGACGAGATCTTCCTGCCCGACGCCCCGCCGACAAGTACCTGCGCGCCTCCAACGAGCACGCCGGCGCCAACTCGATCCTCATCGGCGTCGCCGCCAACGAGTGCTTCAAGTCCGGCCAGCCCGTGAAGATCGCCGACCTTGTCACCGGCCTCGAGAAGCCAAAATATGCCCCGATGCCCTCGCGCACCGGCCCCGTGCCGATGCCCGAGCGCCTCGAGATCCGCCGCGGGGCGGAGTAAGCGGGTTCCCGCCCAACGACACACCCCGTCGCTTCGCGCCACCCCTCTTCATAGAGGGGATCCAAACCCACGCCATTGAAGATCCCCTCTATGAAGAGGGGCCTGTCGTCCGAAGGCTCGGCGAAGGATGATGCCCGCCAGGGCGGGGGGTGTTGGCTTTTCCCGCTCGCGGCTCCCCGCTCCCCGCCCCAAGCTTCCGTCATGCACCGCGAAATCCACCAGTGGCACAGCCCGCGTCTCGACAAGAACATGGAGGTCGCGGTCTACGGCCACTACGGCTTCGCCCTGCTGATGTTCCCGACCGCGGCGGCCGACTTCCTCGAGTATGAACGCTTTCACGTCATCGACTCGATCGCGCCCTACATCAACAGCGGCTGGGTGAAGGTCTTCTCGATCAACTCCATCAACAACGAAAGCTGGCTGAACGACGCGATGCACCCGCGGCACAAGGCCATCCGCCACCAGCAGTTCAACGGCTATGTGACGGAGGAGGTCATCCCCTTCATCCACAGCCAGTGCGGCAGCCGCGTCATGACCATCACCGCCGGCGCCTCCTTCGGGGCGCTGCATAGTGCCAACACCCTCTTCCGTCGCCCCGACCTGATCGACGGCTGCATCGCGATGTCCGGCGCCTACGACCTGAAGGATTACACCAACGGTTACTGGGACGAAGACGTGTATTTCAATTCGCCGATCGACTACCTGCCCAATCTGACCGACGAGGGCACCCTCGCCCACCTGCGCGCGAAGTCGCACATCCATTTCGTCGGCGGCCAGGGCGCCTACGAGAAACCCTCGTCCGCCCTCGATCTGGGCCGCATCCTTTCCGGCAAGGGCATCCCGCACACGGTCGACCTCTGGGGCCACGACGTGAACCACGACTGGCCCTGGTGGCGCCAGATGCTCCCGCACTATATCGGGACGAAGTTCTGAGGTGGGCCAGCGAGCTTGCTCGCGCCTTGCCCGCCCCTGATCTGCGCGAGCAAGCTCGCCGCCCACAAAGAGGGGAGTTCCTGGAGGCGCGGAGGGGATTCGAACCCCACGGGCTATCATCCGCCGGCGACCTTGCTCGGCCGCGCCATGTTCAGGGATCAGTATCGAACCGGAGTCTGGCCTGTAGCGCGCCGCCCGCAATACCACCCCGGGCCCGGCGCACACTCCGCAGCAAACCTGCTGGGCCCGATGAATTTGTTTACTGGGGGAGTTGCGGAAGGGTCGCCCGCCCATCTCCCTGCGGTGGCCGGTCTTGCCCGTGTCGTGCTTTTGCCCCGGTTGCCGCCGGGTCCAATCGCCCCTAACCGACGAAATACCCATATAGCCCGGAGATTCCGCGAACGCTTCCCGCGCGGCCCGGTCTTACATCCCATGAAGTCCACCCTACTGTTCCTGCTTTGCCCCAGTCTCGCGCTGCTGGCGCCCGCCCAAGCCCAGATTGATGTCACCCTCTCCGCCGAGATCCGCCTCGGCCGGGCCCTGCCGCCGCCACCGCCCGAGGTCGTGATCATCGAGGAATCTGGTCCGTCCGGTCCGCCGCCCTGGGCGCCGGCGCACGGCATCCGCCGCAACCGCGGCTATTATTACTACCCCGGCGCGGACGTCTATTTCCGCCCGGAAGACCGCATGTGGTTCTACCTCGACGGGAGCAACTGGCGCTTCGGCGTCAGCCTGCCCACCAGCATCCGCGTGGATTTTGACCGCAGCGTCTCGCTCACCATGGATACCGAGCAGCCCTACCAGTTCCACGAGAAGGTGCGGACCTATTACCCCGGCGATTATTTCGTGAAGCGGGTCCGCGTGAAGGAAAAAAACGGCAAGCCCGAGAAGGCGGAGAAGCACGACGCCGGCGATTCCCGCGGCAAGGGTAAGGGCAAAGGCAAGGACAAGGACAAGTAACCGCCCAGCTGACCGGCTCCAGCTGGATCGTGGTGCATCCTTTTCGTCGAAGTGCATCCCCCCCCCATACGGTCGAGCTCCGGGGCCACGACGCGAACCACGACTGGCTCTGGTCGCGCATGAAGCTCCTGCACTATATCGGGACGAAGTTTAGAGGGTGGGCCAGCGAGCGAGCTCGCGCCTTCGTCCGATCCCGCGCGAGCAAGCTCGCTGCCCACAAGCTGGAGGGCCCAGCTCCAGCTGGGCCGCGCGGTAGGGCGGATTATCCTAAATCCGCCGCGGCGCGTTAAGGGTAACGCGACCTCCCTATTCCCCTCAATCCCCGAACTTGATGCCCTGCGCCAGCGGCAGGGCGTCCGAGTAGTTGATGGTCACGGTCTGCCGCCGCATGTAGGTCTTCCACGCGTCGCTGCCGCTTTCGCGGCCGCCGCCGGTCTCCTTCTCGCCGCCGAAGGCCCCGCCGATCTCGGCGCCGCTGGTGCCGATGTTCACGTTGGCGATGCCGCAGTCGCTGCCGCGCGCCGAGAGGAATTGCTCCGCCTCGCGCAGGTCCGTCGTGAAGATCGCCGAGCTCAGACCCTGGGGCACGCCGTTCTGCATGGCGATGGCCTCGTCGAGGGTCTTGTAGCCCATGACATAGAGAATCGGCGCAAAGGTCTCGTGCTGCACGACGGGCCACCAGTTCTTGGCCTCGGCGATGCAAGGCGTCACATAGTTCCCCTCCAGGCGTCCGCCGCCAAAGAGCACCTTGCCGCCCTGCTTCTTGAGGTCGGCGATCGACTGCTGCATGGCCCCGACCGCCGCCGCGTCGATGAGCGGACCGACGAGGTTGCCGGACTCCAGCGGGCTGCCGATGGGCAGCTGCTGGTAGGCCGCGATGAGCGCCGCCGTAAACTTCGCCTTGATGGACTCGTGGACGATGATGCGGCGCGTGCTGGTGCAGCGCTGGCCGGCCGTGCCGACCGCGCCGAAGACGATGGCGCGCTTCGCCAGCTTCAGGTCGGCCGAGGGCGCCACGATGATCGCGTTGTTGCCGCCGAGCTCGAGCAGCGAGCGGCCGAAGCGCTGGGCGACGACCTCGCCGACGCGCCGGCCCATCCGGGTCGAGCCGGTGGCCGAAACGAGCGGGATGCGGCGGTCGTTGGTCAAAAGTTCACCGACGGTCGGGCCGTCGCCGATGACGAGCGAGAAAATGGCCGGATCCACGCCGTTCGCGCGGCAGACCTTCTCCGCGATCTTGATGCAGGCGATGGCGGTGAGCGGCGTTTTCTCGGAAGGCTTCCACAGCGTCGCGTCGCCGCAGGCCGCCGCGAGCGCGCTGTTCCAAGCCCAGACGGCGACGGGGAAATTAAAGGCCGAGATGATGCCGACCACGCCGAGCGGCTGCCATTGCTCCATCATGCGGTGGCCCGGACGCTCCGAAGCGATCGTCAGGCCGTGCAGCTGGCGTGAAAGACCCGTGGCAAAGTCGCAGATGTCGATCATCTCCTGCACCTCGCCGCCGCCCTCCGGCAGAATCTTGCCCGCCTCGAGCGACACGAGCTGGCCGAGTTCCGTCTTCAGCTCGCGCAGGGCGTTGCCCAGCTGGCGGACGACCTCGCCGCGCTTCGGCGCCGGCACGTCGCGCCACGCGAGGAAGGCCTTGTGCGCCGCCGTGACCGCCAGTTCATAGTCCTCGGGTGTCGCCTGCCTCACCTTGCCGAGCAACGAGCCATCGATGGGAGAGTATTTCTCCAGCACGGCGCCGGAGCCGCCCCAGGTGCCCGCGAAAACGCCGGCGTTGACGGACTTTTGCGAGAGACCGAGCTGGGGGAAGATCGCCTTGGCGACGGCGGAGACGGAGATGGATTTGGTGGCCATGTTGATTGGTTGTAGGGCGGGATCGCTGATCCCGCCACGAGCGAGGCGGGGTCAGCGACCCCGCCCTACAGGTAATGATTCACTTGCCATACACCCGGCCGCCCCACTGGGTGCCGAGGAAGCTCTCGAGCGAGACCGATTCCTGCCGGACGAAGCCGGGACCGAGCTTCTTTTTGGAGAACAGTTCCAGCACGCCGACAATGCCGGCGGCGGTGGTGAGCTGGATGGCGTTGAGCTTCCGGCCGTGGATGGTGGCGCCGTGCATCTTCTTGATGAAGCTGCGCTGCTTCAACCCGCCGCCGGACTCGGTGCCGACGACGCTGACGTAGAACACCACGACGTCCGACTCGGTGAGCGGCACCTCCTGGTCGAAGATCTGCGTGACCAGCTCCTGGCGCGGCGCGAGGTTGAGGTCCTGCAGGAGAAACTTCATCAGGTCGCGGTGGCCGGGATAGCGCATCGTCTTGTAATTCAGGTCGCCGACCTTGCCGGCGAAGGTCTGGCACATCGTGGCGACCCCGCCCGAGGTATTGAAGGCCTCGTATTCGGTGCCGTCGATCGTGATGCGCTCCACGCCGTCGAGGGGCATGGTCGTCACCAGCTTGCCGCCGTGCAGCGCCTCGCCGACCTGGCAATATTCGTTGATGAGGCCGGCCGTGCTCCAGCTGAGGTAATACTTCATCTGGTTGCTGGCGTTGAGCGGCAGCGCGCCGACGCGCATCTCGCAGTTGCGCACATACTTCAGCGACGAGGCGAGCGACCCGCCCACGATGTTGATGGCGCCCGGGGCCAGCCCGCACTGCGGCATGAACGTGGCCTTCGGCGCCTTGGCGGCGAGCTTCTGGATAAACGCCGTCGTCTCCACGTCCTCGGTCAGGTCGAAGTAGCTGACGCCCGCCTTGGCGCAGGCGCTGGCAATGGCCTTGTTGAGGAAATACGGCGCGGCGCTGACGATGGCGTCGACGCCCTTGACGAAGCCCGCGAGCTGCGCGGCCTGGTTGACGTCCACCTGGACGAACTTCGACTTCTTGAGGCCCTGGAGGTCGATGTTCGCGCGCGCGTCAGCGAGGGCGACGCGTTGGCAGAACTTGCAGGACTCGAGGAGGGTGGCGATGGTGCCGCCGACTTTGCCGGCACCGATAATTCCGATTTTCATGGGGGATGATTGATTGTGATGGGTCGGTCTCCTGCCCGACCGTGACCGGCCGGGAGACCGGCCCTCCAAATTGGAAATTAGTGCGAGGCGTGCGCGGCCTGAACGAGGCGCGGGTCGACGGCGGAGATGATGGCGCTGACGGCCTGCTGGTTGAAACCTTTGAAGCCGCCCTTCCGCTCGAGGTTCTCCAGATGGCTGCCGATGGCGCCGTCCTTGATGAACCCGTCGGCCTGGGCGTTCGTGATCAGGCCCTTCTGGCGCAGCAGCTCAACGCGCGCCGGGTTGACCGTCCAGCGCTCGCCCTCGGTGAAGGCCTGCTTGAGGAACGGGAAGTCCGAGAACGGCTTCATCGTCACGATGCCCTCGGCGGCGAGCTGCTCCTTGAGCAACGGGTGGTTGAAGCGCGCCTCGAGGTGGTGCATACCCGCCTGCAGGAAGCTGTCGCCGTGCAGGCCGCACCAGAGGCCGACCGTGCCGACCCGGTCCACCTCGGGCAGACGCTCGGCGGCATAATCCCGGTCAACCTCGTCGGGCTGCAGATCCACGTCGGCGAAGACCACGATGCCGACCGTCGGCGTCTCCATGACCTGGGCGCCCCAGCCCGCCTCGGCGCCGGCGTAGAAGCGCTCGCGTTTCACCAGACCGAGCTGCTCCATGAACTTTACCAGATCAGGGAAGTGGCGGCGCGAGCAGCGGAAGGTGTGGTGGTCGTGGTTGGCCCAGCCGAGGCCGAGCAGGTCCTGCCGGCGCTTCTGTACGCGGCCGGCGCGGTTGCGCAGTTCCCAGAAATGGCGCTCCTCGGCGAAAAACAGCTCGCAGGCGACGTCGGGGCCGACGCGTTCGAGGCACTTCTGCAGCAACTCGAAGGCGTGCTTCGCGCCGTCGTCGTCATTGGCGAAGTCGCGCTTCCGCGCGCGCCACAGTTCGCGGACCTTCAGTACGGCATCGGCGAAGCCGGGCCGCGGCTCGCTGACAATGAAACCGCGGTAACCGAGGCGCTCCACGGCCTGGAGCAGCGCGCCGTTCTCCTGGCTGACATCGATGATCCGGTAGCGGGCGCAGGGCGCGCCGATCGGCGTGCCCGTCAGGCCGTGCCGGGCCATGAAGTCGGCCAGGAACTCGGGGCGGACCGCCAGCGAGATCGGCGCGGCGGACGGGTCGGCCTTCAGGCTCACGATGACGCGGGGCAGCATCGCGTGCGGGTGCGCCAGCACGGTGTGAAAGGTCGCCACGTCCGTCACCTCGGTCACGAAACCCGCGGCGCGGAACGCGGCCTCGTGGCTCTGCGACACGACAAAATGGTCGGTCCACTCAAAGAAGTCCGTGCCGGTCTCGGCGTGCAGGCGTGCGGCCAGCCGGGCGGCGAAGATGTTTTTCGCCAGGAAGGCGTTGAGGTGGGTCGAGAGCAGCGCCTCCGCCTCGTAGGCGAGCGGCCAGTTGAAATTGTCGGGGGCGTTCAGGGCGTTCATGGCGGGGGCAGGTTTGGTTTATGACATAAACCCCGGCCCCGGCCCGATCCAAGCCTGTTCTACTGGGCCGAAAGGAGTAGTTTGCGAATGGGGCCGGCGACAGGTGGAGCCCGGCCTCCGGACGGGCTTTCAGCCTGTGCGAATCCAGAAAACCTGCCCGGAGATAAGGTTCCACCCCAGACTCGCCAAGGCCCTGCGGCCATCCTACAAAAACACTCGCCCGCATGACCGCCACTCCTGCCACCGCCGATCTGTCCTCCCTCGCCACCCGCCTGACGGGTGAACTACACTTCGACCGCACGATGCGGACGCTCTACGCGACCGACGCCTCCGAATACCAGGAGGTGCCCCTCGCCGTGGCGCTGCCTAAGACCGAGGCGGACCTCCGCGAGCTGATCGCCTTCGCCAACCAACGCGGCATCGGCCTGATCCCGCGCACCGCCGGCACTTCCCTCGCCGGCCAGGTGGTGGGGTCGGGCATCGTCGTCGATGTCGGCCGGCATATGAACCGCATCGTCGCGACCGACACCAAGGCGCGCCGCGTCCGCGTCCAGCCGGGCGTGGTCCGCAACGAGCTCAACCTGCACCTCAAGCCGCACGGGCTGTTCTTCACGCCGGAAACCTCCACCGCCAACCGCGCGATGATCGGCGGCATGGTCGGCAACAACTCCTGCGGCGCCAATTCCATCGTCCATGGCACCGTCCGCGAACATCTCGTCGCCACCCGCGGCTTCCTCAGCGACGGCTCCGAGGTCACCTTCGGCCCGCTCACGTCGGCGGAGTTCACCGCCAAGTGCAACGGCCCCGATACCCTCGAATCCAAAATATACCGCACCGTCCGCGACCTGCTCGGCGACGCGAAGAACCGTCAGCTGATCCGCGACCACTACCCGAAGCCCACCGTCACCCGCCGCAACACCGGCTACGCGCTCGACCGGCTGATGGCGTGCAACGTCTTCGACCCGGCCTCGCCCCACCCCTTCAACCTCTGCCAGTTGCTCGCCGGCTCCGAGGGCACGCTGTTCCTCGGCGTTGAGTTCGAGCTCAACGTCGAGCCGCTGCCGCCGGCGGGCGCGCTGATGTGCGCGCATTTCGCAACGATTCAGGATTCACTCCACGCCACGCTCATCGCGATGCGCCACCGGCCCTTCGGCTGCGAGCTGATCGACCGCCACATCCTCGAGTGCACCAAATCCAACCTCGAGCAGGCGAAGAACCGCTTCTTTGTGCAGGGCGACCCCGGCGCCGTGCTCGTCGTCGAGATCCGCCTCGAGCAGCGCGAGGCTATCGAGCACGTGATGCAGACGCTCGAAAGCGAGCTCCGCGCCGCCGGTCTCGGCTATGCCTTTCCCGTGCTGTGGGGCGACGACGCCAACAAGGTCTGGGACCTCCGCCGCGCCGGCCAAGGCCTCATGATGAACGTCCCCGGCGACGCCAAGCCGCGCGAGGTCGTCGAGGACACGGCCGTCGCCGTCGAGGACCTGCCCGCCTACATCGCCGAGTTCGACCAGTTGATGCGCGGGAAATACGGCATCAGCTCCGTCTACTACGCCCACGCCGGCGCCGGCGAGCTGCACACCCGGCCGCTCTTCGACCTCAAGACGCCCGAGGGCATGAGGTTCTTCCGCGGCATCGCGACCGACGTCGCCCACCTCGTGAAGAAATACCGCGGCTCCCTCTCCGGCGAGCACGGCGACGGCCGCCTGCGCGGCGAATTCATCCCGTTCATGGTCGGTCCCGAGTGCTACGCCATGATGCGCCGCGTGAAGGAAACCTTCGACCCGCGCGGCCGGTTCAACCCCGGCAAGATCATCGACACCCCGCCGATGGACACCTCGCTGCGCCACGGCCCGGACCACCCGACGCCGGAATACAAGACGGTCTTCAACTTCAGCGCCACCCAGGGCGTGCTCCGCGCCGCCGAGAAGTGCAACGGCGTCGGCGAGTGCCGCAAGACGCACCTCATGGGCGGCACCATGTGTCCGAGCTTCATGGCGACGCGCAACGAGCAGGACACCACCCGCGCCCGCGCCAACATGCTCCGCCATGTCCTCACCGAGGCCCGGGAGGGCATGAACGCGTGGGACAGCGAGCAGGTGAAGGCCGTCATGGATCTCTGCCTCTCCTGCAAGGGCTGCAAGTCCGAGTGCCCGTCCAACGTCGACGTCGCCCGCCTCAAGGCCGAGTGGCAGCAGCACTATTACGACGCCAACGGTGTGCCGCTGCGCTCGCGGCTCGTCGCCGGCTTCACCGGCTCCATGCGCCTGGCGTCGCTCTTCCCCGCGCTCTACAACTGGGCGGTCACGGCGCCCGACGTCTCGCGCTACATCAAGCGCTTCGCCGGATTCTCCCCCCAGCGCAGCCTGCCGACGCTGCACGAGACCACCCTCGCCGCCTGGCACGCGAAACATGCGAATAAGACTGGGCTGGGTGGCCTTCCCGTGGGCAGCGAGCTTGCTCGCGCCGGGAACACCGCAGAGGCGCGAGCAAGCTCGCTGGCCCACTCTCTCTTCCCTCACGGCCGCGTCTTCCTCTTCTGCGACGAGTTCACGAACTACAATGACACGCCGATGGGCATCAAGGCCGTGCAGCTGCTCAACCGGCTCGGCTACGAGGTCATCATCCCGGAACATGTCGAGAGCGGCCGCGCCCACTTTTCCAAGGGCCTCATCCGCGACGCGCAGAAGTTTGCCATCCGCAACGTCGATTTGCTCAAGGACGTCGTCACCACGCAGACCCCGCTCATCGGCCTTGAGCCGTCGTGCATCCTTTCCTTCCGCGACGAGTATCCCGACCTCGTTCCCGCCCATCTGCTTGACGCCGCCCGGGCCCTCGCGAAAAACGCGCTGCTCATCGACGAGTTCATCGCCCGCGAGGCCGACGCTGGCCGCATCACCCCGGCCGCCTTCAAGGCCGAGCCCCGCGCCATCAAGCTCCACGGCCATTGCCACCAAAAGGCGCTGTCTTCGCTCACGCCGACCGTGAAGATGCTCGAGCTGCCCGCCGGCCATAAGGTCCAGGTCATCCCCTCCGGCTGCTGCGGCATGGCTGGCTCCTTCGGTTACGAGGAAGAACACTTCGCCATTTCGCAGCAGATCGGCGAGCTCGTGCTCTTCCCCGCCGTGCGCAGCGCCCCGGCCGACACCCTCATCGCCGCCCCCGGCACCAGCTGCCGCCACCAGGTCAAGGACGCCACCGGCCGCACCGCCCTGCACCCCGTCGAGATCCTGCACGCCGCTTTGGTGTAGGGCTGCCTTAGCCAAAAGCTGAGGTGGGAGGGGCTTTACGCCCCGACTCCCGCCAAACGTCGGGGCGTAAAGCCCCTCCCACCCAAGCACCCCATGACCCGACCATGACTTTCTTCCTATATCGCCAAGCCGCTCCGGCGTGCTAGGCTGCCGCCCGATGACTCCCGAAGCCCACGCCCAGCACCGCAGCGGCAGCCTCTATGGCGCGTTCGCCTTCGCGAGTATCGTGCTGACCTGTTTCGGCGGCTATTTGTTCACCGGGCGCTTCTACGGTTCCGCGGCAATGGTGCCGATCACCTTTGCCCTCGGCGCGGTCTACGTCGCACTGGGGGTGCTCTCGAACGACTTCCTGGTCTGCGCCGGCTCGCGCCGGCCCTTCATCGTCTATTACCTGGCGCAGTGCGCCTTGCTCACGGCGATGGTTTTCCTCAGCCCCGCCCGCGGTTTCTTCGGCATGATCGTCCTGCCGGTGGTCAGCCAGGCCATCTTCGACCTGCGCCCGCGCAACGCCGTCCTCGTCGGCGGCTACCTGCTCGCCGTCTGCGTCGGCGTCTGGTGGATCGACTTCGGCTGGGGCGCCGCCGTCGAAGCGGTTTTCAACTACGCCGCGGGCTTCGCCTTCACCATCGCGTTCACCCTCATCACCAAGCAGGCGCTCAACGCCCGCCAAAACGAGGAGAAACTCCGCCACGAGATCGAGACGGCCCACGAGCAGCTCAAGGTCTACGCCGCGCAGGCCGAGGACCTCGCCACCACCCGCGAGCGCAATCGCGTCGCCCGCGAGATCCACGACGGCGTCGGCCACTACCTCACCGTGGTGAAGACCCAGCTTGACGCCGCCGCCGCGATCCTGCCCGGCCAGCCGGACCGGGCGCGTGAGGCCATCCTCAAGGCCGCCCAGCTTACCGGCGATGCACTCGACGACGTCCGCCGCTCCGTCGGCGCGCTGCGCACCGACACCGCGCGCCCGCCGCTGCCCGAGTCCCTGCAGACGCTGGTCCAGGACGCCGGCCTGCCCGTTACCCTCCGCCTCGCCGGCGCCACCCGCCCGCTGGCGCCGGGCCCGGAACACGCGCTCTTCCGCTCCGCGCAGGAAGGCCTCACCAACATCCGCAAGCATGCCGGCGCCACCGCTGCGGAACTCACCCTCGATTTCACGGCGGCCACGCGCGTGACCCTCACGGTCGCCGACAACGGCCGGGGCGCCAATGGCGCCGCCGCCAGCGGCTTCGGCCTGGTCGGCATCCGCGAGCGCATCGAGATCCTCGGCGGCCGCGTCCAGTCCGCCAACCGCCCGGGCGGCGGCTACATCCTCACGGTCGAGGTGCCGGCGTGAGCGCCTATCTCCCTGTCGGTTGCGCGCTGGCGCGCAACGTGGCGCGCGAGCGCGCCACCTACCTCCTGGTTACCCCATGAAAAAGCTCCGGCTCATGCTGGTCGACGACCAGTCCCTCTTCCGCGAGGCGCTCCGCACCTTGCTCACGCTGCAGCCCGACTTCGACATCGTCGCCGAGGCCGAGAACGGCGAACGCGCCATTGCGCTGGCCAGGGTTCACCAGCCCGACGTCATCCTCATGGACCTGCGCATGCCGGTCATGGGCGGAGTCGAGGCCACGCGCCGCGTGATGGCCGCCGTGCCCGCGACCAAGGTCGTCGTGCTCACCACCTTCGAGGAGGACGAGGAGATTTTCGAGGCGATGCGCGCCGGCGCCCTCGGCTACCTGTTGAAGGCCTGCTCGTCCGACAAGCTCAACGAGTCCGTCCGCGCCGCCGCCAAGGGCGCCTCCGTCCTCGAGCCGGCCGTCACCGCCCGCATGATGGCCGAGCTGAACCGCCTCTCCGCCCGCGAGGGCAAAAAGGTTTCGCAGACCCTCGCCGACCCGCTCTCCGAGCGCGAACTCGGCGTGTTGAAGCTGCTCGCCGCCGGCTGCAGCAACAAGGAGATCGGCTCCCGCCTGAACATCACCGAGGGCACCGTGAAGAACCACATGACGAACGTCCTCGGCAAGCTGGGCGTCCTCGACCGCACCCAGGCCGCCCTCCGCGCCCGGGAGATGGGACTGATCTGAGGCGGCGGGCGGCGAGCTTGCTCGCGCCTCTTTTGAGGCGACCAGTGAGATTGCCCGTCTCCGCATCGGAAGTAGCCTCACCCTATGAAACCGGATTCCGGCTACGAGGCCCTGAGGCGCTTCCGCATTTCCCGACCAAACGCAGATTATTTTCTCACCATGGGCACGGTTGAAAGGAGGGCCGGACTGACCCTCCCGGCCCTGGCTCCGGCCCTAAGTAATGAAATCCGCGAAATCGAACAGGCCGGTTATTGGACCATTCGCGGCGCGGTGATCTTCATCTATTGGTCACCTTACATGAAAAGCTACCACTCAGTCGTGTCATCGCCCGGTTCAAGGCAAAAACCAGACCCGCCGTGATGTCCGCCGGTTTGCAATGGCCGGGGAACTACGACGAGCACCGCCTGCGTGAAAACGACGCAGTTGAGTCGGTTTTGCTCTATATCTTCCTGAATCCATATCGGGCTGGTTTGGTCACAACAGCGGCCACCTACCCCTGGTTCTGGGTGGGCACCGAAGAAGCCGTCTGGTTCAAGCCCGGGTTGGATGAGGGTAAACCGTTCGCGGACTGGTTGCGCTAACGGACACGGCGCGAGCGAGCCCACAGACTCCAAGTGGGCGGCCTGCTTGCAGGCGCATCTTCTGAGCGCGAGCAAGCTCGCTGGCCCACGAGCTGTAGTCATGCTGCGCCATGACCACGACGGTGACTTTCGGGCGATGCGGCGGGCGGCGCGATCCGGTATCTTCGGGACGTGCTCACCCGATTTTTCACCGAACTGACCGCCGCCGCGCGCCACCTGCGCCGCGCCCCCGGATTCGCCCTGCTCGCCATCGCCATGTTGGCCCTGGGCATCGGCGCAAATGTCGCCATCTTCTCCATCTTCCAGTCCATCATCCTGCGCCCGCTGCCCTACCCGGAGCAGGCGCGGCTCGTCGGCTTCAAGTCCCTCAACTCCGCCAAGGCCCTCACCCAGCCCGCGCTCTCGCTGACCGACTTCCGCGACTTCAAGGAGCGCGTCCAGTCCTACGACGCCCTCGCCGCCTACCGGCCCGATTTCGCCGGCTACGCGCCGCAGGGGGCCGATCCGGTCCAGCTGGTCGTCGGCAAGGTCACCGAGGAATTCTTCGCGACCTTCCGCGTGATGCCGCAACTCGGCCGCGTCTTCCACGCCGATGAGTTCAGCCTCGGCGCCGGTCGCGCCGTGATCCTTGGCCACACCGCGTGGCGCCGGCACTTTGCCCAGCGCGCCAGTGTCATCGGCGAGACCATCCTGCTCGACAATGAGCCGGCCACCGTCATCGGCGTCATGCCGGAGGATTTCCGCGAGCCCGAGTTTGTCGACGCCTGGCTGCCCTTCCCCGTCGAGGCGCCGGAGAACCTCGTGCGCGACTCGCGCTTTTGGGCCACTGTCGGCCGGCTCAAGCCCGGCGTCACCCTCGCCGCCGCGCAGGCCGAGGCCGCCGGCATCGCCGCCTCGCTGGCCCGCGAATATCCGAACACCAATCGCGGCTGGAGCGTCACCGTGCAGCCGCTGCTCGCGATGCGGGTCGGCGGCCTGCGCTCCTCGCTGCTGCTGCTCGTCGGGGCGGTCGGTCTCGTCCTGCTCATCGCCTGCGTCAACCTCGCCAACCTCATGCTCGCCCGCGGTGTGTCTCGCCTGCAGGAACTCGCCGTCCGCCTCGCTCTGGGCGCTACGCCGCCGACTCTGGCCCGCGCCGTCCTTCTGGAAAGCTTCCTCCTCTCCCTGCTCGGCGGCGCCGCCGGCATTGCGCTGGCCGCCGTCGGCCTGCCGGCGCTCACCAGCCAGCTGCCCCCGGGCCTCATCCCGCGTTCGTCGGCCATCGGGGTCGACGGGACCGCGCTGCTGTTCGCCGTGATCGTGTCCGTCCTGACCGGCCTCACCTTCGGCCTGCTGCCCGCCTGGCAGGTGCTGCGGGCCAACGTCAACGAGATGCTCAAGTCCGGCGGCAGTCGCGGCGCCTCCAGCCGTTTCGCCAGCCGGGTGCAGGGCGCGCTGATCGCCGGCCAGGTGGCGCTGACCCTCGTCGTCCTCACCGGCGCCGGCCTGCTCATGCAGAGCCTGCTCACGCTCCAGCGCACCGCGCCGGGCTTCGACCCGGCCGATGTGCTCACCCTCCGCATCTCGCCGCCGCCGTCGCGCTGGGAGAACTTCACCCAGCTCGGCGACTACTACGAGCGCGTGCTGGCGGAGATCCGCCGCGAGCCGGGCGTCACCGGCGTGGCGCTCAACAGCAGCGCGCCGCTCACCGGCATCACCCTGCGCTACCCGTTCTGGGTCGAGGGCCGTCCCGTCGAGGAGGGCAATGCCGACGAGGCCGTGTTCAATTCCGTCAGCACGGAGTATTTCGCCACGATGCGCATCCCGTTCGTGCGCGGCCGGGGTTTCACCGAGGCCGACGACCTCAAGGCCGCGGCCAGCCGCCCGGTGTGCGTCATCAACCAGACCATGGCCAAGCGGCTCTTTGGCGACACCGATCCGATCGGCCAGCGCATCCGCACGATGCCGTGGATGGTGCGCGGCTGGCGCGAGGTGGTCGGCGTCGTGGGCGACGTGAAGCAGAACACGCAGGCCGACGATCCCACACCGCAGCTCTATGTGCCGCAACGGCAGTCGCCGTGGTTCTTCACCACCGTCGTCGTCCGCCGCACCGGCACCAGCGCCGCCACCATCCAGAATGCCATGCGCCGGGCCGACCCGACGCTGACCATGAGCACCAGCACCATGGAGGCAAACATCGCCCGCTCCGCCACTCAGCCGCGGCTGCGGGCCGCGCTGTTCGGGCTCTTCGCTGCGGTGGCGCTTGGGCTCTCCGCCTTTGGCATCTACGCGAGCATGGCCTTCACCATCGGCCAGCGCACCCGCGAGATCGGCTTGCGCATGGCACTCGGGGCCTCGCCCGGAGCCGTCCTGCGCTGGGTGCTCGCCCGCGCCGCCCTGCTGGCCGCGATCGGGGTCGCGGCCGGCCTGATCGGAGCCCTCGGCCTGACCCAACTTCTGCGCGGCGTGCTTTACGGCGTAGCCCCCGCCGACCCGCTGGTGTTAGGCGCGTTGCTCGTATTCCTGCCGGCCGTCGTGCTGGCCGCCGCCTTCTTCCCCGCCCTGCGCGCCGCCCGGCTCAACCCGACCCAGGCGCTGCAGCAGGAGTGATCCCACCCAATCCATATTTACCAATCCATGAAAACCAAATCCCTCCTCGCGGTGCTTCTCACCGCCGCTGTCCTCACCACCTGTGCCACCGCCCAAACGCCCGCCACCTCCGCGGCGCTGCCTGACGCCCCCGCCCTCCACCAACAGAGCATCGCAAACCTCAAGCAGAAGAAGACCAAGGAGGCCGTCGAGCTCGCCGAACAGGCCACCAAAGCGGATCCGGCCAATCCGGTTTATTTCTCCCAGCTCGGCGTGGCCCTGAGCCAGCGCATGAACGAGGTGAATTTCATCCAGATGGCCGGTCTCTCCTCAAAGCTGAAGAAGGCGTTCGAAAAATCCGTCGAGCTCGACCCCAATCATGTGCCCGGCCTCATCGGCCTGTCCCGCTTCTACACCAACGCCCCGGAAATTGCCGGGGGCAGCCTGACGAAGGCCGCCGAGTTCGCCACCCGCGTGCAAAAGCTCGAACCTTTCCTCGGGGAAATCGAGCTCGGCAACATCGCCAGCAAGGATGAGAAATACCCCGAGGCCCTCGCCCACTACGAGGCCGCGGCGCAACTGAAGCCCGGACATGCCGGCGTGCAGACCGGCTGCGGCCTCGTCCTTTTGAAGCTCGGCCGCAAGGACGAGGCCCGCGCCCGCTTCGAGGCGGCGTTGCAGATCAACCCGGAATCCGAGGGCGCGAAGAAGGGCCTAGCCGAGTTGGACGGGGCAGTCGCCGCGAAAAACTGACGGCACACCGGTAGGGCAATGTCGTCGACCACGCCTTTAGCGTTGGCGGGATCAGCGATCCCGCCCTACATAGGCTGCACCTGCCATGAAGATCGACTACGCCGCCCGCCGCGCCCGCCTCGCCCCCGCCTTCGGCCTGACCGACGAGATCCTGCTCGCCGGCGCCGGCCATCCGATTCCCAAACCGGAGATCAGTGACGCCCTCCTGCCCTTCATCGCCCACCAGGAGTATTACTATCTGACCGGCCACGCCGACGCCACCGGCGGCATCATCGCCTACGATCCGAGGTCAGGTTGGGCGTCCTTCGTTCCCGAGGTGACCGAGATGGACCGTGTGTGGGAGGGCAAGGAGCAGCTGCCCGGCGAACGGCTCGGCCAATTCCCCGCCTGGCTCGCCGCGCGGTCGGGCCGGAAAATCATCATGCTCGGCGCGCCCGTCGCGGGGGTGGCTTGCGACGAGCAACGCACCGCCGTGATCCGCGAGGCCTACAAGCACGTCCGCCGGCCGAAGGAGCCGGCGGAGATCGACCTGATGAAACGCTGCGCCGCGGCCACCGCCGCCGGCTACGCCGCCATCCAGCCGCTGCTCCGACCCGGCGTGAGCGAGCGTACGCTGCAAATCGAGCTCGAGGCCGGGTATTTCCGCCACGGGGCGCAGACGACGGGCTACGACTCCATCGTGGGTATCGGCGCCCAGAGCGCGGTCTTCCACGGCTCGCCCTCCCCCGACCGCGTGGCGAAGGACGGCGACTTCATCCTCATCGACTCCGGCGCGCAGCTCGACCGCTACGTCATCGACGTCACCCGCACCTACGTCGCGGGCACGCCGTCGGCCTTTCAACGCGACTTTGCGACGGTCGTGCTCGAGGCGCAGCAGCGCACCTGCGAACGCTGTCGCCCGGGCGCCGAGTGGAAGGACCTGCACTTTTCCACCGCCGTCGACCTGATGGGCGGACTCGTCGCCATGGGCGTGCTCAAGGGCAACCCGCCGTCGCTCGTGGAGCAGGAGGCGCACACGCTGTTTTATCCGCACGGCCTCGGCCACCTCCTCGGGCTCGGGGTGCGCGACGCCAGTGGTCTCGAACCCGGCCGCACCAAGGACCCGCGCCCGTCGCTCCGCAGCCTGCGCATGGATCTGGTCCTGCGCGCCGGCTACATCACCACGGTCGAGCCCGGCCTGTATTTCATCCCCGCGATCCTCAACGACCCGGCCCGCCGCGCGAAATACCGCGACGCCGTGAACTGGCCGCTGGTCGAGCAGCACCTCCACCTCGGCGGCGTGCGCTTCGAGGACAACCTGCTGATCACCGACGGCGCCCCCGTCAACCTCACGGCGGCGATCCCGAAGGGGATCTGACCGCTCAGGCCACCGGCTGTTTGGCCGCAAAGAGCTTCGGGAAGAATACCGCGACAAACAGCCCGATCACCAGCAGCGCCATGACCACGATGATGACGCCGGCCGCCAGCAGCGGCCAGCCCGCAAAGGCCAGCAGGAAGCCGCCGAACAGGCGCGAATCCTCGGCATAGCGGTCGCGCAGGTCGCTGCCCTCGCGCTCCACGAAGTTGGCGACGTCGTCCAGCACGTCCATGTATTGGTCGTAGGCCGGGCGCAGCACCTCGATGTTGAATTGGTTGGCCTCGGGGATTTTTTCCGCCTGCGCCAGCGCCAGGAACTCGCTCACCTTCTCGTCGTAGGTGCGCCCGAAGCCGGCCATCGCCGCCACGTGACGGCTGTCCTTCAGCGAGGCCATGACGCTGATCTCGAGCGCGTGGGTGCGGGCGTTCTTGCTGCCCTCGGCCATCTGGGGCAGCAGCGCCGCCCAGGCCGTCTCGTTCTTCGGGTCGGAAACGCGCCGCGCCAGCCGCTGCACCGCGCCGAGCTCGCGGGTCAGCGTGCGGAGATTATTGATGAGCGGCACGCTGCGGTCGAACAGCGCCGCATAACGCTGGTCCATCGACCGGAGGAACAGCAGGCTGAGCACGCCCACCAGCAGGTTGGAGGCGAGCAGGGCGAGGATGAGGACAAAACGGAGACGGCCGAATTTCATGCGTGGTGATGCGGCAAAGCCGCTTCGATGCCTAGCGCCCGGCCCGGACGAGGAAAAGCACCAAATGCCCCGGGCGCAAAAAACGCCTCGCCGCTGGCATCGGCGCTGCTCAAATTGCCCGCATGCCCCTCACCCGCTTTTCCGTCCCGCCCCTGCACACCGTCACCCGCTCGCTCGCCGCCGTGGCCATGGGCCGCGAGGCGCCCGACCTCGTCATCACCGGCGCCCGCCTCCTCTCCACCTACACCGAGCGCGTCCACCCGGGTCGCGAGATCTGGATCAAGTCCGGCCGCATCGCCGTCGTGAAGCCCGCCGGCACGTTTTCGCCGACGAAAGGATCGAAAACCAGGATGTATGACGCCCGCGGCGGCATCCTCGCCCCCGGCCTTGTCGACCCGCACATCCACATCGAGAGCTCGATGATGACCGCCTGCGCCTATGCCGAGGGCGCCCTGCTCAACGGCACGACCACCATCTTCTGCGACAGCCACGAGATCGGCAACGTCTGCGACGCCGCCGGCATCGAGTGGATGCTCCGCGACGCCCGCCAGGCCCCGCTCAACATCTTCCTCACCGTCCCCAGCACCGTGCCGGCCACCTCGCCGCACTTTGAGACCGCCGGCGGCGACCTCACCGCCGCCAAAATCGGGAAACTCTTCGACCGCTGGCCCGAGGCCGTCGCCCTCGGCGAGAAGATGGACTTCGTGCAGGTGGCCATGGGCGACAAACGCAGCCACGCCGTCCTCGCCGAGGCCATCAAGCGCGGCAAACCTGTCTGCGGCCACATCTACGGCCGCGAGTTCGTGGCCGCCGGCGCCGCCTCCGGCATCAACGACACCCACGAGTCCATCGACCGCGACATCGCCGACGACTTCCTCGAGAACGGCCTGTGGATCTTCCTCCGCGGCGGCCCGCCCACCACGCCCTGGCACTCGCTGCCGCTGGCGATCAAGACCATCACCGAGCTCGGCGCCAACCCGAAGCGCGTCTGCGTCTGCACCGACGACCGCGACGCCGACGACCTTTTCCTGTTCGGCCTGGACTGGGTTGTCCGCGAGGCCGTGAAGCACGGCATGAGCACCACCGCCGCGTGGAGCATGGGCTCCCTGCACCCAGCCACCCGCTACGCCAAGGACGGGGACATCGGCGGCCTCGCCCCGGCCCGGCGCGCCGACATCGTGCTGCTCAACGACGACTTGATCCCGCAGCACACTTGGTATGGCGGCGAACTCGTCGTCGAGAACCGCCAGATCACCCCGATCCTCGATCAGGCCCTCTCGAAGCGCTACCGCTATCCCAAGGCCGCCTACGCGACGGTGAAGATCGCGCCGAAGCTGAAGCTGACCCCCGCCCTGCCGGCCGGCCCCGTCACCGCCAACGTCATCCGCACCGCCCTGCCGGGCATCATCCTCTTCCACGACAAGGTCGCCCTCGACCCCGTGACGGGCGGCCGCTGGGCCGACCTGTTCGCCAAACACGGCCTGTGTTTCGTCACGGTTGTCGAGCGCCATGGCAAGTCCGGCCAAGTCGCGCACGGCCTGCTCAAGGATTTCAACCTCCGCGAGGGCGCCGTCGGCAGCTCCGTCGGCCACGACGCGCACAACATCATCCTCGCCGGCACAAACGAGGCCGACCTGCAGCTCGCGCTGAAGACCATCAAGGCCATGCGCGGCGGCGTGTGCGTCATCCGCCGCGGCAAGGTCGTCGCCAAGGTGGCGCTGCCCATCGCCGGCCTCCTCTCCGACAAGCGCGCCACCGCCGTCGCCGTCGAATCCACCGTCCTCAAGCAGGCGTGGACCGAGGCCGGCTGCACGCTGCCCTACATGGGCTTCAACCTCATCCCGCTGTCGGTGATCCCCGAGATCCGCATCACGGACCAGGGCCTGGTCACGGTGCCGCAGATGCAAATCCTGCCGCTGTTCGAACCGCGCTGAGCCATTGTATTCAAGGTGGCAGGGGCTTTATGCCCCGACCGGTGGAGCGGCTTGCCCTCAAGACGCTGGTTGAAAACGCGCTGAGGTCAGCGCGTTCCACCCAATTCAGTCGGGGCCTAAAGCCCCTCCCACCGCGGAAAGCCCTACCGCGCCAGCCACCGCCGCATGCCGCCGGCCACGATCGCCAAGGTCACCAGCGAACTCGCCGGCATCAACACGGCGGCCAGCAGCGGGCTCATCCGGCCCGCGACCGCCAACCCGACGGCGAGCAGATTGTAGGCAACGGAAAACGCCAGCAGCCAGGCCTGCGTGCGCCGGCGCGCATCGTTGACCTCGAACAGCCGGCGGATGCCCGCCAGCCCGCGACCGAGGTAATAGAAGTCCGCCTTCCCCTCTAGCACGCCGCGATGGATGACCGGCGTGCCGCGCGCAAACGCCGCGTCGAAGGCCAGGCTGTCGTTGGCCCCGTCGCCGAGCATCAGCGTGTCGCGGGCGTCGTTCCGGCCGAGCCAGTCGGCCTTCTCTTGTGGCGTGGCCTCGGCGAGGCCGTGGTCGGGCCGCAGACCCAGCGACGACGTCATCAGGTCCACCTTGGCCCGGCGGTCCCCGCTGAGAATGAAGGCCTCCAGTCCGCGCGCCCGCAGCGCCGCGATCTCGGCGGCTGCGTCCGTGCGCACCGCATCGGTGAACCGAAACCGGGCCAGCACCACGCCGTCGCAGGCAAACTCCGTGTCGTGAGTCACATCCTGTAGGGCGGGATCGCTGATCCCGCCTGCCTGGTCGGATTTCATCTCGTTCGAGGCGGGATGCAGCGATCCCGCCCTCCAATTTTTCCAGCCCGGGCGGCCGAGGGTCCAGCCGCCATCCCGGTTGCGCAGGATGACACCCAGTCCCGGCTCCTCGGTCAGGTCGCCGGCCGGCTCCGGGTCGGCCGGCAGGTCCAGCGCCAGCAGGTTCTCGTGCAAGCTGCGGCTGACGGGATGCGCATTGTCGCGCACCATGGCGGCCAGGGCGGCGCGCGCTGGCGGCGCCAACCCCACCAGCGCCGCCGGGTTCGCCAGTCCCGGCGTCTCGAGCGTCAGCGTGCCCGTCTTGTCGAAGATGATCTTGCGAATGCGCGCCAGCCGCGGCCACAGATCGGATTCGCGGACGAACACGCCGGCCCGGCGCAGCGCCGTCGTGGCCATCTCGTCCGCCAGCGGAAACGCCAGCCCGATGGCGCAGGGACACGACACCACCAGCACGGCCGTGACCACCGACCAGGTGCGGACCGCGTCATGGGTGCCCAGCCACCAGCCGAGCCCGGCCGCGGTGGCGACCAACAGGATGCCGATCAGGTAGCCGCCGATGACCTTCTCCAGGAACCGGTGGCGGTAGGCGTCGCGCGTCACGGGCTGCAGCAGCTGCGCGAGCAGCGAGCCCGCCCAGGGCCGCGCGGTCCGCAGCCGGATGTCGCCGAGCCCCAGGTTGACGGCACCCGCCGGCACCCGCGCCCCGGCGCGGCAGTCCCGCGGGTCGGCCTCGCCCGAGATCCACGCCGTGCCGACTGTGGCGACCGGCGTCTCGAGCCGCGCCTCGACCGGCACCACCTGGCCGGAACGCACGGCAAAGACATCGCCGACCCGCAGCTCGCCGACGGCCCGCTCGACCGGCCCCGCCGGCGTCTCGACCCGCACCGGCTGCGGCCGGTCCCGTGCCGTCAGCAGCTGGCGGCGGTTGCGCTCGACGACCGTCACCTGCGCCCAGCGGCCCACCAGCATCAGCAGGATGAAGGCGGCGACAAAATCGAAATAGACGAACTCCTCGCGATGCGCCAGCCAGCCATAGAGCGAGCCCAGATAGGCGCCCACGATGCCGAGGGCGATGGGCAGGTCGATGTGCATGGTCCCCGCGCGCAACGCCGCCACGGCGCGGCCGAGGAAATACATCCCGCCCGTCAGCAGGCTGAGCGTGGCGAACACCAGCGACAGTGTGCCGAACAGCCGCGCATAGGGGAACGACGCCTCCATGCCGAAATACACCGGCAGCGTGAAGAGCATGACGTTCATGGAGAACGCCGCCGCCAGCCCCACGCGCCGCACCAGCCGCCGGCTCTCGGGCACCGCCGGCGTCTCCCCCGGCGGGCCGGCGAGATAATTGAAGGACTGCAGCAGCCGCGCGTAGGCCGGGGCGTCAAACGCGCCGCGCGTCCAGCGCAGCCGCATCCGGCCGAGTTGGGCGTCGGTCTCGATGTGCAGCGCGCCGGGCTGCTGGTGGAAAACCCGCTCGATCAGCCAGACACAGCCCGCGCACGAGATGCCCTGCACCTCGAGCGTCAGCGCCGGCGTGCCGGGCAGCGCCTCGGCCTCCGCCTGGAGCCTCGCCAGCCACGCGTAGTCGCGCGGCTGGAACACCGCCTCACCCACGGGGGCGACGACCGCGTCGCGGATCTTGTAATAACCGTCGAGCCCGTGCTCGGAAACCAGCCGGAAGACGTAGCGGCAGCCCGCGCAGCAAAAACCCGCGGCCTGCGCCCCCGGGCCGGCGAGCGGCACGCCGCAATGCCGGCAGTTAAGGTGAACGGGGGCGGCTTGCTCGGCACGCAGTCCACGCACTCGCACCGTCGGGCTCACACCCCCGTTCACCAAGTCGGTCGCCGGTAGGGCGGGATCGCAGATTCCGCCTGCTTGCCCAAGTGGCATCACGCTCGTGGCGGGATACCGCGATCCCGCCCTACAGAAAAAGAGTGAGCTGAATAATCTCTTCATGCTCAGAAGCAGATGAAGTCGGCCGCGCCAGGCCCGCCCCAGCCGAGCGTGCCGCGCAGGCGCCAGACCAGGAGGGCGGCGACGGCGAGGGCGAAGACGCCCTGCACCCGGGCCAGCGTCCGCGGGCCGAGCCGGACGCGCACCCAGTGGAAGTTGGCCTGCGCCAGCCAGAGCAGCGGCACCGTGCCGAGGCCGAAGGCGAGCAGCGTCTCAGCGCCGCGCAGCGCCGAGCCGGACAGCAGCGCCAGCGACAGCAGGAAATACAACGGGCCGCACGGCAGCAGCGGCGTGGCCGCGCCCAGCGCGGCGGCGGCGCGGACCCGCGAACCCCCGCGCAGCCGGGCCAGCAGCGCGGCATACGCCCGCCCGAGCAGCGGCAGTCGCGGCAGGCGCTGGTCGAGCCGGAACGCAATCGCGACGAAGAAGACCACCAGCAGCCACGGCAGGTAGCGCAGGACGCTCTCCCCAAGCAGCATGATCGGCCAACGCCCCACCCCGCCCGCCAGCGCCCCGAGCACGGTGTAGCCGGCCAGGCGCGTCAGATGGTAGACCGAGGCCACGACCTGCGGATCGGAGTCATCCCGCGCAGCCGGCATCAGCGCGCAGGCCAGCGGGCCGCACATCCCGGCGCAGTGCAGGCTCGTGACCAGCCCGGCGACAAACGCCGTGCCCGGGCCCGTGATGCCGGCGAGTTCGCCCGTCATGGCCGGCCTCCCTGCGTCGCCAGCGGCACTTCCCGCGTGTCCGCCAGCCGGCTGGCCTTGAACATGGCCGTCCACAGCACGGCCAAAAAGAGAAACCCCGCTCCCACCCATAGCCAGAGGGAGCGCCCGCCGGGCATCGGGCGTTTGTCAACTATTGGTTGACAAGCGGCCTGGCCGGACGGCGGCGGTGGTTCAGGGCTTGCGCTCATGCGACTCCTTATCGTGCTCTTCATCCTCTTTCAGCAGGTGCGCGTCGGGGCCCATGAACTCGACCTCGCGGGCGAGGGTGAAGGTCTGGGCGGCGTCCCGCACGCGGACGGTGAACTTGAACGGCCCGTGGTAGTCGTGGCGGCGGGCGACCAGCACGAGCGGGCTGACCGACTCCGCCATCGGGGCGAGGGTGACGGGGGCCTCAAAGCCGCTCTGGTGCAGCCCGGCCGGCAGGCCCTCGCTGCTGACGATGAACGTCGCCGGCACGGTGAGCTTGTTGACGAGGCGAACCATGAACTGGTTGCGCACGTCCTCGGGCCCGACGAAGTAGGAGGCGCCGCCCGTGCGGAAGACAAGGAAGTTGGCCGGCTTCACCGTCGAGAAGGCGAAGGTGGCCACGGCGATCCCGACGCACAGCAGCACGCCGTAGAGGATCGTGCGCGGCCGGACCCAGCGGGTGGCCAGGCCGGTGAGACCGGCAAAGGAATCGTAGCGGATGAGGCCAGTCGGGCGCTTCACCCGCGTCATGACCTCGTCACAGGCGTCAATGCACGCCGCGCAGCCGATGCACTCCATCTGCAGGCCGTGACGGATGTCGATGCCGGTCGGGCAGACCTGCACGCAGCGGTTGCAGTCGACGCAGGCGCCAGGCTTTGCGTGGGTCAGCGAGCTGGCGCGCGCCTCTGCCGAAACTGCGCGAGCAAGCTCGCTGCCCACCCCGGCTTCCTGGCGCAGCTTCCCGCGCGGCTCGCCGCGTTGCGCATCGTAGCCGATCGAGAGCGAGTGGTCGTCGGTCAGCGCCGACTGGAGCCGGCCGTAGGGGCAGATGACGATGCAGAGCTGCTCGCGGAACCAGGCGAAGTTGAAATAGAGGATGCCGGCGGCGATGAAGACAAAGAGGAAGGCCGCCCAGTGTTCGCCCGGCGCATGCTGCATCATGTCCCAGAGCTCGGGCAGGCTGACGAAGTAGCTGAGGAAAAGGTGCGTGATGAGCAGCGAGGCCAGGATATACAGGCCATGCTTGGCCACGCGCTTCCCCGCCTTCGCAGCGGTGAGCGGGGCGGCCGCGAGCTCGCGCCGCTGCGTGGCGTCGCCGTCGATCCAGCGCTCGATCACCCGGTAGACATGCTCAAGGTAGACCGTCTGCGGGCAGGCCCAGCCGCACCAGAGGCGGCCGAAGAGCGCGGTGAGGAAAAACAGCGCGAAGCCGAGGCCGGTGACGCCGAAGAAGAGCAGCCACGTGTCCTGCGCCGCGAGGGTGTAGCCGAAAAAGTGGAACCGGCGCTCCGCGATGTCGATGAACACCGCCGGGTGGCCGTTGAGGGGGATCCACGGCAGGACGAGGTAGAAGGCGATGAGCCCCCACCCGCTCCAGCGGCGCGCGGTCGTGAACCGGCCGTGTACGTCGGCGGGATGGAGGTCGCGGCGCGAGCCGTCGCTGGCGATGGACGTGACCGAGTCGACGGTGGGCGTGAGACGGGTCTTCGGCAACCGGGGGGACGGCGGCTTGACTGTGGGTTGTTCGCTCATGCGTGGTTTGAGCGGGGTGATCCGGTTGTAGCCGGCCTCGGTGAGGCCGGGCCGGGGTCGGCGACCCCGGCTACAGTTTACTTCGAGACCTCGACCGTGATGGCCTCCCCTTTTTGATGGTGGCTCAGGATATAGGCGACGACCTCGACCGACTTTTTCTGGCCGAGCACGGGTTCCCAAGCGGGCATGCCCTTGGCCATGACGCCCTTCGAGACGACGGCGAAGAGCTCCTTCGGCGTGCCGCCGTGGATCCAGGCGGTGTCCGTGAGGTCGGGGCCGACGGCGGCCAGGTTCTCGGACTTGCCGCGCATGCTCGGCAGGTGGCAGGGCGTACACAGCGAGGTGAAGGTCTGCTTGCCGGCGTCGGTGAACACGACGTTGCCGCTCATCTCCCAGAACTTGTCGTCGTTGGAGACGTCGATGGACGAGGCCAGCTTGGCCGCGCTGATGCCGGCCATGGCCGTGTCGACGCGGCTGCCGTCGGTCGGCATGATGCCGGCGATCATGTAGACGAACCAGTAGATGACCCAGAAGACGATGGCGCCGTAGAGGGTGTAGAGCCACCAGTTCGGCAGGCGCTGGTCGTATTCCTGGATGCCGTCATAGGTGTGGTCCCGGAGCTTGATGCCGGGATCGTCGGGCGGTAGCGGGGACGAGGACATGGGCGGGTGAGATTATTGGTTCTCGAAGGGCAGACGGGCGAGGCGTTCAGCCTCCGCGGGCTTCATGCGGGAGGCGCGCCAGGCGGCGACCAGGTAGACGCATGACGCGACGGCGAGGGCGATGACGGGAAAGATCAGCTGCCAGTCTTCGTAGATGATGCGGCGGAACATGGGGGGATGGGATGGGAAATTTCTGATCCGAGATTTGCGATCACCGCGCCGCGGTGGCGGCCGGCGCCGCGGTCTGGCCGAGGCTCTGGAGGTAGGCGATGAGGGCGATGACCTCGCGGTCGGGCTCGACGGAGCGGCCCTGGGCCTTGAGCTCGGCGGCGATGGTCTTCGCCTGGTCCTTGGCGAGACGATCGATGTCCGCCGGTGACCAGTTGGGGAACGGCACGCCGAGCATGCGCTGCACGCGGATTTTCGCGGGCAGCACCGCATAATCGGTGCCCTGCTGCATCAGCCAGGTGTAGGCCGGCATGTTGGAACCGGTGGAAATGTTGCGGGGATTCTCCAGGTGGTCGTAGTGCCAGGCGTGGTTGTATTTGACACCGACGCGGGCGAGGTCCGGGCCGGTGCGCTTGGAACCCCATTGATAAGGATGGTCCCAGATGGACTCCCCGAGGCGGGAGTAGTCGCCATAGCGCATCACATCCGGGACCAAGGTGCGGATCATCTGCGAGTGGCAGTTGTAGCAGCCCTCGCGGACGTAGAGATCGCGGCCGGCGAGCTCGAGCGGGGTGTAGACGCGGGCGACGCGGTCCTCGGTCTGGAGGCGGCGGTCGATCGTCATCATCGGGATGATCTGGATCAGGCCGCCGACGGCCACCGCGAGGAAGGTCAGGACAGTGAACGGCAGCGCGTTGACGAGCAGCCGGTCATACCAGTCAGCCCAGGACTTGCCGCGGGACTCGAAGTGGCCGATGGCCAGGAGGACGCTGATCATCGTGGCGAGGAGCCCGATCAGGTTGAGCACCCCGCTGGTGAACATCCACACGCAGGCGGCGGTCAGGCCGAGGACGGTGTAGACAACGGGCGCGTTGAGGAAGGTGCCGCGCACGCCGAGGGTCTCGCCCGGGCCGGGCGGCTCGACGAAGACCTCCATGGAGCCGTTGACGGCCTTCGCGCCGCGGATGCTGCGGAAGACGTTGTAACCCATGATCAGGAAGCCTGTGAGGTAGAGGGCGCCGCCGACCACGCGCAGGAGCATGAGCGGGCGGATGGCGTTCAGCGTCTCAATGAAGTTGGGATACTTGAGGATGGTGCCGCCCTCCGCGGTGGCATTGAGCATCAGGCCCTGCGTGATGCCGGAAGCCCACATGGCCGCGACGTAAAGCAGGATGCCGAAGGTCCCGAGCCAGAAGTGGAGGTTGGCCAGCGACTGGGAGTGCAGCGGCTTGTTCCAGAGCCGCGGCACGAGCCAGTAGAACATGCCGGCCGCCATGAAGCCGTTCCAGCCGAGCGCGCCGGCGTGGACGTGGCCGATGATCCAGTCGGTGTAGTGGGCGAGGGCGTTGACGGACTTGATCGAGAGGAGCGGCCCCTCGAAGGTCGCCATGCCGTAGAAGGTGACGCCGGCGGCGAAAAACTTGATGACCGGGTCGGTGCGGAGCTTGCCCCACGCACCGCGGAGCGTGAGCAGGCCGTTGAGCATGCCGCCCCAGGACGGCGCCCAGAGCATGAGCGAAAACGTCATGCCGAGCAGCTGGAGCCAGTTGGGCAGCGCGGTGTTGAGCAGGTGGTGCGGGCCGGCCCAAATGTAGAGGAACACGAGCGACCAGAAATGGATCACCGACAGCCGGTAGGAATACACCGGCCGTTCCGCCGCCTTCGGCAGGAAGTAATACATGATGCCCAGGATCGGCGTGGTGAGGAAGAACGCCACGGCGTTGTGCCCATACCACCACTGGACCAGCCCGTCCTGCACGCCGCCGAAGATCGGATAGCTGTGCGCGAGCGACGTCGGGATCGACAGGTGGTTGACGATGTAGAGCATCGCCACGGTGATGATCGTCGCGATGTAGAACCAGATGGCGACGTAGAGGGACTTCTCGTGGCGGCGCGCGAGGGTCCAGAAGAAGTTGACGGCGAAGACGACCCAGATGCCGGCGACGGCGATGTTGATCGGCCAGATGAGTTCGGCGTATTCCTTGCCGCGCGTGAGGCCCAGCGGGAGCGTGATGGCGGCGGCCACGATGATGAGCTGCCAGCCCCAGAAATGGAGCGAAGAGAGAAAGTCGCTCGCGAGGCGGGCCTTCACCAGGCGTTGCGTCGAGTAGTAGATGCCGGCGAACATCATGTTGCCGACGAAGGCGAAGATGACGGCGTTGGTGTGCAGTGGGCGGAGGCGGCCGAAGCTCAGCCAGGACTGGCCGAGGTTGGCCTGCCAGAAATTGAGCTGGGTGCCGATGAGGACGCCGACGAGCATGCCGACCACGCCCCAGATGAGGGACGCGAGCATGAACTGCCGGACGACCTGGTCGTTGAACTCGATGGTGATTTTATGACCGTTTGTCATGGGGGCGTAGAGGGACTCAGAAGTAGATGGAATCGGAAGGGGGATCCTCGCC
>Ga0163151_10000851_pt1 | contig 53264 bp, 47 predicted proteins | sample OliLakLV19MP5IB2_FD_145596 | JGI IMG/M metagenome (GOLD analysis project Ga0163151, IMG submission 145596) | Freshwater microbial mat bacterial communities from Lake Vanda, McMurdo Dry Valleys, Antarctica - Oligotrophic Lake LV.19.MP5.IB-2 | ecosystem: Environmental > Aquatic > Freshwater >...
TTTTATAATTTATACACAAATATGCAAAACACATTGCAATTATTAATGTAAAAAATTGCAAGCACGCTACCGGGCCACAACAACCCTTTCCGAATGAAAGGCTCCCTGATCGAGGTAAGAAATAAAATAAATACCGGGCGCACAATTAGTTAAATCGATCTGCTGCTGTTGTTGCTCACCCTGTAAACTATACTGCTGAATTGCTCTTCCCGAAGCATCAAAAACCATTAACTCTTTTATTTCCGGCGATGGTTCTGCAAAAATTATCCCGGTTGTTGGATTAGGGTAACATTTAAAATTGGATATAACCGTATTTGTTTTTTTATTTTCATCCACTGAAACGGAATCAGTCTTTAAATAAATCCACGGGCAGCAACAGCGACTGCCGCGACAGCAACATCCTCCGCAACTTATAATATCATAATCAACCGTATTTGCAACAATGACACATTCCGTGAGAAGTATCGACTCCTGCTCCATTTCCAGACAGATCTTCTTTACTTTAGAAGAAGTTATTTCAGTATTACATACGTTGCTTTTATACCCAACACAAACTCCTCCAACCAAATATGTGCCTGTCGAAAGGCCCGACACGAAAGCCTTGCCATCAACATCTGTTGTAACATTTTTCAACAAACCATCCGCTGATTGCACTTTTATATTTGCAAAAGGAATAGACTCCTTTGTCTTTTTATCTTTTACTTCTATTTGAAGTGATGCACTCTGTCCGACAAGAACTAAGTTCATTGAAAGAAGAATTATGACTAATAAGGAACACGTTTTTAGCATAGGTTGTTTTATCTATTTGATATGAAGACGCTCTGTCCGGAAAAAATCCATACGCTATTTCTATGATTGGCATATATTTTGAATATTTTATTTGTGTATTGGCTCTAAAAACATTTCAAAAATGTGAAAAACGAAATGTTAGAGCCTGTGCTATCATCATAAACTGAGTATTATTTCCTCAGTTTGTTTATAAAATGGCACAGTAATTACAGAAATTCCTATGTATGATCAAAATTCTTCACTATGAAAAATACAAATATTAAAAGAATCCTTATTCCTGTTGACTTCACTGAAACATCAGAGTTAGCGATAACAGAAGCTATTACGATAGCTAATGCTGTAGACGCTGAAATTTATATTTTGCATGTAGTAGAATATAACGAATACTATTTTTCTGTTGTACCGGAAACCCAAGTGATGCTTCCCCCATTAATATCACTTGAAAAAGCGGTGAAGACAAAAATGGAAGGGATGAGTGAGAAAATAAAAAAGAAATCCGGACTGTCTCCGAAAGTATTTGTTACCACAGGACAAGTGCATTCAGAGGTTATTGATTTTTCTAAAAAGAAAAAGATTGACCTGATCATTATGGGAACACATGGAGCATCAGGATTCCGTGAAGTTTTTATAGGAAGCAACGCGCAGCACATTGTTACACTTTCAAGTGTCCCTGTTATTACCATGCGCATGAAAAAAAGCAAGGCAGAATTTAGAAATATATTGATCCCTATAGATTCTTCTCTGCATAGCCGTGAGAAAGTAAATCTTGCAATTACAATTGCAGACTTATTTAAATCCAAAATACATTTGCTTGGGTTAACCGATTCAAAAGATATTGATGAACAAAATAAGATCAACATAAAATTGGATTCCATAAAGAAAGTTTCCAACATGCATAAACTGGATCACAAATCAGTTGTGGTGCAGGGAAAAAGTTTAGCGAAAGCGGCAATGGATTATGCCAATAGAAATAAATGCGATCTTATCGTCATAAACACAGGACACGAATCGGATATAACAGGAATTTTCCTTGGCGCATTCGCTCAACAAATCGTTAACCATTCAAAAGTTCCGGTATTAAGTTTCAGACATGCCGAAGGGATACATTATACAATTGAAACCCCTGGATACGGGATTGATTAGTTTTAATGATTAAGGGATTACTGGAGTGATCCCTTTAGGGTGAGCCTGGAATGAAGTGAACCAAGCTTACAGGTATTTTCCTTTTTCACTTCGCGAATTCAAATGCATTTGATTCGCTTCTTTCAAAAAGAAAACCCCGTGAAATACGGGGTTGGTTCTACTTCTATTGCGGAGAGGGCGGGATTCGAACCCGCGGTACCTTGCGGTACACAAACTTTCCAAGCTTGCACGTTCGGCCACTCTGACACCTCTCCTAAACAGAATGCAAATGTATGAAATTAATGGCTATTGTATTACACCTCGATAGTATATAGCCTATTTCATTATACGTAGAAGCTATACCTCAATTTGAGTGAGTATATCCTCAGAAGAGTTATGTCAAATGACAAAATTAAAGTGTATGTCACAAAAAAATATTGGAATGTGATTTGAATACTACTATTGTTTTGGAACAACAATTACAAAAAAAACCAAAGGGCTCATTTCTATTGGTAGATGACGACAAGGACGAACATGGCCTTTTTAAAATAGCCATGGATGCTCTTCATCTTGATAATAAATTTATTTCCTTTTATAACGGAATGGATACTTTGAACTATCTTAAAAAAACAAGCGATGACATTTTTGTCATTTTTTCTGATATCAATATGCCTAAAATGGATGGATTAGAGTTGAAGAGGATGATAGATGGTTTGCCCGAAATTAAGGTTAAAGCAATTCCTTTTTTCTTTCACAGTAACGCAGGAAGCCCTGCAGAAATAAGAGCAGCATACACATTAAATATACAGGGGTATTTAAAAAAAGCTACGAGTATCGATGGTACTGTTGAAAGTCTTAAAAAAATAGTAGCCCTCTGGACAGATTGCATACACCTAAAAGATCTCAAGTATAATTAACCAATAATTTTTTATTAACAGCTAGCAAAAACTCCCGCTCGCCGAAATCAAAGCCATTTGCAATATTACAAGGCTACATTTGAATCAACTTTAATAAAAATGTTTTAACATGGCAACGTATTCAAAAAAATCACAAGATAAAGTTGAAAAAGTAATGAACGAGTATAAGCACGGAAAATTAAAATCAGGCAAAGAAGGAAAAGGCGGTAAAGTTAAGAGCCGTAAGCAAGCAATTGCGATAGGATTGAGTGAGGCAAGAAAAGCGGGAGCAAAAGTTCCTAAAAAACAAGCTGCTTAATAAGAACAAAATTAGCATTTCAATCCAGTACATTGCACTCGTAGCCATAATTGGCTACGAGCTGGATAATTAATTCAGGATTGACAATATTTCCTTCGATGCGAAGTATTTTGTCGCAATCATCAAGATCAAAATTTATTTCGTTTTCGGGAAAACAAAGAAGTAGTATATCAATAATATTTTTCGATACAAGCTTCTCCTCCACGTTTGTCCTGAATACCTCGACCATAATTTATTGAACTGACGCCCCGCTTATTTTGTGATAACAGAAATAGGATGTGAAAAGGAAACCAATTAAAACCACCATAAATAATATTCCAGGAGTAAAACCACCAACAGCAATTGCCGAATATGTTGCACCAGCTATATCAAAAAACAATCCAGCGTATGCCCATTCTTTAATTCTTGGAAAACCGGGAATAAGTATTGCAATGGTTCCTAATAATTTTGCACAACCTATAAATGGTATTATGTAGGCTGGGTACCCAAGCATACCTTTTGTAATCGGTTCAGAGAACATTAAAATATCATTTATTGCTGAGAATATCATAAATGCAGAGAAAAGTCCTGTTATGATCCAGAAAATAATTTTTGTTTTCTTCACTTGATTTTTGTTTTATTAATTATTTGCCCGCAAATTTATATGAAACCGTTCGGCTACGCAAATTTTACTCGCTTTAACTTTTGTTTTTCTCTTGTTTTCTCATAATGCAACAACCAATGATTTCCATATTTATCCGTAAGATCTCCAAATAAAGCGCCCCAGAAAGTATTTTCTAAAGGATGCGTTGCTTCACCGCCTGATGACAGTTTTTTATAACAGCGCTTAATCTCTTCCTCGCTGCTGCAATTCATCATCAATGAAACCGTATTTCCTTTTTTTAATCCTTCATCAGCAACCATATCCGAACCCATCAACACCAACGATCCTTTTGTTAGTGTTGAATGTAAAATACATTCCTTCATTTCCGCGGGCATTTTATCTGCCATCGGCGATTCACCTATTGTTTGCAGGCTAAGTTCTCCCCCCAGACATTCTTTATAGAATATCATCGCTTCACGACAATTGCCACTAAAAGTGAGGTATGAATTTATCTGTGTCATTTTTATTGTCACTATGCATTCACCAATTTTTCAATTTCAATTTTATTCATTTTCATGATCTCTTCCATTACTTTTCCTGCACGAGGCCCTGTCATTAACTTACCTATGTTATCAGGAATAATCTGCCATGAAAAACCAAATTTATCCTTCAGCCATCCGCAGCGGCTCTCATTGCCCCCATCGGCTGTAAGCTTGTTCCAGTAATAATCTATTTCCTCCTGGTTTCCACATTCCACCACAAGAGAAACAGCTTCATTGAATTTAAAATGTGGTCCGCCATTAAGGCCCATGAATTTTTTACCATTCAACTCAAAGTTCACCACCATTGGTGTATCAGTAGTAATTTTTGAATTCTTAAAAACAGAACAATAAAATTCTGCGGCAGCTTTGGCTTGTCCATCAAACCATAAACATGGATAAATTTGATTTGTCATTGTTATTTTATTTTCTAAAATTATTAATTTGCTTCGGTATATTTTTTGAAATTATCCAGGATAGCCTGCCATCCGCCTTTTTGCATTTCAAGAGGGTTTACTGTTTCTGCATCAAAAGTTTCCTCAACCTTTATTCCATCAGCAACTTTTGAAAAAGTAATTTTAGTTTGTCTTCCATCATCCATTGTATAAGCAATTAATTCATTGGTTTTTACCTCATTGTAAACTCCGCCAAAATCAAACCCAAAGCTGCCGTCTTTCACTTTCATTCTTGTTAAGAATTTTCCTCCAACTTTTAGATCGTTTTCGGCACGCGGAGTATGCCATTCGGGTGTCGCAGTGCACCATTTAGTAATGTGCTCTAGCGCATTCCAGTAGTTCCACACTTTTTCAACCGGCGCATTAATTGTTGCCTCTACTATAATTTTTATTTTTTCCGCTGTTGTCATTTTATTGCTTTTTATAATTAGTGTTTCGATGCATTGACAATACAAAGATGCAACACAAAACTGGAACAAGAGGTGGGTAAAAACGACATTTCAAGGGGTTGATTACGACATCCCCCTTTTATATCTTTACAGCATGAAGAACATAATAATATTAGTACCAGAAACCGCTGTAATAGAAGCTATCGCTGATCCACACTATATGTTCAGGGCGGTAAACCAGTTCCTTGAAGCATCCGGCAAAGCGCCATTGTTTAAAGTTCAACTGGCCGGACTAAAAAAAGAAGTCAAACTGAACAACAGTTTATTTACGGTTCATACAGACATTTTATTAAAAGATGTAAAAAAGGCTGATCTTATATTTATTCCCGCCTTGAGTGGTGATATGCAAACAGCATTAAAACTGAATAAAAATTTTATCCCCTGGTTAGTTGAAAAATATAAGAATGGAGCGGAACTTGCATCGCTTTGTATTGGTGCTTTTTTATTAGCATCGACCGGATTACTAAATGGGAAAAAATGTTCTTCCCACTGGAACTCAGCCAACGAATTCAGGAATATGTTCCCGGAGGTAGAATTGGTAGATGGAAGTATTATTACAGAAGAGCAGGGCATTTACTCCAGTGGCGGTGCTAATTCATATTGGGCCCTGCTTTTGTATTTGGTGGAAAAATATACTGACAGAGACACCGCTATACTTGCTTCAAAATTTTTCGCAGTAGATATAGACCGCGACAGCCAGGCTGCATTTATGATGTTTGAAGGGCAAAAAAATCATGAGGATAAAGCCATTTTAAAAGCTCAGGCATTTATTGAAGACCATTACCACGAAAAAATTACCGTTGGTGAATTGGCGGATAAAAGCGCTATTGGCCGCCGAAGTTTGGAGCGCCGGTTTAAACAAGCTACTAATAACACGGTGGTTGAATATTTGCAACGCGTAAAAATTGAAGCCGCAAAAAGAAGTTTTGAATCGAGCCGAAAAAATATTAATGAAGTGATGTTTGATGTTGGGTATACAGATACAAAAGCATTTAGAACTGTTTTTAAAAAAATTACAGGCCTCACCCCTATTGAATATAGGAACAAATACAACAAACAACCAACTGTTGAATAACAATAATTTATTATTACAACGTTCTTTCTTAGCTTAGCTATACCAAGCATGGCCAAATTTTTAAAAAATATTTTTCTGTTTATACTTTCGGGATCCATCCTTGTATCCTGCTCTGTTCAAAAAAGACACTATCGTCCGGGTTATCATACCGAACAAAAAACCATTTTACCGGGAGGGAGTGTTGATCAAAAAAAAGTTGGAGTAAATGAACCTCCCTCAAACAACAAATTATATTATGACACTTCAGCAGCTAATGCTATGCCGAATACTGATTCTTCGGTAAGTGTAAAATGCGACACTATATTTTTTATGGACGGGAAAAAAATTGTTGCAGTTTTTTCTGAAGCAACTTTTGACGAAGTAAAATATAGAGACTGCAATTCCGATGGTCCGGCATACGCGGTTTATAAAAAGGATGTTTATTTTATTAAGCGCGCCGATGGCTCTCCAGTTTCTTTAGAAGAAAAAAAAGATACTTCCACAAAGGATCCGACAGGATGCGATAAAATATATTTTAAAGATGGAAAAGAAATAAGCGCACATGTTATAGAAACAAACCCGGAGGAAATAAAATATAAAGAGTGTGGCGACACAAATGGAATTACCTATTCTGTTTACAGAAAAGAAGTTATTATGTTACGCCGTACGAATGGCTCTTATGATGTTATTTCATCCTCCATGAGTGAGCCTGAAAAAGAAAAGGAGAAATATGTGCCGACAAAAAGTAAAACCACTGCATTTTTACTTTGCTTGTTTTTAGGATTTTGGGGTGCTCATCGCTACTACCTTGGGTATACCGGGATTGGAATAGTGTACACATTTACAGGCGGCTTGTATTTTATTGGGTGGATAACAGATCTTTTTCGCATTGCAGTAGGAGACCTAAAACCCAAGAAGGGAAAATACGCGAAAAGAAAAAGGGGTTAGTTACAACTCGCTTTCTGCAGGTCGATATTTATATACATAAAACATACAAGCGCCCACGATTAAAATACTTATTACCGTATAAATAATTTCCGCATTTACCGACCCTATTTCATCCGCACCTTTTGGCAAATATTCTTTCTGGATCAAATAGCTTAAGATCACAGCACCCGCATTGTTCGTGAAATGCGCAACAATAGGAAGCCATATGGTCCTCCCCCAAATCATCATGTATCCGAATAGGGCTCCCAATACCATCCGTGGGAAGAAACCAAAAAACTGGAAATGAAATGCACTAAAAACAATAGCAGAGATCCAAATCCCTTTATGAATACCTCCACCCCATTCTATAATTGTTTTTTGCATAGCTCCCCTGAAAAACATTTCTTCTCCTATGGCGGGGATAACCGCAACAATAAAAATATTTAATAGCAGTTCGTTTATCGAGTTCATTTTCAGGAACTGCTCGGTAGCAATTTTATTTTTGTCTTCAGAGTTACGCATCCACACTTCAAGCTCATGTAAAAAAGATGGTAACGACATGTGTTCATTCAAAGTAGCCATCGCGTTTATTAAAGGCTGTGCGCATATCATTGTAATAACAGCTATGCCCATTAATTTTAAAGCAGGAATTTTGTCGAAACCAAAATAACTTTTGTAATTGCCCGAAACCAGCAAGGAAAAAATATGAGCAGGTACAATAAAAGAACCTATGGAGGCGACAAGTTGCACCATTTTCATTGCTCTTACCACTGCCGGGTCACCGCTTTCGAAAAGCTTATTTAGCTCATCGAGGGATGTTATATTGAGAACTGGAATAAGAAACAACGACGATAATATTGAAAAAATAATGAACGATACTGAAAAAATAAATACCAGCATCCACATTTTACGTGCAGGACTAAACTCTTTAAATATGGGTTCCATAGGAGTTGGCTGGTTTTTGTACCTTTGCAAAGGTAATTATTGTTTTGAGCATTAAGAATCAATGGTCACTTCGAGCATCCGCCTTAGGCGGATGTATCGAGAAATAGACATCTATAATTGCAGCAATATGGTCCGGATCGGCGATATAGAATTAGGCGACTTTCCTTTATTACTTGCTCCTATGGAGGATGTGAGTGATCCGCCCTTTCGTGCGGTGTGCAAAGACCATGGGGCGGATATGATGTACACTGAATTTATTTCTTCGGAAGGATTGATACGTGATGCTGCCAAATCTGTAAAAAAATTAGATGTGTTTGAATATGAACGTCCAATTGGCATTCAGCTTTTTGGAAGCGACATTAATTCCATGCGTGAAGCGGCATTGATCGCTGAAAGAGCAAATCCAAACCTCATTGATATCAACTACGGCTGCCCTGTAAAAAAAGTAGCCTGCAAAGGTTCAGGAGCAGCATTGTTACAGGACATTCCAAAAATGGTAATGATGACATCCGAAATTGTGAAAGCAGTAAAATTACCTGTTACTGTTAAAACACGTTTGGGATGGGACGATAATACGAAAAATATTATTGAAGTCGCAGAACGCCTGCAGGACATAGGTATACAAGCGCTCACTATACATGGTCGTACACGTAAACAAATGTATAAAGGTCCGGCCGACTGGACACTGATTGGGGAGGTAAAAAATAACTCACGAATTAAAATTCCAATTTTCGGGAATGGCGATATTGACTCTCCGCAAAAAGCACTGGAAATGAAACAGCGTTATGGTGTTGACGGCGTTATGATAGGGCGCGCCAGCATTGGCTATCCCTGGATATTTAACGAGATAAAACATTTTTTGAAAACAGGAGAAATACTCCAGCAACCTAATATTGAAGAGAGAATACGCGTTTGTAAAAAACACCTCGATTTTTCTATTCGCTGGAAAGGCGATGCATTGGGTATTATAGAAATGCGCTCGCACTATGGAAATTATTTTAAAGGCCTGGATCATTTTAAAGACTTCAGAATGAAACTTGTCACTACATCATCCTATGACGAGATTATGGAAACGTTTGCCATTATAACAACACGTTATACCAATTACAACGCTGTTGCCTGAGCAGGAGAAATACCAAGGCTTCTGTCTGTAAATAATTTTACAGGATACCAGGCAGCAAATAGGCCAATCAATAAAACAGTACCGAATACAATTATAAAATCAACAGGCTGCATTATTACCGGATACGCATCCACAACATAACCTTCATTAAATTGTATAAATCCGAAATGCATTTGCAGCCAGCAAAGGGTTGTTCCCAACAGTAATCCGGCCAGGGAACCAACAAGCGTTATAAAAATCCCCTCCCATAAAAAAATTCTCCTTATCAATAGTTTATCAGCGCCCATGTTCCAGAGAATGTTAATGTCTTTTTTCTTTTCTATCATTAACATGGTAAGTGAACCAATAACATTGAATGTGGCAATGATGAGAATAAAAACGAGAATAATGAACGTCCATAATTTTTCCGACTTCAATGTTTTAAATAATGTTTCATTTTGTTCATCCTTGCTGCGCACTAAAAAAGAATCTCCTACAATCTCCTGTACTGCCTGCTGCACTTGCCCAACATCTGCCCCTGGCCTTAATCCTACCTCAAGAGCGCTAGCCCCCTTAGGTTTTTCAACAAGACCCCTAACAAAATCTATTGGCAAAATAATATATTTAAAATCAAAATCATCGTTGATCGTAAACACGCCAGAAGCATATGTATGTTTTTCATTAAACCCATCTTCAGGATTGAGTGTATTAATTGTTGTACCTCGTTTAGGTACATATACTGACATGGGAGAAAAAATATCATCATGCTCGAGTTCCAATTGGTATGCAATTCCCTTTCCAACAACAGCATAGCTATGCTCTCCTTCATTTAAAATATAATCTCCATTTTTCACAAGCGTGTCAAAACGCGTCATCATCTCAAATTCCGGACTAACTCCTTTTATTGTTGCGATACATTGCTTGTTTTTATATTTTATCAAAGCATTCTCTTCTATTGTCAATGCAACGTGTTCAACACCATCTATCAATTTAATTTTATTGATGTATTCTTCGTTCACATCAAAAGTTTTGCCTTCTTTAATGGTAACCTCGATATCCGGATCAAAAGAATTATATAATGTTTTTACCAAGCCCGAGAGGCCGTTAAAAGCCGACAGAACAACAATAAGTGCGGTAGTACCAACTGCAATACTGATTACTGATATAATTGAAATAATATTAATAGCATTGTGTGATTTTTTTGAAACCAGGTAACGCTTTGCTATGAATAAGGGAAGTTTCAATTTAGTTGCTGGTTATTGGTTGTCAGTTGACAAGACTTCTAATTGAACTTTTATTGATTATTTTTTTAAAAGATTCTCTATCTTCTCCACGTAATCCAATGAGTCATCAATAAAAAATTCGAGTGCCGGTGTAATACGCAATTGTTTTCCCACCCTGTTACCCAATTCCCTTCGAATATCCTTTGTATGTTCTTTAATCAACTTGAGCAGTGCTGCAGAATCAGCAGCTTTGAAAAGACTCACATGAACACGCGCCAATGAAAGGTCGGGTGTTATACGAACACCAGTAACAGTAATGAACGCGTTGCCAAAAAGAATTTTCCCTTTGAATAAAAAAATATCCCCTATTTCCTTTTGTAATAGCTTTGCTACTCTCTCTTGCCTTACTGTTGCCATAATACAAAGTTATCAAAAGATCGGCAGATAGTAATGTCTACTTACAAGCAACTTTTTTCTAAAATTTGCGTCATATGGCTATATGCTTCGCTATATATTGATCATACTTGTTTTTTTGCTGCACGCGAAGCAATCGGTGGCGCAATACCTTACCATCGGTGGGGGCGGAGTATTTAATCCTATGATCACACAGGTAGGATTTGATTTCAGAGCGGGTATAGAAAAGAGGAGAATAGGTGTTTTTGCAGACTATTATCATTATGGTGCCGGGATCAGGACAGTATCGGACCATTCACCAATTAATGAATATTATATAACCATTAATACTAGGTTCAACATAATTAACAAGGACCATTTTAAAATGTACGTATTGGCAGGATACATGTATACTAAATGGATAAACGAAACCGATACTGGGCCAGGAATTTATAGCGGCGTGAATCTGGGTGGAGGAGTTGATTATCGCTTTTTAACATACGCTGCCTTTTTCGAGGTAAGCACCAACAGTGTTTGGTGGGAAGCAAATTGCCATTTGGGCATAAAAAAATATCTTCCTATGCATAAAATTTTCCGTGGTGGATTAAAGAATCGCTACAATCTCGATCTGCAAAACAATAATAGCAAGGAGTAAGCGTTGCCCCTCTCTTAAAAATTCTCTCCTGTTTTATTGGGGCAATAGCTTACATTTGCAATAATGAAAAAAGTATTCAGAATACTAAGGTATGTGAAGGGATACAAAACCTATGCAGGTTTAAATATACTTTTCAATATACTCTCGGTAATCTTTTCTCTTTTTTCTATTACCATGGCGGCACCTTTCCTGGACCTGCTGTTCATGAAAGACCAAAACGATTATGCGGCAACATTAGCAAAGGGGCGACCGGAATTAAAAGCTTCCATTCAAAACCTCATCGACACTTTTTATTATGAACTAAGTAAGCTTATTGTTGATGAAGGAAAAATAAAGGCACTCATTTTTATTTGTGTACTTGTTATAGTATTCACTATTATTAAAAATTTGTTTCGTTACCTCGCCATGTTTTTCCTGGCCAACATTCGCAATGGGGTAGTGAAAGACATAAGGAATGATATCTACCAGAAAACAATTCGTTTGCCCCTGTCCTATTATTCCGATGAAAGAAAAGGTGATATCATGTCACGTATTACCACCGATGTGCAAGAAATAGAATGGAGCATTATGAATTCATTGGAAATGCTTTTTCGCGACCCGATAAATATCGTGATGCTTTTGGCAACCATGTTTTTCATGAATGTACATCTTACTCTATACATGTTCGTTCTGTTACCCCTGCCTGGATTTCTCATTGGTAAAGTAGCTTCCAGCTTAAAAAGGAGTTCGGCAAAAGCAAAGGAAAAATTGGGAAGTATCTTTTCCATAATGGAAGAAACGCTTGGCGGATTAAGGATCATCAAGGGCTTTAATGCTGAAAAGTCCTCGTTCGAAAAATTTGAAAAAGAAAATGAAGCCTTTACTAAGCACAGCATAAAAATGTATAGAAAGAATGATCTTGCTTCTCCATTAAGTGAAATTTTTGGCGTTGCCATTCTCGCAGTGTTGATGTATTTGGGAGGAAAAGAAGTAATTGATTCAGGGTTTAAGGCTTCTATATTCATCACCTTCATCGCTATATTTTCACAAATACTTCCTCCCGCAAAAGCACTTACAACAGCATGGTATAATGTGCAGCGCGGAGTGGCATCTGTTGAACGCATAGAAAAAATATTAGACGCTGATGAAATAATTCATGAATACGCTAACGCAAAACCTGCACCTGTATTTAAAAATTCTATTGAATACAAAAATGTTTCCTTCGCCTATAAAAAAGGGGATGATGGCTGGGTGCTGAGAGATATTAACCTTGTTGTGCCAAAGGGAAAAACAATTGCACTTGTCGGGCAATCCGGTTCGGGCAAAACAACACTTGCTGATATGCTGCCCCGCTTTTTTGATGCCGACAAGGGAGAAATATTTATCGATGGTGTTTCATTAAAAGAAATTAAAATAAAAGAGTTAAGAGCATTAATGGGAATTGTTTCGCAGGAATCAATCTTATTCAATGATACCGTATTCAACAATATTGCGTTTGGTATGCCTGATGCAAAAAAAGAAGATGTGATCAGCGCGGCTAAGATCGCGAATGCACATGAGTTCATTGTTCAAATGGAAAATGCTTACGATACAAACATTGGTGATCGCGGCGGAAAATTATCAGGAGGGCAGCGTCAGCGCCTTAGTATTGCAAGAGCTGTTTTAAAAAATCCACCAATATTGATTTTGGATGAAGCTACTTCTGCTTTAGATACCGAATCAGAAAAATTAGTACAGGATGCTCTTGAACGTTTAATGAAAAACCGAACTTCGATTGTTATTGCTCACCGATTGTCAACCATTCAACATGCAGATGAAATTATTGTAATGCAAAAAGGTGAGATCATAGAAAGAGGAACCCATAAAGATCTTATTCAAACAAACGGAGCCTACAAAAAGCTTTATGAAATACAGGCATTTGTGTAAAAATTCTGGCCTGTAACCCTAGGTAATCGGCTTTTTGCTTATCAAGGCACTTTTTTGTACATTTATAGTTACGCTTAATCTAAAATCTGAAAAAATGAAAAAACTCTACAGTATAATTATTGCGACCATTGTTGCGATACCATTTGCTTACGCTCAGCCAGCCTTTAATTTTGAAGGTGGCAGCACTAGCTGGAATAACACGCCGGCAAGCGGTGCTAACCCTGCCTATGATGAACCCAAAGGCTGGGCAACATTAAATATTCTTTCGAATTCACTTGCCGGTGGTAACCCAGTAAGCATTTTTAAAAGCACAGATGCGCACGGAGGAACTGCTGCATGTAGAATACTAACAGTTGCATTGAACTCACCTCCAAGTGGATGGTATCTGCAGGATACAATAGGACTAATAGTGACTGGTAAAATCGCTTTAGGACTTCCACCATCGATCACTTATGGATACGCATATGCATCGCGCCCAAGCACACTTGAGTTTTGGTCAAAATACACCCCCAATGGTGCTGATACTGCCAGCGCAGCAATTGTTCTATTAAAGGCTAATGGCTCCTTAAAGGATACCATTGGCGTAGGCTATTTAACTATAGCAACAACCACAGTATCTGCTTATACTAAACATGTTATTCCAATTATTTATAATACGGCTTTCCCAAGCACAAGTCCTGACACTTCTGTTATTGCATTTTCATCCAGCGGAAAAAACAATCCAAAGGCGGGCAGCGAATTATTGATCGATGATATCTTCTTAGGTTTTACAAGCGGAATAGATGATGGCGATGTTTCAGCTTCTGTAAACATCTTTCCAAATCCAACCAACAAAGAATTAAATTTTTCGTTTAATTCCAATAAAGCGAAAAAGGTAAGTATAACAAGCTCAACAGGTCAGCACATTGGTAATTATGATATTGAAAACAAATCCTTCAAAATGAATGCCGAAAAATTAGCGGCAGGCGTTTACATATATACCATTAAAGGTGAGAGCGGAAATGTGCTTAACTCAGGCAGGTTTACGGTTACGAACTAGACTATTTTTTATTATACAGAGGCGTCTCGATGAAGATCGAGGCGCCTTTTTATTTACCGCATTAATGTAATCGACTTTCTCAAATTAATTTCTCCTTATGGTGTCGTTACCGAATAAGACTATAAATAAGTGCGGATTTATTTTATCAGGTTCACGTGACCAACATATTTGTGCCTACTACCTTTTATATCTTTTAATTTGATCAGCCAAACATAAGTATCCTGCTGAGCTATTTCAGAGCCATTATTTGCTACTCCGTTCCAACCAATAGTTGAAGAGTTTGATTCAAAGATCTTATTTCCCCACCGATCGAAAATATAAAATTCAAACGTCTCATTTTCTATTCCAAACAAGGAGGGTGCAAATATATCATTGAGACCATCTCCATTTGGTGTAAATGTATTTGGAATATAAAACAAGAATTCAGGTTCAATAAACAATAACTGCACAGATGTATCACTGCAGCCAAATCCATTTATAACGATTAAGCGAATTTGATAATACCCACTATCTGTATAAACAAAAGTTGCGTTTTGTAAATTGGATGAAGAGTTAATTGCGTCGCCAAAACTCCAGTTCCAGGCTGTTGCGCCAACGGATTTATCAATAAAATTAATTATAGTATTCACCGCTGAAGGATTAGGGTAGACCTGGAAATCTGCTGTAGGATTTGGATAAACATTGATATAATTATTTCGCGTAAGTGAATCGATACATCCTTTATTATCTGTTACAGCCAGTGTAATATTATACGCGCCTGCTTGCATGAAACAATGATAGGGAGCGTTGAGTGTTGAACCCGACCCATCACCAAAACTCCAAACCTGAGATTGACTGTTAGTGGTTGTATTATTGAAATTAACACAAAGAGGAGCGCATCCTTCAGTGATATCACTTGAGAAAGAAACTACAGGTAATGCGTTTACGGTAACTTGTGTTATTGCCTGCGCAATGCAGCCGTTATTATCAGTCACCGTGATGGTGAAATTTGTTATTTGATTCAAGAAGGGATTAATGCCGTTGGTGTTTTGTCCTGTATTCCAACTGTAATTATAATTCGGCGTTCCACCTGCAACATTAGAATTAACTGTTGCTTGCTGACCCGCACAAATTTCTACAGGGGGAGGAATGTTCACCAACAATTGCGGCGCATCATTCACCTGAACAATTTGCGCGATGCTGCAATTATTATTGTCTGTAATTATTACTGTATAAGTACCTGCAGTTAACGCAATCGCGTTTGCATTCAGTTGATTATTGTTCCAGCTATAGCCGTAATTAGGAGTACCACCAATAACATTTGTTACTGTAGCCGTTCCTGTATTATCACCATAACACAATGTAGAAGTTGCGCTTAATGTCGCTGATAAAGCCGCAGGCTGTGAAATAGAAACTGTCATCGAATCCTTACACCCATTTACATCCGTTACAGTGCAGGAGTACATTCCGGCGCAAAGGCCTGTTGCAGTTAAAGAGTTTTGAGTCGGTATGGTATTCCAGTTGTAATTATAAGGAACATTTAATACTCCGCTAAGTTGAAGGGTGGCAATACCATCACAATTATTATTACAACTTGTGTTCGATATGCTAACCAATTGAAGTGTGTCAGCCTGCATTGGCAATACATTAACAGTTGTACTTTGAGTACATTGATTATTATCTGTTACAGTTATCGTATAAACTCCCGCAGGAAGACCCGTTATATTATTTCTTGTTTGAGAAGTATTGCTCCAGCTATAAGTGTACGATCCCGTTCCGCCATTTGCCGATACGGTTGCTGTTCCATCAGAAAGATTACAATGGTCGGGCGTGCTGGTAACAGTCAATGTAATTGCTATTGGCTGGGTCAATATCATTGACGATTGAACAGTACAACCGTTGTTATCTGTTACTGTTAAGGAATAGCCTCCCGCAGCAAGCGATGAAATATTATTTGTGATCGTGGTATTGCTCCAGCTGTAAGTATAATTTGGCACACCGCCTTGCACGTTACTATTTACTTGCCCTGTTGATATTCCATTACACAACAGATCGGTTGCAGTTAATGTAAGACTTAAAACAGGAGGCTCTGTTATAGTTACGGTAGCTTGTACTGTACAGCCATTATTATCACTTACTATTACTGAAAAAGTATTAGCTGTTAAATTATTTGTGGTTGTGCCCGTTTGCGCATTGCTCCAACTGTAAGTATAATTTGGCGAGCCGCCTGCTGCAACTACTGTTGCATTCCCCGTATTGTTTCCATTACACAACACATTTGTTTGAGCACTAATACTTGCTGTCAATATTGACGGCTGAGTAATTGTTATTTGTTTTGTGCTCACGCAACCCACTGCATCTGTTACACTGCATGTGTGTACACCAGCACATAAACTTGTAGCTGCTAAATTCGTCTGGCCATTGCTCCATGTATATACATAAGGACCGTTTGCTACTCCACTTAATTGCAATGTTGCTGATCCATCGCATACGCCGTTACAGCTAACATTATTTAAACTAACAATTTGTAAAGTATCACTTACCATTGCGAGTACAACTATTGCTTGCGAAAGACTGCATCCATTATTATCTATAACAGTTGCTGTATACGTATTCGCAGCAAGACCGCTCACCAAAGCACCGTTTTGTGCATTGCTCCAACTGTAAGTGTATGCTCCTGTTCCACCACTTGCTGATGCATATGCTGTACCATCTCCCTGGTTACAATGATCTGGAGTACTTGTCAGCGTCATACTTAAAGCAGATGGCTGTGTAATGGTTGTACTGGCCAATACTGTGCAACCATTGTTATCTGTAACAGTCAGGGAATAACTGCCAATCGTCAACGAAGAAATAGTTAAAGTGGTTGCGGCTGTATTCCAGCTGTATGTATAATTAGGTGTTCCTCCCTGTACATTGCTGGTTACTTCTCCTGTAGAAATATTATTACACAACAAATCCGTTGGTGTTAACGTAAGTGTGAGGATAGGCGGTTCCGTTATGGCTGCAGAAGTTTGCACAGTGCAACCGTGACTATCTGTTACAGTAACAGTGAAAGTTGTCGCTATTAAATTGTTTGCAACTGTATTTGTTTGTCCATTGCTCCAACTATAAATATAATTCGGTGTTCCTCCATTGACTGCAACGTTAGCGTTTCCTGTATTGTTGCCATTACACAATACATCTGTTTGTGCAATAATACTGGCCGTAAGTACCGAAGGCTGCACAATGGAAATTTGTTTTGTTGCCACACATCCCACACCATCCGTAACACTGCAGGTATGCACCCCAGCACACAAGCCGGTCACAGTTAAATTGGTTTGTCCGTTACTCCACTGATAAGTATACGGAGGATTTGTTACTCCGCTCAACTGTAATGTAACAGAGCCATCGCATGCATTGTTGCATGTAACATCGTTGATACTTACAATTTGCAACGTATCGCTGACCTGTTGCAATACCACAACTGTTTGTGTCAATGAACATCCATTATTATCTGTAACAGTTGCAGTATAAGTATTCGCAGTTAAGTTACTTATTGAAGAACTGTTTTGTGCATTGCTCCAATTATAGGTGTACGCTCCGGTTCCGGCGCCTGCAATTACATTTGCGGTTCCATCTCCCTGGTTGCAATGATCGGGTGTGCTGCTCAGTGTCATTGTTAAGGCTGAAGGTTGCGAGATAGTTGTATTCGCTTGTACGCTGCACCCATTGTTATCGGTTACTGTTAACGAATAACTTCCGATACTCAATGAGGAAATATTATTTGTAGTTGCGGCAGTACTCCAGCTATATGAATAATTAGGTGTTCCTCCCTGTACATTGCTGATTACTTCTCCTGTAAAAATATTATTACACAATAAATTTATTGGTGTAAGCGTAAGACTCAACACTGTTGGCTCTATAATAGTTACAGTTGTTGCTATTGTACATCCATTCGCATCAGTTACAGTAACCGAATATGTTATTGCAGATAAATTTGTTGCTGTTGAATTTATCTGGCCATTGTTCCAGCTGTATGTATACGCTCCTGTTCCGCCTCCTGCTGTAACAGTTGCATTACCCGAATTATTCCCATTACATAACACGTTTGTTTGCGCACTGATGCTGGTCGTTAATACCGCAGGTTGTATAATGGTAATTTGTTTTGTGCTCAAACAACCTGCTCCATCCGTTACGCTGCAGGTGTGAACGCCAGCACACAATCCTGTTGCTGCCAAAGTTGTTTGCCCGTTACTCCAATTGTAAGCATACGGACCATTTGAAACGCCACTTAATTGTAACGTTGCGAAACCGTCGCAGGCTCCGTTACATGTTACGCTATTCGTACTAACAATTTGCAATGTGTCACTCGCCTGCGCTGCAACCGCTATTGTTTGTATTAAACTGCAGCCATTATTATCAGTGACTGTAACAGTATAAGTACCTGCAGATATATTACTAATTGAAGAATTGTTTTGCGCATTGCTCCAGCTATAAGTGTAAGCTACAGTTCCTCCGCCTACTATAATAGTTGCAGTGCCATCTTGTTGGTTACAGTGATCAGGCGTACTGCTTAATGTCATTGTTACAGCGGAAGGCTGAGTGAGAGTTGTACTATTTTGTATGGTGCATCCATTGTTATCAGTAACTGTTAATGTATATCCACCAGCCGCCAATAAGGAAATATTATTTGTTGTTGATGTTGTACTCCAGCTATAACTATAGTTTGGCGTTCCGCCTGCAACACTGCAGCTCACTTGCCCGGTTGAAATATTATTACACAACAAATTGATTGGTGTTAATGTGAGCGTTAAAGCAGAAGGCTCAGTAATTGATGCCGTTGTTTTTATCGTACAACCATTTGCATCAGTAACTGTAACTGTATATGATGCAGCAGATAAATTTGTCGCGACCACAGTTGTCTGACCATTGTTCCAACTGTAAGCATAAGTCCCTGCTCCTCCGCCGGCAGCAACAGTTGCATTTCCTGTATTATTCCCGTTACACAACACATTTGTTTGCGCGCTGATGCTTGCAGTTAATACTGCCGGCTGTGTAATGGTTGCTGTTGTTTGTGATGTACAACCATTCGCATCTGCAACAATAACTGAATATGTTGTTGCAGACAATCCGGTTGCAGTAAAATTTGTTTGTGCATTACTCCAACTATAAGTATATGCAACAGTTCCTCCCGAAGGCGCTACCGTTGCAGAGCCGGTATTATTTCCATTGCACAGCACATTTGTTTGAGCTGATATGCTGCTTGTTAATACTGCAGGCTCCGCAATGGCTACTGTTGTTTGAGCGACACAACCATTTGCATCCGTTACTGTTGCAGTATATGTTGCTGCAGATAAACCTGTAGCGACATTTGTTGTTTGCGCATTATTCCAGCTGTATGTATAATTTAATGTTCCTCCCCCTGCTATAACTGTCGCTGTGCCATTTGTATTTCCATTACACGCTACATTTGTTTTTGCAGAAATACTTGCAGTTAAAACAGAAGGCTGAGTTATTGCTACAGTTGTGCTGGCAGCACAACCATTTAAATCGGTGACTGTAGCTGTGTATGTTGCTGCAGATAATCCGGTTGTGGTTCCTGTGGTTTGTGAATTGCTCCAACTGTAAGTATATCCGGGTGTTCCACCAAAGCCTGTTACTTTTGCAAAAGCAGTTGAATTACCATTACATAATAAATTTGATTGAGCTGTTATAGAAGCCGTAAGCGCTGTTGGCTGGGTAACCGTTATTGTTCCCTGCGATATACATCCATTTACATCCGTGACATTCACCGAATAAGTTCCGGAAGGTAAATTAGTGGCAGATGCTCCGGTCTGTCCTCCGGGAGACCAGCTATATGTATATGGAAATGTTCCTGAAGAAACGGCAACTGTTGCTTTTCCATTTGTTCCGCCAAAACAGGAAACAGGCGTAGGCGTTAATGTTAAAGATGGTAACGGAAAAACAGAAACATCAGTAGTATCATAATATGTTTGACAAGCAAATGTGTCATTAACGATCACGGAATACTGAGTAGTTATTGTGGGAAGAACTGTAGTTGTAGTAGTGGTGGCACCGTTACTCCATGAATATGTTGTTCCCCCCGGTGTTGCAGAAAGTGATGCAGCTGAACCGCTGCAAACAGATGCAACCCCGGCAATAGTAGGCGTGCAGGAATTCCCGCACTCAATCAAACAAATATCATCAATGTAATAATGTGAGTACCATCCGGAAGGTGTTCCATCAGTAGTTGTAGAAGCATCATTATAAAAATTACCAATGGTGATATAATCTTCGCCGCCGGTCGCTACAAAACTTCCTGATATCTGCGTCCAGGTTGTCGTACTTGATATAGGAACGCCTGGAGTATTTTGAACTTGTGGAATATAACCATATAAATTCTGCGAAGCTGAACTGATAGCAGCTGTTGAGAAATGAGCACCGATCCTGTCGATACCCATATTCAATGCAACATAAAGCTTTACATAAAAAGTTAACTGATAACATTTTCCATTTTGTAATGGCTGCAACAATTTTGCCTGGAGGTACTCTCTCGAAGCGGGATCATAATTTTGCCAGAACATAAAACCCATACAACCCGCTCCTGTTCTGGCGGAGTCACCGGTATTTCCATTGAGCGGAAACCCCATTCCATTATATAAGTCACACGAATTATGATAATCTGGCCAGCTGCCATTATGCAGCACCGGCGAATTCCATTGCTTGGCATATGATACCTGATCGTACTGATCGGGACAAGTAGAATAACATTCAAAACTACCGTTGGGAACAAGATTTTGAGAAATCCCGCAGGTATAAGCGGCAACAAAAAAACAAATAAAGAGTATGTGCCGTTTCATGGGAGTTTTACAATATACAATTTAGCGTGTTTACATGGGGAGCCCGGTATCAATTACTTCTAAAAACTATATTTCTGACAGTACATTTAACTCATAATTACCTGATAAACAATTAATTACATAATTATGGATTAAATTTCAAACTAACAGCGGGTTATGGGGCACTATCTGGATATGTAATATATACTTTCACCCTCTCCAATAAATTTGAACAGAATCATTAATTTTTTCAAATTCTTTTCATTCTAAAATCTCCTTCCCAGATCTTCAAAAGCACACTCTTTTGTAATAAATGAGTGGTTTTTAAGCGAAAATTTTACTAAGCCAACTAACCAATATGCCTAACACATATGTGCGTTTGCTAATAAGGATAGCTATGTTTAAAGCCATTTTTGTTTCAAAATTTGTATTAAAATTTTATCCTTTGTTAATGATTAAGAAGTGTCTTCCTCTATTTATTTTTCTTCTTGGATTTAATTCGATCCAATCCCAAAACCAATATAATGTTTGGTATTTTGGATTTTCATCGGCCGGCCTTGATTTTAATGCGGGGACACCAACTTCACTGCTTAACAGTGGCATGGGGTTTACAGAAGGCTGTTCCACTTATTGCAACAGCAACGGACAAATATTATTTTATACAGATGGCAGCCAGGTATGGGATAAAACACATACCATTATGCCAAGCGGAAACCTCGCAGCTACGAGTGGCGGCACTCCCAATTCTTCTATGCAAAGCTCTGTTATCATTCCTGTGTATGGCGACACCAACACATATTATTTATTTGGGAATGCAGGTGTGCCAACTGGCCACTCCACCGGACTTGCATTTTACACCAAAATAAATATGACATTAAATTCTGGTTTAGGTGATGTAAGTACACCGCTGACCACTTTTGTTACCGGCACATCAGAGAGGATGGTTGGAGTAAAACATTGTAACGGTATAGATCATTGGGTAATCACACATCTTTCCGGAACAAATACTTTTTGGGCAGTAAGGGTTACTAAGTGCGGCGTAATGGACACTGTTGTTTCATCCATTGGCCCTTCCGATTCCTTTGGTGACTTGAGTACTCCTCTTAAAGCGAGTCCAAAAGGGAATAAACTTTCAACAGTTATCAAGGGCATAACAAGTATTTATGATTTCGATAATGCTACCGGCAGCATTACAGGATTTAATCCAATTGACACGGCAACTTCAGGGATCAGCATTGCAAATATGTTTTCCCCCAACGGAGATCTCTTTTACCTTAGCAGTGGTAATTTTCCGGTTCCTGTTTTTCAGTTTGATCTTACCGCACCTAACATCAAATCCACTAAGACAACTGTTGGAAGCAGTTCCGGAACAATGGCTAACCTGGCACTCCCCTATGATTTTCAAATTGGACGCGATGGAAAACTTTATTTAACCAGCGCTGATTTTTTTTCATCATTAAGTTCACTTGACGCAATTAATAATCCAAACGTATTGGGTATTGGCTGTGGTTTTACCAATAACGCGGTAACACTTGGCGGCAGGGCATCGTGGCTCAACTTGCCAAATAATATTTCTGATTATCTGGATCCATTGCCAATAAGGCCATACGCAGCAGGAATTAAACCATCTTCCTCTACAACCTGCACGGGATCGCCTGTTATATTTACCGATACTACTGATTCCTGCACACCAACAAAATTATGGTGGTGGAATTTCGGAGATCCAGCATCAGGGCCGGATAATACTTCCGATACTTCTGGGTCTGTTCACATGTACAATTCAGCAGGGACATACACAGTTACGTTAATAAGTTCTGATGGTTGCCAAAGAGATACTTCAACCGCTACAATTAATGTACAGAATGGATTTTCATTTTCTGTGTCAGGGGATACAAGTATTTGCAAAGGAACAAGTGCCAATATTGTTGCTACAAGCTCCGTTCCGGTAACCTATAGCTGGTCTCCTTCAGCCGGTTTAATTTCAACAACTGGTTCAAGTCACTCTGCAAATCCATCGACCACTACAACATACAGCATCATGGCCTCAAATGCCGGAGGATGTTCGCTTACATCTTACTTCACAGTACAGATTGACAATGAGGACGTGACACTGTCAGGGAATTACCCACTTTGCACAGGCGATTCTACCTTACTCACTGTATCAGGGGCTGCAAGCTATACCTGGTCTCCTTCAGCGGGACTAAGTTCTACTACAGGCAGCAGTGTCTATGCTTTCCCAACATCTTCTGCTCCATATAATATTTACGCAACTTCACTAAAGGGCTGCATCGATACAATTCCATTTAGTATTAATGTTGTTTCTAAACCTGTGGCACTCGCATCTTCAGGATCGGCCATTTGTTTTGGGAACAGTGTTCAACTCACTGCGGCCGGTGCAACAAATTTTTATTGGTCGCCTTCTGCTGGTCTAAGTTCCACAACAGGAAGTTCTGTAAACGCTACTCCAACAGGAAATACAATTTATACTGTTATTGTTTCCTATGGAGGTACGTGCGATGATACAACCAACGTTTCAATTACTGTAAATAATGCTGCTGTTATTTCGGTGAACGGGAACACTTCCATCTGTATAGGCTCATCAACAACATTGAATGCAATTGGGGGAAACAGTTACGTATGGTCACCATCCATAGGGCTTTCGGGCACAGCAGGCCCTAGTATAACAGCATCGCCAACATCAAATTCAAATTATACAGTTACCGGAACAGATGGCAACGGATGCACCAATACCTATGCTTTTTCGGTTAATGTTTTACAAATCCCTGTTGCCAACGCAGGGCCCGATCAAACTATTTGCCGCGGCGCAACGACCACATTGAATGGAAGCGGAGGCGGAACTTATACATGGAGTTCCGGTGTAAATACGTCAACACTTAACGTGGGCCCTACAACAAACACGGTTTACACGTTGACAATTTCAAATGGTTCGTGTACAAATACTGATGTTGTTAACGTAATTGTAAATGTTGGGCCAACTGCAAATGCAGGACCCAGCGCTACCATTTTGTCAGGCAACAGCGCTGAACTAGCTGCATCAGGCGGAGGAACGTACTCCTGGTCTCCATCAACAGGTTTAAGTTGTGTTACCTGCGATGATCCCGAAGCTTCACCTGCTGCTACAACAATTTATTATGTAACTGTTTCCGACGTGAACGGATGTACATCTGTTGATTCGTTAATTGTAACCGTAGAAGATATCTGCATTGAAAATTTGTCTATCCCCAATGTGTTCACTCCGAACGGCGATGGCAGAAATGAATTGTTTGTCTTAACAGGATCCGATCCTTGTTTTAAAAATTATGAGATCGCCATTTACAACAGGTGGGGCAATGTCGTTTTTCAATCAACCGCTCCGTTCACAAAATTCTGGGATGGCACCACCACTGCAGGTGATATGGCTGCTGATGGCACTTACTATTATACACTCATAGCGAAATCCGAATCCATCAAAGGGTTCATCACATTGATCCGGTAAAAAATCCGGACTCCCAAATAGAATTACTTCTATTGACATTCCTAATGGAGTGAAAAATCTCTTTTCTCTTCCTATCTTTGTGCAATCCCGTTGCGGATAAATATTTTATGAAAACCGGAGTATTACTTATTAACCTTGGCACACCAGATAGCCCTTCGAATTCGGATGTACGAAAATATTTAACACAGTTTCTTAATGATCCTCGTGTAATCGATATAAATCCAATTGGCAGATTCTTTTTAGTAAATGGAATTATCATTCCCTTCCGCACATCTAACTCAGCAAAACTTTACAAAGCTATCTGGACAAAAGAAGGATCTCCCTTGCTCGTTAATGGAAATAAAGTAAAACATGCTTTGCAGCAAACACTGGGAAGCGATTTTGTTGTTGAATTAGGAATGCGCTATCAAAATCCAAGTATTGAAAGTGTATTGGAAAAATTAAAACAGCAGCAAGTAGAAAAATTTATTGCGATCCCGTTATATCCACAGTATGCCTCTTCCAGCACAGGTTCATCAGTGGAAGAATTGATGCGCGTGATAAAAAAATGGGAAGTAACGCCAACTATAAAAGTCATAAATAAATTTTATGACAGGCCAGATTTTATTGATGCATGTGTTGAGGTTGCAAAAAAATACAATGTAAACGATTATGATTTTGTGTTGTTCAGCTATCATGGTTTGCCCGAAAGACATATTATGAAAGGCTCAGCACATTATGGAGCCAACAGTTGTGAACTAGGCACCTGCTGTTTCAGCATTACTTCAAAAAATGCTTATTGTTATCGTGCGGCATGCTATGAAACAACAAGACAGTTAGTAAAGAAATTAAATTTACAGGAAGGAAAGTTTACCACGTCATTTCAGTCGAGATTAAATGATAAATGGATAAAACCATATTCAGATAAAGTTGTGGAAGACAAGGCGAAACAGGGCGTAAAAAAAATGCTGGTGTTCTCCCCTGCTTTTGTGGCAGATTGCCTGGAAACCGTTTATGAAATTGGAACCGAGTACAATGAAATATTTAAAAAACACGGAGGAGAAAAAGTACAATTAGTAGAGAGCCTTAATGATTCCCCGTTATGGATACAGGCATTAAAAAATATGGTGCTGGAAAATTATAAGTAAAAAATTGTGCGCAGCAAGTTATCCTTTCCTATCTCACCCTCCTTCAAACAAAAACTATTGCATTGGTCCAATCAGTTTGAACAGGTTTGTATTTTAGATAGCAATAAAAGGAATCTAGAACCAGGAGCCAAGAACTACGAATTACTTGCAGCTATTGACAGTATTGAAACGATCAGCCCCTCACAAAATTCTTTCGAAACGTTAAAAAATTTTATCGACAAAAACAACGACTGGGTTTTCGGACATTTGTCTTACGATTTAAAAAACGAGGTTGAACATCTTCACTCTGAAAAGCCTGACGGTATTGGATTTCCATTGATGCGCTTTTTTGTTCCAAAATATGTTTTCACAATCGAGAACGAAAAACTAGAAGTTTATTACCTACCGGAATTATCATCGCAAAAAAAAATTGAAGATCTTATATCCAAAATCACCAACTTCAAGCTTCCCTGCCCGACAGGCAGGCGGGTAACTTCTAACTTCCAACTTCCTTCAATCAAACCCCGCATCACCAAAGAACAATACATTACTTCCGTTCAAGAATTGCAACAGCACATTCAGCAAGGCGATATATATGAAGTAAATTTTTGCCAGGAGTTTTATGCAGAGGGTGCAACAATTGACCCGGTTATCACTTATGAAAAATTAAATGCCGTTTCAGAAGCCCCATTTTCTTGTTTCTATAAACTTTCAGAAAAGCATTTAATGTGCGCGAGTCCTGAACGTTTTATAAAAAATACCAATGGAAAAATAATATCACAACCCATTAAAGGGACCCGCAAGCGAGGGGGTACAGAGGACGAAGACGAAAAACTAAAAAAAGAATTGTTGCTCGATGAAAAAGAACGCAGCGAAAATGTGATGATCGTAGACCTGGTTCGTAACGATCTTTCCCGCACAGCAAAGCGTGGAACGGTAAAAGTTGACGAGCTTTTTGGAGTGTATACGTTTAAGCAGGTTCATCAACTTATCTCCACCATTAGTTCAGAAATAAAAGAAGGCATACATCCTGTAGACGTCATCAAAAATGCTTTTCCTATGGGATCCATGACAGGGGCACCCAAAATAAAAGCGATGGAACTTATTGAAAAACATGAAAGTTTTAAACGCGGACTTTTCTCAGGATCGGTTGGTTACTTTGATCCTGAAAAGAATTTCGACTTTAACGTTGTCATCCGAAGCATACAATACAACAGTGATCGTCATTACGTTTCCTTTTCTACCGGAGGAGCAATCACCGCTAAGGCAACGCCTGATGCTGAGTACAAGGAAAGTATGGTGAAAGCCAAGGCCATGTTTGAGGTCCTTGGAGCGCCTAATTAGTCGGTCGTTATTCGTCATTGGAGTTATTAAAACCCGCTTTGAACGGAGAACAGGCCACTTACACCGAAAACTCACATTAATTCGGTACTTTTGTGTAATGTTTTCTACATTTAAAAAATTTGCTTCATCAAACAAGCTTTTTTCTAATAAGGACAACATACTTGTCACGGTAAGTGGAGGAACAGATTCTGTTGTATTATGTCATTTATTTTCCGAAGCAAAAATAAATTTCGCAATTGCACATTGCAACTTTAAGCTGCGCGGAGAAGAATCGGATGGCGATGAGATCTTCGTTAAACAACTTGCTAAAAAATTAAATGTTCCCTTTTTTGTGAACCATTTCGACACGAATACTTACGCAGCAGAAAAAAACATTTCCATTCAAATGGCGGCAAGGGAATTACGCTATGAATGGTTCGAGGAGATCAGGAAAAAAAATAAATACAATTTTATTGCTACAGCTCATCACAAAGGAGATGTGGCAGAAACTATGCTCATTAACCTTACGCGGGGTACAGGAATTCATGGGCTTCATGGCATATCAGTAAAACAAAATAAGATCATCAGACCATTGCTTTTTGCAACACGAGAGGACATAACAGCATACGCCACACAAAATAATTTAAAATGGCGGGAAGACAGTAGTAATACTTCTGATAAATATATCCGGAATAATATAAGATTGAATATTATTCCTCAACTGAAAAAAATAAATCCATCACTAGAAGAATCTCTTTACCAAACCGCCCAACAAATGAACCAGGCCGAACAAGTATTGAATAAAAAAATTAATGAGTGCAAAAAAGAGGTTTTAGTAAAAAAGGATAGTAACACAGTTATCTCTCTTAAAAAACTGAAATCGTATACCCCTGTAGAGTTTTTTTTATTCGAGATACTAAAAGAGTTCGGGTTCAATGGTGATGCCGCAAAAAAAATAGCAGCCGGAATCGACGGAGAATCCGGCAAGCAATTTTTCTCTGAAACATATAGCGGGCTAATTGACCGTGATAATTTAATAATACACAGACTGGTAAAGAAGGGAAGTCACGCCTATACTTTTACAAAAGATTCCGCCTCCATAAAATCGCCACTTGCATTAAGTTTAAAAAAAGCCAAACATACCGCCAACACAATTGTTCCCAAATCAAAAAAAATAATAGGTTTTGATTACGACAAACTTGCGGAAAAGCTTACCATTCGTAAATGGAAAAACGGGGACTTCTTTGTTCCACTTGGCATGCGTGGGAATAAAAAAATAAGCGATTTTTTTGTCGACAACAAATTTTCTCTTTTGGATAAAGAAAGTACCTGGCTGATGTTATCGGGCAACGATATAATTTGGGTGATTGGACACAGGATAGATGATCGTTATAAAGTAACAGATGCTACTAAAAATATCTTAATTTGCGAGTTAAGTAATTAGTGAATAATTTTAAGTCATGAAGGAGAATGTCCTTTTTCAGGAGAAACAATATTTAGGCAGCAATAAACAATCTATTTTCAGAAGATTGGTGCTGGTTATATTTTGTTTTGCAGCTTACTATTGGTCAGAAAATCCAAAACCCGTTGATGTTTCCGGAATTCATATTGGCTCCTACCCTATTGATGACATTCCAAATTCAGGCGAATTGTTTTTTATTATGGGAATGGTCATCCTCGTTTCATCAACCGTCATGATATTTATATTGCATATTAAAACAACAGTCGTTGGTGATAGTGTAGTGCTCGACGGACTTTGGACATCCCGTAAGGTTAAAATTATTTTGGACACAATTGTTAAGGCCGAAAAAGTTGATTACAGTAAGTATTCTTTTAATCGCCCAGCTTACAACCTCCATCATCGCGGAAAAATAAAATTTTATACCAGTGGCAAGCATGCTGTTGAACTAACCGATAAAGATGGTTTACGCTACAGAATTGGCACACAAAGGCCCGATGAGTTGCTCAACGCGATTATGCCTTTTATCAAATCATAGATTTAAAATAAAGTGCTTTTTATCGTATCACAAAGTCGCTGTAGAAATTATGCCTCTCATACATTTTAGCAGATCCCAAAAAAATTGAATTAGCTAAAGTCGTATGAATAAACTACCGAACAAGCTTGTATCTGTTTTCTGGTTTCGAAGAGACCTTCGCTATTTTGATAATCATGGTTTTTATGAGGCGCTAAAAAACTCTGATGCCGTACTTCCAATATTTATTTTCGACAAAACAATTTTAGATGATCTGACTAACAAAAAAGATAGAAGAGTTGGCTATATTCATCAGGCAGTTGAAGACTTAAATAAAAAATTTATAGATAATGGCTCTTCTTTGTTTGTTTATCATGATGAACCATTAAACGCATTCGTAAATATTTGTAACTCCTTTCGAGTTAAAAAAGTTCTTGCGAATCATGATTATGAACCTTATGCAATTAAACGAGATGCGATAATTTCAAAATTTCTACAAGACAGGGGTATAGAATTTCAGACCTTCAAGGACCAGGTTATTTTTGAAAAAGCGGAGGTTATGAAAAGCGAAGGTAGTCCCTACACCATTTTCACACCATATTCAAAAATATGGAAACAAAAATTAGAAGAAAGTAACATCTATTCTTATCCAAGTCAAAAGCTACTTAATAATCTGTTAAAAACACAGCCAAAAGAAGTATCATCCATTTCTGATTTGGGTTTTGAGGCTACTTTAGCCTATAAATCTTCCATCCATCCGGATAAAAATATTCTTTCGAACTACGATAAAACGCGTAACCTTCCCGGAATAGACGGGACGGGAAAGATGAGTGTTCAGCTACGATTTGGGACAACCAGCATTAGAGAGTTGGTGAGGTTAGCAGTTAGTTCGAATGAACAATGGTTAAATGAATTAATCTGGCGGGATTTTTTCATGATGATTTTGTTTCACTTTCCCAGAGTGATAAATACTTCTTTTAAAACAAAATATGATGCTATTTCCTGGAGAAACAACAAAAACGAATTTGACCTTTGGTGCCGTGGAGAAACAGGATATCCAATGGTGGATGCAGGAATGCGGGAGCTTAATGAAACCGGGCTTATGCACAATCGAGTTAGAATGGTTGTGGCAAGTTTTCTTACAAAACACCTGCTGATTGATTGGCGCTGGGGTGAAGCTTACTTTGCGGAAAAACTTCTGGATTATGAATTATCTTCTAACAATGGTAATTGGCAGTGGGCCGCAGGTTGTGGCTGTGATGCATCACCATACTTCAGAGTTTTTAACCCGACTGAGCAAAGCCGTAAGTTCGATCCGGAAATGAAATATATTAAAAAGTGGATCCAGAATTTTTCACCTGACTATTTGAAACCCATCGTTGACCACCAGTTTGCCCGCCTGCGCGCGATTAGTGTTTACAAAAAAGCCATAGCGGAGTTGCATTAGGCTGAAAATTATTGATTGTTAGAGATTCTTAATTAGGAGTTAATTAATACCAGACAAGTAATATCTGCGTCATCTAACATTGGTTATTGCCCCATATTTTGCTTAACTTCACAATCCCTTAACCACAATTTTATGTCAGATAAACCAATTGTAATCGAAAAGGAACAAGTAGCTGGACTTAAATTTCCCAAAGAAGATGTTCTCAAGAATCCGGAAGACATTAAAAAAAGATTACACGACTTGGAAAACGCATTAAAACTAGGGAATCTCGAGCGAATAAAAATCAGGATTATATTTGAAGACAGCATTGGTGTGAAACAGGTTGAAACTACTGTTTGGGGTGTGACTGCCGAACGTATTATATTAAAAAAAGGTCTTCTTATCCCTATCCGCAGAGTAAAAGAAGTTATTATTTAGAAATCAACGGATGCAACAGATTTTTAGAAAATATTTTCTCCTGGTTGTTCTGGTTTCATTTTCAATCGCTACTTCTTGTTCGCAAATATTAAAACCCGTTAAATGGAAATTTTCGAGCGAAACGAATGATAAGGGAGAAACCTTTTTAATTTTAAAAGCAACAATTGACGAGGGTTGGCATTTATACTCACAAAAAAATTACGGCGACGAAGGCCCTATACTATCCTCTTTTACATTTGAGAAATCATCTAATTACGAAACATTAGGTGCTGTAAAAGAAGGGAAGAACTTGGTTAAGGAAATGGATAAGCAATGGGGCTTTGAAATTGAATTTTATGAAAAAACCGCCACGTTCAAACAAACAATAAAATCAAAAACAGATAAACCTTATACTGTAAAAGGCAGTTTAGAGTTTATGGTTTGTAATGAAAGTCAATGCCTCCCTCCAGAAACGGTCGAATATGAAATAAAAGTAGAGCCTGCCGTTTCAGCAGCAGTAGAGCCGAAACCAGACACCGCAACTCCAAAGTTCCTGACACCCGTAAAATGGGACTGGACTGTTTCAAAACCTGAAAATAATATATGCGAGATTTCATTTAAAGCAGCTATTGAAGATGGATGGCATTTGTACGGACTAAATTCCGGTAGTTCAGATATCTTGCCTATCGAAATTGTATTGTCTCCTTCTGCAGACTATGAATTAGTTGACTCTCTTATCGAGGGAACGCCTGTTGTAAGACAAGAACCAGTTATGGATAATGCTATGCTTGCGTTCTTTGAAAAGGAAGCGACATTTAAACAAAAAATAAAAATAAAAACCGAAAAGGCTTTTAGTATAAAGGGACGGATTGAATTTCAATCATGTAATGATAAACAATGTGTCAATGGTCCAGGTGTAGATGTTGAAATTAAAATGAATGAAGGTGCGCCAATTCAAGTAACAGATGAAGCCGAAGTTACTGACGATAGTTCATTCTGGAGAATATTTATTTTTGGTTTTTTAGGTGGGCTCGCTGCATTGCTTACACCATGCGTATTTCCAATGATCCCATTCACCGTTAGCTTTTTTACAAAACGCAGCAAAACCCGTGCAGCAGGAATACGAAACGCAATTACTTACGGAATTGCAATCATAATAATTTACGTTGCTCTTGGATTAGGTGTTACACTTGCATTTGGTCCCGATGCGTTAAATGCCCTCTCAACCAATGTCTGGTTCAATCTTGGATTTTTTGCTTTGCTGGTTGTCTTTGCCACTTCGTTCCTCGGAGCATTCGAAATTGTTTTGCCGTCCTCATTTATAAATAAAGTTGATGCTAAATCGGAAAGGGGTGGATTGATGGGAATATTTTTTATGGCATTTACATTGTCGCTTGTCTCCTTCTCTTGCACCGGACCAATCATTGGAACATTATTAGTTGATGCCGCTGTGAATGGCGGCATCAAAGGTCCATTCTGGGGAATGCTTGGATTCTCTACTGCACTTGCACTTCCTTTTGGTTTATTCGCGGCCTTCCCGGGATGGTTGAACTCATTACCAAAATCAGGGGGATGGCTGAACTCAGTAAAAGTTGTTTTAGGATTTTTAGAATTGGCGCTTGCATTGAAGTTTGCATCCAACGCAGATCTTGTTGTGCAGGCAGGTATTATTACCCGTGAAGTATTCCTGGTGTTGTGGATAGTTATATTCGGGCTAATGGGAATTTATTTAATGGGCTGGATAAAATTCGCACACGACAGTGACATGAAGCATCTTTCTGTTACAAGGTTATTTTTTGCGATCATTACTTTTTCATTTACCGTTTATATGATCCCCGGCTTATGGGGCGCACCATTAAAATTAATTGCAGGCTTTCCACCGCCAGATTTTTATGCAGAATCTCCCAATGGTGTTGGGTATAAAGGCGGAATGATTACTGTTGGAGAAAGCAAACCGGGAGATCATAAAAAAGAACATTGTCCAAATGATCTTCCTTGTTTCCATGATTATGATGAAGCATTAGCTTATGCAAAAAAAGTGAATAAGCCATTGATGATCGATTTCACGGGGTGGGCTTGCGTTAACTGCCGTAGAATGGAATCGCAAGTATGGATAGACCCGACTGTAGATCAACGATTACGTAATGAAGTAGTATTGGTTTCTTTATACGTTGATGATAAAACAGAATTGCCTGAGTCAGAAAAACGAGTTGAGCAATTAGGTGGTGAAGATTGGAAAATAAAAACGATCGGAAAAAAATGGAGTTATTTGCAAGCATCTAAATATGGATCTAATTCACAACCACAATATTTTATTTTAGATCATAATGAGAATAAATTAACTCCTCCCGCTGGCTATGATGCTGACGTAGCAAAATACGTCAAATGGCTAGACGATGGCATTGCTGCATTTAAAAAGGGTAAGAAATAGTTCAAATTATTCTTCTCTGTTCTGATAAAGCATCCCTTTATCAAATGGAGTCCACAAACAAGCCTTGGCACCACAATTCTTTAGTCCGGCATTTGTCCAGCTATTACAGGTATTAATAAGGCTGTATTTCCCTTTCGCTTCGTAAAATGAATCATAGTCACCGTAATGATAACCACTAATCAGAACTGGAACGTTCTGTTCCATTGCAAAACTTTCTTCTATGTATTGGATCAATTTAATATATCCGGCTTTATTAATTTTTATCCTCTTGCAATTTTCACCAGTCTTTATGTTTTTATAATAAGTAACATGCATTGCTGATGTGCCCAACGCAAACATTGCTTTAAACGCGGTACTGAAAGTAAGATCGCCCCAGGTTGGTGTGTTCAGGTAAAATCCTTTATCGCCCCAGCCAAACGCGATATAATTTACTGATGGGTCATTGACAAGCGTATTCGCGACTGGGATTTGCCTGGTCCAATCTTTATATTCATTTACAGCAGGCAATACTAAATCTGTATGGACTCCATTTGAGCGGATAAATATTTCTATTTCATCCTCAGCAGTTTTATCGAATGCATCAACAGGAATAAGAGAAAATACGACAGCGAAGATAAAATAGAAAACAAAAAATTCAATTGTTCCGAGAAGAACATTAAACGCGATTTTAAAAATAAAAAAGATTTTTGTTTTCAGTAGTGAAGCGTTATACAAATCTTTGCTAAACGAAAATAACCAGAGAAATTACAACAAAAGAAAATTATCTCACAAGACTAAAATGGCCGATTTTGCTCAGCTCAATTCCGTATTTATCAAAGGCAAGTATTTTATAAACGTAAACATCTTGCTGTGCGGGCCTGTTAGTTTTTACATTGCCATTCCAACCTTGTTTAGGGTTATTCGTTTTAAAAATTAAATTTCCCCAGCGGTCGAATATCAGTAACTCATATTGCGTATCAACATAATCATATAGTGATGGAATAAAAATATCATTTACGCCATCGTTGTTTGGCGTAAATGCATTAGGGAAAAAAACTGCGCTCTCTTCGCAGGTTGAAACGGTAATGGTAACAGAGTCTTCAGATGTTTTACACACCGTACTCGCTGTTACTTTAAACGTAGTGGTTTGATTAAGTGTTGCAACAGGATTGCTGGAGGTGGGATCATCTAAACCAAGCGGTGGATCCCAAGAATAAGTAAAACAATCCATTGCTGCTTTACCAAGAGATAACGAAGCCTGACCCATTGTACAAAAAGAAGTATCGTTACGGACAAACTCAGGATCTCTCATGGAACTGAATCCGCTGAACATATTTGGTAAACCGTAAGAGCAGGTTCCTGCTCCCAGCGCAACTGCATTTGAAACGAATCCGGGATTGGCAAAATTATTTGGTGTGTTAAAAACAGAAAGATAATTAGTCGCATCATTATTAGTCGCGTACATTTTTCCGTTAGGTGCTAGTTGTATAACAGTTGTACTTGTTGGAAGTGTTGCAATTACCCCGCTTGCTGGTACATTGGGAGCAAAACGTTTAAAACGTTTATACGTTACTCCTCCCCAGGGAACAACATAAATAATTGAATCGTTTGGTGAATAACATACGCCCCATGCTGCACCTAATTCCATCACATCAGCAACCAGGGTTCTTTTGTTGCTCGCAATGCCAGTAGTATTATTAAAATCAAACAAGTGAACGCTCCAGTTAAATCCCCCTGCCACTGTCAATGATTTTCCGTCTTTTGAAAAGGCCATATTTGCATACGTTACATGAGCACCAGGGCCATATAAATTAAGTGACTTCCTGGGAGTCATATCTATTCCATTGCAATCAATTTTATAGGCATAAAAATCTCCATTGATACGCTGCGCAACTACCCAATAATTTACTCCATTGGAATGAATTGCCGCGTTTACTTTTTCCTGGATAGAATCGATCAATTCTATTTTATTCCCGCCTGCAACATATCCGGGTTGAGCAGCTAAGTAGGCAAGATCAACATCTCCCTTTCCTCCATTCAATGTCATGTCAATCACAGTATAATACAAGCCATCGTACATCCCTTTCGGATCCGTCGCATCAAAAGAAGTTTCTCCATCGGTGGTAAAAACATAATACTTATTCGTGTCGCAAGGATGTGTAGTGATTATTGCCGACTGCGCACTGCTTGAATTACCTGATAATTTTTTGTTCCATGACGATCCGTCTGCATTGGGCATTGCAATATGTGTTTTGTCCCACACAGTAGCGCCATCAGTATAAAATAATAATTGTCCGCCGGTATTACTTATTGAAGCACAGCCCTCGCTGGTGGACATGGCACTTCCTGCAACAGCAACGGGAGAGCCAGTATTAAAACTTACACCTGCATTATTGCCAAAGTACCAGTTATTGTCCCGCATGGAAACCTGTCCGAAAAACAAAACAGGAATCAGAAGCAACACTAAAAAAATATAAATTTTACCCTTCATTGATTGATACTACAAATCTACTCTCAAATACGCATATGAGTGAATTATTTTAACGACAATATTATGTTCCCAAACTTCATACAAATTGTAAACTAGGGGAATTTGCGTATTAAGAGTCGATTTTTGGAGGCTAATAATTAAGGTTTCAAGCTATACTCGCGCATTCCGAATACAATTTACTCTAAATTGCAGGAAGTGGGCAAATGCGTTTATCGGATTATTTGTATCTCGAACAAGAGTTATTCCTTAGTAATTGGATTGACTAATCCTTCTGCCTTTACAATATCAAGTTTGATTGAACCAATTAAAAGTTCGGCCTGGGCCCTTACGGGAATATGGTTTTTATCATCAGTGATCCAAACTTTCATGTCTTCTTCTTTCTTAAAAACGCGCCCCTTTTGTACTACCGGTCTGAACGTTAAACATTTTACTTTCCCCAATGAAGTCTTGATTGTTTCTTTACCAACGAATTTTATTTGCATTGGAAAAATTTCTTTGTCTACAAAACTGGTGATGTCAAAAATGTCTCCTTCCTTCGCACTGCTAAAATCAAGACATCTTGCAGCGTAAAATGCAGATAACATATCCTGCGTATTATCAGGGATATCAATTTTTTCGCCTTCGCCAACATCAACTTTGTTGGCATAATGATTAAAAGTATAGTCCTGCGAAATTTTAAACCCGCCTTCATCCACTCTTCTTACAAAGAACCAGGGAATAATTGCTTCCTCATCAATATAGGTTTCATAACGATCCCGCACTTTAAAAAACCAATCGAATGTTCCAATTGAAGTTCCTGTTCCCACAATGTGAAATGATTTTCTTGAGCCAAACATCTTCACCTCATCTTTTACCTCGAGTACTGCAACACCGGCATCAATAAATCCATAATGTAAACGGAAGGTCAATTTTTCTCCGCGTTGAAATGCTTCATTTTTCAACACACGAAACGGAGTTCCTTTTTCGTTTGGAACGACAGAAGAATGAGTCCGCTTATCCGCAGAAAAAGAAACAAGCAACAATGTGGTTGTTAAAGAAAAAAATAAAGCGATCCTTTTCATATTATATTCTACTCCAATTACGTGCCAAATTCATAACATGCTGAGTTATAAAGCCCTCCCCGGCATTTCGACGGCTCAATGTGATAGCGCACAGATTGTCAGTTCGAGCTTGTCGAGAACTTACACCACAATATTTACAATTTTTTTTGGCACCACAATCACTTTTTTAGGCGATTGTCCTGCCAGATATTTCTGTGTATCCTCCAAAGCCATTACTTCTTTTTCAATGTCTTCTTTAGAAACAGAAAGATCAAACTCCTTAAAGAAACGAGTTTTACCGTTGAATGAAATCGGATAATTATAGGATGACTCCGTTAAGTATTCTTCTTTCGCTTCAGGGAATTTTGCGTAAGTAATACTCTTTTTGTGTCCCAGCTTTTCCCAAAGTTCTTCGGCAATGTGTGGCGCATACGGAGAAATAATAATCGCCAAGGGCTCCAGTATTGCACGTTTATTACATTTAAATTCGGTTAACTCATTAACGCAGATCATAAAATTACTCACCGAAGTATTAAATGAATAACGTTCAATGTCTTCTTTTATTTTCTTGATGGTTTTGTGCAATGTTTTTAATTCCGGTTTTGTTGGTGCTTCATCACTAATGGCCTCACCCCCGGCCCCTCTCCTAAGGAGAGGGGAGTTATTCCAATCAGAAGAATGATACAGCCTCCACAATTTTCTAATGAAATTACTCACCCCACTAATTCCATTTGTGTTCCATGGCTTATGCTGCTCCAGCGGACCTAAAAACATTTCGTAAAGGCGAAGACAATCTGCGCCGTGTTGAGAAATAATGTCATCGGGATTTACAACATTGTATTTGGACTTAGACATTTTTTCAACTTCACGTCCAACAATATACTTTCCATCCTTCTCACAAAACAAATCATCAATTAATAAAGAGTTATACCTTTCACTCCTTTTAAATTTTTCTACATCTAGTTCATTCGAAATAGGATCAACTAAACTAATATCAACGTGCACAGAAATGCATGACGTTAATGTTGGACTGTGCTCAACATCGCCAAATCCTGCTTTTTTTATTTCTAACAATCTATCTACTATTAGTTTATTAATAAGCGGATCGCCATTGATGTCCTTTTTATAATTCTCATATGAACTTTTAGGAACGATATACTTTTTTAATTTAGGCATTTCCCTGTTTTCTATAGAATTAATTTTTAATCCCGCTCCAAAACCATAAACAAATGCAGACACCCCCTGTATCATCCCCTGGTTAATCAATTTCTTCGCAGGCTCTTCAATAGAAATATATCCTAGATCTTTTAAAAACTTTGTCCAGAAACGCACATACAACAAATGCCCGGTAGCATGTTCTGCGCCTCCAATGTATAAGTCAATTTCTTTCCAATAATTTATGGCTTCTTTGGATGCGAATTCTTTTTCATTGTGCGCATCCATATAACGCAAAAAATACCAGGAGCTCCCGGCCCAGCCAGGCATGGTGGTGGTTTCAAGCGGATAACTGGCCCCATCCCGGCCTTCCCCAAGGGGGAAGGAGTCGTTGGTCAACTTGCTTTTTATTCTACCAACAACATCTTCGGTGTTGTTCATCACCTCATCATTTGTAAACCGAATAACATCATATCCCCAATGATTTAACATGTAGGTTCGCCCTTCATCATATTCTTGTTGTTCAGCATTTAAATGAATTCCTCCATCAACTTCAATCACTAACTTTTTTGGCAGACAAACAAAATCAACTATGAATTGATCAATGGCGTGCTGTCTCCTTATTTTAAAACCCAGCTGTTCATCTCTTAATTTTTGCCACAAAAATTCCTCAGCAGGTGTTGGGTCTTTTCTATTGTCTCTTGCATTCTCTTTTAAGTTTCCCCATAATTTTTTGTTCGCTGTGTGATATCCCGGAGAATCCATCCCCCTCTCCTCTGGAGAGGGCTGGGGTGAGGCGTGCGATGGCCTGTACGTCCAATCCTTCGCTCTCGCTAATGGAGGCTCGCCTGTTTCCGTTGGCAAAAATTTATCTACTTCAGGTAAACGTACCGGCAAATCTTTTTCTTCAACTGTATATGGAATCCCATCTTTATAATAAATTGGTATCGGTTCTCCCCAATAACGCTGGCGTCCAAAAGCAGCATCGCGCAAACGGAAATTTGTTTTTCCTTTTCCTAAATTTCTTTTTTCAATTTCTGTTATCGCTTTTTTTATTGCCTCTTTTACTTCTGTGCCATTTAAAAAATCGGAGTTAATAAGAATTCCTGTTTTGTATTCGTAAGCTTCTTCCGCCCCATCCCAACCTTCCCCAAAGGGGAAGGGGCTATTTTGCGGAGGTTCCACAACTTTCTTTAGAGCTAAGTTAAAATGTTTTGCAAAAGCATGATCGCGAGAATCGTGCGCAGGCACTGCCATTACAGCTCCTGTGCCGTAACCGGCCAATACATAATCACCCACCCATACCGGTACTTTTTCATTGGTAAACGGATGTTCAACATACGCACCGGTAAATTGTCCTGTTATCTTTTTTACATCCGCCTGCCTTTCGCGCTCACTGCGGTTTTTAGCATAGGCCACATATTCATCCACGGCTTTCTTATTTTCAGCAGTTGTGATTTTTTCTACTAACTCATGCTCGGGTGCAAGTGTTACATATGTAACTCCAAATATCGTATCAGGCCGTGTTGTAAACACTTCTATAGTGTGCTGTGTTTTCTGTGCTGTGTTCTCAGCACCCAGTACACAAAACTGTATACTCGTCCCCTCGCTCTTTCCTATCCAATTTCGCTGCGCTTCCTTTATACTATCACTCCAGTCAATTTCATTTAATCCATTTAGCAATCTATCTGCATAGGCCGTAATACGCATGCTCCATTGCGGCATTGTTTTACGCTCCACAGGATAACCTCCACGCTCTGATACTCCTTCTTTCACCTCATCATTTGCCAATACAGTTCCCAATGCCGGACACCAATTTACCCATGCTTCGCTGTGATAAGCAATGCGGTATTTCATCAACAAGTCCGACTTTTCTTTTTCGTTAAATGATTTCCATTCGGCAGCAGTAAATATTTTTGCTGACTCATCGCATGCTGCATTTACATTCGCATTTCCTTCTTTTTCAAAAACAGCTATTAACGATTCAATTGATTCCGCTTTATCGCTTGTTTTATTGTACCACGAATGAAAAAGTTTTATGAATATCCACTGTGTCCATTTGTAATAATGCGGATCACTTGTGCGCACTTCTCGGTCCCAATCGAATGAGAATCCGATCTTATCCATTTGTTCACGATACCTCGCAATATTTTCTTTGGTAGTTACTTCCGGGTGCTGCCCGGTTTGTATAGCATATTGTTCCGCAGGTAATCCAAATGAATCGTAACCCATTGGATGCAATACATTAAACCCGTTTAATCTTTTATAACGCGCTGCTATGTCACTCGCAATGTACCCTAGCGGGTGACCAACATGCAATCCAGCTCCCGAGGGATACGGGAACATATCCAATACATAGTACTTAGGTTTTGCTGATTTATTATCAGCCTTATATGTTCTGTTCTTGGCCCAATACTGCTGCCACTTTTTTTCTATCTCACTAAAATTATACTCCATGATTCATTCTTATTACCATACTAAATTAGGCATTATCCTAAACAATCCGTGTCCATCTGTGTAATCTAGTGGTAAGGTTTTACCACGGACAGCACAGATTTGCACAGATAATTGTTAATTACTACTTATACCATCAACCTTAACACAGCTTATATTTTAATAATTTGGCTTTGATAAAATCCATCAAGTGGCCGATAAACAAACAAGACGAAGGGTACAATCCTCCTCTGTTACAACAGTGGTAAGCTTATCATTGGTATTATTTATGCTGGGATTATTGGGGCTTATTGTTCTTAATACCAATAAACTAAGCGATTATGTAAAGGAGAATATTGCTTTCCAGATTATACTCAGCGACAAAGCCACTGATGCTGATATTGCCAAACTACGCAAAACACTGGATGCATCGGAGTACGCAAAAAAAACAGAGTATACCACTAAGGAAGATGCAGCTGCAAAATTAAAAGAAGACCTGGGAGAAGATTTCATCAGCTTTTTAGGATTTAATCCATTATTACCCTCTATAAATGTAAACCTTAAGGCCGCATATGCCAATACCGACAGTGTTGCCTGGATAGAAAAAGAAATTTTACAAAACAACAAGGTAAAAGAGCTCAATTACCAGCCTAACCTTATAAAAATGGTAAATGAAAATGCGAAGAACCTAAGCCTGATCATTCTTGTTTTCAGCGTGTTACTACTTGTAATTGCTCTTGCACTAATTAATAATACCATAAGGCTGGCCATTTATTCACAGCGTTTCCTCATCAAGACCATGCAATTGGTAGGTGCCACGCAAGGTTTTATACGCAAGCCTTTTATTTTAAAGGGAATGTTAAATGGTGTTTATGGAGCAGTTATTTCCATAGGTATGCTTATAGGCCTGCTATACCTTGCTGCAAGGCAATTTCCCGAATTGGTAATGATACAGGATGTTGAATTACTTGGGTTGCTTTTTGGATTAGTTTTACTGGCCGGGACAATAATTGCAGGTATAAGTACGTATTTAGCGGTAAGAAAGTATCTTCGTATTAAAGCGGATGATTTATATTATTAATTTTGTATTCAAATACACACAATGAGCAAGCCAGTTAAAAGTGACGGATTCGTTTTCGCCCGCGAAAATTACATGATACTATTTGCAGGCATAGCACTGATCATCCTAGGTTTTATATTAATGATCGGTGGCAAGTCTGATGATCCTAATGTTTTTAATCCTGAACTTTTTAATACGCAGCGCATTACTGTTGCTCCTATTTTGGTACTCTCCGGTTTCGTTACCGTTATTTTCGCTATTATGAAAAAGCGGAAGAAAACTGAGTAAGCGCCATAATTTGTAAATCAAAAATCTGAAATCCTAATTCATTTGTGTCTTATCTCCAGGCTGTAATCATTGCGATCATTGAAGGGCTTACAGAGTTCCTTCCTGTTTCTTCAACCGGCCATATGATACTTGCATCTTCATTGATGCGTATTGAAAATGAAGAGTTTGCCAAAACGTTTGAGATAGTGATACAATTGGGCGCCATCATGGCCGTGGTGGTGTTGTATTTTAAAAGCTTTTTATCCGGAATAAATATTTACACCAAACTTGCAGCAGCATTTATACCAACAGGTATTATTGGCTTTTTTGCTTACAAATACATCAAGGCACTTTTGTTCAATCCTCTTACCGTTAGTATTTCTTTAATTGTTGGAGGTGTTATTCTTATCCTGCTCGATAAATGGTCAGAGAAAAAAGAATCCGTTTATGCCTCAACAGATGATATTTCATTTATGGACGCGATAAAGATCGGGTTCTTCCAATGCCTGTCCATGATACCGGGCATATCAAGGTCTGCCGCCACAATATTTGGAGGCATTTTTTCAGGATTCAACAGGCAACAGGCGGCAGAGTTTTCATTCTTGTTAGCTGTACCAACTATGTTTGCCGCATCTGGTCTTGATCTTATACAATCGCATGACAATATTCATAAAGATGATATTACCATTTTACTCGTTGGTGCATTGGTTGCTTTTATAGTAGCCATTGCAGCGATCAAAGGATTCATCACCTTCCTTACAAAGTATGGCTTTAAACATTTCGGTTATTACCGCATTATACTGGGAGTATTGTTCCTATCTTATGCCTTGCATTCAGGCTTGCAGTTAAAAAGCTAATTATACATGGCGCAAAATTTTATCAAAGGTGAAGTATTGTTGATCAACAAACCGCTGGGCTGGACATCCTTCCAGGTGGTGAACAAAGTGCGCTGGATGTTAAGAAAGAATTTAAATATCGACCCTAAAGTTGGCCATGCCGGAACGCTTGATCCATTGGCAACAGGGCTGCTTATACTTTGTACAGGTAAGCTCACCAAAAGCATTGAAGAATACCAGGGTTTTGAAAAAGAATACGAGGGCACTTTTACTTTAGGCGCCACCACTCCATCCTATGACATGGAAAAAACGGTCGACAGAACCTTTCCCATACAACACATTACACCTCAGCTTATCAATGATACCGCCAAAGGCTTCGAGGGACCAAATATGCAGGTGCCGCCGCAGTTCTCCGCAATAAAAATAAAAGGGGCCAGAGCTTATGACAAAGCAAGAAAGGGAGAAGAGGTTGAAATAAAACCAAGAGAAATTACCATTTCATCTTTTGAGGTGACGAATATAGCAATCCCCATTGTTTCATTCCGAATTGTATGCAGTAAAGGGACTTATATCCGCTCCATTGCACGTGATCTCGGAGAGCGATTACAATCGGGAGCTTACCTTAGTTCACTTGTTCGCACACGCATAGGAGAGTTTAAGCTCAGCGATGCTTTTGAGATCGCAGACCTCGAGAAGGATATTGTCCAAAGAAACCCCGTATCTGAGTCTTGAATTATTCCTTCAAAAAAAAAGGTTTTTTGTTGATAATTTGTTACTTTCGCAACCTTAATTTTACCTAAAGTAACAACGCGCGAGAATGAAACTATCGAAGTTCAAATTTACCCTCCCTAAAGATGCAATTGCAGAGCATCCTGCTAAGAACCGTGATGAATCGAGGCTGATGGTTGTTGATAGAAAAACGGGAAAAATAGAACATAAAGTATTTAAAGATGTTTTGAAATATTTTAATGACGGTGATGTAATGATCCTTAATGATACCAAGGTGTTCCCGGCGCGTATGTACGGTAATAAAGAAAAAACCGGAGCAAAAATTGAAGTGTTTCTTTTAAGAGAACTTAACCGCGAAAGCCGTCTTTGGGACGTGCTGGTTGATCCTGCAAGAAAAATAAGAATTGGCAATAAGCTTTATTTTGGCGAAAATGATCTATTAGTTGCTGAGGTAATTGATAACACTACATCAAGAGGACGCACACTTCGCTTTTTATTCGAAGGTCCTTACGAAGAGTTTAAAAATATTATTGAAACATTAGGAGAAACTCCACTTCCAAAATACATTAAAAGAAAACCTGTTGATTCGGATAAGGACCGTTACCAAACTGTTTACGCTACACGCGAAGGAGCAGTTGCTGCGCCAACGGCAGGTTTACACTTCAGCAAAGAATTGTTAAAACGCCTTGAGTTAAAAGGGGTGAACTTTGCCAACGTAACCTTACATGTTGGTCTTGGTACATTCAGACCGGTAGAGGTTGAAGATTTGACCAAACATAAAATGGACTCCGAAGAATTGGAGATCCTTGAATCTCAGGCTAAAATTGTTAATGCTGCAAAAATTGCGAAGAAAAGAATATGTGCTGTTGGAACAACCAGTATGAGAGCCATTGAAACATCTGTTTCTACAACCGGACAATTAAAACCATACAAAGGTTGGACAAATAAATTCATTTTCCCTCCTTACGATTTCAGCGTTGCTAATTGTATGATCACTAACTTCCATTTACCTGAGTCTACATTGTTGATGATGGTGTCAGCTTTTGGAGGTTACGATCTTATAATGAAAGCTTACAAAGAAGCGATCAAAGAAAAATATAAATTCTTCTCCTATGGAGATGCAATGCTTATTCTATAAGGCCACGCTCTTAGATAAGAAATGACTCAAGAAGCTACGTTAAAACGTTATGTGATCATAGTCGCGGGAGGCACCGGTACGCGAATGAACCTACCCGTTCCTAAGCAGTTCGTTATCATTGAAGGCAAACCTGTTGTTATACACGCCATAACCGCCTTTTACGATGCGTATCCTGATATCGAAGTGATAGTTGGCTTACCTAAGGAGCGTTTGGATAACTGGAATGAAATAGCAAAAGAACATTTACCCGGAAAAAATATTACAATTATTGAAGCCGGCGAATCCAGGTTCCAGACAGTTAAAAATTCTCTTGCCACTATCACGGAAGAAGGTATTGTTGCGGTTCACGATGCTGCGAGACCATTGGTATCTGTAAAAACAATTACTGCTGGTTTTAAAGCTGCGGAAATGTACGGCTCAGCAGTTCCTGCCATTCCGTTGTACGATTCAATACGCCAGATCGATTCTACAAGAAGTATCGCGGTTGACAGGGCAAAGTATTGCCTGATACAAACACCACAATGTTTTAAAACAGATCTTATTCAAAAGGCTTACAAAAAAGAATACAAATTTACTTTCACTGATGATGCTACTGTAGTAGAGAACAGCGGTGAAAAAATTCACCTGGTTGACGGCCACGCGGATAACATTAAGATCACTACACCGCGTGACCTTATTATTGCTGAAGCATTAATGAAAAACAAACCCGTTACAACGCCTCATAATAAATTAAAAAATTCTGACGATCTTAATATCCTGAAGCAAACAGGAATGTCAAGCTAACCTTTGTACCGAACTTTTACCTGTCAGTTTCTCTCCATCAATATCTTTTATCAAAACAATTCCCGGTGCTTTTCCTGTTTCTATTGTTCCTAATTCTTTATCCCACCCAAAAAATTCAGCCCCATTTTTTGTCGCCCAGGTGAGTAATGTTTGCAATGAAATTTGAGGAAATTGTTTTGTGATCACTTTTAATTCTTCTAAAATAGAAAGAGAATGATTTGAGGCAAGACTATCAGTACCAACTAAAATCTTGCAATTGTTTTCTATAAATAAATTTATATCAGGTAAGCTGCCTTCGATATAAAGATTGGCATTGGGACAAAAACAGAAGCTGGAAGTTGAACGTTGCCCGCCTGCCTGCCGGGCAGGGAAGTTGGAAGTAATTACATCGATATCGTTTCTTGAAGTAAACGTATTGTGTACAAATAATAACTTGTGTTCCTTTGAAAAATATGGGATTGTGGATTGTAAAGAATTTTTTCCTTGTGCATTGATGTAATCCAGCTTAATACCAACAGAGGAAAATAATTCTGCGATCGATCCTTTTTTATTAATATATAGTTCGCTCTCCGCAATACTTTCCTGGTTGTGGTAACTTATGAGTGTGTGTTTTTTTTGCAACGCTATCAGCGAAAATAGTTTTTGAGATACAGAATAAGGTGCATGCGGTACAATAGATGAAGAAGAGATAACTCCCGCTTCACTCATTGTTGTATTGTATAATTTATTCAGTTGCTCTGCCTGCGCAAATACATAATCAGCCTTAGATGCATCCAGATCAAACACTTCAAAAAAAGTATGGTATTTTATATTGCCCTTTTTCTTTTGTTCAAGAGTAGAATTGTCATTCGAAATATCTCCAACGCCTACAATTCCGTTCTCATACATCTCCGCCTCTGCATCTATAATAGCACTCATTACCTTTGACCCTAAAGAAGCAGCTCTTTTTGAAAGTATCCCCTTTATAAAACCCGCCATACCCAGACCCTCAGCTATCACCCCTTTCATATGTGAAAATTCCAGGTGACAATGCGCATTGATAAAACCGGGACAAATTGCGCCCTCATACTTCTCCACGTTTGAAGTTGGAGGCTGGAAGTTGGAAGTCTCTATACCAAGTACTTTCCCATTATCATCAATAACAACAATACCATCCTTAATGGGTGGAGATGAGATAGGGAAAATATAATCGGCTGTTAAATACCTCATGTGTGAATTAAGAATTAGTACTAATTTACGAATTACATGCCTCAAAAATCGAATAATTAAAACTCTGCGATCTCTGCGTCTCTGCGAGAACAATTCGTAAATTAGTACTGAAAATGTCCACCAAAAAAGACATACGGGCTTTAACGCTTGATGAGCTTAAATTATTTTTCGAAAGCAACAACGAAAAAAGTTTCAGGGCCAAACAGGTTTATGAATGGCTATGGCAAAAAACTGCCCATACTTTTGATGAGATGAGTAATCTTTCAAAAGAAACCCGGGAATTATTGAAAAATAATTTTGTGATCAATGCCGTTAAAATTGACTCTATGCAGGTTAGCAATGACCGCACAATTAAGAATGCATTCCGTTTGTACGATGGAAACATTGTTGAAGGAGTATTGATCCCCACTTCTGAAAGAATGACGGCTTGCATCTCTTCACAGGTAGGCTGCAGTCTTACCTGCAAGTTTTGCGCAACTGGCAGACTGGAACGATTACGAAATTTAAATGCAGATGAAATTGTTGACCAGGTAGTGTTGATCCGCAACCAGGCATTGGAAAAATACAATACGCCGCTTACAAATATTGTATACATGGGCATGGGTGAGCCATTGCTTAATTACGCAAACACAATCAGGTCGGTAGAAAAGATTACTTCTCCAGAGGGATTGGGGATGTCACCGCAACGGATTACGGTATCAACCGCAGGCATTGCTAAAATGATAAAAAAATTGGGCGATGATGAAGTAAAATTCAATTTAGCCCTGTCACTACATGCCGCAAACGATGAAAAGAGAAATAAGATTATGCCCATCAATGAAAGTAATTCGTTAGATGCGTTGGCAGAAGCGTTGAATTATTTTTACGAAAAAACAGGCACACGGGTAACTTTTGAATATATCATTTTCAAAGATTTTAATGATACGATTCAAGACGCGCAGGATCTTGTAAACTTCTGGAAGAAAGTTCCGAGCAAAATAAATATTATAGAGTATAATCCTATTGAAGACGGCGAATTTGAACAAACAACAGAATCACGCCTGACCGCCTTCATTGCACATTTAGAAAAAAACAAGATAATCGTAAACGTACGCAGAAGTCGCGGAAAAGATATTGATGCCGCCTGCGGACAATTAGCAAATAAAAATAAATCGGGAGAAAATACCCGGGTGTTAAAAAAAGCATAGTCGGCAATGCCTGATGTAGATAAAATAAAACGGCCGGTGCAAGCAGAGATGGAACTCTTCGATGAAAAGTTCCGTGAGTCCATGCACAGTACTGTTCCCTTGCTGGATAAGATCACGCAGTACATCATCCGACGCAAGGGAAAACAGATGCGCCCTTTGTTTGTTTTTTTGTCAGCAAAATTATGTGGGGGCAATGTAACAGAATCTTCATACCGTGCTGCGTCATTGATAGAATTGCTTCATACTGCTACGCTTGTTCATGATGACGTAGTAGATGACGCCAATGAACGCCGCGGATTTTTTTCAGTAAATGCCTTATGGAAAAATAAAATTGCTGTATTGGTTGGCGATTACCTCCTATCACGTGGCTTATTACTTGCCATTGATAATTCCGATTTCGAATTATTAAAAATAGTATCCACCGCTGTGAGAGAAATGAGTGAAGGAGAATTATTGCAAATTGAAAAAGCGCGCAAACTGGATATCGCGGAAGATGTTTATTTTGAAATCATCAGGCAAAAAACAGCAACACTTATTGCTGCCTGCTGTGCCTGCGGTGCGTCATCGGTTGGAGCCGATAAAGAAACTATTGCTAAGATGAAAGCTTTTGGAGAAGCTGTTGGCATTGCTTTCCAGATAAAAGATGATCTGTTCGATTACGGAAGTGGAGAAGACATAGGCAAACCTACGGGGATCGATATTAAAGAAAAAAAGATGACCCTTCCTCTTATCTATGCGCTAAACAATGCTTCTGCCATAGAAAAAAGGAAAATGATCAATATTGTAAAAAATAACAGTGATAATCCAACAAAAGTTCATGAAGTAATTGAATATGTTGTTAAGAGTGGTGGCATTGAATATGCAACAAAAAAAATGAACGAATACAAGGAGAAAGCATTGGCCATTTTAAATTCATTTCCTGATAATGAGTACAGGGCATCACTGGAACACCTTGTGCGCTATACAACGGAAAGAAAAAAATAAGGGTCTCCGACCAGTTTTTAGGAAAGCACTATTTGAAATGCATTTATTGAATGGGGAAAATAGCGTCTAGTATAGAAAACAAACTTCAGCAACCCGGACTTATCAATAAGTTATCGGAAAAACTTTCATTGTCTGAGCTCAATTCATTGTTGCTGGAAATCATCGGTAATAAAACAAAACAAATTACTCCCGCCCAACTTTTAAAACACTACATAGAAAATAAATTTACTTCCCCCGCTTCTATTGATCCAATAGAATTTATGAAAAGGGATATCGAGCTTTTAAAAACAGCAAAGGGGCTCGGCTATGAACCGACTGAACTCTCTCCTGTTACACCGCTTGGGACAAGCTCTGTGGTAGGAACGGTAAATCAGCATAAAGTTATTTCCGCATTAAGAGGAGTAGAAGTTTTAGCCGACGCAACAAATGTTTTAGCGCTTGAGATCAGCAAAAGAAGAAAAGAACAATTGTTCGATGGTTCTCAAGTAAAATTTTGTACGAGCCATCGTCATGTCAGAGCGCAGGATTTTAATAATCCCGGATGGAATCAGCACTTCAGGATCTTTTGCATGACTGATGCCGGAAGAGATACAGGAAATTTTGAGTTTGAAAAAAAATCACTCTTTGATCAATTATCATTCTACGAAAAATATTTAAGAACACAATATAAGGTCGAAACAGTGAATCTTCTGTTTAAATCTTTAGACGGAAAAGAGAAAACGAATTTACTTTTTGAATCACTGTTTAATTTTATTTGTGATAAATTCCCTACATTCAAATTAGAAAAAACTATTGCTGCTCAGGACCAACAACCATACTACAAAGGATTACAATTTAAAATAACAATAACCATTAATGGCAATGAAATTGAAATTGGTGACGGAGGTTTTGTTGACTGGACACAACAGTTAACAGGGAATAAAAAAGAAAGACTACTAATAAGCGGATTGGGCACTGAACGACTTTTAAATCTTTATAAATAATAAATTATGAACCGGAATATTGCACTACTTACCATTTGCTCTGTTTTAATTTTTTCATGCGGGACAGAACAAACAAACGAAGAAAAAAATAAAGCAACTACAGTTGACACATCCTCTGCGTTTGCTCCAAAAGATACTACACAACAGCTTTCCACAACTATGCCCGATGGTCCTTATGAAGAGCGCCACCCAAATGGATTGATTAAAATTAAAGGCGAATATGCAGGGGGGAAACGTCATGGCTCCTGGTTAAGTTTTTATCCTGATGGCAAAATGTGGAGTGAGGGATCGTATAAGAATGGACTACGCTATGGCCGCGCAACCGCTTATTATCCGAACGGGAATAAACGTTACGAAGGTTTTTATACCGATGACAAAGAAACGGGCAAATGGCAGTATTGGGAGGAGAATGGGAAATTGGCGGAAGAAAAAAATTATTCCGCTAATACAAAGTGATCAGATTTAAAGACATTAATAATGTTCTTTTTACTGCTACACAGTTTGCACTCTAACTATTTTTGACCATGCTGTCAAGTAAAATAGTTTCTCTAAAATCGTATTTGGCATTGGATATAAAATCGATCATCATGCCCTTTCGGAACATCAGTAATCCCGCCTCTAAAATCGTAATTTACTAAAACACGAAATTTATCCTTTGGCTTACCATAATATGCCCCCAAAGTAAGGCGTTTGAATTCATCCTCGAAGGTATCATAACGTACCAGCGGTCCTAATTTCCATTTTGTTTTTAAAGCTAACAACCCACTATATCCAACGGGTTCTCCATAAAGTGTATCTTTTACCATGTCCGTACCTTGACCATATTCCCCAACTATAAAAAAATAGGGGTGATCGAATTCTACATCCACACCTATACGTTTAAAATCCGTATAAATATCATCCGCTGGGTCAATAAGGTCATCGCCTAAATATCTTATGCCGCCAATACCAAAAGAAGTTCCAAAGTTAAAAGTGGATTTATTTTTCTTGTAGCGCAGTCCTACTCGCCCCCACAAGGCTTTCTTGGTATTAAAATCAAACGGACCCCTTACATTGCTTCGTGTTCCATTGGTAAATGTTACAGCATCTTCCAAACGAAAATTTTTATTTATTGGTACATTGCCCAACAAGCCTAAACCAATATCACGCAAATTTTCACCTCTTGCTACGTTATCAGAAGCTTCTGCTCTATTCACTACATATAACTCTGTAATGGATTGTCTATTTTCCCAACCAAACTGAGTTTTCTGCTGACCTATTCTTATCTTTTGATTTTTAGTGGGATGAAACTCTATATAAGCATCACGCAGAAGCCCGGCAATTTCTGGAGCACGAGGATCAATCATTACCTGATAAGAAGTGTACTTGTTAAGATCGCCTTCTGCTATCAAGCGTGCTCTTAGAATGCGAAAACCATCCGGATCCTGTATTGTGTCTCCATTGGTATTAAACTCATGTTGATAATGCACTTGTAAGACACCAGAAATTTTGGGCTTATGTTTTCCCTGTTTTTCCCTTGAGAAATTTGTAGAATCGTTTTCTCCTTGGGCTTTAATGTTAAGTGTGCTTATTAAAAGCAGAGCCCCCATAAATACTTTTTTTACCATTTTAAATTAACTTTCGTAGTAATAAATTTTTATTTGTGTTGAATCTTTGAGGAAATCTATTTTCCCAATAGAAATTCGATGTACATTAATCCCCGTTCTCGCTTTTATGTCCTCCATTAATTCAACATGCTTCTCAGCCCTTACTAATTCAATGTTTTCATAACTGATAATTTTTGTTGCTTCCTTTTTAAAGAATATCCCCGAATCAAAAATAAATGCGATTGCAATAATGATAACGTTAACTAGAATCAGAAATAAATATTCATACGCATCAGATGTATTCTTGATTTTTGTTACGGCAGCAATAAGTCCTATGGCAATTACCAGAAAAAGGTAGCTCATATCTTTAATACTAATGTCTTCCGTACGATACCTTAACATGCTGAATACTGCAAATAATCCAAATGCGGCCCCCATACTTAGGTCAACTTTATTTAGTAAAAAACATATTAGAAAGATTACGATGTTAAAAATAAAAAAAGTGAAAAATAATTCAGTGTGTTTATATACACGAAAATAAACCAGCCGAATTAAGACAAATACGGAGGCTATATCTATTACAAATCTTAATAAAAATTTTGTGAGTATTTTCACTAACTCCTCAGTGCTTTCGGCCGCCGTTGGAAGGGCATCACTCACAATATCAGTCGTTACTTGAAGCAGAGTCATGGTGTTGTTATCTTTTTAATGGTTAGTATTTTCTCTTTGAAATTATTCTTTTTCACGTTGTTGTGAGTCATTGCAACTGCCAAACAGTACTTGCTAATAGAGTTTTGTTTTACCCTAAATCGTGTTAATATATTTAAAAATTCCGAGTGTTGTTTTTTGCCTTGTTTTACTTCCGCAATTACTAAATCAGTTGCATCCACAACGGTACCGCCGTTTACAAACTGTAAATTTAGATCTATCGTTACGCGTTCTGCAACTTGTTTATTTACAAGCGTAATACGACCATAATTTACCCAAACCACAGGTGCTAATAAACCCGGATTAAATGGCAACTGTTTCGTTAGAAAAATTTGCGCCTCATCTTTAAATGTAGCAGGCGCATTCGTTTCTCTAATACGTTCTTTAACAGTTCTGCCTTTATTACTTTTAAATTTTACCTCTAAAAATGCCAAGTTTGAATCCACATATGTACGGTGTCGTACTTTATACCTATTTAAATGTCCGTTGTGATGTTTGTGATACAATTTTAAATCCGGGGTGTCGTAATACAATGTTTTGTATGTGCTAATCTTGTTTGTCTCGATTTCCAGACAGCGATAAAACGGCTCTACCTCTTTGAGGATTGTAGGGAGAAGGTCGCATTTAAAAATGAACTTGGAATCTATTCTATCCATGAGCTTTACGCCGTCCATTTTTTTTAAGCTAATACTTTCAAATAAATTTAATCTTTCATGTATAAGCTGGTTCATGGTTTATATCCGTAATAATATTTTTTTGTGGAAATCAGGATATTGTTGCCATCGTATGTTTTCTTCTCTGTTTTTAATCCATTCACATCGTAAGTATATATAGATTTTTTAATGATTTTATTGTCTTTATCTGTAATCAACTCTTCTGTTTTTTCCCCTAAAGAATTGTATTTAAATGTCCTTTTTTCTTTGAGCAGGCTGTTGGCATCATATTCAAGCTCCTCAATAAGATCTTCGCTTTTATTGTATTTATATTTGGTGGTAGATTTTAATGCTCCGTCCTTATCGTTATTTATTTCTTCTGTAATTTCTCCACTGCTATTATACGAAGACTTATTGTCTGTAATTGTTTTGTTGTTTTGCGTATTGGTTATTGTAATAGTTTTGATTCCCATTTTCTTTATTTCCTTTTTTTTCTGAGAAAAGGTTGGGTTCGCCAATTGAAGTAAAAACATTATACAGAGATACTTATACATTTTGTAATATTAACTAAATAAAGATAGCAAAATAATTACACCACTTTTGTTCCTGCATTCGCAGGGGAGGTTGACTAAATTGGTTTTATTTATGTTAATTGTCGTAAATCTCAGTATTTATA